>Ga0115564_10000852_pt1 | contig 29490 bp, 18 predicted proteins | sample COGITO_mtgs_1105_7_FD_88680 | JGI IMG/M metagenome (GOLD analysis project Ga0115564, IMG submission 88680) | Pelagic marine microbial communities from North Sea - COGITO_mtgs_110523 | ecosystem: Environmental > Aquatic > Marine > Epipelagic | place: Germany:Helgoland, sampling site Kabeltonne...
GGGTCTTTTTCCAGCGTGTTCGCCAGATCAATCATCACCTCGAACGGCACTTCCTTTGTGTAGGTGTATTCGGACACTTTCGTGCGGTCGTCCCATGTGGACAGTTTGGAGTTGTTCGTTTCCCCCCAGTCCATGAAACGCAACACCCGGAACGGACCCAGAAGCGTGGTCCACTCAGGATTGAACATCTGGCCTGCGTCCAAGGCCGCCACGCGGTTTTCCATTGTGACGGACGTGATGCGCACCGGATCACTGGTGTTGATGCGTTGCAACCGGATGTCGACACTGCCTGGACCGGGGGTAAAATCAAAGCGTATCTCATTCTTGCCGTAGCGCACGTTCTGCGCGCGGCCTGTAACCTCGATGATCCCTTTGCCCGTATAGCGCAGCACGTAACGCCCCGCGAACGTCTGGGCGTCCTCTGGCAGGTCTGTCAGGATCAGGGTTCCGATGCTGCCCAAGGTGCGTGGCATTCGAATAGGCCAGCCGTTCACATCCAGATGTCCGGCGGCGCGCAATTCGGCCTCGGACATGCCTCCCCATTTGCCGGGCATATGCCCGATCCAGCGGCGCGCGGTTTTGAACACATCCAGAAAGGGCTGTTGCGTGCTCCAATCCACGACCGATGCCAGTCCGATGGCGATGTCATTGGTCCCGTTGGCGGGTGCCACGTTGGTGGGGATCGGTGCCGGAACAGGCTCGGGCGGGACAACAGGCGTTGGCGGGGCGCGGGGCGCGTTGGGTGTCGCCGCGATCGAGGTAACGGGTTTCGTCGACGCCTTTGTGCGGGTATAAGCCGCAATTGTCTCCGCTGCGACACGTTGCAATTCACGGGCCAGATCGGGGGTCGGCATATCAAATGCCCCGCCCCAGCGGTCTTTGAAATCCGTAGGCAGGCCAAGCGGGTCAAGCCCTGTCAGCGTGGCGTATTGCACCATAGCAACGAAATAATGCCCCATGTCATTCAGGTGAATGTCATCTGCAAAGAGCGTAGAGATGTCGCGCAGCCCGTTAATTTTGCCTTGGGCGATCTGGTCATGCAGACGCCCCATCGCTTGGCCTGCCGGGATCAGCGCCACCTGCCCTGCATGATCCGGATGCGCGTCGGCAATAGCCGTAACTATGCCTTCCCAGACTGGCAGATCGTTATCAAGACGCATGCGCCACGGCACATCCGCGCCCTCGTCAAAAGCAACCGGCGTACCGGTGCCGCTTTTTAGATCATGCCAGGTTTCCTGCACATAAATCTTCGCGTCCGGATTGGCGGCAAAGGCCAGACCTGCAAAGGATGCGGCATATTCATGGCTTTGCGACCAAGTGACGTGGTTTTCGAGCGGCAGCGCCTCCGTCAGGATCAGATGAGTCGTGCCCCCCGCATTCAGCACAGTGCGGGCATTCACACCTTCGGCGTTCGCGGCGTTTTCCCAATTGTAGCGCAGCGGCGCGCCATTGATGATCTGGGGGCTCACATCGCCCCAACCAGTGCCCGCGCGCAACGCCCCTTGCAGCATGTCGGGACCGTCCTGCGCAAACAAGCTATGGCCGACCATCAGAACCGCAAAAGCCGTGCTCAAACCGCTCATACAGCGACACCGGTTTCGGGGTGCTTTGCGACGACATCCCACACCACCTGCTGCATCAGCGCGGCCGCCTCTTGGCTGGGTGCCACAGCCTGCGTGCCATCCGCACGGGTCAGCTTGCGCGGCAGCCCTATGGGTGTTTTGTGATAGAGCACCGAGTACTGCGTTAACGCTACAAGATAGGCGCCCAAGTCATTGAAATGGATTGTATCAGGTGTGCCATCCTCGTTGCGGGCAAAGAGGTCGTTCAGCGTTGAAATGCCTTCAACCCCGCCCCGCGCATCGACCGCACGGATGAACGCGGCCATCACCTGACCGGCGGGGATAAGGTGGATCGGCGCGTCTGTGCTGGCCAAGGCGGGGTATTTCACGCGGCCCTGCCAGTGTTCGCGCAAGTCGCGGTCGATGCGGGTCAACCAACCCGCGTCGTCATCGGTATTGTGCCATGTCTCATATAGATAAATCCGCGTTTGCGGGTTCGCGTCCCATGCGAATCCCGCCCATTCGGCCAAATATCTGGCGCTGTCATGATACCGGATCGCATCGCGGATTTCGACCATTTCGGTCAGGACCAGCGCATCGTAATCCCCCGATCCAATAGCCTCTTTCGCGGGGCGGAACTTTGGATGATCGTTTTCAAACTCAAAACCATTGATAGGCTCATCAGGATCCCAATGCGCCTTAAGCGAGGTCCCCCAACCTAGTTGACTGTTATAATCATGCCCCGCACCTGCCATCTGCGCCAGCATGGCGGGCATATCACGCCCGACCAACGAATGGCCAAGGTGGTAGACCTGCAACTTGCCCTCGGGCTTTGCCAGCGGGTTGGCATAAAGCGCACGCGCGCGCTCCTCTCCCTTGGCACCGCCGAGATAGCGGGTAGCGCCGAAAACAGCAGCGCCAATCAAACCGGCAAGGGCAATACGACGGGACATCGGCTTCATCTCCTGAGATCTCCTGAGCAGGTGTTCATATCCAACCTTCATATTCATCCAAAGGCAGCGTTACAGCCGTAACAAAGTGGCCCGCGACATCCACAAACCGCCCTTGCAGCACGTGGCCCTCTTTGAAACGCCCGACATCCATTTGAAACGTCGCTTTGAACGTCTGTCTTTCCAGGTTCAGCGCCACCGCGAAATGATCAAAGCCAAATAGCGCCTTGGTCAGGGGGTATTGCGCCTTATACGCCGCCTCTTTTGCCGAAAAGACCAGCTTGGCGCGCAATGCCATGTCCGCACCGGCGATCTGCGCCTGTTCATCCATTGTGCAAATGGTCGGGATCAGTTGCGGATCAAGCGGCGTCGCCTCTTCGAGGTCAATACCGATACTGGCCGCATCACGCGTTACAACAGCGACGCAAAGCGATTTGGTGTGCGAGATTGAGCCAGTCAGACCCGCAGGCCAGATCGGCGCACGATCAGATCCGGCAGGTATTGCACAAGGCGGCTGGCCTAGCTGGCGCATCGCGTCGCGCGCGGCGGTCCTGCCCGCTGCAAACTCGCATTGCCGCCCCGCGACGGCACACGCGATATAATCAGTTTCTGTTTGATACAGGTTCGCCAAAGGCCCGCGCGGGTCCGTCACCGCCACACCCACAGGCACACGGAACAGAGCCGGTGCCGCTGCTTTTAGAACCGCGCGGCTATCCAACCCAGCGACCTGCATCAAGCCCCTGCTTTGCTGCGTCCCGCGCGCATGGCGCGGCGTTTTGACATGGTCTCGGCCTTTTCAGGTTGGTCCTGTGACACCCGCACGTCCGGCGCTTTGACGTGGTCACGGTCCAGATGCGCTGTCAGTGCTTCAAGTGTCGGAAAACGGAAAATATCCGTGATGGTCAGATCGCCGCCAAGGGCCGCCTTGATCTCGCGGTGGGCTTGAATGGCGAGCAACGAATGACCCCCAAGGGCAAAGAAATTATCCTCCGCCATGATGTGACCGACGCCCAGCAGACCGCTCCAGACCCGCGCGATGGTCGCTTGCGTATCACTCACTGGCCCGGCATCGACCAATGCCGCAGTCGTGCGGCGCATTTGCGGCGCCGGCAATGCCTTGCGATCAATTTTCTTGTTTGGTGTCAGCGGCATACGGTCCAGCGTGACGAAATGGCCCGGTATCATGATATCGGGCAAAACCTCTCGCAAGTGAGCCCGCGCAACCTCTGTGTTCAGTGTCGTTGGCCCGGTCACGTAGCCGACCAGTTGCGCGTGCCCGCCGATATCAACAGCACTGACCACTGCTTGCGTGACACCGGGCAGCTCGGCAAGGTGTGCTTCAATCTCGCCCAGCTCAATCCGGTGGCCCCTGATCTTGACCTGCGCATCGACGCGGCCTGCGAAATGCAACACACCCTGCGCGTCCCATGACGCCAGATCACCGGTACGGTAAAGTTTGCCTTCGCCAAAGGGGTTCCCTGTAAACCGCTCCGCGGTCATCGCCTCACGTTGCCAATACCCTTGCGTCACACCTTGACCACCGATCCATAATTCTCCTGTTGTGCCAATAGCTTGCGGCATCATCTTATCATTTAAGATGAAGACCTTCGTGTTCGCAATCGGGGTGCCCACAGGGGCCGTCGTCGGTGCATCATCCCCCAGCAGATGTGTGGTGGACCAGATCGTTGTCTCAGTCGGACCGTACATGTTTTGCAAGCTGGCCCGCGTCGCGCGTTGCAGGGCTGTAGCCAACGTGCCCGGCAACGCCTCCCCGCCGATCATCATATGTTTGAGGGTGGCGAGTGTCGCACAAGCATCTTCGTTCGTGACCAGCATCTGCGCCATGGAAGGCGTGCATTGCAGGTGTGTCACATTATGGCGGACGATTTGCGCAGCGAGCGAGAAATCATCACCCGCCAAGGCAACCGCTTGATTGGCGCCTTTCAGAACCTGCGCAAGTGGTGTGAGGCCCGCCATCACCTTGTCGGTCGCAATGCCATAATCAATCAGGCAGGCGACTTCGTCCACGCCAATGCGTTTCAGCTCTTCTGTGCGTGCCAGCCCGTCTGCAACCGTGCCGAACATGCCGCTGTCGTTGAAATACCGCAAAAACGCAAATTCTAGGATCGCCTCAAGCTCGTCCTCGCTCAAGCCGCCCAGATCTACGTCAAAGGGCGTTGTGGCCCCTTCAGGTTTTTTGAACGCAGGAAAAGCCCAAGCGTATTGTTTGATCAGACCGGCGGCGGACCGCAGGTAATCTTTCATCGGTTCGCGCGCAACGGCTTCGGCTTCTGCGCGGGTGTCCGCCAGATAGGTATGCAACATCAAGGTAACCTTAAAATCCGCCGGGTCATGGTTCGCATCACGCAGCGCCTGATGGTAAATCTTGATCTTGTCTGCGACCTCATCGACCGACTGGCCCAAGAGGTGTGTCAGCACGTTCGCACCGATCTCTCCGGCCTCTTTCCACGTCTGAGGGTTGCCCGCCGTCGTCACCCAGATCGGCAATTCCTTGGACACCGGGCGTGGCTGCGTCACGACCGCGAATGGCGTGCCATCCTTGGTTGGAAATTCGACCGCTTCGCCGCGCCAAAGCGCGCGCAACTGGTCAATAGCGTCGTACATGGCCGGCTTGTTATGTGGCGGTGTGTTTTCCGGGCGCAGCACGAAATCATCAGGTTGCCAGCCGCTTGCAATGGCCAGTCCGACACGCCCGTTGGTCAGGTTGTCGATGACCGCCCATTCTTCCGCGATGCGGGCGGGGTGGTGCAGGGGGGCCACACATGACCCTGCCCGCACATCGATGTTTTTCGTGACTGCGGCCACGGCAGCACCGGTAACCGACGGGTTCGGATAAGGCCCGCCAAAGGCGTGGAAATGCCGTTCGGGCGTCCAGACGGCGTTAAAGCCATGGGCGTCAGCAAACTTGGCCCCTTCGAGTAACAGCTCATATTTCTTGGGGCCGACGCCATCATCATTGCCCCAGTAAAACAGGTTGAAATCAATATGTCGGTCTGACGCGGTAACAGGTCCGTTGGCCACATTCGTGCGGCTCTCATCGCCCGCAAGCACCAGTTTAAAACCACGCGCCAGCGTCCAGAACAGCTCAAGCACTGAAATGTCGAACGACAGGCTGGTCACAGCGAGCCACACGGCACCCGCCTCATGGTCGATCCGGTCGTCCATGCCGGCGAAGAAGTTGGCAACATTACCGTGGCTGACCATCACCCCCTTGGGCGTCCCGGTAGAGCCTGATGTGTAGATCAGATAGGCCAGATCATCGACACCAGCCGAGGAATCTAGATTGCGCGTAGGCGCAGCGGCCAGACGCGGATCACTGTCGATCAGCAGGACTTGGGCAGTATGTTCGGGCAGTTGCGCGGCCATGTCGGTCTGCGTCACGATCAATGGTGCGGCACTGTCAGCAATGTAATGCGCAATCCGGTCCGCCGGATAGCCCGGATCAAGCGGCACATAAGCGCCCCCGGCCTTGAGAATGCCCAAAGCGCCGACCATCAGATCAACACCACGCGTGGTATAAAGGCCAACAGGCGTGCCGGGCGTGGCCCCCATCGCCCGCAAGGTATGGGCCACCTTGTTCGCGCGGGCGTTCAGTTCCGCATAGCTGAGTGTTGTGTCTTCGAAAACCAAGGCCGCTGCATCCGGCGTGCGGTCTACCTGCGCCTCGAAACTGGCGTGGACAGGTTCCTTTGTGAACGCACGTGCGGTGTCGTTCCACTTAGCCAACAGCGCGGTTTCCGCTGCGGGCATCCCCCAGACCTGAGCACATGTTTTCGCCGTGCTGATCGCAGCAAACGCCGCCTCCAGCCGCGCGGTGATCAGCGCGACGGCTTCGGGGGACAGCCGCGTCGGCATGTAGGCCAGCTTAGTATCTGTGCCATGCAGCAGGACCGTCACAGTAGCGTGGTTGCTGACACTGCCATCCAAAGAGACCGCAAAGTCCGGCAATGCGCGGTCTTTCAACTCGGGATCGCGGATCAGCAGATCACGTGGCATCGCCGCGCGTTTTTCAACTTGGGCTAGTTGGTTCTCAACACTGGCGTGCAGATCAGCCACGGTTGTCTCGTCCGCCGCATGAACATGCAAGGGCACCCAAGGGGTTGCGAGGGGATGAGCATGGGCTGTCTGCAACGCCAGCAGCGCATCCGATGCATCTGATGATTTCAACGCCACCAAACCCGAAGCGGTCAGCAATTGCGACACGCTCAGGCCAGCGGGCACCGTAAGTGCCTGCATTTCATAGTTCGACGCAGCGCCCGGATGGGCCAGCGGGAAGGCTGCCCCTTCTGCTTTGCGTAAAAGTGTCCGCCACTGGTCTTCGCCCTTAGCGCTCAAGTCGGCCAGTTCAGGCATCGACAAAACGTCACCAACCGCGATGATCGTTGTCAAATCAACGGCGTCACCCTCCAACGACCGCAGGCCGGAAAGGGCAATGATTGCAGTCCCTGTGCCGATAGAAACACTGTCGCTTTGTAACTGAGTTATTTGGCCTGCAGGCGCGGCAGCACCCTCCAGCACATCCAACGACTGTACACTCAGGAAATCATCGCCAAAAGCCAGTTTAGCGGTGCCAAGCGGGTTCCAGTAGCCACCAAAATCAAGGCCACGCACCAAGGCTGACAGAGTATCTGCGTCCGCAGACAGGTCGAGCAGACCCATGTTCTGCGGGCGCTGGTCCTTGGCAAAATAGCTGCGCTGCGACAGATCTTGCGGAGTGCGCTCAAGCGTGCCGACCTCAAGCTGGGCCAGCACGGCAGCAAAGCTCTCCATTCCCGCTGCATAGCATTTCGAATTCAGGCTAAACGCGGTTTCATCCGGCGCAATGTCGATCAGCCGCTGGGCCAGCAGATCGCCTTCATCAACGCCGCCTTCGATCACATGCCAACTGACGCCATGGGTCCGCTCACCGTTTATAATCGCCCATGCAGGCGTGTTCAGACCGGCGTAGCGCGGCAAGGGACCATCATGAAAGTTGATCGCACCCTTGGCGGGCAGATCCAGAACCACTTGCGGGATCATCCGCAGGTTTGCGATGCTCAAGAGCCAATCCGCCTGCGTGCCGTTCAGCACATCAGCGGGGGAATCCAGCGCGGGCAATCCCTGCCCTTCGGCCCAATCACGCACCACATCGTCACGAGTGATGACCGCCGTGATCCGGTGTCCGCCTGCCAGCAGAACATCGCCACAAGCGATCGTCAGGGATTCGTCGCCCATCAGAATTGCGGTGATGGCGGATGGGTTGAATGGCACGGTCATAGTCTGTCCTCCGGGACGGGGGTCGATGGGGTCTGGGGTTTTCGCTCAAGCGGCAGGCCCAGACCAAAGCGCGCAAGATCGCGCAAAAAGAAGGCCGGGTCCTGGCTGGGTTTGCCTGACAGACTGCGGCGCAGGGTATGGATGGCACCGCCCGCAAGGCGCGCGATCAAGGCGCAAGCCGCATAGGCGCGCCCGTGGTTTTTCACAAAGTAATGACGGCGCGAGGCAAACCAATAGGCAGGCATACGCTGCCATTCTTTCATGCCGGTCGAAACGGAACCGATGTGCACAACGCCGACATCGGGCAGATACCAGCGTTCCCAGCCGGCATTGGCGGCCCGCTTGCACAGATCGGTTTCCTCAAAATAGAGGAAAAACGTTTCATCAAAGAGGCCGATGTCGCGCAGCATGTCGGCGCGCATCATCACACTGGCACCCGCGACCCAATCGACCTGCTGCGTTGTTTTTGGCAGGTCCGGGGCAACAATGGACTTGTGCAGTAACCGTGAGACGGGACCAAACCGTGCCGCCCCCTCAAATTCGCCCGCAATCGACGGGAACCGGAACGCGGTTGTGTGCGGCACATCATCATCGCCGCGCACGTGGCTGCCGACCATGCCCGCCTTTGGCGTAATCTGCATGTGATGCAACAGACCCATCGTGCAGCCGGGATCGGGGAATGCATCGGAATTCAGCACATAAAAATAATCCGGCGCGGCGCCGTCGGTCATCGTGGCGCGCAAACCAATGTTATTGCCCGCGCCAAAGCCGCCGTTCACATCAGACAAGACCAGGCGCACCTTGCCGTCCTTTTCCCAACCGCACGCTGCCACTGCGTTCTGCAAGATTGCCGCAGACCCGTCACCGGATGCATTGTCGATCAGGATCAATTCCGCCTTGGGCGGCAGATCGGCCAGCGCGCTTTCTACGCAGCGCAGCGTCATCTCAGCCGTGCGGTAGTTCAGCACGATAACCAGAACCCGTGGGTCCAGCGCATCATTTATCGGTATTGTATCAATCGAAGCGGTGTTCATTCGGCAGCCGTCGCAGTACGAAATGCGTCCTCATCCGCGTCAAGCCCAAGATTGCGGGCGATGATCTCGCTTAATTCCTGCGCCAACACCGTCACATTCGGGGCCAACACCATGCTCTCATGATCCCCCGGCACCTCGATCACGTCGACATGCGGCACATAGCGTTGCCAATCGTTATCTGGGTACAGATATTCCTTTTCCGAGGTGACCCAACGGCCCTTGGATACTTTCCAATGGAAATCCATCGGCGGACGGAACAGCGTCATCGGACCGTCCCAATCGGGCGTCTGGTAAGCCTCGACAGCGGTCAGAAACGCATCGCGAATTTTCTCGTTGTTGAATTCGCCGCCACCCCCAACAGCGGTGGCCGTTCCGTCACGCAGCGCCTGTTGCCATGCGCGGCGCGCGCGGACCCATTCGACCAGATATCTCGGCCCCTTTCGGCGCATCTCTGCCAGCTTGATCAGTGCCTTATCAACCGCCGTTAATGTTGGCCTTACCGGCAAAGGCGTATCGAGCATTGCCAATACAGCCACCTCTTCGCCGCTTGCCCGCAATTGCTGAGCCATCTCGTAGGCCGTGATGCCACCACCGGAATATCCACCCAGCAGATAAGGACCGCTCGGCTGGACTTTGCGGATCTCGACCAGGTAATCGCGCGCTGCACCGGCCACATCGGTATGCGGCTCCATATCGCCAATCAGCCCCCGCGCCTGAACGCCAAACACCCGACGTTCCGCGTTAAAGGGCAGCGCAAGGTGGCGCAGGTTCAGCACGTTGCCAAACATGCCCGCAACCACAAAGAGCGGCGGCGCATCTGTTTGCGTACTTTGGTTCAGCGGCACGAGATAATCGAAGCGTTCTATCGGCGCAGCGGCGGGCGCCGTGCTGTCGCCATCGACAATGCCAGTTTGGGCAGCGATCAGGGCGGCACATTTTGCAATTGTGGGCGCTTCGAACAGGACAGAGATCGGGAACTCGACCTTGAACGCGCGTTTGACGTTCGCAAACAGGCGCACGGCGATCAGCGAATGGCCACCCAAATCGAAAAAACTATCCTCGACACCAACCGGGCTGACGCCCAGCAAGGTCTGCCACATCTCGGCGAGTTGTTCTTCGATGCTGTTACGTGGTGCGACGTAAGTGCCGTCAAGGTCAGGGCGCTCAAAGCTTTGGCCTTGTGCAACAGTTTCCTGTAGCGGCTGGTCCGCCTGTGCGATCAATCCGGCGAGGGGCAATGACGATACCATGACCTGCGCACGCCCAAGGTTGAACGCGCGGCGCAACGCCTCTGGCCCTTCGGCGGCGCGAATGCCTTGGCTGACCAGATAGGCCAGACGCTCCTCGGCTGGGCTCAAATCGGCGTCGTCGTCTTGCGTATCAAAGCGCACTTCAGACGGGTTCAGCGGCGTCGCGACAAACCCGTCTTCAAGACGCTTCATTGCAAAATCATCGACCTCGACCAGCACATTGCCATCCACGTCACAAATGGTGACATCAAAGCGGACAAAACCATCTGCCCTGTCGCCCCGCGCCAAGCGCACCCAAGAGAATATCTGCCCCGGTAACGGTTTATAAACCCGCAGAGCCCCATAAGACAGCGGCACCCAGAGGTGGCTACCGTCATATCCCGGCGCCAGTTGAATGGCCCAGCCGGTAGCGAGGTCCATCAAACCCGCATGCAAAATCTGGCCACTGTCCTGCAGCGCCTCTGGCAGCGACAAGGTGGCAATCCCCTCGCCCTCGCCCAGATGTGTGGCGCGCAAAACGTGCCAATGGGGGCCAAAGTCCAGATGCGCTTCTTGCGGTGACTTGATACGTGCGGCTTGCGGAGCGACATCACCGGTCTGACAACGTCCAATGATCTGCGATGTATCGCAGGGTTCCGGGGTATCCCCTGAAAGTGGCGCGATGGCAGCTTGCGCGTGCAATTGCCATCCGTCCTTGCCGCTCAGCGTGCAGGCACTGCGCAACTCGGCCGCGTATCCGCCGCCGTCCTTGCGCAACGCGATTTCGATATCGGCGGTCTTGGTGTCGGCGACCGGCATGGCCCGCAGGAAGTAGAGGTCGTTCAGCTCAAAACCGGCGTCTAAACCCTGCGCCTGTGCAGCCTCTGCAAGTAGTTCGATATATCCGGTGCCGGGCAGGATCGCCTGACCGTCTTTTGTGCGGTGCTGGTCCAGAACCCATTCATCGCTGCGGATCTGCGCTTTCAGGATCGTCTGCCCGGCGGCGTCTGCACCAATCGTGTCAATCAATGCCGCATTCACAGCACGCGCAGGCAGCGTGTCGCTGGCCGCCCCGCCGATCGCCGTGGCGGCCATACCGACATCGGCCCAAATGCCCCAGTTGATCGCGACAACGCGGGTTTGCCCACCCTTGCGCGATGCCGCATAGGCGTTCAGCCACGCATTCGCAGCAACGTAATCCACTTGCCCCGCAGAGCGTGTGGCGGTTGAGGTTGACGAGAACAGGATCATCCACTCAAGCGCACCATCGGGCAGCAGTTGGTCCAGCACACGCACACCTTGGACTTTGGGGGCCAAAACCGCCTCAATCGCGGCGTCCGATTTGGCCAACAGCGGGCCATCATCCAGAACACCCGCCGCGTGGATCACGCCGGTGATCTTGCCATGTTGTGCGGTTACCGCCTCAATCACGCGGCGCATTTGCGCCAGATTGGCGACATCGCCATGTGCGACCTCAAGCGTACCGCCCTTGAGCTTTGCGATATCCTCAAGCCGCATGGCAGCCAGAATGCGGCGCGCAATGGTGTCATTGCTGCCGTGTCGCGCCAGATAACCCTGCCACGCTTTGCGCGCAGGCATCTTGCCCCGTGACAAAAGAACCACATGTGCCGCATGGTCACGCAGGATGTCTGCCGCCAAAGTCTGGGCAATGCCGCCAAAACCACCGGTGATGAGATAAACACCGCCATCGCGGAACACAGGCGCATCACCAGCGTTCAACGGCGTGCCCCGGTAGGTCAGTTCAAACCGCTTTGCGCCGCGCAATGACGCGGTGAGGTTCGAGGGCACTGCCATCAACTCTTCCAACACGCGCTGGGCGGTGTCGTCTTGCGTCACATCCAGCGGTGTTGCGCCTTTTGGCGCGAACCATCCGCGTTCAGCAGGCGCGGGTGTGTCCACCAGATCAAGATCGACCTGCGCTGCTGTCACGCCCGGCATCTCACGCGGAAACACACCGACAGGACCCCTCACAAGTGCTTTTTCAGGATAGCGCAAAGCTTCGTCCCGCACTTGCAGCGCGCCGGTGGTGAACACGGTCAGGTGCAGCGGCGCGTCAAGGCCGACATCGGTCAGCGCCTGCGCAAGCCACGTCACGCTCCAAAAACCGCGCTCAAGATTGCGGTCGAAAATGTTGCTACCGGGACGCGGCGCTGCGCTGTCGTCTGCCAACCAGAAATGAGCGATCCGGTCGGGCAGCGCGTCTTGTTCTTTGAGCGCAGCGATCAATTGGTCATAGCCAACGCGCCCTTGGTCCGGGGCCAGCACATAGACATCATCGCCCCCTTGAGCAAAAGCATCCCCCGCGGTCAGCGTCACAACCCGGTGGCCTGCATCACGCAGACGCGTGGTCACATCGGTGGCAAGACCGCCCTCATCTGCGAACATCAGCCAGGTGAGCGGGGTCTCAGCCAGTTCGGTGGCGATATCCAGCGTGCAATCGGCAAAACGTGGACGCCATGCGGGGACAGAGCCCCATTCGGCCATATCCTCGACGCGGGTTAATGCGGGGGCCTTGGCCACCTCTGCTGCCTGCCCCGGTTCGATGAAGAAACGGCTGCGCTGGAATTGATAGGTCGGCAGGACAACGCGGTGGCGCTTGGCCTCGCCCCAGATCTGGGACCAGTCGGCGTTGACACCGCAAGCCCACAACCGTCCGATCACCGACATGAAATAGGCGTCATCCGCGATATCCTGATCCGGATGGCGCAAGGTAGAGATGACTTGTGCAGGTGCCACATCATCGCTCATCTGGGCCAGCGCGCTCAGGGCTTTACCCGGACCAACCTCTAGGAAAACCCGTTTGCGTGGCTGGCTGAGTGTGGTGATGCAATCGGCGAAATTCACCGCATTGCGCAGCTGGCCGACCCAATAATCGGGGCTTGTCGCCTCCTCCGCCGTGATCATTGCGCCGGAACGGTTAGAGGCGAAAGGCATGGTCGGCGCTTGCAGATCAAGGCTGGCCAGGAATGCGCGATACCGCGCGAGGATCGGCTCCAACATGCGGCTGTGCGCGGCGATGTCGATAGCGATGCGTTGGCATTCAATGTCAGCATCCGTCAGACGGACCTGCATCGCGTCAAGCGCGGCCTGGGGGCCGGACACAGCGATCAATTCAGGTGCGTTGACAGACGCAATATCGAGGTCACCGCCAAGCAGCGGCTTGATGGCAGCCAGAGGTGCAGAGATGCTCAGCATCCCGCCCGCAGGCACTTCGTCAAAAAGACGCCCGCGCAGCAGGACCAGATCAATCAGGTTCTCGAACGTCATCACACCGGCAAGGCAGGCGGCGACGTTTTCGCCCATCGAATGGCCCACCATTGCGGCAGGTTTCACGCCCCATGACATCCACAACTGCGCCAGCGCGTATTCCACGATGGCAATGAGCGGGAGCTGAACTGACGGTTTCTTGAGCGTCTCTGCCGCCCCATCGGCCTTATCAGGCTCAGGCAGCCAAAGCGCGCGAATGTCATAGTCAAGCTGCGGTTGCAGGTGATCCAGCCCCTTGTCCATCCATTCCGCAAAGACCGGTTCCGTTTCATAGAGGTCCTGCGCCATCCCTGCGTATTGCGCGCCGCCACCGGGGAACATGAACACCACTTCGGGCTTGTCACCCAGCAGGTCATGGGTAAAGACGCGGCGCGGTTCACCACTTTCCAGCAGTGCGGCGGCCTCTGCGTGGGTTTCAGCCACGACGATACGGCGCTTGGCAAATCCATGACGGCCTTCTTTCAACGTATAGGCAATATCGGCCAGCGGCTGTTCGGGATGCGCGCGCAGGTATGTGGCAAGGGCGGCAGTATTGGCGTCAAGCGCCGCCTTTGAATGGCCAGAGATACATAATGCGTGAAACGGCCAATCGCTTTCGTCTGAGGCTGCGCGCACAGGGGCCTCTTCGATGATCGCATGGGCGTTTGTGCCGCCCACGCCAAGCGCGTTAATTGCCGCGCGGCGCGGTGTGTCCGCTGCGGGCCAGTCATAAAGCGTGTCGTTCACGCGAAACGGGCTGCCCTCGAACGGAATGGCAGGGTTGGGTGCCTCATATCCAAGCGAGGGCGGGATTTGTTTGTGGTGCAGGGCCAGCGCCGCCTTGGCGATGCCTGCGGCCGTGTCCAGATGGCCGATGTTGGTCTTGACCGAGCCGAGGCGCGCAAAATCGACCGCATCCGTCTGGCTGCGGTAGGCTTCCGTCAGGGCCGCAACTTCAATCGGGTCACCAAGATAGGTGCCGGTGCCGTGACATTCGACCATGCCAATGCGTTGTGCGGAAACACCTGCGGCGTCCAGCGCCTGAATGATGGCGGCAGATTGTCCATCGACGGACGGGGCCAGATAGCCCGCCTTGGCAGCACCGTCGTTGTTGACGGCAGAGCCTTTGATCACGGCCCAGATGTGATCGCCATCGGCAATGGCATCCGACAGGCGGCGCAGCGCAACAGCACCCGCGCCGGAACCAAAGACCGTCCCTTGGGCGCGGTGATCGAACGCATGGCAATGTCCGTCGGGGGACAGGATTTCGTTATCCTTGAACAGATAGCCACGGCCTTGCGGCAACTCAATCGTGACACCGCCTGCGACAGCCATATCGACCTCGCCCGCGTTCAGCGCCTGACAGGCATAATGGATCGCCACCAGCGAGGTAGAACAGGCGGTTTGCAGGTTGATCGACGGCCCTTTCAGGTCGAACACATGGCTTACCCGGGTCGACAAGAAATCCTTGTCGTTGCCGGTGTGGCGCAGCAAAAACATGCCAACGTCATCAACCAAATCAGGGTTGGAGCAGATGTTGAAATAGAAATAGCTGCCCATGCCGCAGCCTGCATAAACACCGATGGGGCCTTTGACGCTTTCGGGCGGACGCCCGCCCTGCTCCATCGCCTCCCACGCGACCTCAAGAAACTTGCGGTGCTGCGGATCAAGGATAGCGGCATCTTTGGGGGAGAAGCCGAAAAATTCGGGATCAAATGTATCAAACCCGTCCAGCATGGCGGCGGCAGGCACATAGTTCTTGCGGGCAATGTTTTCGGGGCTTTCACCGGCGGCCAGCAGGTCTTCTTCGGAAAGGCGCCGGATGGATTCAACACCATCCCGCAGATTGGCCCAATAGGCATCGACCCCTTGCGCACCAGGTACGTTGACAGACATGCCGACGATCGCAATGTCTTCTGAAACGCGCTGCTTGCGCTTTGTATCGTCCATGTCTCGTACCCCAACTTTCAGACCCGCATCTGGCAGGTATGCGCCGCAAAAGGGATTTTGGGCTGCCCTTCCGCTTCCACCGCGAAATTGAGGCCATTTTGTGCCGCTAATTCCGCGAACCCGTGACTTTTGACACCTCAAGCCCCTAAAATGGGGGTTCAGAGCGTGCCTAACCAGTATATGCGCCGTAAACATGCGTTTCCACAATGGAAACAATTGCGGCATTTTCCCCGCAACTCAACGCCTAACTATGCGTTGAAGAAACGTATTTGCCCCGCTTGGCTACAGAACCGTACGCTTGCCCAGCGGGCGATGTGACGAACCGCCCAGGATGGACCGCACCTTGGACGGATCGCCCACCTTGGCGTTCTGTGCGGCCACCCGTTCGGCAAACCCGAGGATGGCGCCAGCGGTCAGCCATGTCAGCGGTGTTACCGTCGCATTCAACAGTAAATCCATCAGGTTTATGCCCAGCATCAGACACAAAGGCGCAAGGAAAGGTGGCAGCACCGTTTGCAAGCGCATCGACCGCCAAGCCAGAAACAGCGGCACCGCCATCAGACCGAATTCGCACAGGTATCCAAGCCAGCCAAACGTGCCAAACGTCACGATCCACTGGCCATCCGGGATCGACAGGATCTCTCCCGTTTCGGGATGCCGGACCAGATTGCGACCATAACCGCCCCATCCGAACAGTTCTTTGTCGGCAGCACGCTCCAGCAAGGCACCCTCGTTGTAGAAACGATACGCAAGCGATGCGCCACGCGCCGGGTTGTATGCATTGGCCTGCTCAAGGATCCATTCAAGCGGCACCAGTTGCAAATTGCGCAGCATCGGATAGCCCACAGCAACAAAGCCGAACACAATCGCTAGCCTGATCTGCCAGCGCGGCGGTATGACAAACACAATGGGCGTCAACACCAGCGCATAGGCAAATGACGCAAGGCTTTTGCACAGGACCAGAACGACAAAGAGATAGCCGACCACCATGTACATTTTCAAACGGTCCTGCACCGGCGCGACGCGGGCCATCGCGGTTGCGGACAGCAGGCCAAACACCATAAACAACGCCAGCCAAAGCCCGTGCGGCAGGAAAACAATCGGTCTGAACCCGCCCGCGCGCATCATCTGCTCGAACGAATGTTGAAAGAACCCGTAGACCCAGACGTGCATTTGCGGGCTCAACCGGATTTCGATCAGCGAGGGGATCGTGTAAATCAGCGCACCCACCATAAAGGCCAGACACAGTTCGTACATCCCTTTTTCGGTGCCCAGAAACTGGCGCGCCAAAAAGAACGGAAGCAGCAAGAGAATCTGGCCAATGACCACAGAAAGGGTATCGCGCAACGATTGCCCCGGCAGAATGCCCGTGACAAAGGTGATCGGCTCGGACCCGCCCAGCACCTCGAATATGATGGGATCCAGATTGGTCAGAACCGAAGGCACCGTGCACAGCACGAAACCGATCAACAACCACCGTGCCAATTGATTTTCAGGCAAGAAATTGATCCGCTGTTTTTTGACGAACATCACCAGCAACACGGCGCTGATTGCGGGGACCGTCAGCTTGTCCATGTCTGGAACCAGCGGCAAATTGAACTCTGTCGATTGCGGTAAGGCCAGATAGCCCCCCAGAATCGACCAGATGATCGCGCGCTCGATCTCCATCTTGCGAAACAGCAAGACACATACCAAGGGCCATACAATCAGAGCCAGATATGCAAGCGAATTTCCCATGAATGCCTTTTGCGATTGGACAGGTGGTTTCGTATTCCGCGAATTACCATCTGGCGTCCGCTGTGTCATCCCGTTAGGTTTTGCATGCTGGGCGCGCGCAATATCAAGCATGCCCCTTAACCAATTGTATTAAAATATTAAATTATAATGAGGGTGGCGCGACTGTTACCCGTTTGTGACAGTTCAACACCGGAGGTCGATTTGAAATTTGGCAAAACTAACCGCGAAGTTGAGGTCAATATCCCGACCAAGGCCGCATTGTTTCGCACCATTCAGGACAGGCTGAAGCAACGGTCGGGATTCGCGCTTGCCACTCTGAACCTTGATCACCTCACAAAACTGCCGACTGATAACGCCTTTCTAGCGGCTTACCGTGCGCATGATCTGGTGGTGGCCGACGGGCGTCCGGTGATCTGGTTGTCGCAGCTTGCAGGCCAACCGGTTGAACTGATGCCCGGTTCTGACATGATCGAGCCTCTGTGTGCCATATGTGCCGAGGAAAATCGCCCCATCGCCCTGATCGGAAGCAGTGACGCGGCGCTTAACGGTGCAGCCAAGGCGCTCAAAGCGCGCGTTCCGGGGCTTGAGGTCGCTTATATCCATGCGCCGCCCTACGGGTTTGACCCGCAAGGCGCGCAGGCCGATGACATCCTGCACGATCTGGCCAACAGCGGATCGGCACTGTGTTTTATCGCTTTGGGCGCACCAAAACAGGAAATATTCGCCGCACATGGACGAAAAATTGCACCAAATATCGGGTTTGCCTCCATTGGTGCCGGCCTGGATTTCCTGTCAGGCCATCAGGTGCGTGCGCCCAAAATCATGCGTTTACTGGCCCTCGAATGGCTGTGGCGCGCGGCGCAAAGCCCGCGCCGTATGGTGCCACGCTATGCAAAATGTTTCGTTATTCTGCCGGGGCTGGCCCTGCGCGCGATCAGACAACGCTGATCATTTATATTCGATAATCCGCGACGGGCCCCGCCGCAGTTTGCCAACGTAATATTGCAACGCCCCGCGCGCTTCGGCAAATTTCGAGAGGGTTGTATAGAACGCCCAATCCATCCCCTGCCCTCGTGACAATCGAAGCACCTGTAATGGATAGATCAGCGTCAAAAACAGACACCAAGGCGACACAAAAACCGCCAGCAGAAAGATGGCCATAGGCATCAGCGCGCCCCAGATCAGCGCCCGCCGCGTCTCTGCCACCCAATGCCGCTCAGGCGCGCGGCCATGCAATGCGGCCCCTTCGGCAAAGGCATGACCAGCGCGCACAGAGCGACGCCACCATTGGCCAAGCTGTGTGATGGCCGCATCATGCCATGTCATTTCAGCGTCAATCCGCCAGATTTGCCAGCCGAGTTTGCGCATCCGCAGGCACATTTCGGGCTCTTCCCCAGCAATCAGATCATCGCGGTAGCCCCCCACAGCCGCCAGCGCCTCACGGCGGATGAGTGCATCGCCGCCACAAGCCTTCGCCGCGCCAACGGGGGTATTCCATTCCGCGTCAATCAAGCGGTTGTAAACCGACTCCTCCACAAACCGTTCGCGGCGGCGCCCGCAGACCACCGCAGCCTTTGGATGATCCGCCATAAACGCCAGCGCCGTTTCGATCCAGCCTGCGCGGACCGCACAGTCACCATCAAGAAACTGAACGTAATCTGCCTGTTCAGCGACCGCCGCAATGCCTGCGTTGCGCGCGCGCGCCGCCGTGAAGGGCTGTGTCATGTCGAGCGCAATCACCTGCGCGCCTGCCGCTGTTGCAGCCTCAACCGACCCATCGGTTGAGCCGGAATCTACATAAATGATCTGCGCAACCTGCCCTTGCAAGGCATCCAGACAGGCGATCAGGCGCGCGCCCTCGTTTCGGCCAATAACAACGGCGGCGACAGTCATTCACGGACCTCCCGCGCCCATACCTCAAACGCTGCGCTGCTCTCAATAAAACCGGCACGCACCAGCAGTTCTGCCCGGTTCCAGCGGCGGGCAGTGAGGGAAAACAGCGACGCGTCAGGTGTATCGCGACCCAATTCCGTGGCCTGAGCGTAACTTTTTAACACTGCGGTAACATCCCCGAGGCGGCCGGCGCATGGTGTGCCGCATTCAAACGCTACCGTTGCATCCGGCCCGTTGTAAATCAACGGGGTGCAGGAGGCAGGAACCCCGTCCGCATCAAGATAAGATTTTCGCGAACCCGAAGGCGTTCCCGCCTGATCGGCGCTCAGGTGCAAAGATGACAGGTCAAAATACACACATTCTGCGATTTTTTGCTGCAAATTAAGTGAAGCTAAAGAACCAATCGCGCCTTTGGGAAACATCGCCAAGCGGTGCGCGCGCAGGGCCGTCGCACCTCGCGCCTCAAGATAGCCCGTCAGCCCGCGCAGCCCCAATGTGCCGTCCGAGGCAAAGGCAAGCAATTCATCAGAGTGCACCATAAGACACCAGCGATTAGCGCCATATGTGTCGGCCAAATACGCCAATACCCGAGGTTCCGGGACACTGACGCGCAGTCCGTTCTCAACGATAATACTGCCGGGCAATGCTTTGATCTGGGCAAGTGCTGCGGCCGGGGTGCCGGACGCAAAGAAAACGAAATGCGACGCACCCAACGCCCGGTAATGCGCGTGAAACGCCTCAAGATCGCCAACCCGCCACCGGGGTACCAGAACGACGATTGAATCCGGGAGCACGTTATCGGGCTTGGGCCCATGCAGATGACGCGCCGCGCGGGCAAAGCGGACAGCGTGCCGTCGTGTGGTCGCGCGTTGCCAGTTACGGCGTAAATGAGAGATCATTCCGTTCATATCCGGGTGATACGCCAGCATCATGCTTCGGTCCATCGCCCAAACCAGTTGCATCCTTCACTTGCGACTTTGCCAGCACTGCCATGGTGCCGGCAGCGCCATCATGCGACACTATCTGGTCCCACGGGTTCGGCCCTGCGGGGGACTGATGCTGTTGGCGACGCTGCGCAATTCTGGTGAATAAAGCGTTTGTCGCGCGCGCCCGGCATGTTTTGAAGCGTATAGCGCAAGGTCAGCGTCAGACAGCAGCTCTTCCAGACTTGGCGCGTTGCCCGATTGCATCCAGACCGTGCCGATGCTGGCCGAGACACGGCAATCCTCGCCCTGAAACGGAATAGGTGCCTTTAGGCGATCAATAATCCGGTGAGCCACAAGCCGCAGCACATCATCACAACGCACATCAGGCAAAACGATGGTGAATTCATCGCCGCCGACCCGCGCAACGATGTCGTTTCCGCGGGTTTCCTCAACCATGATACGGGCCACTGTCTGCAACACATGATCACCCGCAGCATGGCCCAGCGTGTCATTCACGGCTTTGAAGTAATCAAGATCAATCTGCATGACAGCGAAAAAGGACGACGAATCCAAAAGCCGCTTGAGCACCGTATCCAGTGCGCGCCTGTTCTTGAGACCGGTCAGCGTGTCGGTAAAAGCCTGCTCTTCCGCAGCGATCTTGGCGCCTTGCAAACGGATGTTCAGACGACGGGATGCTTCCATCGCGGCGGTTTTGGCCTCAACCAGATACAGCATTTCAATAGCCAGATCCGTGGCCGCAAAATCCGCGTTCGTGAGCGAGTAATCGCGAACCCCGTCAATGATCGAGATGCCGAAACTGAGATTGATGATTGATGCACCGTCTTGCGCGTCATGACTGTCCAGCATCGGGACGATGATCCCCTTGAGAGAGGTACGCGGCGGCCTGCGCAGTTCAAGGTGGAGTTTGAGGTCTTGCGATGACGCCAGATCAGCAAACTGCGTGACCGCACGGGGGCGTTTGACATTGAACACCTCCAGAAATCGCATCGTTCGCAAATCAGTGTGCGCGCATAACTTCTGAGCGGTCGGGCCGGCATGCGTGATGTGACCTGTGGCGCTGACCACCAGATGCATGGGGCACAAGGCGTCAAGCACGCTCTCGATGGACGTGCTGGTCATCCTGTCACGCGCCCCAGTTCAAAACTGCGCCCTTCGGCAAAATCGACCGCAACCAACGTGATCGAAACCACCTCAGCCCCGTTGTGCTGGCCTGTGTGGTCAAACAATGCCAATGCGCCATAGTCATCGGCCATTACCCGCATGACACCCATCATCACATGCCCGTACCCTTTAATGTCACTGTAGCATTGAAGGCTGTAGGTCTGGTCGGGATGCGCATGCAGTTCAAGCGCGGGTAGACCCAATTCGGGCACCGCAAGCCGCGCGCGGTCCCGCATATCGTCAAGCGAATGCAGGAAATCGACAAAATCAACGCCACCAAACCGCAACAATCGCCGCACTGCCTCAAAGTCGGGATGCGTGACAAGATAAGTGCCGATGTCTTCCATCACACTGGCGCGCGACCGATTCAATGTAGTGGCAATCGCGTCCAGCAACGCCGGTGTGTGCGTCTGCTGATACTCAAGCATCGCTTCAAATTCGGTAAAGTCGAGCCCCGCCAACCGCGTGACAGTATGCCACTGCGCTGTGCCGTATGTATCGCTGACAAACCGTTGAATACTTCTGTTCACAAGCCCGTGCATAGCCGTTTCACCCCCGGTTTTACCCCGGCACAGCATTGGATCGGAAAAGTTAAGATCAGGCCAATAATCGCAATTTTACGCAATTATTGGCCTTTCAACAGGACGGTTCCTATCGCCAAAAAACCTGTCTTAGAAGTCTGTCGGGGCGCCCCCTTCGGATTTGCGCCGGTCCACGAAGGCCGCGAGTTCTTCGCGTATCGCCTCGTCCATCGGGGGTGGTTCAAAGCTGCCGACGATCTCTTTGAACATGTGATGCGCGCGCTCGGGTGTCCAGATCGCGCCTGCGGCCTCCCACCCCTCGTAATTCTTCCAGTCCGACAGGAACGGCTGGTAGAACGCGGTCTGATACCGGTCCTGAGTGTGCTGGATGCCAAAGAAATGGCCGGAGTTGCCAACTGATTTGATGGCGTCCAAGGCAATTTCACCTGGTCCGGTGGCGCAAATTTCAGGCTGCATATAGCGCTGGATTTGCTGTAAAACCTCACAATCCATGATGAATTTCTCGGGCGATGCGATCAGCCCGCCTTCCAGCCAACCCGCAGCGTGATAGATCATGTTGCTGCCCGACTGCACGCCGGCCCAGAGCGAATTGGAGGTTTCCCACATCGCCTGCCCGTCCGGCACGTTCGCTGCACAAACCCCCGAAGAGCGCAGCGGCAGATCATAGAACCGCGCCATCTGGCCGGTCATCTGGGTCGCGCGCATGTATTCCGGTGTGCCGAACGCCGGCGCACCCGACTTCATATCGACGTTGGAGGTGAAGGTGCCGATCGCCACAGGGCATCCCGGACGGATAATCTGCGCCAGCACGACTGCACAGAGCGCCTCTGCCAATGACTGCGCCACGGCACCAGACATCGTCACCGGCGCCATCGCACCGGCCAGCGTAAAAGGTGTGACAACCAAACCCTGGCCGCGCCGTGCCAGACGCATCCAACCGTCCATCATGGGAAAGTCGTGTTTCAGCGGAGAAGTGGAATTGATGTTCGTATACATGTGCGGCGTGGCGTCGAATTCTTCATGGGTCAGCCCGCCCGCGATGCGCACCATCTCCATCACATCCTCGACGCGTTCGGCACCCAATGAATAGGCGTGCATCGCTTTGTCCGTCAGTGTCAGCTTGTCATAAAGCACGTCCAGATGCCGCACTGAGGCATGGATGTCGACCGGTTCCACCGGATAGCCGCCGGCAAAGTGGATACAATTGAAATATTGCGTCAGCCGCAGCAGGTCTTTGCACATCTCGCGGGTGCCGGGGACTTTTTTGCCGATCGCCATGTCCCAATAGTTGGGCGGTGATGACACGTTGCCGAACACCATATGTTTGCCACCGATGGTGATCTGGCGATCTGGATTCCGCGGGGTAATGGTGAAAGTCGAGGGGGCCTTGCCGACCCATTCCATAACGAAATCACGCCCCATCCGGACATTCTCACCGTTTATCGTGCAGCCCGCTTTGCGCAGAATCTCAAGCGCCTCGGGGTTCAGAAACTCGATCCCGATCTCTTCGAGGATGCGCATGGCACCATCATGGATGGCCTCGACACCTTCGGGCGTCAGCGGTTCTGTCGGACGGTCGATGTTGATCGGCGGGTTCCACGGCATCTGCTCGATTACGGCTGAGCCGCGCCGGTCTTTGGCCCCTGCCCGACCACCGCCCCGCGTTCTGCGTTTGCTTGCTTCTGCCATCTGATCACCCTCTTGCTGCTTGCCCCCACAAGTGCAAATGCCCAAGCAGCCAGCCCACCTGTTCGCGACCGATCTTGTCGCTTTAGGTGCTTGGGTTGTCTGTCGCGTCAGATTGGGTTGCAAGCCACGCGGGCAAATGAGCGATGTCGGGAAAGATCATATCGGCGAATGGTGCAAGTTCGGCTTCTTTGGCCAATCCGGTCAGCACGGCAACGGTGGTCATGCCCGCAGCACGCCCCGCGCGCAGGTCATGGGTGCTGTCGCCGATCATTGCGATCTGCGCAGGGGCCAACCCGACGCGGGCCGCAAAGGCCAGCATCTGCCCCGGTGCCGGTTTACCGCCATGACCCGAATCGTAGCCCGCGATGAAATGAAACAGGTCCGTGACACCTGCCCCGTCCAAATGGGTGCGGGCGGGGCGCTCTGCGTCATTGGTCGCAACGCCCAGCATGAACCCACTGTCACGCAGACCTGTCAGCAGCGGGATCAACGGCACTGCTTCCATCTGCGGCGCGTTCTCGGCTTCTTCATTAAGCAGATCGTTCAGCGAACGCTCCGTCATCATCGGAAAATGTGGCAGCAAAGCTTTAGTGACTTCTTGCGGGGTGCCCGCGATCACGATGCTGTCGCGCGCAAAGCGGCGCAGCGTGAGATCAAAGCCGATGCCCGCTCCGATCATTGTGGCACGTTCGATGTCACCGCCACAGGCCCGCATCAAGAACGCGACTGCCCAGCTTTCCCATGTGTGCGCAAAATCGAACAGCGTACCGTCCTTGTCAAAGAGCAGTCCCTTGATCGCGTTCATGTCCAGTTCACCTGTTCCCCGCCCGGCAAAGCCGCACGCGCCATCATCAGTTTTGCATAAGGTAGCGACACGCTATCACAAAAGGCCACAACCCAGGCATCATCCATCATGATAAAATCCAGAACGGCGCCCAGAAAAGTCGGATCAGCGGCTTGTGCCTTTAGATCGCCCTCCGATGCGCCTGTCGCGCCCATAAAAACAGGCATCAAATCATCATTGGCCGCCAGCCAGCCAAGGGCCTGCAAGGCCAGCGTTTCAGCAGATTCTGCGGTGTAGGACATCGGGTAATCTCAATTTTAGGGGCCATAGAAACGGTTTATTAACCAATAGGCCCAAAGACTGCATCATGAAAACCATTTGTGACAGCTTTGCGAGGGAACAGCGTGCAGGGTAAAATCCTGATCGTGGATGCGATCGCGACCAACCGGATTGTGCTGAAGGTCAAACTGGTCACTGCCTTTTATGAGGTGGTCCAGGCGACAACGCTGGCAGAAGCGGTTGAAATGGCGTGCACCCAATCCCCCGATCTGATCATCACCGCCCTCTCCCTGCCCGACGGAACCGCGGCGGCCCTGCGCCAGCGCCTGCGCGCGGAACCTGTTGCCAAGTATATCCCGGTTATGGCCGTCGGTGCACAAGCCAGCGCGCCCGACCGTCTTGCCACCCTGAGGGCCGGTGTCAGGGACATCCTGACCCGTCCTTTGGATGAAACGCTGCTGCTGGGCCGGGTGCGCAGTCTGATCCGGGCGCATACAGCAACAGCAGATTGGCAGATGCGCGACGACACCAGCCACGCCTTGGGCCTTGCCGAACCCGAACGTCCCTTTGCCGATCAGTCCCATTGCATGTTGGTCAGCGCCGACAGAACGCTTTTGCAGACTTACGCGATGCAGATGCGCCCGGTTGTCCGCATGAAGCTGACTTTGGCAAGCGTATCCACCCTGACGACCGAGTTGCGCAACAAGACGATGCCGGATGTTTTTGTTCTGATTCTGCCTGCCGATGCAAATGATGCGATGGACGCATTGCGGATGTTGTCGGCGCTGCGGGCAAACGCCAATACCCGTCACGCAGGGATCATGGTGCTTCAGACAGTGGCTGACAGCGCGCTGGGCGCTACTGCGCTTGACATGGGTACCGATGATCTGATGGCAAACGGGTTTGATGCTGCTGAACTTGGCCTGCGCCTTGGCGCGATTGTGCGCCGCACGCGCAGGGCAGAGCAGATGCGCACAACGGTGCGTACCGGATTACAGGCCGCCCTTTTTGATCCGCTCACCGGGCTTTACAATCGCCGGTACGCCATGCCGCATCTGGCCCGCGTGTCCGAACATGCGATCAAGGCCGGACGCAGCTTTGCTGTGCTGCTGGCCGATCTGGATCACTTCAAGCAGGTCAATGACATTTATGGCCATGCCGCCGGTGACGCCGTTCTGATCGAAGTCGCGGATCGTTTGCGCAATTGCCTGCGCAGCAGTGACATGGCCGCCCGCATCGGTGGCGAGGAATTTCTGGTTGTAATGCCCGGCACCCCGCAGTTTCAGGCGCAACGTGCCGCCCTGCGTATTTGTCAGGCGATTTCTGCGGCACCCTTCGTAGTCCCGGGCGGCACCCAGCAGATCGAAATCACCATAAGCATCGGCATGGCCATCAACGAAAACGGCTGCGCTGACAAGCGCCCAGACGAGATGATCCAAAGCGCCGACAAAGCGCTTTATGCTGCCAAAGGGGGTGGCCGTAATCAGGTCACTATGGCGCGTCCCGCAGCTTGACCGCGCATATCCGCGTGCATAAATGTTCAAGCGGGCTTGGAATTTCGAACTCCACTGCACCTGAGCCGCAATCAAGTTTGGTATCGCCGCCGCAATCGGTGCATCCTCTGAACATCAAAAGACAATCAACCATCGGTTGCACTCAACGCATTTCGATATTAGCATTATCGGATGAACACTGATCGTCCCGTCCTTGGCATCATGCTGATGCTTGGTTTTTGCGTCCTCGCGCCCTTTGGTGACGCGGTGGCGAAACTGCTGGGTGCCAGCCTTCCGTTGGCACAAGTGGTTATGATCCGTTTCGCGTTACAAGCCATCGTTCTGGTCCCGCTTATCTGGATCACGGGCCGTGTCTGGCGCACCAACGCCCGTGTGTTTCGCCTGACCCTGTTGCGCACAATCCTGCATATCATCGGCATCGGCGCGATGTTCACTGCGCTGCGGTTCCTGCCTCTCGCCGATGCTGTAGCGATTGCCTTTGTGATGCCATTCTTTATGTTGATCCTTGGCAAATACGTCCTGAACGAAGAAGTCGGCAGCCGTCGCCTGATGGCTTGTATCGTTGGCTTTTGCGGCACGCTTTTGGTCATTCAACCCAGTTTCACCACCGTTGGATGGCCCGCGTTGCTGCCGGTATTTGTCGCGTTGAATTTTTCGTTTTTCATGCTGGTCACGCGGCAAATTGCCAAGGAAACCGACCCTATCAGCCTGCAAGCGGTCAGCGGTGTGATGGCTGTCATTCTCATGTTGCCCGCACTCTTTATTGGCGAAGTGATGGATTGGCCGTTTCTAAAAAGCGTAACGCCGACCCTGACCCAATGGCAGTTGTTGCTGGCCATCGGGATCGTGGGCACGTTTGCACATTTGCTGATGACGTGGTCCCTGCGTTTTGCCCCCTCCGCGACGCTGGCGCCGATGCAATATCTTGAAATACCGTTTGCAACGCTGCTGGGCTTTTTGATCTTTGACGACCTGCCCAATCCATTGGCCAGCCTCGGCATTACCATCACCGTGGCATCGGGCCTTTATATCATTCTGCGCGAACGGGCCATTGCACGCGGTCTGGCTGCAAAAACGCAGCCACCACATCTGGCATAAACCGGTCCGGCAAAATCATCAGCATCCCCGGCGCGTCCATCTCGACCTCGAACGGTCCGGTTGCCGCATTCGAGGTGCCGATTTTGCGACCCGGTTCAAACGCCAATCCGTTGATTGGCCACTCCAAACCCTGACTGCGCCCCTCCACCGCCGCTAGCGGAAACAGCGATACCAGATCACCCGCCTGCGCCGACAATTTCAAGCAAGGCGGCGCGAGAAAAACGATCTGCCCCGCACCCAGCAAAATACACGGCTGATGCGCATATTCCACCAATGCATGCAGCGCCGCCAGTTCATGATCCAACCGCCCACCCAGAAATCCAACACCGATGATCACGGGGGTTTTTACCCGCATCAGCACCTTTTCAAAATCTGTCGACATCTGTTCGTTGATCAAATAGCGCCGCGCTACGGGGATACGCGCCAGAGTGTCGGGCGGCACGGAATCAAAATCACCGATCACCGCCTCTGGCATAATCCCCGCGCGCAACGCCAATGCGGCCCCACCATCGGCGGCCACACAGACCGGCGCGACCGCGTGCGCAACCAAAAGCTGATCTATGGACGCGTCACCGCCACCGATCACTGTAATTGGCGCAGACGTTGAAACAATCATATCAATCATGGTCAATTACTGCCCGTTTCGTAAACAGATCACAATCTCGCCTTGAAATGATACGCTCATTGGCACAGATTCGGGCCTCTTTGGTCTTGGACATCGTGGTAAACAAGTAACTGCAATTAGTGCAGAGGACCCGCATCCGATGATAAACAATAAAATACTGACGGTATCTTACGGGACATTTTCCTGTACGCTCGAGGGCTTCGACGATTCCTTTGGCACGATGAAGGCCATTGCAGAGTATTTTCGCGACCTCGCTGCGGACGACCGGTACTTTGGCGCGGAACCTCCGCAACCTGATGCGGAGATGCTGGCACGGATTGCACAACGTGAAATTACCCGCAAAGTTCAGGCGCATGAAAGGGACGGCAAGATCGTTCTTAGCGCACTTGAGGATCAACGCACAGAAGCTGACGACACCACACGCCTCGACGAAAAGAGCGTTGCGCCCGCTGTCGTGGCACCTGTCGCAGCAGAGCTGACCGCACAGCAATCCGTAGACGAGGCAACACCTCTAGCAGCGGAAGAACCACAAGAAACCGGCACGACCGACGATCTGCAAGGTGATGCAGCAGCCGCCGAAGTTGCGATTGAAGACCCGGAAGACGAAAATGACATCGTGCCGGGACAGCCCGACGCCGATGTTGAGGCGTTTTTTGCCGAACGCCCACAATCCGCGCCGGTGCGTGACGCAAGCGCAGCAGGCGCCGACAACATCTCGGCCAAACTGCAACGTATCCGTGCCGTGGTTGCACAAAATACTGCTGACACAGATGAAGGCTCCTACGCCGAAGACCAGCACGCGGAAGCAAAAGCACGCAACGTTGAAAAGGACATTGTCCAGTTCAACATGCCGGAAACCGCCGGAGACGCGGATGCCGAGACTTTGCATGAGGATGCTGACGCAGCGGTCATGGCGGAAGAAGAAGAGGGACAGCAGGCAGAACTACTGGATGAAGTCGCTGCTGCCGCGCCCGAACACGCCGAAGAAACCGACACGTTCGAAAAAGCCGCCACATTGGAAGACGACGACGGCGAAGATGGCGACGTTGACTCCATTCTGGAGCGCCTAGCGACCGCAACGTCCGCTGACGCATCAGACCCACTTGATGACGATGACTTTGAAGACGATGATCTGCAAGGCGCCGACACGCTGAACCTGTTTGAAGATAGCGTCGGGTCGCAAGAGACCGAGGATGATGGGGTTTCGGAACTGGCGGCGCACGACACCGCCCTTCGTGCAAGCGTCATCAAGGTGAAACGCGCGGACCTTGAGGCCGCGATCGAAAACGGCACGCTTGAAGAGTACGAAGACGATGTTGAGGCGACCGCGCCTGAAGCCCCGACCCTTGATCAGATCGCGCCATCACGTTCAAAGACAAGCTCACTGACGCCGCAAGACGAAGCCGAGTTACTGCGCGAGTTGGCAAGCCTGCAAACGGAAACCGACGAGGGTACACCCGATCAGGCAATCGACATTCCTGACCTCGATGAAGCGGATGATCACGACGCCGAGGCCAGCAAACCTGTAGCACGCCGGAGCGATCTGCGGCCCAAAAGAGCGCTGGATGACACCGATCGCGGCACGGACGTCAACCGCTTGCTGGCCGAAGCCGATCACCAAATGGACGAACCAGAGAGCGCCACGCGCCGCAACGCGTTTTCACATCTGCGCGCTGCTGTCGCTTCGCAAAAAGCAGAAGTGGCAATGGGAGAGCCTGCCAAAGCAGAAGACCAGGACAAAGCCTACCGCGGCGATCTGGCCGAAGTCGTGCGCCCGCGCCGCCCCGAGAGCGGTGGTCAACGGACAGCACGCCCCGATGACGTGCGCCCTGAACCGCCCTTTGTTTGCCGGAGGCTGATTACTTCGTCTCACGCGACCATATCTAACGCATTGAATTGTGCATAGTACCTCTCTTCTGCTTCTGCTGGCGGGATGTATCCGATGGGCTCAA
>Ga0115564_10000860_pt1 | contig 29250 bp, 28 predicted proteins | sample COGITO_mtgs_1105_7_FD_88680 | JGI IMG/M metagenome (GOLD analysis project Ga0115564, IMG submission 88680) | Pelagic marine microbial communities from North Sea - COGITO_mtgs_110523 | ecosystem: Environmental > Aquatic > Marine > Epipelagic | place: Germany:Helgoland, sampling site Kabeltonne...
CGACCCACGAATTCACCTTCGACGGTCACTTCACCTTTATCGTTTACTTCGGCCAAAAGGGCCTCCTTTTGTTTGAGCCGGCGCAAAAGCACGGATGTGCGCCGGTCCACAAATCTTTGGGTCAAACGCTCGTGCAGCGCATCTGACAAGCGGTCTTCTACAGCGCGCGTCTGCGAACGCCAATGGTTTTCGTCATTTGTCCAGCCAGAGCGTTGAGCCACGTAAGTCCAAGTGCGAATAAACGCGAGTCGTTTGGAGAGCGTATCGATGTCACCCTCTATGCGGTCAATGCGTTTGATTTGCCTTGCAAGCCAGTCATCGGGGATGCGGCCAAGCTCATGAAGATAGTTGAAAATGCCCTCAAGCAGGTTGGCATGTTCGGAATTGCTGATGCCGCGAAAGTCAGGCACGCGGCACACATCCCAAAGGAGTTGCACCGATTTGGCATCGCTCGCACGCGCCATGACTTCGGTCTCGCCTGCTAGGGTTTTGAGCACCCGAAGATCATCGGCTTCGCGCGATTTCACCAAACGGTCATCATGGCTTGGCTGTTCCAGCGAGGCGATCAGTGCATCAAGACGGCCCATCTGTAACTTGGGATTGCGCCATTGCAGTTTGCCAACAGGTTGAAAGCGATGTTCGGTAATGGCGCGCACCAACTCATCATGGAGCGGTGGCGCTTCGCCAGTCACACCAAAAGTGCCCGGCTTCATCCCACGTCCAGCCCGCCCTGCTATCTGCGCAAGCTCGTTTGCCATCAGCGGGCGCATACGTTGGCCGTCAAATTTGCTCAGTGAAGAAAACGCCACGTGATCAATATCAAGGTTAAGCCCCATGCCAATCGCATCGGTCGCTACGAGAAAATCCACATCGCCGTTTTGATACATTTCCACCTGCGCATTACGCGTGCGCGGCGACAAAGCGCCCATAACAACAGCCGCTCCTCCCTTTTGACGGCGGATCAATTCAGCAATGGCGTAGACGTTTTCCACAGAAAAACCCACAATTGCGCTACGCGGACGCATGCGGGAAATTTTTTTTGGGCCAGAATACGTCAGCTCGCTCATGCGTTCCCGCGCTACGAATTGAGCATCAGGAATAAGCGACTGGATCGGGTCACGCATCGTGTCCGCGCCCATGAACAAAGTCTCATGCAGGCCACGCGCACTAAGCAAACGTTCCGTAAATACATGCCCTCGCTCTGGATCGGCGCAGAGTTGAATTTCATCGACAGCCAGAAAATCGGCCCCCATGCCTTGCGGCATTGCCTCGACAGTGCAGACCCAATACTGCGTGCGCGGCGGCACTATACGCTCTTCACCTGTTACCAACGCCACAACAGACGGCCCGCGCAAAGCGACGATGCGGTCGTAGACTTCGCGGGCCAAAAGACGCAAAGGCAGGCCAATAACACCTGTGCGATGCGCCAACATACGCTCGATCGCGTAGGTAGTTTTGCCCGTATTGGTCGGCCCTAGAACCGCGATGATGCGTGATTGCGCGGCCATATCTGCCCCAAACTCGATATTAATTTAGAGGGCTGGACCTTTGACTTCAGTCTCCAACCGCTCCATCGCTTCGAGTACGGTCGTGTGATGCGGATGTATAGTCAGAACTTGCTCATAGACCTCATACGCGCGCTTTGGATCGCCCAATTGCTCGAAAATCGCGCCTAAACCTTGGATCGCATCAAAGTGCTGGGGGTTAAGCGTCAAAGCTCGTTCAAGATCTTCAAGCGAGGGACCATAAAGTTCCTGCTGATACAGCGCGCTCGCACGCATATGCCAGCCTTCCGCAAAATCAGGGGCATGATCTATGAGGGCAGTCAAATGCTCGACCGCTACCTTAGGCTTTTTCGCGCCCAGCGCATCGCGCCCGCGTTTCAACAGTAAGTCGGCCGAAGCAGAACCAGAACGCGCCCAATCGCGTTTGATTTGCTTGGCGATTTTTGCGGCCTCCCCCGCATTCGCGTCGCGTAACTGCCCCAAGAGAACTTGCGCGTTAACGTCTGTCGCACTCTTGTGAGGCACGTCTTGCGCAATAGCGGGTAAGCTACAGGGTGACGTAAACAGCACCAGCGTCACACCGATCGTGCCGCTAAGTTTACGTAAATATGCCGCAAGGTAAGGTTTGCGCGTGAGGAATCGCAGTCTCATACAGAACAGTGTAGCGCATGATAGGCAAGATGCCAGATGTAATGAGATAACGAAGCGGAGAGCGACATGAGCAATATTATTAATGCAGCCGTTACGGCCCTGAATGAAAAGCTGGCAGGCGCAGATTTCGATGGCAGTGCAAAATTCGAGATTGAAGGTGAAGGCGCTGTTCGGATTGATGAAACTGGTGCTTCGGCGTCCGATGCAGACGCGGATGTGACGCTGACAGCAAATGCGGAAACGTTCCAAGCGATCCTAGAAGGCGAGCAAAACGCGACTGCCGCGTTCATGACCGGCAAGCTATCCGTCGATGGTGACATGGGCATGGCGATGAAACTTGGCGCAGTGCTGAGCTAGGATAAACAGACATGACTGACGCACCCTATCACGCCAAAATTTGCAATGGTCCGGCAAGCGGCTACGCGCTTTGGCGCGAAGCATCGGACGGGGTGCGTCTGCGCATTGGGCTGTGGCCCTTGGATGGGGCCACGGATACTGTGCTGATTTACACTGGGCGCACTGAATACATTGAGAAATACGCTCATGTTGCGGCGGACTTGCACGCCGCTGGTTACGCGGTTGCGACGGTAGACTGGCGTGGCCAAGGGCTGTCAGATCAATTGATTGATGAGCCACTGCGCGGTCACGTCGGCACGTTCCAAGACTATCAAAAAGATGCACAAACCCTGATAGGTACCATGGCGCAACAAGGAATGCCTCCTGCGAAAGCCTTGTTAGGCCATTCGATGGGTGGGTGCATCGCCCTGCGTTCCATCATCGACGGTCTCCCTGTAAAGGGCGCGCTTTTCTCGGCACCGATGTGGGGGATTCTCATGTCCCCCACACTGCGCCCTGCCGCATGGGTCTTATCGCGCGCAGCGGATTTATTTGGCGTTGGAAGCACACTAACCCCAGGCACCAACGCGCGCAGCTTTATCCTGAATCAGCCGTTTAAGAACAACACGCTGACCCGCGATCCCGAGATGTGGAAATTGATGGGCGATCAAATTCGTGCAGTCCCCGGGCTGGAACTTGGCGGCCCTAGCTTGCATTGGCTGCGAGAAGCACTGCTAGAATGTAACGCGATCATGAACGCCCCTGTGCCCACGTTGCCGGCCCTAACGTTTCTTGGCGATAACGAACGCATTGTTGATGCCAGCGCCGTGCACACGAAAATGGCCTCATGGTCGAGCGGCAGGTTACGCATGGTCGAAAATGCGGAGCACGAAGTCTTCATGGACAACCCCACGATCCGCGCGACCTTGACCAAAGAGGCCGTCGCTTTTCTCGACGCCCTCTGAATAATAAATCCACTGCGGTAGCATCACGCGTTTTGCGCTCTATGTTCCTGGGCATGGCTTCAGACCCGCTCATCACCTTCACGGACCGCGGCATTTATTGCCCCCGCGCAGCTCTCTATGTCGATCCGTGGAAACCTGTGACGCGCGCGCTTATCACCCATGGACACGCAGATCACGCACGAGCAGGCCACGCAAGGTACATGTGTACAACAAGTGCAGCCCCCGTGATGCGCCACAGGCTGGGTAGCATCACGCTCGACACAATTGACTACGGGCAAACGGTGGCCGTGAATGGCGTCGAGATCTCGTTTCACCCTGCGGGCCATGTGATCGGATCTGCGCAGATCCGCCTAGCCTACAAGGGCGAAATCTGGGTCGTGTCTGGTGATTACAAAACCGAAGATGACGGCATCAGCGAAGCCTTTGAGCCAGTGCGCTGCACACATTTCATCTCTGAATGCACCTTCGGCCTGCCCATTTTCAAGTGGGAGCCTCAGACCGTGATCGCAGAGCAAATCAACACATGGTGGCACAAGAATGCGCAAGCCGGGGTGAGCAGCATCATCGGCGCGTACTCACTCGGTAAGGCCCAACGCATTTTGTCCATGTTAGATACGGATATCAGCCCGATCCTGACCCATGGGGCGATCGAAGCCAGCAATGAAATCTTACGCGCGCAGGGCGTGCAGTTGCCGCCTACCACGCTGGTGACACCTGACTTGGACAGAAAAGCTTATAAAGGCGCAATGATCTTGGCACCACCTGCGGCACTTGGTTCGAACTGGGCGCGTGGGTTCGCAAAGCACTCTAGCGGTTTTGCCAGCGGGTGGATGCGGCTGCGCGGTGTGCGCCGTCGGCGCGCGTTAGATCAGGGATTTATCATCTCCGATCATGTGGATTGGAATGGTTTGCTGGACGCAATATCCGCGACAAATGCCGAAAATATCTACGTCACGCACGGCTACACGGACATCTTTGCGCGCCACTTAAACAGTATCGGATACAACGCTGCAATCGTAGAAACCGCGTTTGAGGGCGATAGTGAAGAGCCAGACGCAGCTGTCGAGAGCGACGCGTCATGAGAGACTTTGCAACAGTTTTCCAAGCCTTGGACGAAACCACCAAAACCAGCCGCAAGGTCGACGCGATCGCTCAGTATTTTGAGACCGCAGATGATGCGGATCGCTTATGGACCATCGCACTGTTCTCTGGTCGTCGCCCCAAGCGCGCGGTCACCACGACACAACTGCGCACTTGGGCGGCGGAGACCGCAGGCATTGATCTTTGGCTGTTTGAGGAATGCTACCCGATTGTCGGTGATCTTGCCGAGACGATTGGGCTTATCTTGCCAGTCAACTCACAGCACTCCAACAAGGGGTTGACCCATTGGATCGATGCATTGGCCAGCTTTAAGGACGCTGATGAAACAGCCAAGAAAGACTTCGTACTAAACGCGTGGGATACCCTTGGTGGCACTGAGCGATTTTTGTTTAACAAGCTGATAACAGGTGGATTTCGCGTTGGGGTTTCACAAAAACTTATGACCCGTGCCCTTGCACGCGCCACAGGCAAAGACGAGGCTGAGCTGGCACACCGTTTGATGGGCAATTGGACACCGCAGAGCACGGACTTCCATACATTGATCGAAGCGGATGATCCCGAAAGTGCGTTGTCTCGCCCCTATCCATTCTATCTAGCGCATGGTTTAGACGGCGCGCCCGACGATCTTGGCGCTGTTGAGGACTGGCACCCCGAATGGAAATGGGACGGTATTCGCGGGCAAGTCATACTGCGCGGTGGTACACATTTCGTGTGGTCGCGCGGCGAAGAACTGATGACGGACCGCTTCCCCGAATTCATGCGTTTGCTGGATTATCTGCCTTCGGGCACGGTTCTTGATGGTGAAATACTGGGTTGGAAAGACGCGCAACCCCTGCCGTTCGCAGATCTGCAAAAACGGATTGGTCGCAAGACGACGCCCGCTAAATTGCTGCGCGACACGCCTGTTATTCTATACGCTTACGACCTTCTGGAATGGGAGGGCGAAGATATCCGTAATCACCCATTCTTAGAGCGGCGCGCGCTTTTGGATACTACTCTGAGAGATGTGCCAAGCGACGCACCGATCAAGCTATCCCCGCAGATTAAAGCAAAGACGTGGGAAGACCTCGCGCAAACCCGCGCCGAAGCCCGTGCACATCATGCGGAAGGACTGATGTTAAAACGCAGTGACAGCCTTTACCTGGCAGGGCGCAAGAAAGGTGATTGGTGGAAATGGAAGCTTGATCCTCTGACCATAGATGCAGTGATGATCTACGCACAATCGGGCCATGGGCGGCGTGCGACCCTTTTCACGGACTACACTTTCGCCGTTTGGCAAGGCAACGATCTGATCCCGTTCACAAAGGCCTATTCAGGCCTGACCGATGCGGAGTTTCGCCAGATCACCGCATGGGTGCGCAAGAACACGCTGCAACGTTTTGGTCCCGTGCGACGGATTCCGCCCGAACATGTGTTCGAGATCGCTTTCGAAGGCATCCAACGCAGCACGCGTCATAAATCCGGTGTCGCCCTGCGCTTCCCACGCATGTTGCGGTGGCGACAAGATAAAGCGGCACAAGATGCCAACAGCCTTGATGATCTTAAAGAAATGTTACGTCTCTATGGCTAAGCCCTTCACCAGAACGAGCATCTCGCGTTTTAGGGGTTTAACTCGCGGCGCGCATGCCTAGGTTATGGGCCAAAGATATATGAGGTTTTCGATGTTCCAACTTCCCTTCCCCGTTCGTGACGCCAATGCTGGCGGTGGTCCGGATCCCCTCGGCAATCTGCCAGAATGGGATCTCAGCGATCTATATTCGGATGAAAATGCCCCCGAACTAAAGCGCGATCTGGATTGGCTCGAAGAGGCTTGTGCTAGTTTCGCGCGCGACTTTGAGGCCAAGCTAGCAAACCTCGACGCGGCTGAGCTACTTGATTGCGTGCTGCGCAATGAACGTATCAATTCGATTGCGGGGCGCATTATGTCCTTCGCAGGCTTGCGCTATTACCAGCTGACCACGGATGCTGATCGCGCTAAATTCATGTCCGACATGCAGGAAAAGATTACCAATTTCACCACGCCTTTGGTCTTTTTCACACTTGAACTTAACCGCCTTGAGGATACCCAACTTAACGCGCATTTCGCTGCGAACACAGACCTTGCCAGATACAAGCCTGTATTTGATCGCATCCGTGCGATGAAGCCGTATCAACTAAGCGATGAATTGGAAAAATTCCTGCACGATCTTGGCGTTGTAGGTGATGCGTGGGAACGCTTGTTCGATGAAACAATTGCAGGCCTCAGCTTTGAGGTGGACGGCAAGACCCTCAATATTGAGGGCACTTTAAATTTGCTGACGGAGCAAGATCGCTCCAAGCGCGAAGCGGCCAGCCGCGAAGTTGCGCGTGTGCTTGGCGAGAATGTCAAAACATTCGCGCGCGTTCACAACACGCAAGCCAAAGAGAAAGAAATCATTGATCGCTGGCGCGGCATGGAAACCCCGCAAACGGGCCGCCACCTGAGCAATCACGTGGAACCCGAAGTCGTCGAAGCGCTGCGCACAGCCGTGGTCGAAGCCTATCCGAAACTCAGCCACCGCTATTATGAGATGAAACGCGGCTGGCTCGGCCTTGAACGCATGGAAGTTTGGGATCGCAACGCCCCCTTGCCAATGGAAGACACCGCAATCGTCGGCTGGGACGCCGCCGAGGCCACAGTGATGGACGCCTATAATGCATTCGATCCACGCATGGGCGAGATTGCCAAACCCTTCTTTAGAAAAGGTTGGATCGATGCAGGCGTGAAACCCGGCAAAGCCCCCGGCGCATTTGCACACCCGACGGTCACCGATGTGCACCCTTATGTGATGCTCAACTATCTCGGAAAACCACGCGATGTGATGACCTTGGCCCATGAGCTCGGGCACGGCGTGCATCAGGTTCTGGCCGCAGGTCAGGGCGAAATGCTCTCCTCCACGCCTTTGACTTTGGCGGAAACAGCAAGCGTGTTTGGCGAAATGCTCACTTTCCAAAAGATGCTGGAAAAGGCAGAGACACAGGCCGAGCGCAAAATCCTGCTCGCGGGAAAAGTCGAGGACATGATCAACACGGTCGTTCGCCAGATCGCCTTTTATGACTTTGAGTGCAAACTCCACGACGCCCGTCGCGGCGGCGAACTGACCCCCGAGGATATCAATGCCCTTTGGATGAGCGTGCAAGCCGAAAGCTTAGGGCCAGCATTTGATTTCGTCGATGGCTATGAGACTTTCTGGGCCTATATCCCGCACTTCGTGCATTCCCCCTTCTATGTCTACGCATATGCCTTCGGCGATGGACTCGTGAATGCGCTATACGCAGTCTACCGAGAGGGCGATGAAGGGTTTGAAGAAAAGTACTTCGACATGCTCAAAGCGGGTGGCTCAAAGCACCACAAAGACCTGCTTGCACCCTTCGGCCTTGATGCCTCTGATCCGAAATTCTGGGACAAAGGTCTATCAATGATCTCAGGTATGATCGACGAATTGGAAGCAATGGACTAGACGTTCAGATCGCTCACTTATCAGCCGCGCAGACATGGTCTTGCGCGGCTTTTTTATGCACTCACTGCAACACAAACGGCTGCGCCAGCCACTCATAAAGTGCTTCTGTTGTCGCATCCGGGTTTTCCAACGTCGGCAAATGCCCTGCGTTCGAAATGACCTTCAATTCCGCATAAGGAATGAGTTCCGCCATAAAAACATGGCGTTTCACGGGACAAAGCGCGTCATGCTCCCCACATAAAACAAGCGCGGGAACTTTGCATTTCCGCAGGGTTGATTGCTGATCGCGACGCCGTTGCAAGGCACGCGATTGGCGAACGAATACCTCTGGCCCCATGATCGCAGCCATATCCATCACTAGGTTCAACACATCTACTCGTCGTGGACCGGGTGCCAGATAATTCGGTTTCATTTCTTCGCGCATGACTTCTGACAAACGCCCAGAGCGCGCGCCAATAATTTGCGGCTCGCGTGCTGCGGCCGCTTGCGGCGTTTCGGGTAAAGGGTTGGTGTCCATCAAGGCGATGCGCGTCACCCGCTCGGGCGCACGACGCAATATTTCCATCGCGACTATGCCGCCCATCGACAATCCTGCCAGCGCAAATTTTGTAGGCAACACGTCCAGCAAGTCAGAGGCAATTTCTTCAATCCGTTCGCCTTGCGAAATCGGTGCGCACATGACCGCACGGTCCGACGACAATTCAGCGATCTGTGGTCCAAACAACCGCGCATCACACATCAATCCAGGAAGAAAAACTACAGGTTCGTTCATCACGGATCCTTAAAAATATGATGCCACAGCTTGATCAAAGACTTATCTGCTCACGTCACAAGCGCAAGCCGATAGCTGCACATTGCGCGGATAAATTACCCCGCAGTCCAACCGCCATCCACGAGAATTGAAGTCCCAGTAATCATGCCCGATGCATCTGACGCCAAAAAGACTGCCGCGCCCATAATGTCCTCGACCTCGCCCACACGAGGCAACTTAATCTTGCTATCAATCCATGCGCGTTTTTCAGGATCTTCAAAAGTCGGCTTGGTCAATGGCGTTAGGATAAAGGTTGGACAAATAGAATTCACACGGATGCCAGCGGACCCAAATTCAATGGCCATCGCTTTGTTCATCCCCTCAATCGCATGTTTACTGCCACAATATACCGCACGCTCGACGCCGCCCACATGAGCCATTTGGCTGGAAATCTGGATGATTGACCCGCCTTTGCCGTGGGCAATCATTGCTTTTGCGGCTTGTTGCGCAATAAAATAAGCCGCACGCACGTTAATCGACATAACTGCATCAAAATCGTCCTCCGTCGTCTCCACCGCAGGGCTATGGCGCGCCAAACCAGCAGAGTTCACAACGATGTCATAGGGCTGCGCTTCAAAAACTTCGCGCACGGCGTCCGTGTGCGTCACATCCAAAGCTAACGCACGCGCAGAGTAGCCTGCCGCACTCACAGCGCTTACGACGTCGTTCAACACTTCAGCGCGACGTGCAACAAACGTTACATCCGCGCCCGCTTCAGCCAAAGCAACCGCACAAGCCATGCCAATGCCGCTGCTTGCGCCCGCAACCAAGGCGCGTTTGCCATCAAGGCGGAAGGAGGGGGTTGCCGGTAGGGTCATATCATAGCCTTTATCATCCAGGAGTTTTCACGATATGCCCGTACAAACACGCTGTCTAGCTGATGTTCAAACCACGAAACTCGGGGAAATCAGCATAACGTTTCTGGCGTTCTACCATGAGTTCGGCCGGACTTGCATGCGCCTGCAGCAAGGTCCCTTTGGGAGCAATATAGCTGTCAATCCGCCGGCGCACATCCGGTCGCCATGTCGGATTGAACGCGCAAAGCTTGGGGAAAAACCAAGCCTCCGCAAAAGGGAGATGATCATAAAGCCAAAACGCCATGTCTCGCCAATCGCGCCCTTGCTCATAACGCTCTGCAAACCAAGGAATCACAATGGACGCGCCCGCCACTTCCACATCGCGCAGATCCCAAATGTGACACTCCAATGGATAGTCATTACGTGCACAGTTCAAACGATGCGCATTGCCAAATGCGTTTAATTCTGGCGAACGATAGCCGGAGCGCACTGCAACCCGACCAAATGTCTCTTCTAATGGATCAAGCAGTTCTGTGCAAAATCGCCGTCCCCTTTCAATCGCGAGATTAGGATCCTCTGGAATATTGCGGATCTGATGGAAATTCCCAATCTCAGAATACAGAAATTCCCGCATGTAAAAATACTTAGAAAGCCGCACACGCCCCAAAGTCTCAAGCGACCACATAGATGCAGGCTTACGCATCAGCGGCCTTCAAACCAGATCACATAGATCGCCTCGATCATAAGCCTCACCTTCTTTGGTCTAAAAACACCTCGGGGTTTGGGGCAGCGTCCCATTCCTCTGCGACTTCACGGTTTTTCGTCGGGCTTACGCCCTGATCATTATCTGAAATAACAAACAAGGCTGGTATCTTGGCTTGCCCCAATTCCAAACCGTCCACTACTTTTACTAGCGCCGCCATCGGAAGCAAGACAACCGTCAGATAACTATTCGTACAATATGCAGTATGGTCGCCGTTGGAGACAGTAAAACTGCGCTCCGCCCCTGCGACGAGAGGCCCCCACCAGCGAAACCCTGGCGATGTCAAAATGACCGCAGACTCGGAGTTTATCGCAAAGTTCGGAGACACAAAAATCGCGCCTGCAACGTTTTCCATCAGATTCTCGCGCAGCGCCGCCGCCCCCATCAGCGTTCCACCCGTTGAAGTCGAGATCACCAGCACACTTTCACCTACAGCGCGCGCGACAGCTAACGCTTCGGCGGCGTCACACATCCAGTTACCTACATTGGCTTGCGCCATCGCTGCGCCGCTTCGTCCATGACCTGTCAAACGCGTGTATACCAAATTCGCGCCCAATGCCTCGGCGACTTTATCAGGAACCGGGCGGATTTCTTCAGAGGTCGCTGAAAATCCATGGATATAAAGAACACTGATTGGCGTCTTCACCCCAACATCACCCGCCCAAACAACGCGCTTTTGAACACCTTCGACGATGTCAAAAAACTTCGCTTCCTCGCGCTCGAAATAGGCATCAATATCGTCCCCGAACAGTGACGCGTCGAAACTTGCGCTAAGATCAACTTTCTCGCGCGGACCCAGCAGTGCCAAAAGCCCAACGCCCACAAGCAAGACCAGAACCAGCCAGCCGGTCCATTTCAAAACAGTCTTCATAAGGAATTCTCAGCTAAATTCAGCACGTCTTCGACAGAGCGCTCTATCAAGTCAAGGCAAGCATTGTCGGAAAAACGATGATCCGCACCATCTACTAGTGTCAATCGCATATCAGCCCCATTCGCATGTGATAAAAGTCGCAAAGCAACCGACACATCGACATCCTCATCGGCCGTTCCTTGTAAGAATCGCGTTGGAAACGGAATATCAAGCGTGTCGCGCAGCACCAGTTGATCACGCCCATCTTCGATCATGCGTTTGGTGATAATATAGGGTTCGCCATACTCAGACGGCAGCGCAACTTGCCCTGCACTTTCCAATTCAGCGCGTTGTCCTGCATCAAATCCGGCCCATATGCTGTCTTCGGTGAAATCGGGTGCGGCCGCAATTGTCACAAGCCCTGCGATCCGCTCGGGGATGCGTTTGGCTGCCAAAAGCGCCTGCCATCCACCCATCGAAGACCCAACAAGTACGAGCGACCCGTCAGTTAGTTTCTCAAGTGCCTCGCCCGTGTCTTCTGCCCAATCACCGATACTGCCATCTGTGAACGCACCAGAGCTTTCGCCATGCCCGGAGTAGTCAAAGCGCAGAAAGGCCCAACCTTTGGCAATAGCCCAATCTTCAAGATGGATCGCTTTAGTGCCTTGCATGTCAGACTTAAGGCCACCCAAAAAAACCACTGTAGGCCCAGAGCCTTCTGTTTTTTCATAGGCAAGCGTGCGTCCTTGAGTCGTCTCTAGAAATGCCATCGCGCCCTCCCTTTACTGGTTAGGCGCGATCATGCTGTTCAGAGTGCCCTTTCGCAAGAGCAACGCGGGGTTAGCCGCTTATATATGTGCCATTCTTTGGGCGGTAAAAGACCTTTTGATTGTGCAAGCGGCCAAGCAGATCATGGATTTGGCTCACCTCGTCAGACTGAGGGGCATTGTCTGTGTTTGCCGCAAGCGCATCATTACTCATTTTGGTCTTAACTTCGCGAAGCGCGTTTTCGATCACGTCGAGGTCTTCAACAGTCAATTCAAATTGTGTGTTGTAACGTGGCATATCTCTGCTCCAGCATGTCCAAAAGGAGGTTTTTTTTGTCGCTTTTCAAGCATATCAGGACTTTCCAAGCGACCTCAACCCCAAGCACTCACAATAATACTCATTGAAAACATGAGCTTACTTCACCTGCGACAGTATTCCCTCGCACACAACACGGCATACTTTTGTACGCAATCAAGCACTTAGCCGACTTGACGTGATTCTTGCGCAGGTTCATAGAGAGGATGCACATAGTACAAACCCGCAACCGGGCGCTTTCGTGGGCGCCAAACTGACGAGGAGCGCCGATATGGCTAACGTCACCCTTACTTTCCCCGATGGCAATCAACGCGAGTACGCACGCCGCATCACTGCGGCTGATGTTGCTGCGGATATTTCCAGTTCTCTTCGCAAAAAAGCGATCAGCGCGACTGTGAACGGCGCGCATTGGGACCTGCAATGGCCAATCGAGAGCGACAGTTCAATTGCCTTGAACACCATGAAGGACGAAGAGCCCGCGCTTGAGCTGGTCCGTCACGACCTCGCGCATATTATGGCGCGCGCAGTGCAAGAGATTTGGCCAGATGTGAAAGTTACCATCGGCCCTGTCATTAAAGACGGCTGGTACTATGACTTTGATCGCAAGGACCCGTTTACGCCTGAAGACCTCGGCATGGTCGAAAAGAAGATGAAAGAGATCATCAATGCGCGCGACGCTGTGCGCACTGAAGTTTGGGACCGTACCCGAGCGATCAAGCATTATGAAGACAACAACGAGCCCTATAAGGTCGAGCTGATCGACGCCATTCCCGGCGACGAGCCTTTGCGCATGTATTGGCATGGCGAGTGGCAGGACCTGTGCCGTGGTCCACATTTGCAGCACACGGGGCAAGTTCCAGGTGACAGTTTCAAACTGATGAGCATCGCTGGCGCTTACTGGCGTGGTGATTCAGATCGAGCGATGTTGCAGCGGATTTATGGCTGTGCGTTCCTGAATAAAGAGCAGCTGAAGAAGCACATGAACATGCTTGAGGAAGCCGCGAAACGCGATCACCGCAAGCTTGGTCGCGAAATGAACTTATTCCACATGCAAGAAGAAGCGCCAGGTCAGATCTTTTGGCATCCAAATGGATGGCGCATCTACACAGAGCTTCAAGACTACATGCGCCGCAAGCAATATGCGGGTGGTTATGTTGAGGTGAACACGCCTCAGGTCGTGGATCGCAAGTTGTGGGAGCAATCTGGTCACTGGGAAAAGTACCAAGAGAACATGTTCATCGTTGAAGTCGATGAAGAGCACGCGCGCGAAAAGGCTGTGAATGCTCTGAAACCGATGAACTGCCCTTGCCACGTGCAAATCTTTAACCAAGGTTTGAAGTCTTACCGCGACTTGCCTTTGCGCATGGCTGAGTTCGGGTCGTGCAATCGATATGAGCCGTCTGGCGCTTTGCACGGCATAATGCGGGTGCGCGGCTTTACGCAGGACGATGGGCACATCTTCTGTAGTGAAGATCAGATTGAATCAGAAACTGCGACCTATATTGAGTTCTTGTCTGGCGTTTACAAAGACCTCGGCTTTGAACAGTTCCGCGTGAAATTCTCGGATCGCCCTGAAAAGCGTTCTGGCTCGGATGAGGTCTGGGATAAGGCCGAAGACGCTCTGCTGAAAGCAACTCGTGCGGCAGGGATTGAGCCTGAAATGAACCCAGGCGAAGGGGCCTTCTATGGTCCTAAGCTGGAATTCGTTCTGACGGATGCGATTGGCCGTGATTGGCAATGTGGTACGCACCAAGTGGACTTCGTCCTGCCTGAGCGGTTGGACGCCAGCTATATCGGTGCGGATGGCGACAAGCATCGCCCCGTGATGCTGCACCGTGCGACTTTGGGTTCGTTCGAGCGCTTCATCGGCATCCTGATCGAATCCCATGCTGGTAAGCTTCCGTTCTGGATTGCGCCGCGTCAGGTTGTTGTGGCCTCCATTATCTCGGACGCAGATGATTACGTTTATGAAGTGGTCGCAGCACTGCAAGCGGCTGGCGTGCGCGCAGAGGCGGATATTCGCAACGAAAAGATTAATTATAAGGTACGCGAACATTCTGTCGGCAAGGTTCCGGTTATTCTGGCCGTAGGTGCGCGCGAAGTGGGAGAGCGGACAGTGACCGTCAGACGCCTTGGTGAGAAACAAACGAAGGTTGAAGCCTTGGATTCTGTAATAAAGACACTTTCACTAGAAGCTACCCCACCAGACAAATTATAACTCTTCACAGAAATCACGTTAAAATTGCAACGAAATCCGCCCCATCAGGCGGGTCTTTTCTGTTTTTTATGGATTTTTTCTCACACACCACTTCACAGAGCACTACCGTGAGCTAACGCATCCCCAATGGCATCATTTTGGATCAACGTATGTTCTGGGTCCTTGCCTTGTCGATTATCGTCTTCAAGGGTGCGGGCTGGCTGCCGCTCGACAAACTTCTTAATAAATCATACACTTAAGGCGGCCCGCACCTCTTTCGTCCAACCCAAATAGAGCGTGCCGTCCATCTCAATGAGCGGCCGCTTCATCAATGTTGGGTGAGCCTTCAGCAACTCAAGCGCAGGTCGTGCACGCGCCGTGTCATCTAATCCCCGCCACGTGGTTGAACGAGAATTAACAATCGCAGACCCAAACCTTTTTTCTGCATCTTGCAGGAGGTCTGATGAAACACCGTCAACACGTACATCAATGAAGTCCGCTTTTGGAAAAGCCTTCAAAGCCTTACGACACGTATCGCAATTCTTGAGTCCGTAAATTTTCATAGCCAGGTCCTTTTTTCACCGGGTAAAACTGGGCGAAATAACGAAAATGTCAACGCTATCACATATGGAAATTCTTGATTTTTTTAAAATCACGCTAGGCTGACAGTCACCAAAGCTAATAAGGAGGTACGGTCATGCCCAATGGCACAGTCAAGTGGTTCAATACAACTAAAGGGTTCGGCTTTATCGAGCCGGAAGGCGGAGGCAATGATGTTTTTGTACATATCTCAGCCGTCGAGCGTTCGGGTTTGACCGGGTTGGCAGACAATCAAAAGATTTCTTTTGAGCTAGAAGACGGGCGCGATGGCCGCCAGATGGCCGCAAACTTAGCGCTGCTATAAAACGAACAAAGCCCAACGGAGTCGCTGGGCTTTGTTACTTCGAATTACGTTTCGCAGTCAGTGCGCGTGGGTCTTGTTGTGTGTAGGTGTTTTCATATGATAGTGTGCGTATGAGAATTCGAGTGCGCTATTTTCATAGGCATGTAGCCACGCGCGGCCGTGCCGCAACAAATCACCCTCCCCCAACACAACAGTTTGCAGACCAATCGGGCTATAGTTCGATCCGTGATACGCAACAGGGACCACGCTATTTGGGTTGTGCGTGCCGTCCCCCATATACATATCACCCCACGCGAAGGCTTGGAATGCGGTCACGATTGTCGCAGCAATGGCACCTGACAAAATTTTTGAAAACATGGAACTGCACTTTCGACTACTGTTCAAGATCATCTTTTTGTATGATCTAGGGGTAACATACAGCGAAATTAGGTCAATTTAAGCAGATGCGTCCAAGGCCAAAAGACAGCAATCGTGTGCAAACCTTTGATTCTTTTACCAAAAAATTGCGCGTATACGGGCTGGTTCAAAGGCGCAAATACTCAAAAACTGAGCAAGCCGGTATTTCTTCACGCAAGCGTGTTTCTCCAATGATTTGCCAATTTTCGGCTGGGATCTCGGGAAAAAAGACGTCCGCGTCGCTGACTTCAAGATCGACTTCGGTGATCAAAAGCCGATCAGCAAGCTCGATCATCTCGCGGTAGATACCCGCACCGCCGATCCCGTAGATCCGTCGAAATCCTTTAGAAAACGCAAGATCAATCGCCTCTGAAATGCTTTTGCAAGTCAGCTCGGCCGCGCAACCTTGCGACGTCACAACTATATTGAGGCGATCTTTCAAAGGCTTGAACGGCAGACTGTCCCAGGTATTGCGTCCCATGATAATCGCGCCGCCTAGCGTTTCACGTTTGAAAAATTGCAGATCTTCAGGCGCGTACCACGGGATATCATTCCCTTTACCAATAACGCCATTCTTGTCGCGTCCAACAATTAAGGAGATCATAAGTTACACCGCCACTGGAGCTTTGATGCCCGCATCAGGGTCGTAGCCTATGATTTCAAAATCGTCATAAGTGAAATCGAAAAGCGAGCTGACCTTCCGCTTGATCTTCAAATGAGGCAACGCTTGGGGTGCGCGCGCGAGTTGCGTTTGCACCTGCTCCATATGATTGGAATAGATATGGGCATCGCCAATGGAATGGATAAAATCGCCCGGCTCATGCCCCGTGACATGCGCCAACATATGCAGCAAAAGAGCGTAAGAGGCGATGTTGAATGGCACACCAAGGAACATATCCGCAGAGCGCTGGTAAAGCTGCAAATGCAGCTTGCCCCCTGCGATGCGTACTTGCCAAAGCGTATGACATGGCGGCAGCGCCATGTCGGGCACTTCCGCCGGGTTCCACGCTGATACAATCAGGCGGCGGCTATCTGGCGTCTTTTTGATCGCTTCAACAAGGTCCGTGATCTGATCAATTGGCCCCATATCAGAGCCGCTTGGCCAACGGCGCCACTGCGAGCCGTAGACGGGGCCAAGATCGCCGTTCTCATCGGCCCACTCGTCCCAGATCGAGACACCATTGTCCTTAAGGTATTTGATATTCGTGTCCCCTGCAAGGAACCACAAAAGCTCGTGAATAATGGATTTGAGGTGAAGTTTCTTGGTCGTGACCAGCGGAAACCCATCTGCCATCGGGTAGCGGCATTGCAGGCCAAAGTGCGAGGTCGTGCCGGTCCCTGTGCGATCTGTCGATTGCACGCCCTGCTCCAGCACGTCGCGCAAAGCTTGATGATATTGTTTCACAATGACTCCCCAGAGTTTGTACGCTGCCTACCCTGCTTCTCTCACACCGACAAGGTTGCTTGCACGGCCCGACCCCATCGTGCGTAGCGCTGTGTGCGTAAGGCCTCGTCCAATGTCGGTTCAAACTTGCGTTCTAACGCCCATGTCGCCGCGAACTCATCCATCGCAGGATAGACACCCGCGCGCTGCCCTGCTAGCCATGCCGCGCCAAGCGCTGTTGTCTCTAACACTTCGGGTCGATCTACAGGCGCGCCAAGAATGTCAGACAAGAATTGCATCGCCCAATCAGACGCGCTCATCCCACCGTCGACGCGCAAGGCAGCCTCCTCAGCATTTGGCCAATCCGCATGCATCGCTTCCAGCAAATCGCGCGTTTGAAAACCAACGCTCTCAAGTGCCGCTTTCGCCATTTCCTCAGGCCCCGTGCTGCGCGTCAGCCCATAAACAGCCCCGCGACACTCCGCGTTCCAGTAGGGCGCGCCAAGACCTGTGAACGCGGGTACAAGCACAACATCTTGACCTTTGTCAGCATTGTCGGCGAGCGGCTGAGTTTCCTTCGCATCCCGGATAATCTTGAGCCCATCGCGCAGCCATTGCACGACAGCGCCCGCCACAAAGATCGAGCCCTCGAGCGCGTATGTGGGTTTGCCATCAAGCTGATAGGCAATTGTCGTGAGTAAACGGTTTTTCGATGTGACAGGCGTATCACCCGTGTTCAAAAGCGCAAAACAGCCGGTGCCGTAAGTAGATTTGAGCATGCCAGGCTCGAAACACGCTTGCCCAACTGTGGCCGCTTGCTGATCGCCTGCAACGCCAAGGATAGGGATTTCACGGCCAAACAGATCGGCACGCGTCACGCCAAAATCAGCAGCGGAGTCCTTTACCTCCGGGAGCAGGTTCATCGGGATATCGAGCAAATCGCACATGGTCTTAGACCAACGGCCTTTGCGGATATCGTAAAGCATAGTGCGCGCGGCGTTGGTGGCGTCGGTGACGTGAGAGGTGCCGCCTGTGAGGTTCCAGATGACCCAGCTGTCGATGGTTCCAAAAGCCAGCTCACCCGATTCGGCACGCGTGCGTGCACCTTTTACATTGTCTAGCAACCACTTGAGTTTGGTTGCACTGAAATAGGGATCGAGCAGCAGACCCGTGCGCTCTGTCACCATTTCCTCGTGACCAGCGGCCTTGAGCGTTTGGCACAGCTCGGACGTGCGGCGATCTTGCCAAACAATCGCACGGTGGATGGCTTTACCCGTTTTTCGATCCCAAATGACCGTAGTTTCGCGTTGATTGGTGATACCGATTGCCATGATATCTTTGGCAGAGATGCCCGCTTTTTCGATCGCCCCGCGACATGTGCTGGCGGTGGTAGACCACAGATCACTTGCCTCATGTTCTACCCAGCCGCTTTGCGGAAAGTGCTGTTTGAACTCTTCTTGAGCAGAGGCGACAGGTGCCATGTCCGCGCCAAAAAGGATCGCGCGCGTGGAAGTGGTACCTTGGTCAATAGCGAGAATGTGGGTCATGAGGGATATCCCTAGATTTTTATCCAACAGCCTTACGTGCTGCAGCACATAAGGTTACACGAGCGAGGGCAACCAAAGAACAATGCTCGGAAACGCGACAAGCAGCGCGATCGTCACTCCATCTGCTATGAAAAATGGCGTCACGCCTTTGAACACGTCTTGCACCGTGAGATCGTCTCGCACGCCGGCCACGACAAAACAGTTGAGGCCGATAGGTGGTGTGATCAAACAGAACTCCGCCATTTTGACCACCAGTATCCCAAACCAGATCGCACACATTGGCCCAGACATGCCAAACGCACTGTCCGCCGCGCTCACCAACTCACCGCCATTCAGCGCCATCACCGCAGGATAGACCACAGGCAGCGTCAACAGCAGCATACCGATGGCATCCATGAACATCCCAAGCACCGCATATGCGAGCAAAATGCAGATCAAAATCGTGAGCGGGGCCATGTCCAGCGAGGTGATCCAATCCGAAAACGCATCCGGCAACTTGGCAAAGCCCAAGAAACGCACATAAATTAGCACACCCCAGATGATCGTAAAGATCATCACTGTTAGCTTTGCTGTTTCCAGCAGCGCCTCTTTCAGTTTCGCCCAGCGCATTCCACGATAAAGCGCCATGCAAAAGATGATGAACGCACCAATCGCACCGCCTTCTGTTGCCGTGCCCCAAGCATCGCCAAACGGGTTATAGACGAAGAAAATGATGATCACGACCACTGCCACAATTGGCAAGGCAGGCGGCAAAGACTCAAAGCGCTCGCGCCATGTGAAGCCCGAAACAGGCGGGCCGATATTTTTGAACGTCATCGCCATACCGATGATCAGAGCTGCGTAAACCAGAGCGGAAAACGCGCCTGGGATGAAGCCAGCGAGCAGAAGTTTACCCACGTCTTGCTCCACGATAATCGCGTAAATCACGAGGATCGCAGAGGGCGGAATGAGCGAGGCAAGCGTACCACCCGCTGCGACAACACCAGCGGCGAAGGCTTTGTTATAACCCACCTTGAGCATTTCGGGGATCGCGATGCGCGCGAACACCGCTGCCGTCGCAACCGATGCGCCTGATACCGCGGCGAAACCCGCCGTCGCGAAAACGGTCGACACCGCAAGCCCGCCCGGCACCCAAGCGATCCAGCGTTTTGCAGCTTCAAACAGAGCAACCGTTAATTTAGCATGATAAGCCAGATAGCCGATCAAAATGAACACCGGAATCAAGCTCAAAACCTGCGCAGACACCTTAGAATGCGGCGTCAGGCCTGCGATTTTCACGCTGATCTGGAAGGCTTTCCAAAAGCGGTCTGGGTCATAGTCAAACCCATTCCAGCGGAGCCACACCAGCCCTGCAAACCCCGCTAGCCCTGCTGCGAACGCCACGCGCATGCCAAGCAGAACAAACACCAACATGCCACCGCTGACCCATAGGCCAATCTCAATCGGTTCCATCAATCGGCCCCTTCCATGGAGGCTGCTTCAATCGCGGCTTGCTCTGCGACTGTCAGTGTCAGCGGCACAGCTACAGGGTTTTCTAAGTTCAAGACGAATGCGCGCCCGAAGCCGATCGTTTGCAAGATCAACCGCAAGGCCAACACGCCAAAGGCAATAGGCACTACCAGTTTAGAGGGCCAAATCGGAATACCTACGTCGATGGAGCTATCGCGGCTGCACAAAGGGCGCGCGCAATCAAAAGAGCGATCAAAGTGATCCCAAGCGCCCCAAGTGAGCGACAGGATTAGAACTAGGATAAGCAGGACAGAGGTCAGTTCAAACAGCCAAAGCACGCGACCACGGAGCTTGGAGACCAACATATCCATGCGAATATGAGTACCATCACGCTGCACGTAAGACACGCCCATGATCGCAATTATCGGCATTGCGGCTTCGATGTAATCCACATAGCCCATCATAGGCGAGGCAAAAAATTTGCGCCCTGTGACCGAGTAAACCGCGAGGAACATCAAGGAGAAAATTGCTATGCCACTGAGCAGTGCGCAGAACCTTTCCAACGGCAAAAGCGTGCGGTCTAGCTTGCTGAGCAAGCTGGAATCTTCGAGTACGGCTGCTGAGCCTGCCATATGCGATATCCCTAAATATTAGAAATGGAGCGCAGTAAAAAGGTAGGGTGCGTGGTATCCCACGCACCCCAGTTTTAATTACATCTTCGCATCAGCAAGCGCTTTCACGACCAGATCATAAAGCTCCTGACCTGGCAGGCCCTGCGCTTCCATGTCTGCAATCCACGCATCGCGAATTGGATCAGCAGCTTTGGCGCGGAAATCCGCAATCACGTCATCCGCGATCTCGACCTTGGCCACGTTCTTTTCTTCCAGAACGGAGTCCCAACGCGCGAGCAACTCGCCGTAGTTCGCCAAGTAGTGATCAAGCGATTCCTGAATCGAGCTATCGAGCGCGTCACGGTGCTCATCGTTGAGGCCCTCATAAGCGTCGATGTTCACCACAACAGGGCAGTTCACCGTGCCGGGGTTCAAGTTCGCCGTCCACCAAGTTGCTTGGTTGATCGTGCCAAAGCTGAGGTGCGCGTGCTGTGCGAACGCAACTGTGTCGACAACCCCGCCTTCCATCGCTTGATACGCTTCCGTCGCAGTTACAGACGTCGGGACCGCGCCAACCGCTTCAAATGCTTTGCCAAGACCGCCTGTTGCGCGCACGCGCATACCCTCAAAGTCAGCCAAGGTGGAGCGTGCTTCGCCCGTACCGACCAAGTTGTACTGTGGCATCGGCGAAGTCATCAGCAGTTTCGCGTTCCACTGCGCCATTTCTTCGGTCGCCGCGGGGTGCGCGTAGACGGCTTTGGACACGGCGACTTCCTGCTCAAGGTTTTCAACGCCCAAGAATGGCAATTCTAAAACAGTGATCACACGGTTCTTGTCGCGGTGATAGCCTGCGCAGAACTGCGCCATCTCAAACGCGCCGATGGAAATGCCATCAAGGTTTTCGCGGTTCTTGGACAACCCCCCGTAAGAAACGTTCATCGTGAATTCGCCGTTGGTCTTCTCAGACACCAGCTCGGCCAATTTTTCAACGTGCTCTGTGAATGCGCGGCGCTTGCCCCAAACGGATACATTCCATTCGGTTGCAGCCGATTCGCCAGCCAAAGACGCGATAAAGGCCGCGCCGACGAGTTTTGCAGATAGATGTTTCATGTCACTCTCCCAGTCTATGATTAACCAGAGACTAGCGTCGCAAACGAAGCGTGCAACGGGATTCTTCCACTTTTGTCGCAGCTATCGTTTGGCAATTGCGCTTGAGGCACGTGGCACAAGCTCTGGCAAACAGTGCAAATTCGCGATGCTGCTCTCTTTTTGCGTGATAGCATGCGCCAGCGCCCGCCCCGCCTCTTGCCCGATCCGCACCGCAGGCAGGCGCACTGTGCTGAGAGCCGGCTCAATCTCGGACGAGCCCTTGAAGTCGCCGATTCCAACGATGGAGACGTCCTGCGGCACGCCCAATACACAAGCTTGTGCCCCATAGAGTGCGCCTGTGGCGAGGATGTCATTGCCACAAATAATGGCACTCGGACGCATTTCATTCGACAATATCTTTATTGTGTCGCGTTTAGAGGCGGAAATAGAATAGATCGTCTCAAGTTGCCACTCAGCCCGCACTTGCGCCCCTGCTTTGGCGAGTGTGTCCATCACCCCCATCCGCCGATCCTGCGCGCGGTCATTGCCCACCATAGGTGGAAACATGCAGGCGATATCGCGGTGACCGAGGTCGAGGATATGCTCCGCAATCAACTGCCCAGCACGCCGATTATCGGCTCCTATGCACGGCAGGCGCGCGCTATCGCTGTGATTCCAAATCAAAACCGCAGGAATGTCTTGGCTTTCGATCAGTTGGAACACTGCCTCATCATGCTCAAGACCTGTGAGCACAACGCCATCGACGCGATGTTCTAAAAATTTGCGCAGCACTGCGTATTCTTGTTTCGCGTTATATCCATGCGAAGCAAGCAGAATAGTAAACCCATGCTCCGCCACCGCGTCAGAAAAGGCCTGCACCACTTCTGCAAAGATTGCGTGATCAATTGTGGGCACCAAAACCCCAATCGTGCCAGAGCGAATCCCATGGATCGTCTGCGCCGCGCGATTGCGAATGTAGCCTTGCTTGCGAACAGCGGAATCAATGCGGCGACGTGTTGAGTTTTTCAGCAATTCAGGGTGATTAAAGTAACGCGACACAGTTGAGGCCGAGACCTTTGCGGCCTTTGCGACAGAGATAATATCCGCTTTTTTACTATTATTATCAGACATCTATGCACTCCTTATAGCTAATTTTATGAAAACATTTGCAAAACTATTTTCATTGATTAGCTTGAAACGTCAACACGGCTGCGCCAAGGGAGGCAAACGCTTGGAATTTCTGCTCTATTTTAGCGATGTGTTCACGCCTGTGAATTTCGGCTTGCTCTTGATCGGCACGATTGGCGGTTTGATATTAGGCGCAACGCCCGGCCTGTCACCGACGATGGCAGTCGCTCTGCTTATTCCATTCACGTTCAAACTCGAAGCCGCACAGGGCCTAATTCTTCTCGGTGCCGCTTACACATCAACCGTCGCAGGGGGTGCTGTTTCGGCGATCTTGCTGAAGATCCCCGGCGCCCCTGCAAACATCGCGACCACGCTCGATGGTCATACAATGGCGCAAAAGGGCGAGGGCGCGAAAGCGTTGCAGCTCTCGTTCGTCTCCTCTGCCATCGGTGGTGTGTTCGGTGTGATGCTGCTTATCTTCCTCACACCAGTTCTCGCGAAGTGGGCCTTGGCCTTTGGACCATCGCACCTTTTCTGGCTCGCGATTTTGGGCGTGACAATCATCGGATCACTTGATTCCAGTAGCGTTATTAAAGGGTTACTATCAGGCTGCATTGGACTTTGGCTCGCAACGATTGGCTTTGATGACATTATGGGGGCCCAGCGCTTTATCTTTCATCCAGCTGTCAGCGGGGGCATCAATGTTATTCCTGCGCTGATCGGTCTCTTCGCGATCCCACAAGTTATCACCATGTTCGCAAAAGGGCCCAATGACACAACGGCAGAAGTGATCGCCGTAAAGAAACAACCTGTCATGGACTCGATCCGCGAAGTCATCAAACGCAGACGCGCGCTTGGCATTGGCACTGCAATTGGCTCTGTGATCGGCTTGATCCCCGGTGTGGGCGGGCAAATCGCAGGTCTTGTGGCCTATGATCAAAGCAAAAAATTCAGCCCAGAGCGCGAAAAATTCGGCACCGGCCATTCCGAGGGTGTGATCGCAGCGGAAGCTGCCAACAATGCAATGGTTGGTCCCAGCCTTGTGCCCTTGCTCACGCTTTCTATCCCCGGTTCGCCTACAGCGGCTGTCCTTCTAGGTGGCCTCCTGATCCACGGTATTTTCCCGGGCTCGGATCTTTTTGACAATCATCCGGATGTGGCGTGGACGTTCATAAACTCCATGCTGATCGGTCAAATTCTGATGTGTATCTTTGGGCTCTACGTTGCTGGTCTTGCCGCTTCTGTTGCACGGGTTCCGCACTCGGTGATGGCGGCAATCGTTTTAGGTCTCGCGCTCTTTGGGAGCTATTCGGTTCAAAACTCCATGGGGGATGTATACGTGATGGCTTCGCTCGGCATTGGTATGTATTTCCTTGAGCGCTTTGGCTTTTCCGCAGCTCCCTTGGTGTTGGGCCTTATACTTGGCCCCATCGCGGAGGCAAACTTCGTACAAGGCAGCATGATCGCGAACGCAACCAGCGGCCTTGGCCCCTACTTCCTGACTGGCACGCTGAACTTAACGTTGATCGCGGTCGTTCTAGCCTCCATCGCCTATTCGGTCTGGATGGAACTGCGCCAGATCCGCTACACCACCAAGGACGACGCCGTCCATAAAGAGGAGGCGCTGTAATCATGCCCGATCTGCCCCGCAATCAGCATATCATCGCCTCTGGCATCGTCGCCGGTGTGGGTATTTCCGTTTGCTACCTGAGCTACACGCAACAGCCCTCAGAAGCGTTCACCTTTCCGCGCTTGATCTCAACCGTTTTTGCGGTTCTCGCAATCTGGACATTTGGCAAAGCCTTGCTCGGCAAAACCAAAGTCGGCAACGGTCTTTCGATGGAGGCGATGTCGCGCATCACGCCGGGTTTACTAGTGATGTTGGTTTATATTTTCTGGGCTGCGAAAGCGCTGGGGTTTTACACAAGCTCGACAATTGCGTTCTTCATCCTACTCAGCCTTTACGATCCTGCCCAGCACAGTGAGATCAAAAGCTGGATTAGGCGAGCTCTTATTACGGCTGGTTTTCTGGCCATCATGTACGGCCTCTTCGCGATGTTACTCAACGTCTACACGCCGCGAGAGTTTTTTAACTGAGTGCTCTGAACTGCAATCGCAGCAGGGCTCAACATTCCTAGGGAGGAAACAAAAATGAAGAATTTACTAGCAGGTGCGGCAATCGCGCTGATGGGTTTGACCGGGACTGCATACGCGGACGGTCATGCCAACTATCCAGAGCGGCCCGTGATGCTGATGGTCAGCTACGGCGCTGGCGGTGCAACAGACTTTCAAGCTCGCATCGTGACAATGACAGCAGGAAATGAAGACGCGCTTGGCATGCCGATCGCGATCATCAACAAGCCGGGTGCAGGCGGTCGTGTTGGTTGGAACTGGATGGCAACCCAAGCCGAGAGCGATGGCTACACACTTGGTGCATACAACGTGCCACACTTTATCGCACAATCGATCAAAGGCGGCGTTGAGTACTCAGCGGACAGCTTCGAGCCCATCGCAAACTGGGGCGCGGATCCTGCGGTCTTCGTTGTGGCCGCGGATAGCGAGATGAACTCCATGACAGACGTCGTAGACTTTGCCAAAGCAAACCCTGGCAAGCTAACATTCTCTGGCGCGGGCCTGTTTGTGGGTCACCACATTGCAGCACTGCAACTTGAAAAAGCGGCAGGTGTGAAGATGGCGTATATCCCGTCCAACAAAGGCGGCGCAGGTGCGATGAAATCAGTGATCGCGGGTGAAGTCATGGGCGGCGTCAACAACCTCTCCGATGCGTTCCGCGCAGCGGCGGCTGGTAATGTAAAGATCCTCGGTGTGTTCGATCTTGAGCGCAACGACTTCTTGCCAGACGTGCCAACGCTGAAAGAGCAAGGCTTTGACATCGACAACGCATCCGTGAACTTCCGCGGTGTGATGGTTCCAAAAGGCACGCCACAGGGCATCATCGACAAGCTGGCGGCAACTGTGCCTGCAATGTTCGAAAATGGCCGTGTCGCAGGCAAGATGAAAGCAGGCGGATCGCCTATGTACATCATGACACGCGATGAAGTGCTCGAAATGTGGGCCGCACGCGAAGAGACACTCAAAGAGCTGCTCGCAGGTCTGTAACTAAATCTACAGCAGGGCGTCAAAACGCGCCCTGCCTGCTACTTCTAAGGAATTCTCATGACTGCTTCTCCAGATCCCATCGCAGAGCTAGATGCCGTGATCGCCCGCGCCCGCACTGCGCAGGTCCGCTTTGAAGCGAACGGTAGTCAAAAACTGTATAATAGTGCCGCTAAAGCCGTCGCTTGGGCAATTATGGAACCATCGCGCAACAAAGCGCTCGCAGAGCTGTCTGTTAAGACGACAGGTCTTGGCAACGTGCCGGACAAGATAACCAAGAACCATCGCAAAACGCTGGGCCTAATGCGCGATATTGCGGATGTGCCGACCTATGGTGTGATTTCTGATAATGAAGAGACTGGCATCACCGAAATCGCTCGCCCTATTGGATTGATCGGCGCAGTGGTGCCCTCCACGAATCCCGGCGCAACGCCTGCAAACAACATCATCAACGCTTTGAAATGCGGCAATGCCATTGTGCTCTCGCCCTCGCCGAAAGGTGTTCCAACGATGGAGCGTTTGTTGGAACATATCTATGCGGAGTTCGACAAAATTGGTCTCGATCATGATTTGGTGATGATGGTCCCCGGGCGCGGCTCGAAAGAGCAAACGCAGCGCTTGCTTGAGCAGTCCGATCTGGTTGTCGTGACAGGCTCACAGAACAACGTGAAGCGCGCATATACTTGCGGCACTCCTGCCGTCGCGGTTGGCGCGGGCAATGTGACTGTGATTGTGGATGAAACCGCTGATTTGAAGGCTGCTGCGGAAAAGATCAAAGCCTCCAAAACCTTCGACAACGCGACCTCTTGCTCGTCCGAGAACGCGGTCGTTGTGGTCGATGCGGTCTATGACGCATTCGTCGCCGAAATGGCGAAAACTGGTGGTGTGGTGATCAAAGATGAAAGCCGTATAATCAAAGCGCTCTGGCCAGATGGGCATCTCAATCGAGAAGCGATTGCGCAAGATGCGGATAAGATGATCACTGCGTTGGACCTTGGAGATGAAGTCCCAGAAGGTACGCAATACGTCGCTGTCGAAACCACAGGCATCGGCCCCGAACATCCGCTCTCTGGCGAAAAGCTAAGCCGTGTTCTGGCCTTCTATCGCGCCACTGATTTTGACGATGCAGTTGCCACGACGCGACGCATTCAATTGCACATGGGCGCAGGGCATTCTGTCGGGCTGTACAGCACCGACGATGCCCACGCAACGCAACTGGCCAATGCCATTCCCACGTGCCGCGTGATCGTGAACCAAGCACATTGTTTTGCCACGGGTGGTGCGTTCAACAACGGCATGCCGTTCTCGCTTTCAATGGGCTGTGGCTCATGGGGTGGCAATTCGATTGATGACAACCTGCATTGGAAGCATTTCCTCCAAACCACTAAGATCGTTCGCGAAATCCCCGAGCGTGAGCCTGCGCTTGAGGATATATTCAGCGACTACTGGGCCGAGGTTGGCAAGTGATCCTCAGCCAAACGACACCTCCCAAAGGCACTGTGCGCAACTGGCTAGATGCGCGCGCGGAACAAGGGGGCACGGCTTTTGTTTTCCCTGAAACAAACGAAGCTCTAAGCTGGGCTGAGCTGCGCGACACGGCGAAAACACTTGCCCAAGGGCTCACCGCCCAGCGCGTTGAAAAGGGCGAAAGCCTCGCCATCATCCACCCGAATGGAAAAGACGGTGTCGTTGCGCTCTATGCTGCGCTTTATGGCGGATTTCGCGCAACGATGATAAATCTGGCGGCTGGTCCTGACGCAATCGCCTATGCGCTGAACCACTCTGGTGCGCGCTTTGCTTTGGTGCACGAAACGCAGCGAGAAACGTTCAAATCCGTCGCGCCCGCACATATGAGAGCGCTGAACGATTCGCGAGGCGAAGCCGCGCTGCACGATCTCGCGCCAAAAGATCACGCGCTGCTCATGTATACATCCGGTACCACAGGCAAGCCCAAAGGCGTTGTGCACAGCCATGCCAGCTTGCTTGCAGGCGGTTGGACGACCGCCATTGCTCATGCGTTAGCACCGCAAGATCGCGGGTTTTGCGTGCTGCCGATCTATCACATCAACGGTCTTTGCGTGACGGTTATGGGTGCGCTTGTTTCTGGTGGCTCACTCGCCATGGCGTCAAAGTTTTCCACCAGCAAATTCTGGGATCAAGCCGATTGCGCCAAGGTCACCTGGTTCTCTGTGGTGCCCACAATCATTAGTCATTTACTGCACGGCAAAGCAGAACCAGGCGCCACCTTAAAATCCAATCTGCGCTTTGGGCGCTCCGCCTCCTCCGCTTTGGCGGTGGAGACGCACACAGCCTTTGAGACACGCTTTGGCGTGCCGATCATCGAGACCATGGGCCTGACAGAAACCGCTGCACAAATTCTGTCCAATCCACTTGCTCCGAATGAGCGCAAAATCGGCTCTCCCGGCAAAGCCTTTGGCAACGAAGTCCGAATTCTCAACGCTGATCTGATGGAAGCGAAACTCGGAACTGAGGGCGAGATCGCGGTGCGCGGTCCGAACACATTACTCGAATACTTGCATAATCCCGACGCCACCGCTGCCACATTCGCAGGCCAGTGGCTGCGCACGGGCGATTTAGGCCGCATGGACGAGGATGGCTATGTTTTTGTGACGGGCCGTCTCAAGGAGTTGATCATCAAAGGTGGCGAAAACATCGCCCCGCGCGAAATCGATGAAGCGCTTTATGCCCATCCAGATGTTGTCGAAGCCGCCGCCTTCGCACGGCCTTGCGATAGCTACGGCGAGCGCGTAGAAGCCGCGGTGAGCCTCAGCAATGGGTCTTCTTTAGCAATGGAGGAGCTAAGGGCACTCTGTGTTGATAAGCTCGGGACGTTTAAGGCACCTGATACGATTCATTTGCTTGATGAGTTACCCAAAGGGCCATCGGGAAAGATCCAACGCTTGAAGCTAGTGGATTTAGTATAAGCAAACATTCTGATTAAGTTGGTGGCGATGCAGGGATTTGAACCCCGGACACGCGGATTATGATTCCGCTGCTCTAACCAACTGAGCTACATCGCCAACAGGGCGTCGGATACTGGACTGGAAAACGTCCGTCAAGTTAGAA
>Ga0115564_10000863_pt1 | contig 29217 bp, 26 predicted proteins | sample COGITO_mtgs_1105_7_FD_88680 | JGI IMG/M metagenome (GOLD analysis project Ga0115564, IMG submission 88680) | Pelagic marine microbial communities from North Sea - COGITO_mtgs_110523 | ecosystem: Environmental > Aquatic > Marine > Epipelagic | place: Germany:Helgoland, sampling site Kabeltonne...
GCCTCAAGTTCAAGGCGCTCTGCTGAGGAAAGAAAACCGGGGCGGATCATCGATATAGCTGAATCGTTCCGACAACCGCAGTCAAGCCAACAAATTCGGCTTCTTCAGGACTCGCAGTATATCCCGATTGGATCAGTCTATGGCTGAACGCCGCCAATCCCAGCGAAAATGCGTACTGAACACACCGGGAACCGGCGAACCGTTTGCCCTGACCACGCTAGCGGGTCAGGGCAACGTCATTTAGCTCAGCTTGCCGCCACGGTGCGACATCTGCATGTGGGCCGCATAGGAATTGACCGCGCGGTTGCCCGGTTGATTGGCTTCCAGCACCAGTTGCTCCAGATCACCGCTTTCAATCTCGATAGAGACGGTCTTGTGATGTTTGGACATGCGCCACATGAACAGTTTTCCTGTCAGGGACGGGGATGGCCCCTCGGTCGGCACTGCCTCATAGGGTTTGCCAGCACCTTTGACGATCATGATGCGGGGTTTAGGCAGACGGTAAGTGTGACCCTCGTAGCCGTAAGCATAGATCAGTGCGATGGTGGGGCATTGCATTTCCAACTCACCGGTGGCGTTTGGTCTGACCTTTGGCTTGGCGACCAGATGCAGTTGGTGCGCAAAGTCTGAGCGCACATTCATTTCGCCAGTGCAGAGCAAATCCAAGTATTCTTTCTTTTTGCTCGAAGATGCGCGGCTGCTTGGTGCTTCCTCCTTTGGCGAAGGCTCCATGTGTGAGCCGATTAGAATAATCTCTGAAGGATCGTAATGCCCATCCGGGATCAGCGGGAGAATTTCATTTGCGTCCATTAATTTGGTCCTTTCTTAAATCCAAACGGCAGAGCGTGACCGGCCCTGCCCCATCATGTGAACATCGTAGGGGGTAATGATTTCGCGCCACGCGAGGCATTCAACGACCGTGTCCGCCACGTTGCCGTGACCGGCCTCTTGAAGCGCATCGCAAACCGCAAAGGCGGCACCGGCATAGGTCAGGCTATTGCTGTCCAGACGGCCCCATGATTTCGCCAGCCCCAGGGCCATGATATCGCGGGCATCCGCCAAACAGGCCTTGAGTTGAAAGTGCTTGAGGTCATAATCTGCCTCGAACGCGCGGGCGTAGGTTTGTTCCAGATCCTGATCAATGTCGCGGGCATCCGCGATTGAACCCTGGGGCAATTCGACCAGCCCCCGCTCCACCGCGAGATCATGATAGGTTTGCACCAGTGCATCAAAAAAGCCGCCGGTAAAGGGGCGCGATCGGTCGTGCACTTCATGGCCTACTTCGGTCATTTTGCGCGCATTGCCTGCGATCCTGATCTGTCGTTCGTCCGCCAGTTCCGCCACGCGGTTGAGTTCATTCAGCGCCATCAGGTTGCCAGAGCCACGGCGCAAGAGCCGGTCCATCGCCGTATCAAAGTGCAACATACCGATCAGAGACACGAGATCGGACACCCCTTCGTGGTAGGCATGCAGGTCCGGTCCCGGCGGCAACCCTACGGGCGGCATGCCAATCTCGGAAAACAGGATCGAATGGCCAATCTCGTGCGCGATCACATCAAAGTTCAACGCATAGAGGTCTTCACCCCCGCCCGCGATGGGCCTGAAACCAAATTCCAGCATACCATAGCCAGACTGCGCATTTTCCCAGTCGATGTGCGGGATAATCTCGAGCCGCTCATATGTATCGGCGAAATGCCAGTTGATGCGGTGGCCCAGATAGCCTTCCCAGACATCGAGTATACGTGCAACGCAGCCAAAGGCATGGGCGCACAGAAACGCGCGGCTCCCCGGCTGCAGATGATCGAAATGACCATCCGGGGACGGCTCGACCGGCGGTGCCTTGGCGCCATGAAAGGGCGGCAGGAACGGGTATTCATAGGGCTCTTTGGGATCAACCGGATCGACAACATACATCCGCGCGTTCTGTGGCCCCGGCAGGATGGAGCCTTGCTTGTCGGATATCCACACCAACTCGGGCTTGTCATACCCCGGCGTCGTCGGTGATTGCGGATACAGCAGAAACCGCGTCCCGATTGAAGCCTTACTGTCACTCACAAGTATCTTCCCCCCGGCGGCGCTCAGAAATGGCACCGGCCTGTCGCAACGTTAACCATACCCAGATGAGGCCGTCTGTGAAGACGTTAACAGACAATGAGCCGAATTAGTCGTTAAAACCGGCCAGCTTAAGGCCACTGTCGTGCAAATCGTCCAGCCATGCGTGTATTACGGGAGGCTGCGGTAGATCGGGTGCTGGCCAGTCTGCGCGCCGCTGATGATCGGCCATTTGTCCCAACAGCGCGCGGGCGTCCGTTGCCTTTTGGTGCACCGCGCACGCGGCAAGGATTTCAGGGATACGCCTGTCGGGAAATGGCTGGGACGTGATACGTTTAAGGTGTGCGGCGGCCTTCTGCGGCGTGATCAGGCCTTGTCGCACACCCGCGCGCAGGCTGCGCCGGATATCGACCAAAGCATCTGACAAGCCGGGCGCGCCCAATTCGGCAGGGCCATGCGTCACCGCGACCGCATCATCGGACAACAGATCAAAGCGGCGGAACCAGCGATAGATCAACCCGACCCCGATCATGCCGTCATCTGACAGTTCAGCCGCGCGCAGTGCCCCCATGCTGGACGCGCCAAAGACCGGTATGCCTTGGGACAGCGCCCACAGGATTTCGCGGTGCCGGACAGTGGGCGCATCTTTGAAAATGCCGTCGATCAAGCCAATGGCAGCGGGCCGCGCGGCAACAGCCCGCATGATATCGCCCTGCCCTGCGGGTGCGCGGTAATCTGCTTTCAATATCGCCTCGGCCTGTCCACGCGGCAGGCTTGGGCCCAGAAAAATGATACAGTCTGCGGTGCTCATGGGATCGACAATCGCAGGGGGTCCGCGATCAGTTTCGGCGCGACAACGCGGATAATCGCGAGGGGGAGTCCCGCGTCCCAAAAGAGCGGCACAGCATAGACGGGTGCCACGGCTTCGGCGATCTGTCGCAGGGTTACTGGAACGGGATCAACCGAAGCTTTCGCAAAAGGCGTCTGATCATGACGCGCCCATTCTGCCGCCAATTCCTCTTGGGAAAATCCGTGGACATAGAACCGCTGCGTGATGTCTTCGCGCGCACCCGATATGACAGCGAGCCTTGCCTGTAACGCCTCAGCCAAGGCCGCGTGAATGGCAGCGCCGCAAGTTTCGCGCGCGCCGTAGCCGGTGGCAGGCAGCGGCAGCGTGGTCGCACCCGGTGCCTCCATGACGGAGGCTTTGACGGCAACGACACCACCCTGACAGGGCATGTCCTCAACAAGAGCGCGCAACCCGGCAGATGTAATCTGACGCAGCACCGCGCCGTGGTCGGGATGATCAAGACTTAGGGAAAGCCGGTGGGATCGCCCGCCATGTTCCAGCCGGATACGCGCGTCGGCCTCGATACATTCAAGCAATCCGTGGCGCAGGGCGGCGGCAAGGCTTGGCCCCGCCCCTAACCCGATGGAGTGGCGCAGAATGGGTGCCGACGCAGCAGGGGCATCATGGCGAAAATCAGTAGAAATCAGATCGCGCGGCAAGGCGGCACCCGTGTCAGAGACCACTTCGCGGCACCGAGTATACTGCGTATCAGCGACCGGCCATTCTGTCCCATGCGGCAATCCCGGCGCAAAACTGCGCCAAAGGGGGGCATCTTGGGCAGGGACCGTTGGCAAGCGGTGCAAGTCCTCACCCGCTGCCATTTCCAGACATTCCAACACCGCGCCAATACCTGCACCGGTGATCGTAGACGCCTTGCCTTGGGTCACTGCATTCGACCGTGCGTTGGGTCGAACCGCCTGAACCACCGGAAAGCCGATATGATCCAGACCGGTAATGTCGGCGACGCGGCTGATGCCCAGCGCGCGCAAATGTGGCCGCAAACGCTGCCAATATTCGTCAATTGGCAAGCTGCGTCCCGCACTTTGGCCCAACACACCTGCCAATACGTCAGTCGATATGGGATCACCCGGCCAGCGCACCGCTGACCTTTCGCCGCAACGCGCAATCAGAGATCGTGTCGATCTTGTCACGCAGGCGCGACGCGTGCGAGGACGGCAACGCAAGCCCCAGATCAACGCGCGACGCGACATTGCGCAGGACCAGCATTTGAGCATCTTGCCCGTAGGCCACTTCAAACGCCTCGTCCAAGGCCGAAACTGCGACAGCACCGCCGCTTAGTATCGCCTTACGGCGCAGCAATTCCGGCAACCAATAGGTCAACCCTGTGCTGCGCGCCTCTTCAATCGCTGCATCCAAAGGGCCCATTGCAGCGTCAACTTTTCCGCTCGCCGCTGTTACATCCGCTGCGATGTCCGCATAGAACGGCATGTCCTCCATCACACCGAAAGTGCGCAGCGCCTCAAGCCCCTGCGTCACCGCGTCTATCTGGCCGCTGTCACCTGAGCGCGCAGCCATCCAGCCCCGAAAAATCTGTCGCTTGGCCGTAATCACCGGAACGCCACCCGCATCTGACAAACGCTCCATCTTGCTCAGTATGCGGTCAACCTCGCTCAGATCATGGCGGAAAAACGCGGCTTGCGAGGCGATGTCCAACCCGTGCAACTGGCTTGCCAGATGCGCAGTATGATCAGCCCAGTCTTCGCATTCGGCAACGGCTGCGGCGCTCATCTCCAACCGGCCGGTCAGCCAACCACACAAAGCGCGCTCACCCAAACCACAGACCTTCGCGTCATGGCCGTAGCGGTAGCGCGATGATTGGCCCACTTGCGGATCATAAAGCGCCAGACCATCTGATATCGTCGACAGACACCGCGCATGGGCACCCCCGTCAAACAGCGTGGCCCAGCCACAATGCAGTGCCTGCAAACGCGATTCAGGATCGGCCTCGGGCGTCACATCGCGGATTAGGACTTCGGACCTTAGCGTCTGTTCAACAAGGTTGCTGGACGTAAACCACCAGCCCCAGAGCACAGGAAAGAACGCCTCACGCGCGACTTCAGGCAGGGAAAAATAAAGGATCTGCCCCTTTTCATACAAGGGGGCAGCGGCGCGCGGACTGTCCAACAATGTGACCAACGGCCCCAGCAACGTGATCGCCTTCAGCTGCAGCAGATCGCGGTCCGGATCAGCCGCCAAAGTGTCAGAAAGCGCCAGCACCCGTTCCAACATCTTGCGCGGCGCGCGCAACGCAGAGCGGCGAATGGCGTCTTCTGCCACCCCCAGCAAAAGCGCCGTGCCGCGCGGAATGCGACCGGCGGCAAGGCAGTGTTCGGCCAGCAAAGTGTCGGGCATCGCCTCCGAAAGGGTCGGGTTTGCATCTACCAAATCGACGATTTTTCCATGCAGCTTTTCGCGCACGCTGCGCAACTGGCTATCATAGGCCACATCACGGATCAGCGCATGGCGGAAAGCATAGGAATAGCCGTTGCTGATGATATCGGTCAGCCCATGATCGACAAGCCGTTGCAGGTCTGCATCCAGCCCCTTGCGCCCCACTGAAGCTGCCAGTTCCGACAACAGATCATATGGGATCTCACGGCCCAGTACGCTGGCAATCTGGGCGGTACGTTTGGCCATGCCCGCACTTTCCAGACGCGCGGAAAGCAACTCCATCAGACTGCCCACGTTGGCACCGGTGATATCCGCCAAGGGGCGGCCTTCGGCAACCGCCTCGCTTGCGAAAGCGGTCAGTTCGGTCAGAAACAGCGGGTTGCCGTCGGCGCGCTCCACAATCCAGTCGCGGGTCCGCGCACTGAGTGGGGCCAGCGCTGTGATCTCAATCAGTTCCTGCGCCTCTTTGGTTTCAATCGGAGACAGCGGAACGATCTGGAACGTCGATTTCAGGGTGTTGCTTTCGGGCCCCGGCCTTGATGTTGCAACGATAACGATCCGGTGCGCGCACACCAGCGTCGCCAAACGGTCCAGCACGGCCAAAGTCACCTCATCTGCCCAATGCAAATCTTCTGCCATGATCAGCAAGGGTTTGTCTGTTGCAAGGGCGATCAATTCATCGGTCACAGCAGACACAATCGCCTCACGCAGGGCGGCAGGCGGCAGAGTGTCATCGTCTTCTAACGCGCCTAGCTGCGCAGCCGTTCGTTCCGCCGCCGCCGACAGATCGGCATCCAAACCTCCCTCGTAGGCCCGTTCATACATCGCAATGATACAAAACAGCGCGTCGCCTTGGGTGCGCGGCTGGCATTGCAGCAACACGCACCGCCCGTCAGCGGTCTCATGGGCAAATTCCGCCAACATCCGCGATTTGCCGATGCCCGGCTCCCCCTCGATCATCAGCGCGCTGCCGTGACCTGCGGTTGCCGCGCGCCACGCTGTGCTGAGTGTCGCGATTTCCGCCTTGCGACCTGTGAATTTTGCCGACCCGTCGCGGTCGCGTTCGAATCGGGACGCGGCAGTGCTCAGCGCGAGGGGCCGCCACGCATGGCGCACGTCAGGAAAACCCTTCAAATCAAGCGCATCCGATTTCTCGAAACGCACGGCCCGGCGCGTCAATGCATAGCTTGCTGGCGCCACGAGGATTTGATTGACGGGTGCCGCAGTTTCCAACCGTGCAGCCAGATTGGGGGCCACACCGACCGCACCCAAGCGCCCTGCCATAGCCGCACCGGGCTGATTGGGCAAAACCACAACACTGGTGGCAATACCAATGCGAATATTCGGGGCGCCGGGTATAGTGTCGCGGACCGCAAGCAACTCAAGCGCAGCTGTTACAGCCAGCAGCGCGGCCTCTTCACTGGCGACCGGATAGCCAAAATACGCCATGCCACCGTCGCCCATCACCTGCTCAACCGATCCGCCATGCGCCTCAAGCGTGGTGCGGGCCGCGTCATGGATCAAAGCCAGCGCTGCGCGCAAATGTTCGGGGTCGTTGTGCGCCACCAGTGACGTGGAGCCGACCACGTCATAGAACAGGACAGTAAGCTGTCGCCGCTCCCCTTCTGGGGCTGCAACATTGGCCGGCGCCTCGCTGCGCTTTTTGAACAATGACATAAATGTATCCTAGCAATGTGCCGACCTTGGTGCATAAACAGGCCAAAGCCAAGGCAGCTTGCCCCGTGATCAGAGGACATCATGAAGATGACGAACAAAGACACTTTTTTTCTTGAAACGTCACATGAATTGCGGACCTTGTTCGAAAACGGGTTCCGGGCGCAAAAACTGAGCCGGGGCGAAACGCTGTTTGCCCAAGACCAGTATGATGATCAGCTTTATGTGCTGGACGAAGGTCTGCTGGAGGTCAGTGTCTATTCGGTTTCAGGGCGCAAGTTGTCGTTGAACCGGTTGGGGCCCGAAAGTGTGTTTGGCGAGATTGCCATGTTTGATCCCGGCCCGCGCACCGCACAGGTTGTCGCACTTGAGCCTTGCACGCTGCGGGCCATCGGCAAGAACACCTTGATCGCAGCGCTTGCGAACCAACCACATCTTGCCGCCGAACTGCTGAGCCTTGCAGGCAAGCGCATGCGCTGGATGAGCCAACAGATGGAAGAACAGGTGTTCCTGTCCCCTGCTGCACGGCTTGCGGCCAAGGTCCTGCATCTGGCGGGGGATACGGCGCGTATCACAGTCACGCAGGCGCAAATGGCCGATTATGTGGGTGTAACACGTGAGTTAGTGTCCAAGACATTGGCCGAATGGCAGCGGACCGGGATCGTCGGCGTGTCGCGCGGTCGGATTGATGTTCTCGATGCGGGCGCGCTCGAAAATATAAAAGATTCAGAATTTATGTAATTTTATTCCCTACTGTGTGCCACGTCACAGAGCGATGGCAATTTACATGGTATACCGAGTTCAAGGCCAACGCAGGCCGGTACATCAACTCGGAGATAAGCCCATGAAAACGGTAATTGCAACAAACACCCCAACCACTGTCGCACCGCTTTTTCCAGTCGCAACAGCGTGGCTGAACCCCCTGCGTGTGCTGCGTGCCATGGAACGCCTCAACAAATTCCGCGTACTCGATGACGCCGCATTGGCCGACGCAGGTCTGAGCCATGTGGATGTGTCAAAAGCCAAACTGAGTGATTTTCTTGATATGCCGGGTCATTAAGACCCGCCAACCAGATCGCCGAGAGATGCTCTTCCTGACGTCTTGAAGCGTTGCCCGCATTACGGGTATGAGCCACCACCGCATGTTTTCAATGTATTGAGATTGGATGCTTGCGGCGGTGGCTCAATTTTTATGCAGCCCTACACCGTTGCGGTTGCATATATGCCGACAGAACGACTATTTTTTCATCATATTGTGCATCTCATACGCATCCAAACAATGGACCACATTGCGTAATCAGCCCAAAGGTCTAGGCTGGTACTATGATGCAAAAACAAAACTACTTCAGCGAGATGCAGGGCACCAACGGTGCCCGCACGCCCTATGCCGAATATGACAGCTGGTTTGCCGGTCAGAACAACGCGCGCCTGTCCAAAAAATCCCAGGACGCCGAAGCGTTCTTTCGCCGAACCGGGATCACATTCAACGTCTACGGCCAAACAGATGCCGAAGAACGTCTGATTCCCTTTGATCTGGTGCCGCGTATTATTTCATCGCGCGAATGGTCCAAGCTGTCCAAGGGGATTGAACAGCGTGTCTATGCCATCAACGCGTTTTTGCACGACATCTATAACCGTCAGGAAATTCTTCGCGCCGGTGTTGTACCGGTTGATCTGATTGCCAAGAACGAGGCTTTTCTGCCGCAGATGATCGACTTTAGCCCGCCCGGCGATGTCTATACCCATATCGTCGGCACAGATATTGTGCGCACCGGCGAGGATGACTTTTTTGTGCTGGAGGACAACGCCCGCACCCCGTCCGGTGTCAGCTATATGCTGGAAAATCGCGAAACCATGTTGCAGATGTTCCCGGAACTTTTCAACACGATCAAGGTGCAGCCGGTCAGCGATTATCCCAAGAACCTGCGCCGCTCGCTTGAGGCCAGCGCGCCAACAGGCTGCAAGGGCCGTCCCTGCGTGGTTGTCCTGACGCCGGGCATTCACAATTCGGCTTATTACGAGCACAGCTTTCTGGCCGACCAAATGGGTGTCGAACTGGTGGAAGGTCACGATCTGCGGGTTGTCGATGGCCATATCGCGATGCGGACCACGCGCGGATACAAGGTCATCGACGTGATTTACCGCCGGGTTGACGATGAATACCTTGATCCGCTGACGTTCAACCCGTCCTCTATGCTGGGCGTGCCGGGGATCATGGATGTCTACCGCGCGGGCAACATTTCCATTGCGAATGCCCCCGGTACAGGGGTCGCGGATGACAAGGCCGTCTATAGCTATATACCTGATATCATTAAGTTCTATACGGGCGAACCTGCCATCCTCAAGAACGTCGAAACCTTTCGCTGTTCCGAGGCTGACAGCCTGAAATACGTATTGGATAACCTTGCCGATCTTGTGGTCAAAGAGGTTCACGGGTCGGGCGGTTACGGTATGCTGGTCGGTCCCGCCGCCACCAAAAAAGAACTGGCTGAGTTCGCCGACAAATTGCGCGCACGCCCCGACAATTACATCGCGCAGCCGACGCTGGCCTTGTCGACAGTTCCCATCTTTACCGAAAGCGGGCTGGCCCCACGCCACGTCGATCTGCGGCCCTTTGCGCTGGTATCACCCAATGGGGTGAGCATCACACCGGGTGGTTTGACCCGCGTGGCGTTAAAAGAAGGGTCGCTGGTGGTCAATTCAAGCCAGGGCGGCGGCACCAAAGACACTTGGGTATTGGAAGACTGATATGTTGGGAAAAACCGCAGGGGGTCTTTACTGGATGTTCCGTTCGCTTGAGCGGGCCGAAAATACCGCACGTCTGATCGAAGCAGGGTTTCGCATCGCGCTGACCCGTTCCACCAATGCCGAAGCTGAATGGCGCTCGGTGATCGCCACGCTTGCCGCACAGCCTGGTTACGAGGCCAACCATCAAGGGTATGACGGCAGGCAGGTGGTGAATTTTCTGCTGCGCGACACGCGCAATCCGTCGTCGGTCCTGTCGATCATCAAATCGGCACGCGACAATGCGCGTCTGGTACGCACCGCGCTGACGACCGAAGTGTGGTCCTCGGTCAACGAGACGTGGATGTTGTTCACCGAACTGCTAAAGGATCCGATCCCCGAAACGGAACTGCCCGATGTTCTGGCCACCATTCGCCAGCAATCCGGTCTGGTCCGTGGGGCCTTGCATGGCACCATGCTGCGCAACGACATCTATGATTTCTGCCGTCTGGGCACCTTTATTGAGCGGATGGACAACACAGCGCGCATCATTGACGTAAAATATTATTCGTTGCTGCCTGCCCCGTCGTTTGTCGGCAGCCGCTTGGACAATGTGCAATGGGAGACGATCCTGCGCTCGGTTTCCGCGCACCGGTCTTTCCGCTGGGCGGTTGAGGAAGATTTCACCGCACCCGCCATCGCCGAATTCCTGATCCTGGACAAGCGCATGCCGCGGTCCTTATCGTTTTGTGCCGGTCAAATCGTGCAAAGCCTCGGGCATCTGGCCGAAGACTATGGCACCGAGGTCGAGGCGCATTCGCTCGCACAAGGGCTTCAAACCCGTCTGGTCGGGCGCGATATCAACGCGATCTTTGATGAAGGTCTGCATGATTTCGTCAGCGGCATGCTGAGGCAAACGGCTGCCCTCGCTTCCCGGATCGAAGTCGACTACAGGTTTACAGGGTAAATGGAACTCAGCATCAGCCATACGACCGAATATGCCTACAGCATGCCGGTAAATTACGCGCTGCAAAAAGTGCGGCTGCGCCCGCTGTCGTCGGCCATGCAAACGGTGAACACGTGGCAGGTAGAGATCACAGGCGGCAAGATCGAAACCAGCTATACCGACCACTACGGCAACCACGTTGATCTGGTCAGCATCACGCCGGGTGCACAAGTGCTGCGCATTCAGGCAGCAGGTCAGGTTAACACGTTGAACGATACCGGCGTGTTGGGGCACGTCTATGGGCGCGCGCCGCTTTGGCATTTTCAGCAACCAACGCGCATGACGTTGCCGGGCGACGCAATCAAGGCGTTGCCGCCTGTGGACACAGCAGATGACGCCCAGTTGGAAAGCCTGCATGCCCTTTCGGCTGCTATTCTGGACACCCTGCCCTATCAGGCCGGTGCAACATCCGTCGATACCACAGCAGAAGACGCCATGCAGGGTGAGGTTGGCGTTTGTCAGGATCACGCGCAGATATTCGTCTCTGCCGCGCGCCTGTCGGGCCTGCCTGCGCGATATGTCTCTGGCTATCTGATGACAGACGAAGAGATAGCGCATGAGGCGACGCATGCATGGGCCGAAGTGTTCGTGAGCGGATTGGGCTGGGTCGGCTTTGACGTGTCCAATGGCATGTCACCGGATGAGAGATATACCCGCATCGCCATCGGCCGTGACGCGCGTGATGCCGCCCCCATAGAAGGGCTGCGCATGGGGTCCGCACAAGAGAGCCTTGTTGTATCGCTTCAGGTTCAGCAGTAGCGGCGTTTGATAGCGCTTAGGTAATCACGTCAGGTTCGGTCCGTCCGGTTAGGGCGTGCAACTCGCTTATCGCGTCGCCAGCGTGGCGCACATCCTGCAACACCGACTGGACGTCTCGATCAGACCCTTCGGCGGCGTATTGTTCCAGATAGACGCGCACTGTCGCACCTTGCGTCCCTGTGCCAGACAGTCGGAAGACCACCCGCCCCCCACCATCGAATGATATTCGCACGCCTTGGTTCTCGCTGACCGATCCATCATTTGGATCGTGGTAGGAAAACTCATCCGCAGCGCTGACAGTTAGACCTGCGTGCGTCTGCCCGACAAGCGTGGGCAGCTTTGTGCGCAAAGCTTGCATCACGGCGTTCGCCTTGTCGGATTCTACGTTCTCGAAATCATAGCGCGAATAATAGTCGCGGCCGTATGTGGCCCAATGATCTGCGACGATCTCGGCCACCGATAGCTTGCGCACCGCCAAAATGTTCAACCACAACAGAACGGCCCACAATCCGTCCTTTTCACGGACATGGTTTGATCCTGTGCCCGCACTTTCTTCGCCGCAGATCGTGACCTTGCCCGCATCCAGCAGATTGCCAAAGAACTTCCAGCCGGTTGGTGTCTCATAGCACGCGATGCCCAGCTTTTCCGCGACCCGGTCGCTGGCCGCACTGGTCGGCATGGACCGTGCGATGCCCGTCAAACCCGCCGCATAGGCGGGTGCCAAGTGCGCGTTGGCGGCCAGAATGGCCAAGCTGTCAGACGGCGTCACATAGGCACCCCGGCCCACAATCATGTTGCGGTCCCCGTCCCCATCCGATGCCGCGCCCAGATCAGGGGCGGCGTCCGACATCATCAAATCCATCAAGGGTTTCGCCCAGATCGGGTTGGGGTCCGGGTGGCCTTTGCCAAAGTCTTCAAGCGGGATGCCGTTGATCACCGTGCCCTGCGCAGCACCCAGTGTGTTCTCCAGAATGGCATGGGCATAGGGACCGGTGACGGCATGCATGGCGTCAAACCGCATGGTAAAGCCACCCGCAAACAGCGCACGTATCGCGCTGAAATCAAACAGGGTTTCCATAAGCGCGTGATAGCTTTCGACCGGATCAACGATTTGGACCTGCATGTCGCCCAGTTGCGTGGTTCCAATCGCGCCAAGGTCCACGTCACCTTGATCCGCGATCAAGTACTGCGTGATTACTGTCGTCGCAGCAAAAATCTTATCGGTCAGCGTTTCAGGCGCAGGGCCACCATTCTGCGCGTTGAACTTCACCCCGAAATCCTCGTCGATACCGCCGGGATTATGGCTGGCGGACAGGATGAAACCGCCATCCGCATTGTTCAGCCTGATCAAATGCGAGGCAGCGGGCGTCGACAATATGCCGTCCTGACCGACCATCGCCTTGGCCACACCATTCGCGGCGGCCATCTTGAGGATCGTCTGGATTGCAGGTTTGTTAAAGTAACGACCGTCACCGCCGATGATAAGTGTCCTGCCAGTGCCGCCACCGATGGCGTCAAACGTCGCCTGAATGAAATTCTCCAAGTAATCGGGCTGCATGAAAACGCGGGTCTTTTTGCGCAATCCGGATGTGCCGGGTTTCTGCCCCTCGATCGGTGTGGTTTGAACTTTCATATTTCGGTCCTTTGCCTATGGGACCTACATTGCGCATGCCGCGCCCTACTATCCATCTCTTTCAGGCAATTATTGCTCTTAAGGGCACAAAAAACCGCAACAGCAGATGGGGATGACGCATTTCATTAGTGCTTCAGGTCAGCTCACTTTGCCACGGCGGGTTGGCACCGGGGCGCGACACCGTGATCGCGGCGACCTTTGCCCCAAGCCCAAGCGCACGTTCGACCGCGCCTGCGTCCAGCGCCGCGATATTGTCTTTGTCCAGCAAGCCGTCGCGTGAAAGCGACGCCAAAAACCCCGCGTTGAACGTGTCCCCCGCGCCAACTGTGTCAGCAACGACGACTTTGGGAACAGGAACCTCAACCATCTGATCGTTTCCGAACAGCGCGCAGGCGCCCTCTGCTCCGCGTGTCAGAACCACCACTTTTGGACCTTGCCCCCGCAAGACATTCGCTTTGTCGATCTGCGGCATTGGCCCCGGCACCAGCCAGTCCAGATCTTCATCGGATACCTTGAGGATATCCACGCAGGCAATCAGGCGCTCTAGCCGTGCACGGTAGCCCGCTTCATCCGTCACGAAATTGGCGCGGATGTTCGGGTCTGCCATGATCACGCGGCGCGGCGCCTCTTGCAGGGCAAGCGCCAGATAAAAATCAGCCGCCGGTGCGTTGATCAGGCTGATCCCGCCGAAATACATCGCCGTTGCCGTGTCAGGGATATTTGGCAAATCGTCGGGGTCCAACATGCGGCCAGCCGTGTTTTCATCATAGAAAACATAGCGCGCATTGCCGTCCTTCAGTTCAACAAAGGCCAGCGTTGTGGGGCGGTTAGATCGGATGACCAGATCTGTCGGCACATCGCTGGAATCCAACGCGTCCATCAGGATTTTCCCGAACAGATCGGTTGAAATCCCCGATAGAAAACGCGGCGACAACCCAAGCCGTCCCAATGCGATGGCGGTGTTGAAAACAGCCCCGCCGGCATGCGGCTTCAGGCTTTGCCCGTCGCCCACCGGGATCATATCAATCAGAGCTTCGCCGCAACAAATGATCATCATTTTCCCTCTTCAGCTCGGCCTTTCGAACGGGCAACTAGCACGACCGGTATGCTACACGCGCAGACCGCTGTCGGTGTCAAAGAAATGCGCCAGCTCGGGCTTGATCGTGAAGCTGATTGTGTCGCCTTTTGCGGCGGCAGGTGGTTTTTCGGTCTTTGCGATAAACTCGACGCCTTGCCCCGACACCAGATGCACAAGTGCATATTCACCAAGGTTTTCAACCAGTTCCAAACGGCCCTGCACCACAGAATCCGCCGCTTGCGTGACCATCAGATGTTCTGGACGCAGACCGACCTGCTCGGATGCGGCGACCTCGCGGCCCAATAACCCGGCAGCGCTTGGCGACAGATCAGCGGCTGAGAAAAAGTTCATCTTGGGGCTGCCGATGAACTGCGCAACAAACGCATTCGCGGGCCGCTCGTACAGTTCAATCGGGGAGCCGACTTGCTCAATCCGCCCGTCCCGCAGCACGACGATCTTGTCGGCCAGCGTCATCGCCTCAACCTGATCGTGGGTCACGTAGATCATCGTTGTCTTGAGGCGCTGGTGCAGGCGCGCGATTTCCAGACGGGTCTGGACGCGTAAAGCCGCATCGAGGTTCGAGAGAGGCTCATCGAACAAGAACACCTCCGGGTCGCGCACAATCGCACGGCCAATCGCAACGCGCTGGCGCTGACCGCCAGACAGGTTGCGCGGGCTACGTTCCAGATAGTCGGTGATCTGCAGGATTTCTGCGGCGGCGCGCACCCGGCGGTCGATTTCCTTGGGGTCCGTTTTAGCCTGTTTGAGACCAAAGGCCATGTTTTTATAGACCGTCATATGCGGGTAAAGCGCATAAGATTGAAACACCATCGCCACACCACGTTTGGACGCGGCGACATCATTCACGACCTGATCGCCAATCGCAACGGTCCCGTCCGAGATTTCCTCAAGCCCTGCAATCATGCGCAGCAGCGTTGATTTACCACAGCCCGATGGCCCGACGAAAACAACAAATTCACCGTCTTCGATATCAAGGTCGACGCCGTGCATGACCTGCACATCACCATAGCGTTTACGGACGTCGCGTAGGGTTAGACCGGACATTTCAGCTCCAATTCTTGTATTTCACGCCGCAGAGTTTCGGCAAATTCTGGATAGGTTTCAGGTAGATCGCCCCAAAGCTGGCGGTTGGTCACGAACGCGTCCGTGCCCAACAACGCCTTAAGCGCCTCCCAGCTTGGCTCAACGTAAGCAAACGGGATTTTGCCGACATCAACATGGCGGGCAAAGACATACCAGCTTGCGATGCTGCGGATCGCATGGACCGGCAGGATGCCTTGGGCCAAACAGCCCGCGATCGTGGGGCGAATGAAGATCGGGAATTTTGCCATACCGTCCGCGCAGATGCGCGCGACGGTGTCACCAATGGCACGATTGGCAAAGCGGCGCGCGATGTCCGCAAGGTATGCTTCTTTGGAAAAAGGCAGATCAATCGTGATTGCAGGCAGGACTTCATTGGTTTCAAAAGCCTGAAAATGCGCGTTCAGATGCGGGACGCGCATCGCGGCGTCAAAGGTCTCAATCCCGTCAAGGGCCGCCAGATACGCCAGCGCCGTATGGCCGCCATTTAACACCCTGATCTTGGTCTCTTCGTAGGGATCAACATCGGCGGTGACAGTCACCCCGGCTTGGGCCAGATCGGGCATCGCGGCCGCTGCACTGTCTTGCAGCACCCACTGAATGAAATCTTCGGCCATGACCGGCGATGTGACGTCTTTGCCGACCAATGCGGATAATTCCGGTCCCAAATCGGACGGGCTGCGCGGGGTAATCCGGTCTACCATCGAACAGGGGAACGCAACGTGTTCGCGCACCCATCCGGCCAACGTGTCGCACCCGCAAGCCTCGAGATAGGCCAACAGATTACGACGCAACATCTTGCCGTTCTGGCGGATGTTATCGCAGCACGCGATGGTTAGAGGCGCGCCTAGCGTGGCCAAGCGCGCCCCAAGGGCTGCGCGCAGATAGCCGTAGACACTGGTTGGCTTGCCGCCTGCAACCTCTGCACTTATGGTCGCATCGGCGGTGTTCAGATTGCCGTTGGTGTCGGTGTAATACCCGCTTTCGGTCACGGTGATTGTCACCAGATGAACGGATGGCTGCGACAAGAGCGCCTCTGCGCCCTTCGGTTCAACGCTCCAGTCCGCAAATGCGACATGGGCGCGGACGCGGCGCAGGGCGACTTCGCCGTCCGATGAATAGGACTTTAGATAATACCCGTCATGGCGCTGCGTATCTGTTTTTGCCGCGTCAAAATGGGGCGTTTCGGAACCGCGCAAGTTGACCGCGGCAATACCCCAACACAGATCACCCGAGCGGTCCATATAGTCATCCATATACACCGCCTGATGCGCCCGGTGGAACGCACCAAAGCCAAGGTGCACAACCCCCACCTGACAGGCCGCGCGGTCATATTTTGTTGCAGATACAGCCGCATGGGACGCGTCGTTCATGTTGTGATCTCCATTTGCGGGGCAAGGTCTTTGCGGGCGGTATCGCGGTATTCGGATGGGGTCATGCCTTTGACCTTCAGGAAATGCCGGTTGAAATTGGCAAGGTTGTTGAACCCGGTGTTCTGCGCAATCGAGATGATCTGATCGTCAGAGGCGTAAAGCATCGCACAGGCTTGACCGATGCGGATGCGGTTCAGAAATTCGACAAAACCGTGCCCCGTGACCGTCTGGAAGTTCCGGCTAAAGGTAATTTCAGTCATCATGGCCATTTCGGCTGCTTGCTTTACCGAGAAACCTTCTGCGAAATTCTTGGTGATGTGATCCACAATCTGGGCGATGCGCGCATGTTTGCTGCCACCCTCAGGCTGGATCAGTTTTGTCACCGACAGGGTCTTTTTCTCAGCGTGTTCGTTCAAACGGACAAGGAAGCGCACGAACGCCAAAATGCGTTCCGCGCCCTTGTTGTCGCGGATAGATTCCATGTGGCCACGCGCGAATGTCGGATTGAACCCTTCAAACAGAATGCCCGATTGCGCCAGTTGCAGCATCTTCAGCACCTGCGAGAATTCAGGAAACCCCTCGGCCAGCTTTTCAACGCTTTCATGGCTGAACTGAACCAGCATATCGCGGGTGTTCACAGGCTCTGACCAGACCTGATCGGTGATCCAATTGTGCGGCAGGTTCGGGCCGGTCATGAACAGATCGCCGGCCGTAAAGTCGCCGATGTGGTCGCCGACGAATGCCTTGCCCCGCGTCGCAACGATCAAGTGCAGTTCGTATTCTTCATGCGCGTGCCAGCGGCACAGGTCCGTGGGCCACCCGTGTTGCAGATAGCGGATTGACCTTGTGCTGCGGTCGACCATTTCGATTTCGGGTTTGATAATAGACATCTGGCTACCTAAGGACGTTGCCGCCGTCGACCCCGAGGGTCTGGGCGGTCATATAGGCGGATTGATCCGAGGCCAGAAATACCGCCGCGCGGGCCACATCGTCGGGGGCCCCCATGTATCCCAATGGGACGGCCTCGCCCACTTCGCGCTTTTTCTGGCCCAGCGGTTTGTTTTCGAACTTGGCAAAGAGCGCGTCGACGTCTTTCCACATCGGGGTGTCAATGACGCCCGGACTGATCGCATTGACGCGGATCTTGTGCGGTGCGAGCGCAAGCGCGGCGGACTGCGTATAACTGATGACAGCCGCTTTGGTCGCGCAATAGTGAGCCACCAGCGCCTCGCCGCGGTGCCCCGCTTGGGACGCCATATTGATGATTGAACCGTGTTGACCGTGCGCGACCATTGATTGCGCGGCGGCCTGCATCACGGCATAAAAGGCGCGCACATTGACGCCGAAAAGGCGGTCATATTGCGCCAGATCAGCCTCAAGAACCGTGCCCATGTCAAATATCGCGGCATTGTTGAACAAGATGTCGGGTTTCACTTCGCCAATCCAGTCGCAGCACGTGTTCAGACCCTTGTCGTCCAGCAGATTAAAGGCACGGTAGGTCGCGGGACCGTCGAAACTCTTTGCAATATCGGTGGCATAGACCGTCGCACCCAATGCTGCAAAATGCGCGACAGCGCTGGCCCCGATGCCACCAACGGCACCTGTGACCAAGGCGATCTTGCCGGTCAGCTCTGTGGGGGCAGCGTTCAACGTCATTTCACCGCTCCGAATGTGAGGCCCTGCACCAATTGTTTCTGGCAGAACCATCCAAGGATAACGATAGGCGCGATTGCGGCTGTGGATACCGCAGACAACCGGCCAAAGAACAGACCTTCGGGGGCGCGGTTGCCTTCGATCAGCTTGGACAGGGTAGCCGCATCAATCGTGGTCAAGCGCACGGTCCAATAGGCTTCGTTCCAGCAAAAGATAAAGGTCAGCAGCGCCGTCGACGCAATCCCGCCCCACGCGAGCGGGATCAGGATATCCTTGATTTCGCCCCATGTGGTGACGCCATCCATCTTGCTGGCCTCGATGATCTCTTTGGGGATCTCTTTGAAATAAGTGAACAGCATCCAGATCACGATGGGCAGGTTGATCAGGCACAGGACCAGGATCACCAGAAAATGCGTGTCGAATATCCCGAGGAAGTTCTTGGTCAGGAATGTCATTGGGTACAGCACGGCGGCGGCTGGCAACATCTTGGTCGACAGCATCCACATCAGGATGTCTTTGGTGTGGCGGCTGGGGTTGAACGCCATGGCGTAGGCCGCAGGCACGCCGACAAACAACGCAAAGATCGTCGCAAAGGTCGAGGTGATGACCGAATTGGTGGCAAAGCGCCAGTAGTCGTAGTTCTCGGTCATATTGGTATAGTTTTCCAACGTGGGGGTGAAAAAGAACAGAAACTCTGGCTTTACCGCATCCGCGTCCGTTTTGAAGCTGGTAAAGACCAGCCAGAAAATCGGGAAGAAAAAGACCAACGCGATGCCCCATGCGAGGGTGGGCCAAAGGATATTTCCGAGTTTTGAGTTTTGTGAAACCGTTGCCATTTTCTTTTCCCCTTTAGTCCATCAAGCTTTTGCCGACCATGCGCAGCAAGAAGATCGCGATGATGTTCGCAAGTATGACTGCGAAGATGCCCGTGGCGCTGGCCGCACCGATGTTGTTGGAGGTGAATTCACCGATCAGATACGGCAGGTTTTTGTTGCCGTTGCCCCGGCTGACGATCTCGATCTCTGCATAAAGCGAAAGGTGAAAGATCGACTGGATCATCACCACAATCGCAATCGGGCGCGCCAGATGCGGCACCGTCAGGTTAATGAACTGCGACCATGGACTTGCGCCGTCCAGTGTCGCCGCCTCTCTCTGGCTCTCGTCCTCAGACTGAAGCGAGGTCATGAATATCAGCACTGCGAAGGGTGTCCATTGCCACGCGACCATCATGATCACCGCATAGGCAGATGTCTGCGTCGCACGGAACGAAATCGGTTCCAGCTTTGGCCACAGATCAAAGAACCAGCCCAGCACCGGGAAATCACGCAACCCGTCGATCAGGTTGTTCAGGCCGCCCACTGCGATCCCTTGCAAGCCCAGCACCGGATCAAGGATCATATTAATCCACAACACCGCGTTCACCGCAGGCATCACAAAGAACGGCGAGATCAACAAAACCCGCACGATGCCACGCCCCGGAAAATTCCGGTTGATCAGAACCGCAATGCCAAGGCCCAGAACGACGGTGAGGATCAGAATACTGCTGACGATAAAGACAGAGTTCTGAATTGCGAACCAGAAATCCTTGGCGTTCAGGACGTATTGGTAATTGCCCAGACCGCGCCAGTTGCTCAAAGACGGGGTCATCCATTCAGGCCGGATTGAGCTGTTCAGCACGTAACGGATAAAGGAGAAATACAGCGTCATGCTGAGTGGGACCAACATCCAGATCAGCAAAAGCACAACAGCGGGTGTTTGCAGGATGCGCGGTAGCGTTCTATCGGACATAGCTCGGGTCCCCTTCCAAAACAGAAGTTACGTAAGATTGGTAATCAGGCGGGTGTTCATCAAGCGAACGGCACTCTTAATGCGCCAAGTTCAAGCCAAATGAAACAAAATATCCGGGAAAACAGGCCCGGTGATACATCACCGGGCCCGAAGGTCGTTCAAGCGAAGCAGTTAGTAGTAGCCCGCTTCGGACATGATTGCGTCTGCTGCGGATTGTGCTGCGGCAAGCGCGTCGTCGACTGATTTCGCACCGGACAATGCTGCTGCGATTTCTTGTGCAACGGCTGTACCGACTTCTGGGAACTCAGGGATCGCAGCAAACTGAACACCAACGTATGGTTTGATGTCTGTGGCTTCTGGTGCCGCAGAGTCGATCGCTGCTTTCTCGGCTGCTGCGAATTTTGCAACGGCCTGGAACTCAGGGATTTCATAAGTGGACGCACGTGTGCCTGTTGGCACAGAACCCCAGCCAAAGTCCGGGTGGTTGCCGACAGCCTGGATATACGCTTTGGAAGTTGCCCACTCGATGAATGCTTTTGCTTCTTCCGTGTTTTCTGTGCCTGTTGGCACAGCCATCGCCCACGCCCAGAGCCAGTTCGCACCAACCGCGTTACCGGCGTTTGGCGACTGAGCATATGCAACGCCGTCAACGGTTAGGAAGGATGCTGCGATTGTGGCGTCGATCCACATGCCGCATTTGCCTTCGTTATAAAGCGCGAGGATCTCGTTGAAGGAGTTACCCTCAGAACCGGGAGGGCCGTAGGTGCCCAGCAGGTCCACGTAGAAGTTGATCGCGGATTTCCATTCGTCCGTATCAAGTGCGGGACGCATGTCCGCGTCAAACCATGCACCACCGAAAGAGTTGACCATGGTCGTGACGAACGCCATGTTGTCGCCCCAGCCCGGCTTGCCGCGCAAACACGCGCCGTAAACGCCCGCATCCGGGTTGTGCATCGCAGCGGCAGCCGCCTTGATGTTGTCCCAGCTGTCGTTGTCAGCGATTGTCACGCCTGCTGCATCGGTCAAATCCTTGCGGTACATAACCATGGAGGATTCACCGTAGAATGGTGCCGCATACAGCGTGCCGTCGTGTGACAGACCGTTGCGCATCGCTGGCAGCATGTCGTCAACGTCGTACTCCGCGCCGAACTCAAGCGGTTCGATCCAACCTGCCGCGCCCCAGATGGGTGCTTCTTGCATGCCGATGTTGATGATGTCGTACTGGCCACCACCGGTTGCCGTGTCGGACGTAACCTGCTCGCGCAGAACGCCTTCTTCAAGCGAAACCCAGTTCAGCTTGACGCCGGTTTCTTCGGTATAGGCCTCTGCGACCTTCTGCATGTTGATCATGTGACCGTTGTTCACAATCGCAATCGTCAATTCCTTGGAATGGCCATCTGCGGACGCGATTGTCGCGGCAGCAATGCCAAGTGACAGGCCAAGAGCCGTGTTACGTAGAGATTTCATTTGCTTCCTCCCAGAAGTCACAGATTCGTTAACTGTGGCCGTAAAATGCGGGAATCCTCAAAAGTGCGCAAATACTATACCGACAAAAGAACATACTATTCCATCATATCATCCAACAAACGGGATGACTCATGTAGTTTTTCGACACCTCATGACCACCGGCCGGAAAACTCTGCCGGTGGTCATGGCGCCAAAGCAGACGTCCCTAGCCAACAACGTTGAAATCGGGGCCATAAGGATAGCCCGTGATATTGTCGTTACCGGTTTCGGTAATGATAAGGATGTCATGTTCGCGGTAGCCCCCTGCCCCCGGTTGACCCGCCCCAATCGTCAGCATCGGCTCCATCGAGATGACCATGCCCGGTTCAAGCACGGTGTCGATGTCTTCGCGCAGTTCAAGCCCTGCTTCGCGGCCATAGTAGTGCGACAATATCCCGAATGAATGGCCATACCCAAAGGTGCGATATTCCAGCAGCCCGCGTTCTGCGAAAAAATCGTTGATCTTGTGGGTGACGTCCGAACAGCTGGCACCGGGAACCAGCAGGCTCATGCCATATTCATGCGCTGCGACGTTCGCCGCCCAGATTTTGCGGCTCGCGTCATCGACTTCACCAACGAACATCGTCCGCTCAAGTGCTGTGTAATAGCCCGAGATCATCGGGAAGGTGTTGAGCGACAGGATATCGCCATGTTCCAGCTTGCGGGTGGTGACAGGGTTATGCGCCCCATCGGTGTTGATGCCCGACTGGAACCAGACCCAGCTGTCACGGATTTCAGAGGCTGGAAAGCGTTTGGCGATTTCCAGCTCCATCGCGTCACGCCCCGCCATCGCCACGTCAATCTCGCGGGTGCCAACCTTGACCGCATCCTTGATTGCATAACCGCCCACATCGGCAACGGCGGCCCCTGCGCGGATCAGATCCAACTCGGCTGCGGACTTGTGCATACGTTGGCTCATGGTAACAGGTGCGACATCAACGCAAGCTTTGGGTAGCAGAAACGCATCCAGCAGCGCCTTTTGCGCAAGGCTCAGGTGGTCGGCTTCAAACCCGATTGTTTTGCCTGTCCCTGTGACCGTCTCAATCGCGCGCCAGTAGTTGTTCCGCTGCCAGTCGGTATAGGTGATGTTGTCACCGTACCCCCGGCGCCACGGTTGGGCCGCGTCAATGCCCGCGCTGAACGTCACGCAGTCTGACGCCGTCACAACAAACGCATAGGGACGTCCAAACGCGCAATACAGAAAGCCCGAATAATACGCGACGTTGTGCATGGATGTGAACACGCTGGCATCAACGCCCATCTTGGCCATGCTGGCGCGCAGCTTTGTCAGACGCGCCTCATATTCGGCGTTCGCGAACGGAAGCACGCGCTCCCCTTGGTGGAAACGGTATTGTTGTGGACGATCCATGGAATAATTCCTTCATGCGGCTGGCCACATGCACGCGTCAAGGAACCCCTTAACCGCGCAAGCAGCAAAGAAAAGTCCCGGCGTTCAGGATGTTGAATAAGGGTCTTGCACCATGTGCTGGCGACGCCATCGCCGACCCGTGCTTTCCGGTTAGAACAAAACCTGTGGGGCTGGCAAGCAATTCCTGCGCCCTGCACAAAAAAACGGGGCCGCAAAGCGACCCCGTTTCACAAATACCCATAAAGGTGGTTTGCTTACTCTTCAGCGGCGTCATCGCCTGCTGTTGGCACTTCGTCTGCGGCTGTAGCATCTTCATCATCATCCGACGCGGAAGCGAGGCCGGACGGTGCAGAAACCTGCGCAATCACAAAGTCACGGTCGATGACCGGACGCGCGCCCCCTGGCAGCTTGACGTTCGCGATTGTCGCGTTGTCGCCGATTTCCAACTCAGAGATATCAACTGTGATGCTCTCGGGGATGTCTGCGGCTGTCACGATCAATTCAACTTCGGAACGCACCAGGTTCAATGTGCCGCCCTTTTTCAGGCCGGGGCATACATCTTCGCCAGACACTTCAACGTTGATAAAGAGGTTGATCTTTGTTGTACGCTTCAGACGCATGAAATCGACGTGCGTTGGCAGGTCTTTGACAACATGGCGCTGAACATCGCGGCAGATAACGCGGACGTCATCGTGGCCTTCGACTTTCATGTTGAACAAGGTCGCCTTAAAGCGGCCTGCGCGCAACTTGGTCAGCAGTTTGTTGAAATCAAGGTTGATCGGCAGCGGGTCTATGTCGCCCCCGAAAACAATACCCGGTACCATGCCATCGCGGCGTGCCTGACGAGCGGCGCCCTTGCCTGTCCCCGTACGTACTTCGGCGTGAAGATCTGGAATCTCTCCGGCCATAATAATTCTCCAATTTGTTTAGGGCGGGAATCCTCCAAGGCTGTATCCCCGCATGAAGTCGCGCGTATAGACGCGAATTAGATTTAGGGAAAGAGCAAAAGGCCACTCATACCATTGGCATTGCCCCGGCGCCGTGGCAAGGGGCCGCCATGGGATTGAAGCATGACCTTTACCTGACCCGAAAACCGCTGGCTGGCTTTGCAGCCATCGGCTTTGCATGGTCGGTATATTTTGCGCAGATGCCGGTGATCAAGGCAAATGTCGCGGCGTCTGATGGCGCATACGGCATGGTGGGATTGATTGCCGCATTTGGCGCGATTGCCGCGATGTGGTTGGCACCGCTTAGCCAACGCATCGCGGGCGGTTTGGCTTTGCCGCTGGGCATTATCTTTCTGGCGGTTGGCATGTTAGGCGCAGGTGGTGCTGCCAGTCTGGCGGCCTTGACGCTAGGCCTGTTGATCGCATCTGCGGGGTCAGGCGTGATTGACGTGCTGGTGAATGCGCGCGTGTCCGAAGTCGAAGCAGACAGCGGCAGGCCCCTGATGAACCTGAACCACGCGCTTTATTCCTTTGCTTATGCGGGCGGCGCGTTGGCCACAGGCGCATTTCGAGAGGCAGAGCTGTCGCCTTTGCCGATCTTTGCGGTTCTTTGTGCGGTGCTGGCCCTTTTGGCATGGGCCGCGTCAGGCATCACGCCCGAGATCGCAAGCGCCGACGACGACACACCTCGCATGCCTTACGGGGTGGTATATCTTGGCGGTGTCGTGGTGCTTGTGGCGTTTCTGGCCGAAGCCTCATCCGAAGGGTGGTCCGCGCTGCATCTGGAACGCACTTTGGGCGGCACACCGGGTGAAGGCGCGTTGGGCCCTGCCCTGTTGGGTCTGACGATGGGGATCGGACGGCTTTTCGGGCATGCCTTGTCACGCTACGTGCGTGACACGACGCTGATGTTGCTGGCAGTCATCCTGTCGGCTACCGGCATGACAATCGCGGGTTTGGCCCCGAGTGTCGGCATCGCATTGGCGGGCTTTGCGCTGGCCGGTCTGGGCATTTCTGTGGTGGCACCGCTGGCGCTGGCGCTGATCGGACGCATTGTGCATCCAAGCGCGCGCTTGGCGGCAATCAGCAGAGCATCTGTCGTGGGCTATGGCGCGTTCTTTTTCGGGCCACCGCTCATGGGTTTCCTTGCCGAAGGGTTCGGCCTGCGCGCCGCGTTCGTTGCGGTCGCAGGCCTGTTGGTTGTCACAGCCGCGGTGCTGATCCCGATGCTGGCGCGGCGGGCAGCGTTTTAGGCCTCCCAAACACCGCTGAACCCCTGCGGCACAAGAAGGTTCTTGCGATTGAGGTCCGTGACAGCGGTTTCTCCGCATAGGGCCATCGTGGTATCCAGTTCCTTTTGGATCACCTCGAGCGCGGTTGTTACACCCTTTTGGCCCATCGCCCCCAGACCATAGATAAACGCCCGCCCGATATAGGTGCCTTTGGCCCCCATCGCGAGCGCCTTGAGCACGTCCTGACCAGAACGGATACCGCTGTCGAGGTGCACTTCGACCTGATCGCCCACCGCGTCCAGAATTTCCGGCAACATGCGGATCGACGACAGCGCACCATCCAACTGCCGTCCTCCATGGTTGGACACCACAATCGCATCGGCGCCGACTTTGGCCGCCATGCGGGCATCATCGGCGTCCAGAATCCCTTTGAGGATCACCTTGCCGCCCCATTGCTCTTTCAGCTTGGCGATCTTGTTCCAGTCCAGCGCGTGATCGAATTGTTCTGCCGTCCACGACCCAAGGCTGGACGCATCGGAAATCCCTTCGACGTGGCCCACGATATTGCCAAAGTTACTGCGTTTCGCGCTCAGCATTTCTATGCCCCACACCCATTTGGTCGCGAGGTTTGCCATGGTTTTCAGCGTCAGTTTGGGCGGGGCGGACAGACCGTTTTTCAGGTCCTTGTGCCGCTGTCCCAGAATTTGCAGGTCCAGCGTGATAACCAGTGCCGAACAATTGGCATCCTTGGCGCGTTGGATCAGCCGACTGACGTAATCCTGATCGCGCATTGTATAAAGCTGGAACCAGAATGGCGCTTTGGTCGCTTCGGCCACATCCTCGATTGAGTTGATGGACATCGTCGACAGCGTGAAAGGTACGCCAAAATCACGCGCCGCGCGTGCGGCCTTGATCTCGCCATCGGCGCATTGCATGCCTGTCAGCCCGACAGGCGCGAGGGCCACCGGCATGGTAACATCCTGCCCGATCATCTTGGACGCCGTCGTCCGCCCCGTCATGTCCACAGCAACGCGCTGGCGCAGGCGAATGTCATCGAAGTCGGATGAATTGTCGCGAAAGGTCTGCTCTGTCCAACTGCCCGACTCGCAATAGTCGTAAAACATGCGCGGCACACGGCGTTCGTAGATGCGTTTGAGGTCTTCGATGTTGGTAATGACGGGCATGTATCAGACTCGCTTTGAAATTGGTAAGTTTTATTTACCACTCGGGTTTTGGGAAATCAACCCAAACGATTCAGCCACGCAATGCCGCGCCAGACCCAAGTTCGACACTATGTTTCTGACTTCAAATACCCGAAGGCCCGCCGTCAGGCCGCGTGGGCACCATCCGCAAGCGTTTTGACAAAATCCAGTACGTCCGTGACGCTGTCACCCCGTCCGATACGCGCCACGATGGCAGAGCCGACCACAACACCGTCGGCAACTTCGGCAATCGCGCGGGATTTTTCGGGCGTATTCACACCAAAGCCGACGATCACTGGCAGCCCGCTTTGCTTTTGAATGCGGACAACTTCGGGCGCAACATCGGCGGCATCTGCTTCGCCTGCTCCGGTGATGCCGGTGATCGAGACATAGTAAACAAACCCAGAGGTGTTCTGGACCACGCGCGGCAAGCGTTTGTCATCGGTCGTGGGTGTTGCGAGGCGGATAAAATTCAGGCCCGCTGCTTGGGCAGGCAGACACAATTCGGTGTCTTCCTCGGGCGGCAGGTCCACAATAATCAACCCGTCGATGCCCGCCGTTTTGGCGGCACTCAGGAATGTATCCACGCCCATCGAATAGATCGGGTTGTAATAGCCCATCAGCACAATCGGCGTCGTGTTATCGGTTTTGCGAAAAATCGACGCCATCTCAAGCGTGCGTTTCAGGGTCATCCCCCCTTCGAGGGCGCGTTGACCGGCAAGCTGGATGGTCGGGCCGTCGGCCATCGGATCGGTAAAAGGCAATCCCAGTTCGATCACATCAACACCCGCCGCAGGCAGTCCCTGCATAATTTCCAGACTTGTATCAAAGTCAGGATCTCCGGCCATGATATAGGACACAAAGGCTTTCTTGCCCTGCGCTTTGAGGTCGGCGAATTTTGTATCAATGCGGGTCGTCATGGCGGGCACCTTTATGTCTGTTGCGCCATCCAATGCCCAAAAGGACGGCGGAAATCAATGCGGGAGTTTGCCAACCGGCAGGGAATTGACCGCGCGAAGCATCGTGTTTCGCCCACGCTTTGCAGGTGCAAGGACGGCGACGCTCTTGCGCAGCGGCCTCAAGGATCATAATGACCCCGCAAACGCAATGAAAAGGACGCTGTTATGGGTTTCAAAATGGGTATCGTCGGTTTGCCAAACGTGGGCAAGTCCACCCTGTTTAACGCGCTGACACGCACAGCGGCAGCACAAGCGGCGAACTTTCCATTCTGCACGATTGAGCCGAACGTCGGTGAGGTCGCCGTGCCCGATGCCCGCCTCGACAAGCTGGCGGAAATCGCATCGTCCAAATCCATCATCCCGACCCGTATGACATTCGTCGACATTGCCGGTCTGGTCAAAGGCGCATCCAAGGGTGAAGGGCTGGGCAACCAGTTTCTGGCCAACATCCGCGAGGTTGACGCAATCGCCCACGTTCTGCGGTGTTTTGAAGACGGCGATGTGACCCATGTAGAGGGCCGTGTGGACCCGGTCGCCGATGCCGAAACTATTGATACAGAACTGATGCTGGCCGACATCGAAAGCATCGAAAAGCGGTTGCAAAACATCATCCGCAAGGTGCGCGGCGGCGACAAAGAAGCGGTGCAGCAAGAGCGCCTGATGCGCATGGCGCTGGAAGTGTTGGAGGCAGGCACCCCTGCCCGCACGGTCAAGGTCGATGAGGACGATGCCAAAGCATGGCGCATGTTGCAGTTGCTGACCACCAAACCGGTTCTCTACGTCTGTAATGTGGGCGAAGCCGAAGCGTCAGAGGGCAATGACTTTTCAACACAAGTTGCGGCCATGGCCGAAGCCCAGGGCAATTCCCATGTGATCATCTCCGCGCAGATCGAAGAAGAGATCAGCCAACTGGAAACCGAGGAAGCAGACATGTTTCTTGAGGAAATGGGCCTGAAAGAAGCGGGTCTCGACCGGCTTATCCGCGCAGGATACGAGCTGTTGCATCTTGAGACTTACTTTACCGTCGGTCCCAAAGAAGCGCGCGCATGGACCATCAAAACAGGCACGTCCGCCCCCAAGGCCGCAGGCGTGATCCACGGTGATTTTGAACGCGGCTTTATCCGCGCAGAGACCATCGCCTATGATGACTTCATCCGTCTGGGCGGTGAAGCACCTGCCAAAGAAGCGGGTAAAATGCGCGCAGAAGGCAAGAGCTACATCGTCAAGGACGGTGACGTCCTGCACTTCTTGTTCAATACCTAAGATGACATAAGACCGCGAACACCCGATGCGTCACGGCACCGGGTGTTCGCTCTGGCTACGGCGTTAACGGCTGTCGTTATGGGGTCCAAAGCCCCCATAGATGAACCCTTCGCCCCGCGTTCCACCGTCTGTTTTTGCGCTGTCCGACATTGCAAGGGACGTGTGATTACCAAGATCAAGCTGCACATTTGCATGTGCTGACAATGTGGCAACGCACAGTATCGCGGCTGTTGCGGTTGTGAGGATCAGTTTCATAGAATGTCCTTTCAAAGGATGCTTGTATAACCCCAAACTAGGTGCCCGTAGCCTTCAGGGCAAAACACGTCTGATCAATCGGCCGTGTGCGGGAGTGCCGTTTCGTGAACAAATTGAAACAGATATGTTGGCCGCCAAATACGCGCTGGCCCTGCCCCAAGCCGCTGCCAAAGGCGCCCGCCAGTCCACGCGGCAAAAGGATTCCGCCGTTTCGCGCCATCCACCGAAGTTTTTCCATGCAGGGACAGTTTTGCACTTGTTTCCCAGCAACCCGCCCTTGTATAGCGGTCAGCGGAGACGTGGCCGAGTGGTCGAAGGCGCTCCCCTGCTAAGGGAGTAACGTGCAAGCGTTCGAGGGTTCGAATCCCTTCGTCTCCGCCA
>Ga0115564_10000865_pt1 | contig 29194 bp, 26 predicted proteins | sample COGITO_mtgs_1105_7_FD_88680 | JGI IMG/M metagenome (GOLD analysis project Ga0115564, IMG submission 88680) | Pelagic marine microbial communities from North Sea - COGITO_mtgs_110523 | ecosystem: Environmental > Aquatic > Marine > Epipelagic | place: Germany:Helgoland, sampling site Kabeltonne...
ATAGGAGTGAGCAGTATTGGAAACGTCAAGCCATGCCTGCGGCCATCAAAGGGATTCGCTCTATGGATGAGTGGGCGCAACAGCCGAGTAACTTTCGCAAAGCCTATCGTCCATATATCGAGCAAGAATTTAAGCGTAGGTCTGAAGGAGTTTGGCTTTACATTAACGGTAAAAAAACTTACATAACAGGAACACATTACTTCATGCTTCAGTGGGTGAAGATTGATGGTTCATTCTACGGGGACTACCTCGCATTTCAACGTACACTATTTATTCACGCAGAAGCCTGTAAGGTTGACCCACGATGCGTAGGTCAGTTGTTTACTAAGTGTAGACGTTCAGGATATACTAACATGGCTGTTGCAACTCTACTAGCAGAGGGCACAGTGGTGAAGGATAAGGTATTAGGTATCATGTCTAAGACGGGTGGCGATGCACGTGATAACGTCTTTATGAAGAAGGTGGTATCTATGTATAGACACTTTCCTTTCTTCTTTAAACCTATTCAAGATGGTTCTACTAACCCTCGTGTTGAGCTTGCTTTCCGCGAGCCTGCGAAAAAGATTACAAAGAACAATAAGACAGCTCAGACAGGTGAGGCACTGAACACGATAATTAATTGGAAGAATACAACCAACAACGCATATGATGGTGAGCGCTTGTACTACCTGTTTCTCGATGAGGCGGGTAAGTGGGAGAAGCCTGCTGATATACGTGAGGCTTGGCGCATTAACAGAACCTGTTTGATTGTAGGTCGTAAGATTGTAGGAACTGCTTTGGTGGGCTCTACGGTTAACCCTATGTCGAAAGGTGGCGAACAATATAAAGACCTTTGGAATGACTCAGACCCGTCGGAAAGAAATGCAAATGGCCGTACACGGTCTATGCTCTACCGTATATTCATCCCCGCTTACGAAGCGCTTGAAGGCTTCTTCGACAAGTTCGGAAACCCAATTGTTGACGACCCTGCAACTGCTGTTGAAACTTCCGACGGTGAGCTAATCGACTATGGCGCAAGGACTTACCTCAACAACGAAAGAAAAGCACTTAAGAATGATGCTAATGAATTGAACGAGGTTACTCGTCAGTTTCCATTCTCTACACAAGAGGCATTCCGTGACTCCGTGGAAAGTAGTCTGTTTAATCTAGGTAAGATATACGAACAGAAGGAGTACAATGATATGATGTATCCTAGCCCCGTAGTGAAGGGTAACTTTCATTGGAAGAGTGGAGAACTAGACACAGAGGTTATATTTGAGCCATCACCCGAGGGAAGATGGACTCTATCATGGCAACCAAAGAAAGATAATAGAAACATAAAGTCAAAACACAGAAACGGGCACTATCAAGCTCCACACGGAAACTTAGGTGTAGGTGGGGTAGATAGCTATGACCTTGACGCAACTACCGACGGGCGTGGCTCTAAGGGTGCTTGTCACTTCTATAACAAGTTCAGCATGAATGGAGCAAGCAATGTATTCGTAGCAGAGTACTGTTCTCGCCCACCAATGGCTAAGATATTTTATGAAGATGTATTAATGGCGGCAGTATACTTTGGCTACCCAATCCTAATCGAGAACAACAAATACGGTATAGCTCGTTATTTTGAGGAGAGAGGGTATTTGGAGTATCTGCTTGACCGCCCCGAGCATTTAGGCGGTGGTGCATCAAAATCAAAGACAAAAGGTATACCATCTACCTCAGCAGAGGTAATACAGGCTCATGCAATGGCTATTGAGGCTTATATACATAATAGTGTAGGTGAGAACATAGACACGGGACAGATGGGTAGAATGTATCTACAAGACACCTTGGAGGATTGGATTGGATTCCGTATAGATAATCGTACCAAGTATGATTTAACTATATCTAGTGGACTCTGTTTATTAGCCGCTCAGATTAAGCCAAAGGTTACAAAACAAGCAGACTTTACTAATAAGACATTCTTTAGACGATACAACCCAAACGCTTAGGGATTTTTTCTTATCTTTGCACAATAGTTAATCAAGAGCGAAACGCACTACGATGAAGAAGAATTACGGAAATTTCCCTGACCCTACCGCAAAGTCTAACGAGAAACTCTCTCAAGGATACGGTAAGGCATACGCAAAAGCCATCCTAGGTCAATGGGGTGGAACAGAGTCAACATCATCTTTGTATCAAAAAAGAATGAAGGAGTTTGAAAGAGCTAGAGATTACGCTCAAGGAACTCAATCTACTCAGATATATAAGCAGATACTAAACAGCTTAGATGGCACAGGTGGTGGCGGTACGCTACTTAATCTAGATTGGACTCCTGTACCTATTGTTCCCAAGTTCGTAAAAATCGTAGTAAACAAAATACTATCACAAAAACCTTATCCTAACCTAGAGGCTATTGACCCTATCTCACGTGGTGAGAAGGAGAACAAGAAGGCTCGTGTCAAAGCTGCTATCGAGAACAAAGAGTTCTTGAGAGAGATGCGTGACCTAGGAGCACAGGTTACAGATGATATCGACAACCTACCTGATACGCAGGAAGAGGCAGAGATATTCATGGATACCAATATCAAGATTGCTGCTGAGATTGCTGCACAGGTTGCATGTAACTTAACACTCGAGTGGAATGACTTTAACGATAGCACGTTCCGTAGAGCCGTAGAAGACTTAGTAGTCTGTGGTATGGCTGCAATAAAACGTGAGAACGACCCTAATCATGGTATAGTTGAGCGTTACGTTGACCCTAGTCACTTGATACATTCTTATTCTGAAGACCCATTCCTTAAGGACTTGGTTTACGCAGGAGAGATTCGCATCATGACAATCATGGAGCTAAAGAGAATTGCAGGAAACAGCGTCTCTGAAGAGCAATGGCAGATGATAGGTCAAGGAGTAAAGAATAAGTTTGGTAACGACAGCTCTAAGGTAGCTAGAAATTACTACGACCAACGTACAGGGCGTCAGTCTTATGGATATGACGAATACACAGTAAACGTATTAGACTTTGAATACATCGGTCTAGACGAAATGGTATACGAAGAGAAGATGTCTAAGTACGGAAACATGGGCTTCTACTTCAAAGGCGAAGAGTACAAGATGCCTACGCAGTCTGTATACGACAGAAATCCTGTATACATGAAGAACATGTGTTTATACGGTGGCCTATATATAGATGGTACAGACGTACTACTTAACTACGGCAAAAAGCACAACCAACCTCGTAACATACATGACCTAAGCAGAACTACTCTGTCTTACTCTATTGTGGCTACTAACCTACGTCGCATGATGCCTAAGTCTATGGTGACTAGCATTATCGGTTTCGCTGACCAATTACAGATTACACACCTAAAGATTCAGCAGTCTATCGCTAAGGCTAAGCCTGATGGAATTATGATTGACATCGAAGGTTTGGACAATGTACAGCTTGGAGCGGGCGGCGAGTTATCTCCGTTGGATATCCAAGATATCTACGAGCAAACAGGTGTTATGTATTACCGCTCTAAAAACCCTGAAGGAGGATTCGCAAACCCACCTATCAGAGAGATAAACAATACTATACGTAACGTGAACGAATTGATTGGCTTATACAATCACTACTTAAGAATGATTCGTGACGCAACGGGTGTAAATGAGGCTGTTGATGGCTCTACACCTAAGTCTGACTCGCTAGTTGGCGTACGTCAGCAGCAGATAGCTTCAGCTAACAACGCACTATATGATATCACCCATGCTTCTTTAGTTCTATATAAGAGAGTATGTGAGGATGTAATCAAGTGTCTACAGATACTTCCAAAGGATTCCGTATTATTCGGCACTTACAAGAAAGCTGTAGGCAAGCACGCTATGCAAACTATCAAGGAGTTCGAAAAACTACCTATGTTTAACTTCGGTGTAACTGTTAGTACAGAGATGGATGAAGGCGACAAGGTATACCTAGAGCAAAACATACAACAAGCATTAGCGCAGAAAGAGATTGACATTGAGGATGCTATCGCTATCCGTCGTTTAAAGGATGTTGACCAAGCAGAGCGTCTACTCATAGTGCGTAGAGGCAAGCGCATCAAGCGTCAGCAGCAGCAGGCTCAACAAAATGCACAAATGCAAGGACAGTCAGCAGCTCAGGCGTCACAGGCTAAAGCACAAGCCGATATGCAAACGGCTCAAGCTCAGGCTCAGCTAGACATGCAGGCAGAGCAAATGAAAGCTCAGTTGGAAATGCAGCGCATGCAAATGGAGTATCAGTTCAAGTTGGAGCTAGAGAAACTTAAAGGAGCTAACGCTAAAGATGTAGCGGGAGCAAGTGCAGAGATGAAGAAAGCTGTTTCAGAGGCTCAAGAAGACCGTAAGGATTCTCGTGTTAAAAAACAATCTGTAGAGCAATCTAAGTTAATCTCTCAGCGCAAAGGCGAAAGAGGTGAACTGCCCGAAGGAGAGGAAGACAGTTTCCTTGACTCAATGATGAAATAATAAACAATATATAAAATGGCAGCAAGAAAAACAAATCTCACCAACACAGGTGATTTCCAAAACGCAGCGTTTGGACAAAACGGATTTAGAGTAATCAACTCAGCAACGGTTCAACCCGCGGGTGAGGAGTATGTATGTATATACTGTATAGCAGTGGCGACAGGTGTAACTACCACAACTACTGCAGGCGATGCTTTAGCAGGTGTTGACCTTCAGGCAGGTATGGTTCTTTACGGAGACTTTACTACAATTACTGTAGCTACGGGTAATGTTATAGCATACATCCGCTAGTCATGCTCGGTTTACCAAACATACTAACGAACATTAACAAAGAGGTTAACCAAGGGAACTTCGTTACATTGATTCTAGAAGAAGACAGTGACGGTATCCTTATGGAAAACGGATTCAATCTCATACGAGAAGGTCTACTCTAATTAAATAATAAACACAAAAATGGCAAACGTAAAAATATCAGAACTAACCGTACTAGGTGATGTTGCGAGTGAGTCGATTCTCATACCCGTAGTAGACACCACTGACCTTACACAGGCTAACTCGGGTTCTACAAAAAGAATGACAGGTGCAGACCTTACCGCTCTAGTAGCTGACGACACCCAAGGATACTTAGGGCTGTTGACTGCTTTTTATTTTAGTGGCACTGCTACTTCTCATGAAATTGAAATTGCTGACGTAGATGTATGGCAGGACGTTATAATGACGATTCACCCTTCGGGAACTTCGGATGAGAGACCAACAGCAATGAAGGCGGCTAAGGCTACGGGCTACGAGGGAGACGGTTCTGACGGAAACCCTATTAAGTTTCTATTGGAAGGACTAGGCATTAAAGGCTCTGCTACACTTAGAGCGTCTTTATCTTTCATTCCCGACGAAGATGGAGGAAGATTGGATTCAAGGATATTCTTGGAGAGACACTCTGCAGCTAGCCCTTCGGAAGATTTTCCTATTCCTGCTGCAGGTTTGGCCATGGAGTCGGGTGCTGATGAAGACTATCCTCACCTTGTTGATATACAGTTCTTTATCGGAGATACTATCAACACCAACGGCGTTAATGACGCAGGTAAACTTAGATTTCAGATTAAGTCTGATGTCACGGGTACAGTTAACATGAGAGAAATGGCTCTATTTATACAAGCATAAAATAAAACTAAACAATGGCAAACAAGGTAAAAATATATTCAACGCTTAAATCGGGAAAGGTTTCTTTCGATGGCGCTAGAGTAAACAATAAAGAAATAGGTTCTCTATCTGTAGAAGCGCATCCTACGTTATCCAATAGAATCCGTATCAAGTCCCTCGTTCAATTCAAGAGAGGAAGCGAAACAGAGTACAGAGTATTCTTTGGTAAGCTAAACATAAACCGTATTCAGAATGAAGCGGGACAAGATTTAGTTGCTGACCTAGGAATGGACAGAGCTGCTGTTATCTCTTACATAGAGACTCAGATTACTAAGCCTATCGTAACGGAATACTTCGAGTACAATCCAATTACTGATAGATTAGAGGCTAATAAGAACATCGAGGTTAAGAAGCATGGTTTCTTTATCGGTGGTAAGTATAAGATGGCTTCAGGTAACTCTAACCTTTACTACGAAGATTTAGCTACGGGCGGAAACTCTTATCCTGTAATGGGTGAAGTGTTAGACCAATCTGTTGCAGCTAATCAAGTCGCAGGCGCAGGAGCTACAACTCCTAAGATGAGAGTCTTCGGTGACTATCAGGTTATACCATTAGGTGGTTCTCCTGTAGACAACACAGCTATCGATTATGATGGAAACAACTTCTTCCCTTTCAATATCAGTGGTGTAGGTATCACTGTTAGAATAGCTGAGGCAGTAAGTGCTACGCAGCAATTGAAATATGAGATTATTGTTGATGGTATCTCAGTATACATACAATACTTACCCAAGCAAGCCTTAGCGGTAAACGAAGACCTTACGTGGTACTTTGACCACCCGCTAGATATCGAGGCAGGTACAACTCTACGTGCTACCATATACAAGGTATCTACTGTAAACAACCAAGAAGTTAATGACGGTATACTACAAGTTTGTGAAGGTGATGCTACACCAACTAGATATCAGACTTCTGTATTGAACAGATTCTTTGAAGATAAGGATTTAGAGTTAATCTCTCCTTACCTTAAATTACAAGCTATGGACTTTAGTGCTGACGCTACGGGGTCAAGCATCATAATGAAAGACCTTACATTAACTGCAGGAGCTCAAGTATTGACTCACCACGCTATTAATGAGTTGCAAGCTGTTGCTAATGGCTCGACCATTCAGATAAAGATAAAAGACGGAGCTAAGATTCTTGTGGACTCTTTACCTGTAGGTGGTGCTAGTATCAATGGAGTTCTTGTTAATTCTGTTCTGAACACGGCAGTAAGTGCTTTAAACACTTTGTTTACCAATGCTGCTTCTTTCAATAGCACAGGAAACCCTGTAACTAACTTTGTTTTATCGGGAGATGATTTAACTATCACCCTAGCTGACGGAACTAGTTTTACTAGCGATGTTACCACACTAGGTGTTGATACTGATAAGTTTGTAACTAGTGGAGCTGTTAGTGGTTCAGACTTGATTCTAACACTTGATGACGGAACTACAGTTACTATAGATGCTACCAACTTAGTTAGTGGTTCTACCTTGTCAGCTACAAATGACAGATGGTATATATCGTACGGTACTAATGCTAACCAAGAGGTTGGAGTTACTACTATGACAAGTGCTGTCAACCTTCAAGGGCCGTACTACTTTGGACAGTCCCTTCTGAGAGGTTCTGAGTTTAAGTTTAATATTAACTCAGGTAATCAATTAAGATTGGGTATATGGGATGGCCCTGAAGAAGCTACAGCTTACAACGGCTCTCCTGCAATGAGTGACGCGTCCAATTGGGGCACAGTATTTAGCTACGCTAATGGTACTCAGAAGTTTACTGATTCTAGCAATACTGACATAAGTACCTACCACACAGGTGGTTATACTGTTACAAACGGTGCTGCCATGTCTATAAGATTCGGAGATGACGGACACTTAACTTTGCTTGACATAAGTGGAGCTACAGAGGTGATAGTAGGTAAGACTACAATTGCTTTAGGAGTTTCTTCGTTTAACTTGCAGTTCGGTGGGTTTAATAACTCTGCATTTCCTAATGGGATTATAAGCACTGTAGATTGGACTATCGTTCATGACTTCGCGGGAACTGAGGCGGGTATCGTTAACGGTATCCTAGACCACACTGTACTGAAGAGCAACGTCTCAATTGAGATAGGAGAGAAGATAATGTTTATGTTAGACGAGGTTGGTCAAGGCGACTACTTCGGAACTAACTACAGTGCTGCAGCTACAGGCGTTTCAACAGCAGAGGAGCAGCTTGATAACGAATTTTCTTATGCAACTAATGAGGCTCTTGATTTTGAATTTGATGGAGTTTCAGATTGGAATGTAAACACTAACGCTACGTACTATTTCGATAATGGTGCAGGTATAGTAGGATACAGAAAAGGTGGAGCATCAACTGTTCAAGGTATGTTCTCATTGAGATTCACTGCCGACGGAGAGTTAACTATCTACTCTGAAGATAACCAAGAACTAGTAGCTACAGCTAAGGCTAACCCAACTGTAGGCTCTAGTGTTAGTCTATACTTCGGTGTTAGAGGCAACAGAGCTTACTATTCTATTCCTGTAGTCTCTAAGCAGACCATAGGACAAGGGTCGCAGCCTAGCGCTAACTTTGCTCCAACTGTTGCTAACCAAACAGCTTCTGTAAGAGAGGGTCAATCACTGAACTTCCAAGTAGTATCTAGTGACAACATTGTTAATCAGTTTGTTGAATTAGACGCACCTAGTTGGATGACGATGAATCAGACTACGGGTGTCCTTAGTGGTGTAGCTCCTGCTTTCGTAGGCGGTGCTGCTGACACTATAGTTGTTAACTGTAAGGCAGGGAACGCGATAGGCGGTTCTACCACTTTCTCAGTAACGGTAACTGTAACGTCTTACGCTTCCACTAACACTAAGTCTCTCAAGTTCCTTAACAATTCTAGCGCTTACCTAAATGGTAATGCTACAAATGTAACGGCTTTACAAAGAGCGGCTAACGGAGCAGGTGCTTCTGATGCTTGGTCTGTATCTTTATGGATTAAGCCTTCTACTAGCACAGCAGTTCAGACTCTCTTTTACTATGGTGGAGATGATTTAGTTAATGAAGGTAGAATTGAATTACAGCAATTTAGTGGTAATAACATACTACTTAGATACGGTAACAATGCAGGTAACTTAAACTTTATCGGTGTGGGTACTTTCCCTACTAACGCTTGGAATCACGTCTTGATTACTTACAGTGGTGCTGACACTCTTACCGCAGCAGGTGGAGCTAGTGCTTTCCAAATGTACATTAATGGTGCTAACGGAGTTAGTCAGATTCAAGCTACAGGTGGTGGATACAGTGGTACTATTGTATCAGACAAATTCAGAATCGGTAGACTTGATGGCGGTACAACTAATCAGTATCTCTTAGATGGTATCGTAAACCAAGTAGCTATATTTGAAACAGATGAAAGCGCTAACTTAGCGACTATCTACAATAGTGGTGCAACTCAAGACTTGAGTGGATTAGCTTCAGCTCCTGTGCACTACTACGAAATAGAGGACTCTGAAACTACAGTAACTGACTTGATAGGAAGTGCTGACCTAGTTGGCTTCAACTTCACGGCGTCAGAATTGGTAACAGACACACCATAATAAAAACTATCATAGGGGGGAGGCATTCGCTTCCCCTCTTAAAATTTAAATACGTATCTTTGCAACATGGGACTTAAAGCGAACTTAGACATAGCACAGAGGTTGGATATCACCTGTCGAAAAGGAGATACCTTCGAGCTAATCATTACTATTACAGACTCCGCAGGCGCGGCACTAGACCTTTCTGCTTATGCGGATTTCGAGATTGATGTACGCCCAACGGATGACGATAATGGAACTCCTATACTTAGTTTTCTTTTCGCTGATTTCACTGCTACTAACGCAGGTGTTTTAACAGCTACTAAATCTTACACGGCAATGGAAGCTGTAGAGGCAGGTACGTTTGTTTACGACCTACAAGCTACCGATGGTGGTTCAACTCGTACGACTTGGTTCTATGGATTATTTACAATTATTGACGACGTAACATTATCTTAAGGTGGCTATAACAGCTAACATCACAGTACCTAGCAAGGGCAACTCCGTAACGGCTACTCAGAATACTCAAAGTGTATCTGTGCAGCAGAACGCCCCTAATCAAGTATCTGTTCTAGACCGTCAGTCTATTGCAGGAATACAGGGTGCTGCTGACAAGCACAAAACACTAGCACTTAACATAAACGCTTGGACTTCTGTGGGAAATGAACATGAGGTAACTCTAGTACATGGATTGAATAAAAAACCTGCAGTTACTTGTGTTGACTCCTTTAATCAAGTGCTTCAGCCCGAAGTGACATACATTGACGATAATACAGTCAAATTAATAGTCCGTGCGCAATTCTCAGGCAAGATACACTTTAACTAATTTTTCCTATCTTTGCATCTAGTTATAACTAATACTATTTGCAAATGAAATTTTTAAACAACTTAGACCTTCAGAGCAATGAGTTACAGAATGCTGTAATTCAAAACTATGCGGGTAATCCTGACGGTACGCTGACAGGAACTGAGGGGCAGATTGTATACTCCACTACCGTTGATGCTATATTCATCAATACGGACTCATCTACAGCATGGGACAGACTAGCGACAGGCTCGAGCGCTGTTGCCTCTGTAACCGCAGGTGATTCTTCTATTACAATTGGAGGTACAACAACAAACCCTACAGTCGCTCACGCTGACACATCGAGTGTTGGTAATCTTACTGCTACCGCTCGTACATACGTAGACGGTATAACTTTTGACACATACGGACACATTACTGCTATCAGTACATCTGCCGAAACTGTTACAAACAGCAATACTACTTATAGTATATCTGCTGTAGATGATGGCGCTGATGCTATTATTCGCTTGACAGATTCAGGAGCAGGAACTGATGACATAACACTTGTCGCAGGTTCAAACGTAACTATTACTCCTTCAGGAGATGATATTACAATTGCTTCTGCTAACGATAATGATAACGACTTTGTAGATTCTGCTTCTTGGGCTTCAGGTACAGGTGTATTAACACTTAGTGTTGGTTCTCAGTCTGACGTTACTGTTGATTTAGATGGACGCTACTTAGAGTCTCAATCTGATGATTTCGGTTCTATTGCTGTTTCAGGACAGACTACTGTTGACGCTTCTAGTGCAGGTGATACTGTAACTTTCGCAGGTGCAGGTGGTATGACTATCACTACAGGTACTGACTTAGTTACATTTACTTCTGCTAACGACAACGATATAGACTACATTAACGGTGCTTCTTTTGCTAGTGGTACTCTTACCTTAACAGGTGTAGGTAACGCAGGGACTTCTGTTTCTTTAGATGGACGCTACTTACAGTCTTACTCTGAGACGGACACCTTAGACGACGTTACAGGACGTGGAGCTACTACTACTAATGCTGTTACCGTTGGTGACCTTACTGTAAACGGTGACTTGACTGTTTCAGGTGCACACATCGTAACTCTTGCTGAAGAGGTTCGTGTAGAGGACAGCTTGTTTGTTCTTAATCATGGATTCACGGGAACTCCTGCTGAGGATGCAGGTATTTTGGTTGAGCGTGGCTCTGCTACAAACGTAGCAATGATTTGGGACGAGTCTGCTGACGAGTTTGTATTCGGTACAACTGCTGAAGCAGGTGCGGATAACGTACTAACCTTATCAGGTACTGCTGCAGTTCGCACAGGTGCTCTTGAGGTTGACGGAACTCTTAAATTGGATTCTGTTGTTAACGCAGGTGTTGACACGGATAAATTCCTTGTTCTTGATAGCTCGGGCAACGTAGACTTCCGTACAGGTGCTGAGGTTCGTTCTGATATCGGCGCAGGTACAGGTAGTGGAACAATGGATGACTTCGTCATTACTGATGGTTCTACTTCTACAACTGTTGCAGACGCAGACACAGTAACTCTTACGGGTACAGGTCTAATTTCTGTTGCTAACGTAGGTGGTACATTTACTGTTTCTACTACAGCTAACAACTACTCTCACCCAACTCAGACTGCTATCTCGGTTACAGGTACGGGTGCATCAGTTATTGATAGCGTTACTGTTGACACTTTAGGTCACACTACTGCTGTTACTAAGCGTACTCTTACTCTTGCTAACTTAGGTTACACGGGTGCTACGGATGCGAACAATTACGTTCTTCCGAATGCTACTACTGCTGTAACAGGTGGTGTTGAAATAGCTACAACTACTGAAGCTAGCACGGGTACTTTAGGTAGTAACTATGCTGTTACTCCTGCAGGTGTTAAGAAGTTTGTAGACGATAGAAAGTTCAAGGCATCTATTGGTGACGGAACTGATGTATCTATTGCAGTTACGCACAACTTAGGAACTACTGATGTTATCGTTCAGTTATTCGATGTTTCTTCAGGGGACACTGTTTATGCTGACGTTGTAAGAACTAGCACTAACGTTGTCACAGTTGACTTCGGCGCTGCTCCTGCAACAAATGATGTCCGTATTCTTATCCAAGCGATATAATACAGACTACATAGTCTATAACACGAAGGGGGGTTGCTTGCGCATCCTCCCTTTTTTTTGTATATTTGCAGTATAATTACTGCATATGAAATTTCTAAACAATATAGAGGTTGGGTCTAGTCCTAACTTTACACTTCCTTTGGCCGATGGGTCTTCTAATCAGATTCTACAAACGAACGGGTCAGGAACTGTATCGTGGATTGATATACCTGCAGGAACGACAGACACAAACGATTTCGTAAGTGCTGCTGCGTTCAATACCTCTACGGGTGTTATTTCATTGACAGTAGACAACCAAACTACTGTAACGGTAGATATTGATGGTAGGTATCTTACTTCGGAGACTCACAGTTCTCAGGGATACCTTACAGACACAGGCTCAGCAATCACAAACGTTCTAGCAAACTACAACGCGGCAGACACAATAGGTTGGGCAAACGAGTCTAATACCTTGAACTCAACCAACTTCAGGCTAATGTCTGATGGCTCGCAACTATCTTTAGCTAATGACGATTGGGCGAACAGAAACACAGGCGGTGTATCTCCTAAATACTTTGTGCACATCGCTCCCGACGGAGCAGGCTCACCACGTTCTTCTGTATTAAATGACGCAGATGAGTTCTTTAGTGCTAAGATTGCACAGGACAATCTATACATGGCTATAAGAAATGCAAACAACCTAGCAGGAGACGAGGTTGGATTGATGTTCCGTTCAGACAATGACGACTCTACAATTAGAATAAAAGGTATTGCGGGTTCTGACTCGACTATTGATGAAACATTTAGAATAGAGTCTGTAAACTCTTCATCAAACAGACACAGACTACATATAGTTAATTACGGTGACCAACATTTCAGACTAGCTCAGTCGAGCGCCGACCAACCGTTTATGTTCTACTTTGGTGACGGTACAGCTATGGGAAACTCTACTAACCCATTTACAACACTTGGCGTTAGAATAGATGCTAGCGCAATAGCTGTTGATGGTACAAACAATCCTAGTACACCTAACTATCGATTCCTAGATGATGGAGATACAGGTATGTTCCTAGCCTCTACGGGTGTTACAGCATTCTCTAGTGGTGGAACTCAAGTTATGAGTATCCCTACAGGCACAGGTACTAACGGTCAAGTTCTTACAACAAACGGCTCAGGTACAGCTTCTTGGACTACGGTTTCGAGCGGTGGTGGATTAGTTACTAGTCTTACTACTACGGGTACTTCAGGCGTGGCCTCGCTAAGTGGTGGTGGTGTTCTAAACATTCCTAATTACGCAGATACAGATACAACATACAGCAACGGAGCGGGTCTAGATATAACAGGCACTACATTCAGCGTGTCTACAGACCTTAGAACAGATGTAGATTACATAGGTTTTAACTCAGACAACTATATAGACATGTCTGCAGCTAACGTATTGAAGTTTATTGTAACAGGTAGTGAAGCATTCAGAATAGATACTAGTGGTAACATTCATGCAGCAAACGACGTTGTTGCATTCTCTACTACAATATCTGATGCTAGACTAAAAGAAGACATAGAGACCATTGAGAGCGCTTCTAAGAAGGTTTCTCAGCTTAGAGGCGTGGAATACACTTGGAAAAAAGGAGGCCGTAAGGGGCAGCGTGAGATAGGTCTAATCGCACAAGAGGTTGAAGAGGTAATCCCTAGCATTGTTAGAGAGCACCAATTACCATTGGTTGAAGGACTAGATGACGCTTCTGCATCTTACAAAACGGTAGACTACGAGAAAATAGTAGCACTTCTTATAGAATCAAACAAAGAACAGCAAGATATCATATCTCAACTAGAGGAGCGTATTATCGATATTGAAAATAGACTGTAATGGCTTTACAATCATCAGGACAAATAAAAATTAGCGATATACTAAGTGAAGCGGGTCTGTCTACTACTTTGGCTGATGCCTCATTGGGAGACTTAGAAAATCAAGCTCTATTTACTATAAATACAGGGAACTCACCGAGCAATTACCCCGACGGTTCAGCTCCTGCTTCAATCAGCGAGTGGTACAGTTATGACCATAATCTAAGCGCCTACACTAATACTCACTACTACGAAATAGATAGAGGACAGGCGTTAAAGTCAACGACTACAAGTTCTCCGTTTAATCTTAGTGGCTCTCAAGACCTAAGCATTTCATTGTGGGTCAGCAAAGGCGCAACTGTTAATAATGAGGTTATTTGGGATATGGCGAACAGCACTAGTACTGCTAATAGATTCTTCATTCAGTATAGTTATAGTCTCAATAGATTCGTAATAAGACACAGAACAAGTAGTGTTAACTATGACCGTCAGTTCGCCTTGCATGATAATAACTCATCTATTGGGTGTGGGACTAGCTCAGGGACAAAGTGGAGCAACACGAACAAAGGTAACGTAAACGCTCAAGGAGCATGCCTAATAACTGTAACGTATGATGCATCTGAATCGAACGCGACCAATGGTATTAAACTATATTGGAACGCTACAGAGGTAACAACTCAAGCAGCAGCAAACTCGGGAAGCAGGTCTACAAGCGCTGTTAATCAATTTACCCTAGGTAACAATAACCACAACCCAACAACAACAGCGGGTGGGTTTAACGGTACTTTTGACGAAGTAAAAATATACAGCTCCGTACTCACCCCTGCTCAGGTTTCCACCATATATAACTCAGGCGACCCTGTGAATGCAGATAACTCATACTCCACTAATTTAATCACAGAATTTGACTTTGACGGAAACGTGAGAGATTCGGCAGGTGATTTTGAAACTACAGCAAACAACACGGGGACTAGGGCAAGCTACTAACTTGTTTTTCACATATACCTTCGGTATATTAGTATCATAACATTTTATTTCATTTTACCATGAGTGCAAAAAAACTAACAAAGAAAGAACTCGAGAAGCTAACGACAGCATTATCGGAATTACGCGGAGCTGAGAGTCAGTTCGCGCACGCATCGAAAAACCTTAAACGAGTAGAAGAAGCTGTAGATATGGCTTGGACTGCTATTCAAGGGTTCGAAGGAGACTTAACTGCCTTACAATCATCAATGATGGAGAAGTATGGTAACGTAAACATTGACATTCAAACAGGTGAGTTCGTAGAGCCATCTGAAGAAAATTAGATTCGTGTAGGTTTTTATATGTTGTTGAAGTTGTGGTTTTCCACACGAATCATAAAGGAGGGCTTCGGCTCTCCTTTTCTTTTATATAGTATTTTTGTGTATCTTTGCATCTATGGATAACCGCATAAAGAACTTACTCAAGAAACACAGGCTTGCAGGAGTCAATAAAGCTAAGCGTACGCCTAAGCATCCTAAGAAGTCACACATTGTTTTGGCTAAGGAGGGTACTACTGTAAAGCTAATTCGTTTCGGTGAGCAAGGTGCATCCACAGCAGGCAAACCTAAAGCAGGCGAGTCTGACCGTATGAAAAAGAAACGTGCTTCATTTAAAGCTCGTCATCAAAGAAATATAAAAAAGGGTAAGCTCTCTGCGGCTTATTGGGCAAATAAAGTAAAATGGTAATTGATTCTGTATTCTCAGTTATAACAGCCTTGGTTGTTGGTATAACGTCTACAAAGGCGTTTGACTACTATTGGAAAGTCTATAAGGCTAAATCTGATACAGGTGCTAACGGAGCTCTAGTAGCTAAAGACGAGACTATACAATTACTACGCACACAACAAGACAGCTTACTAAAGGATTTGGAAGAATTAAGAGATATATATGTTGACCTCAAAATGGAGGTAGCTACATTGCGCTCTGAGAACAAAGCAATGCAAACCAAGTTAGTAGACCTAGAGAAAGCTAACTTCGAATTGAAAACAGTAAACGAAATACTAAAAAGAAAGTAAAATGAAACTAAAGAAGAAAAGCGCGAAAGGCAAAAAAGCAATGGTCGCTACTATCAGAAAGTATAACGAAGGTGGAAAGACAAAGAAGCAAGCAAAAACAACAGAGGCAGCGCAGGATGACAAAGCTAGACGTGTTGAAGAAGGCTCTGTAATTCGCAAAAAGGATTATGACTTATCTACCACGTCAGGTCAAGAGGCATTCCTAAAAGACCAAGCTGCAGCTAGAGCTAACCGTCGTCAACAAAAAGCCGACCAATTAGACGCTACTAGAGCGGCCAATGCTACAGGTAATACTGAAGTTAAAAAGGAGACTAAAAAGGACAACAGAGAAACTAACCAAGACCGCGCTGACCGAACTATTGAGGACGCTAAGAAAGTATCCGAAGCAGACAAGAAAAAAGATACAGAGAATACTACGTTTGTAGTCGGTAATGGCGGAATCAAAGTAAAGAAGTCGACCACTACTAAAAAAGCGCAAACTACAGGCGAAAAAGCTAAGGCGATAAAGGAAAAGAAAAAGAAGGCAATCGTTACAGGGAACAGAACTAAGAAAAAAGACTTGCTCAATGGCTAGTAGGTCTGCATTGTTCTATAGAGCTAACAAGAAGGCAAGAGACAAGAAGAAGAAGTACGACAAAGCGTACAACGGATTGAATCTCGCTAAGATAGCTAGTCGTATGCGTGCTCGCCGTAAACTCCAAAAGGGTGGACGAGTAAAGCCTAACGATGGTATGGATGTAGACCACATTGACGGTAACCCAATGAACAACTCTCCTAGCAACCTTCGTGTTGTTAAGAAGTCTACTAACAGGGCCAAAAAGTAATGGCTAAGAAGTTTAAGGCACATATGATGTATAAGGGTAAGGAGTCTGTCATGGCTAAGACTATGGCTGACCACTTACGTTTAAAGAAGCAAGGCTACGGGCACACAGCTCCTAAGTATGCTGAAGGCGGAATCATGCCTAACGTCAAGCCTGACAACAGAGAAGACTTAATAGTTAGATATAGTAAAGGTGGGAAAGCTAAGAGTACTGTTAATTCAGCAGGTAATTATACTAAGCCTACTATGCGTAAGCGTTTGTTCAATCGCATCAAAGCAGGGACTAAGGGCGGAAGAGCAGGACAATGGTCAGCTCGCAAGGCGCAACTCCTCGCAAAGCTATACAAGAAAAACGGAGGAGGATACCGATGAGTCTAAGTAAATCACAAAAGAGTCTAAAGAAGTGGACTGCACAGAAGTGGAGAACCTCTAGCGGTAAGAAGTCTAACGGTAAGCGTAGGTATCTACCCGAGGCTGCTTGGAACGCTCTTACAGCAGCTCAGAAGGCCGCTACGAACAGAGCGAAGGCAAAGGGTGATGGAAAAGGCAAACAGCATGTCAAACAACCTCGCAAGATTGCTGCCTTAGTTAGAAGATTTAGAAAATAAAAAAAGCCCTGCATTTCGCGGGGCTCTTTCTTTTAACGATAACGCGGGAACTCTTTCCCAACATCAAAACAAGGGCAAGACTTACTGCTTACCTCATTGTGTCCTATTACTTCAATCCCACCGAACACAACATCTAGAGATGCTATTAGTTTCTGCATGGCTTGCATTTGATTGGAAGTCCTAGTGTCTTTTGGTATTCTGTGGTCTGCATCCATTCCGCCTACGTAGACTACTCCGATGCTACCTTGATTGTGTCCTTTTGCGTGAGCTCCAATCTTATCTAGTGGTCGGCCCGCTTCGATAGTTCCGTCAATCTTAATCAAGTAATGATATCCGATGTCTGACCATCCTTTTGCTTTATGCCAAGCTCTAATGTCCTCTACATCATGTTCACGTCCCTCGGGAGTGTAAGTTGTATGTAGTACTACTTTTCTTATTGGCCTCATATTCTGTTACCTTTTAAGTGGTGGCGGATTGCATAGTTGGTTGCTTTCCTGCGTTCTTTGTACTCTTCGAATGTTTCGCCTTCGAGTCTTGCGTTGCTCATAGTAGCATAACGTTGCTCTAGAGTTTCTTTGTCTGTTTCTTTCATTCTTCAGTCCAAATTAAAAATTGGTATCCTACCTGACCTTCAGGGCTTATCTCGTGTATTGCTACCGTATCGTATGCTTCGTTAGTCATGTATATTGCATTCCATCCTTCTTCTACCTCTGTCCAAATAGAATCTGCATCCATTCCAAACTCGTTAAGCATTCTAGCTTGACCTTCAGTAACGTCGTGTGCCCAAATGTTGAATACAGTTTCCCATACAGAGTCTGTAGTTAATACGCACGCATCGTCTAACGATATACTATTCTTTATATCACCTTTACTCTCAATAAAACAAATACAGATTAGAAATGTAATAATACTTAATAAACGTAACATAGTATATAATAATAGATTAGTAACAAATATAATATAAGGAAACATCTTGTATTATGCAAGTAGGTCTTGTATATTTATTAAATAATAATTACTATCTTTGCAGATATAAACAATTTAATTTACTATGGCTAACGAATTTGAAAACTTGGCTGAATCACTAGGAATCAACTTAAGCAGCACTCCACCGAGTGAAGCATTAAACGAAGAGCCTACTGAGTCGCCAATAGCGGAAGCAACAGAAGAAGTGGTAGAGTCTACCGAAGAGCAACCTACTGAGGAGGCTGTTGAACAGACTGAAGTTCTTAACAATGATGAAACACAATCTACGGAAGTAGAGGATACGACAGAAGAGTCTGTTGATAATCCTGAATTGGATGCAGAGGTTGATGCAATCGAAGCTGAAGAGGAAACTACAGAAGAAGATAACATCTCTGACGAGGAGTACGAGGTTATGTTAGTACAGGCAGTGGGCGAAATGCTCGGCTTAGAAGGCGTAGACAAGGAGCAATTGTTAGAGAGACTAAATACAGAGCAGACACCTGCACCTGTAGAACTTGACCCTGCTGTCAAGGTTATTGCTGACTTCGTCGCTGAGACGGGTCGTAGTGTTGAAGAGTGGTTCGCTTATCAAAGCCTCAACCCATCTGAAATGGATGACGTGAGCGTGATGAGAAACAACTTACAACGTCAATACCCTGACTTGTCTAATGAAGACGCTGACTTGTTACTTGAAAATAAGTATAAGTTAGATACAGATTTAAACACAGAGCAAGACGCCCGTTTGGGTTCTCTACAGTTGAGGATGGATGCGCAGAATGCTCGGAAAGAGCTCGAGTCTGTACGTTCTAATTACTTAGCTCCCGTAGCTAAAGCAGAACCTGCACAAGCTCCTGTTCAAGAAGAGATTGAATCACCTATAACCTCTGAGTGGATTTCCGCCATGAGTAATGTAGCTGATGATATGGAAGCACTAGAATTTAATGTAGGTAAAGACCAATCATTTGCTTTCGGTATCTCAGACACTTACAAGGCTGAATTGAAACAAAGTAACGCTAAGATGGACGAGTACTTCGACCAATACGTTAGTGACGCAGGAGATTGGGACTTTGAGAAATTAAACGTTCACCGTACTATACTCGACAATATCGAGAACATTGTAGATGCTGCATTCAAACAAGGTTTGAGCCAAGGCACTTCGAATGTGGTAAAACAGGCAGTGAACCCGAGTGATGTTAATCCATCTAGCTCAAGTGCACCAAGCTCAGCTTCATCTGAGGATAAAGTGAGACAACAGATTTTAAACGCCTTGCAGGGTGGCGACGATACTCTGCGAATGAAATTTTAATGTTAACTAGCTAAAACTAAAACAAAATGGCTTTTAATTCTCCGAGCGACTTTAACCCCGCTCTTATTAAGAACTTGGATATGTCCAAGTACGTTGACCTCGGTTCTTACATCAACGAGGTAAACAAAGAAGACAACCGTGAGGCTTTAATCAAGACTTATGGAAAGCAAGGTATCACAGGATTCCTTTCTATGGTAGGTGCTGTAAAAGCTCAAGCTGTTGCTGACGAAGTAACATATTGGGAAGAAGCACGTCTACATCAATTGCAAGTTGGTACTGCATCTGCAGGACTTACTGTAACTGCTGCTAACGCTGCTGCTATCGTAGTTCGTGAGAGCGACGTAGTATTGAGCGGTTCTGACCGTTTCTTTGTATCTGACATCACTGCATTGGTTATCACTTTGGTAGCTCTTGATGGTTCTGCTGTCTTGGCTAATGGTGCTGTTTCTTTATCGGTTATCGGTAACTTGTATGCTCAAGGTTCTGACCAACCAAATGGTGGTTTCGAAGCTAACGTTGTTAAGCGTACGAACCCGTTCATGATTATGAAAGAGGCTTACAAAGTAAGTGGTTCTCAGGCTACCAACATCGGTTGGATTAACTTGGGTAACGGTGACTACCGTTGGTACATGAAAGGTGAAGCTGATACACGTCAGCGTTTCATGGACAAGCGTGAGATGATGTTATTGTTAGGCGAGAAAACTTCTGCTGTTACAGGTGTTAGCGGTTCTGAAGGTTACTTCGCTGCTATCGAAGACCGTGGAATCGTTGCTTCAGGTACTGATGCTGATTTCGCTTCTTTGGCTGACGTTGATGCTATCATCGTTGAGTTGGACAAGCAAGGTGGTGCTGCTGAGTACGCTATGTACGTTGACCGCTCTACTGACTTAGCTCTTGACGATATGATTGCAGGTGGTGGTGCTTCTTTGAGCGCAGCTACTAGTGGTGTTGCAGGACAGTTCGGTGCATTTAACAATGACAAGGACATGGCTGTAGAATTAGGATTCCGTACATTCGGACGTGGTGGGTATACTTTCCACAAGCATGACTTCAAACTGTTGAACGACCCTACTCTATTGAGTGGTGCTGACTTCGCAGGTGTTATGATTCCTATGGCTAAAGTAGCTGATGCTAAGACAGGCGACAAAGCTCCTGCTCTTGAAATCAATTACAAGGCTACTAACGGATACTCTCGTGAAATGGAGCATTGGATGACAGGTTCTATCTTAGGTGCGTCTAACGCAACTGAGGATAGCGTTCAGTTCAACTACCGTTCTGAGTGTAACCTTATCACTCGTGCCGCTAACCGTCACGTATTGTTGAAGAAGTAATTCTTAACATATATTGAATTGAGAGCCTCTACATTTTGTAGGGGCTTTCTTTTTTATAAAACATTTTGTATATTTGTACTTTAATTATATTTATTTAAATTATGTCTGACACAGTAAAGCGCACTACAAGTGCAAAGAAAAAGCCTGCAGCTCCTGCAGCAGCAAAGAAAGCGGCATCTAAGCGCCCCGCAAAGAAAGCAGCGCCAAAAGCAACAGTATTTACTATCACGAAGGGTGGCGGAATCTATTACAAGATTCGTCAGAAGTCTGTCTTAGTGTTTGATGAAGAAAACGGGTACAACCGTGAGATTCGTTACGCACGTGGAGAGCGTTCTATCTTTGTAGATGAGCAATCAGCTTCAGCTAAGCGTGAGGTTATTGTATTCCGTGATAAAAACTTATTAGTTAATCCTAATCAACCCGAGCTTCTTAGCTACCTACGTCAACACCCCGACAATGTCGCAAACGGTGGACGTGTGTTTAACGAGGTTAACAATCAATCAACAGCAGAGGAAGATGTAGAAAACGAGTTCTTGGTACACGATGCTATCAGCTTGATTCGTTCAGCTTCAATAGATGAGTTAATGCCTATGGTATTGTCTTACGGTATTGATGGAACAATGTCTTCTATGGAGATTAAGAAAGAATTATTGAAGTTTGCTAAAGGAAACCCTAAGAACTTTATGGAGTTGTACGACAGCCCTGTGGTACAGATTAAAGCTGACGTATTAACTGCTATTGACTTCCAAATTCTAGTAGCTAAGGCTGATGGAATGTATTGGGGAGATAACAGCGCATTGATTTGTCCTACTCCTATGGGTCAAAGCTCTGTCGAAGTGTTTACTCGCTTCTTAATGACAGACCGAGGTAACAGCGTACGCGACGAGTTGCAACGTCAGATTGACAGTCTATAGGACTATTTGACATACGATTATATACGGAGGGCTGCACATTGTGCGGCTCTTCTTTTTTTTCGTATATTTGCATTATAATAATACAAGCAAGATGGCTTCAGTTTACGAGGTATATAACATAATCAAGGATTTAACCAATAAGGACGAGCGTGGTATGATTACACCTGCTCAGTTCAACTCCTTTGCTAGTGTAGCACAGACTAAGGTTTTTAATTCTTTATTCGCAGAGTTTCAAGACAACAAACGCTTCGCAGTTCGTAACGTTACGGCAGGACGCGATAAGAATCGAGTCAAGCAACTGCAGGAAGATTTATCTGTATTCTCTAAGTCTGTGACTCTAAGTAGTCCTTCAAACGCTTTAGGCTCGTTTATCAAGCCTGACGACTTAGCGCGTATTATATCTTTAACCACTCAAGGAGATTGGTTCTTAGACCAAACCACTAGTAACAGAATACAAGTAGTATACGATGAGGAGAAAATTGACATGATACTTCAATCATCATTGTCAGTACCCACGGAGGAGAGCCCTGTAGCGCTTGTATCAAGCGATATTCAAGTCTTCCCTACATCTATTCGTAAATTAAAATTACGTTATTACAAGCAGCCTGAAGGCCTCACAGCGGCAGGTGCTAAAACTGCAGCACTTCCTAAGTTTGGATATACTGTTGATTCTAATGGCGTGGAACTAATTGATGTAGCTACAACTATTGACTTCGAATTACCCGACCACTATGTTGCTGACCTCGTAGTAGAAATAGCTAAAATGATTGGCATCAATATGCGTCAAGCAGATGTTTATTCGTATGCTACAGGCGAACAACAAAAAAACCTTAGATAATGGCACGTAATAATGTATCAGTTAGCGAGGTAGTTAATGACTTTCTTCTAACCTTGTCAGAAGACGATTACGTTTCAAACGTAGCAGACTATCACGTACACCAATTAGCTCTTCGCGGTATTCGCGAGATGGGCTTCGATGTAATGAAACGAGTAAAGAGTTTATCCCTTCCTGTCTCAGACAACAACACTGTTGCGTTACCTGATGATTTCGTAGACTTTTTAAGAGTCGGAATCGCAGGCCCGAGCGGAGCTATATCAGTATTAAAAGAAAACAAAAATATAAACATCTCTAGAGAGTATGTATTGGATGCTAGCGGCAACCCTATAGACTCAGACCAAGATGGTGTAAACGACAGAGTAGACTCAACGAAGACTACCGTCACAGGAACTAATAACTTAGACAACTATAGAGACCGCACATATTTATACGAATCATCAGAAGGCCGTAACTACGGTGCAGGTGGTGGAAAAGGAGTAGGCTACTTCCGTATGAACTATGAGCAGAACAGAATCGAACTGAACTCAGAGGTTAATGTATCAGACTTGGTAATCGAGTACATTGCAGATGAGGCTCGTAGTAATAATCCTAGCGTTCATATTTACGCGGAAGAAGCACTACGTCAGTACATATACTACAAGCTAGTACAGCGCAAGTCTAACGTCCCTATGGGCGAGAAGCAAATTGCACGTCAGAACTATTACAACGAACTTAGAATAGCGAAAGCTCGCATGAACTCGTTTAGCAAAGAAGAAGCTCTGAACGTGATTCGCAAGAACTTCCGCCAATCTCCTAAATACTAACACCTATGGGCATCAATACCCTTACACCTCGCTATCTTAACCTAGATAACGATAGCCGCATTGTCGCTCCTCAAGAGATGATAGATGCTTTAAACATACGTGTTTCTGCTAATCAAGACGGCAACCAAGGTGTGATTAAAAATATAAAAGGTAGCACAGCCGCTCCTTATGATGTAACTCCATTCGTAGGCGAGAACCAAGTAGTAGGTACTTACGAACATGAGGGAACTAACAGACTATTTGTTTTTGTATGGAACTCTAACGGAAGTCATTCTATATACAAGATAGGTCAAGGCGAGTCATCGTTTACATTAATTATACGTTCTACTCAATTACTTATGGCTAATAGCCCGTTGCACATAGATGCAATGATGGTTAGTGGTAAGTTATTTTTATACTTTACAGATGGCGTCAATGAACCACAGAAGGTAAATGTAGATTCGGGCATAGCTGTAAACTCTTACCCTTCAGACAGCGAGAGCATGGTCATGAAGAAAGCGCCCGATGCACCACAGGTAACTTGGTATAATGACACTTCTAGAACCACTAACGAGCTTTACGGAAAGTCGTTTCAGTTTGCTGTTCAGTACGTTTATCGTGATGGAGAAGTTTCTGCAATAGGTGAATACTCTGCTAATACCGTGGGACTCAACACATTGAGTGCTACAGACCCTAGCGAGACTTACAAGAATCAATATAACAAGATAACCCTAGAGATAGGGACAGGTACTTTAGGCTCGGGATTTGGTACTTCTATACTAGAGGTAAGATTATTCTTCAGAGACGTAAGCACAAACACAATGTTCTACATTGGTGAATACACGTCTACAGAGTTGTTTAATGGAGTTGACTTTTTTAACGATGAGTCATACTCTGTTGTTTCAGACTCTGAGTTTAACAAGATTCAAGATGCTGTGCCGAAGGTTGCACAAGCTCAGACTATATCGTCAAACAGACTGTTTTACGGTAACTATAAAGAAGGCTTTGATAAGGCTAACGTATCAGCAGTTCTCTCTCCTGTGTATGGTGACAAGCCTGAAAACAACTTATTAGAAGTAGAGGCTAGTATACCTGCGGCAGATATAACCGCCAAGGTTGCTTTGAATACAGAGGAAATGCAAGGCCTGCTAAACGGCACAGATGGTATTCCAACATTAGTTGCTTTTAAGTTTAACAGAGGAACTATACATAGCTTTGAGCAAAGAGCTATGACTTTAACAGAACCAAGTGGTGGTAACTTCAAGGTGTTTACCCTTGCTGAGTCTGAGGCTAATCAGTCTAACAGACAAACATCACTGAGCGTTCAAGGAACAGAGTACTCTCATCAAGTTACCGTGGGTGCTACATCATCTTACTCAGCTTACAACACAGCATTAGCTACCTCTATTAACGGGACTTCTATTGTTTGTGACTTATATGCAGGTAGCGCATGGTTTAACGACGGAAGTAATTACTCTTGGAAGGCTAATTTCGGAGACGGAACTGTAACCCTTACTGTTAATGCTGTTGCTACTACTACAGGTGTGGATATTACTTTTACACCTGCTAGCTTTATCGTAAGCGGAACAAGAGCTACAGGTAAGGCTAATACCATCTTGGTTACTCAAACTATAATCAGAAACTATAACTCTACATTGTCGGGCGTTTTTGGAACTACCGACGCTGATAACATTTGGAGTATATTTAGTCTAATCTCTAATCAGAGCTCCGCAAGTACTACTGATAGTGAAAGAACTTTTAAAAACGGAGACAACCATTCTTTTGGAGTTGTATTCGAAGACTCTTTAGGTAGAGCGACAGGAGTGTACGAAATAGGTTCTTTAGCCGTTTCTCAACTTGCAGATAGAACAGAAACTCAAAAAGGCCGAGTCTCAGTAGAGTCAACGCTAACAGCTACGGGCTTAGACTCTAGCTTGTTAAGATACTTTTATGTATACAATGGCGGAAGCGTAGTCGAAGACTACACTCAGTATTCTGCTGCAGAAGCATTTGTAATAGATAACTCTAAGGTTGACGAAGCTGCAGACAGCTCTATATTAGTAGCCCTGAGAACACTTCAGGGAACTCCTGATTCTTATTGTGCGACTGAACAAATAGACTACACCTTTACCGAGGGTGATGAGCTTAGAATACTTTCTTACATAGATGAAGATGGTGTTAGGTTATATCCTAATAACTTAGTATTCGAGGTAGAAGCCTTAAGAAGCGTTACTGAAGACGAAGACATACTTCTAGATGTCGGCACTATGCATGACGAAAGAAGATACGGAGATTTCTTAGTTCTAAAGAACGAGAATCAAGCGGACTTTGGTAGAACTGAAATAATAGGCGGAACAGACTTATGGAAGCGCCACGTTGTTTTTGAGATACTCACTAAGAAAAAAGGTAACTCTACAAAGATATACAGAGCAGTTTCGGGTAAGTACGACGTAACGGCAATTGGAACAACCGACAGTATAACTGAAGGTAACGCTTGGTACAAAAGAAGAAACGTATTAATGCCTACGGGTCTTACTTCGGGTGGGAACGCTTGGGCTTTGACTCCTGAGTCTATGTACCTAGAGTCTAATCAATACTACGATAGAGATAGAAACTCTGTTGGTCAGCTTGGTGGAAAGCCTTACGCTGTTATAAATAACGAAAAAGAGCAAGAGAGAATATCTAGTGTGACTTACTCTGACGCACAGTTAGCAGACAGCGCACAAAACAACCTCTCTTCTTTCAATAATAGTTTAGCCAACTTCGCAGACTACGAGATGAACTACGGTGGTATCTACGGTTTAGTAGACTCTTCTGATAGTATAACTCTTCTTCAGTCTGACAAAGTATCTAGAGTACCTACAAGCCGTAACATATTGTCTACAGGCTCGGGTTCTCAGTTTGTTACTCAGTCTACAGACATACTAGGGCTACAACAACATTACCCTGTCAACGCAGGGATTAACGACGATAGAACAGCGTTCTTGAAGTCTAATGGGGTTATATACATAGTAGATGTAACTAGAGCTAAGATAGTTTCTTTCTCTAACCAAGGAGTAAAGATTCTTTCCGATAATGGAGTATCCTCTTATGTTGAGTCTACTTGTTCTTCTATGTTGGCTGATGCTGATGGTTATTTCGTTTCGATTGGACAAGATAGATTGAACAATGAAATCATATTCTCTTTACAGAATATGCCTTTAACTAATACTAAATCATTAATTCTCTCAGTAGGACTAGATAAGTTTACTACATTTGTTAATTATACTAGTAGTTACTACGGTGCGCTAGGTTTAAGAAGTTTTGGTTTCAGACATGCCGATGGCGGTGCTGTACCTGTAGGACAAGAGCTAGGTGTTAATGCTGTGCATGGTAACTTCTTTGGCACTCAATATGACGCTACAATTACCTCTGTGTTCAATTCTAACCCTACATCAAGAAAGGTGTTCAATAGCATTAGCGTAGACGCTACTCAGAGCCCTTCTGCTGAAGTATCTACTATAGACCAAGATGTTGCTATACCTGCGGGGGCTTTTGCTCTTAAAGAGGGTGTGTACTACTCGAATGTTCCTAGAGAAGAAGGTACTTCTCAATTTGTAGCATTAGGTGAGGTTGCTTCAGAAGCTGACCCAAGTATTACATTCATAAACAAAGTAAACAGACTACCCTTTAGATTGGGTGGAGATGTATATAAACTAGTAGGTTCTACATTGACCGACCTATCAGTAACCGTAAGCGGGGTCTCTAGTGCTAGAGTCCTAGAGGTTACAAACGGTGGCGCTGTAACGGCGGGGGATGTCTTAGCTGTAAAAGGAGAGGCCGTTGATGGAGACCCATTGAGAGGTGCTTATGCTGAGGTTAAAGTTGTATTTAACACAACAAGTGGTGTGGAGTTATTCTCTGTCGCTGCTCAGACTTCGGAAAGTGGGTTACACAACAATAGTCAACAATAATTCGTATATTTGCATTTAGTATGAAGTTAAAAGGAAAAGACGGTAAGGTAAAGAGATTCGCTATTGGTGGCGTTATCGGTGGTGGTGTTCAAGCTGTCGCAGGTGTAGGTCAAGCAATCTATGGTATGCAGCAGCTAAAAAAGGCTAACAGCCAAATGGACGAGTTGCTAGCAGGAGCACCTAAGTTAGGTCTCCCTTCTGCGTATGAGCAGTATGCAGCAAAGGCATTAGACCAATCTGCTTTACGTCAACAGACTGAGGCTATTAATCGTCGTCTGTCTACTTCTACTGACGCCCTAAGCAAGGCAGGTGGTCGCGCTCTATTGGGTGGGCTACAATCACAAGTTACTACTGCTAACACATCTGAGCTACAAGCTCAAGACGCACAGCGTCAACGTGAGATGCAAGGGCTACAGGTTCTAGGTAACGCACAAGCTCAGAACCAACAAATGAAAGAGAATAGATTCCGTATGCAGTATGGTGCGGCTGATGCTGCTAAGCAGGCTGCACTAGGAAACATTGCAGGCGGACTAGGTTCTACAGCGGGCGGAGCTATGCAGGCAGGTCTTGAGTATGAGAAAGACATGTTCAAAAAAGCAAAAGGTGGCAAAGTAGATAATAGCGGTAAGCTAGAGGGAGATTTCTCTCACGGCTCTAACCCTATAACAATGACTAACAAACAAGGCAAAGTAGTAGGGGAAGCTACAGGTAGTGAATATATCATTAACCCAAAGCAAGCTGCTGCTATTAAGAAAGAGTCTAAGTATTTCCGTAATCTACTTAGTCAAAAAAGATTCAAATAATGGCTAACGGTACAGCAGGTTTAGGACAGGGCAATCAAGTGTTTGACTTTAGTAATCTAGGGCAAGCAGGCTTGGCTTATGACGCACGTCAGTACGCAAAGAAACAAGAGTTTGTAAAGCAGAACGCTAGTTTATATGACGGTGTTGATGCCTCGGGTATCCGCGACGTAGACTCTCCGTACATCAACCAAGAGTTGGAGAAAGCCATGGAGTTATCTGCAACAGCTCAGAAGACTATGAATCCCGAGGATGCTCAAAGAGCTAAGAATGCTATGGCTGCTGTGTCTCAGTTAGCCGCAACATCAAAGGCTGCACTAACACAAGAGACAGAATCGTACGGAAAGCTACGTGAAACTCCCGAGTACGCTCGTAACTCAACGCTTTACTCAGACCACCTAGACCAACACAGACAGAGTACTGCTATGACGGCAGGAAACCAAGGAAAGGTAGGACAAGGAATACTATACCAAGCTCCCGTTATGTATGACACAGATAAGTCGGTGGCTCAGTTTGCATCGGTTGATGCAGAGAAGATATTACGTGGTGCACTAGAATCTTCGGGAAGAAGTGTAACTAACGCTGACGGAACAAGCACAGGGTTTAGCTTAGCTGACGTAGACGAAGACACAAAGGCAGAGCTTATAACTCAGACCTACGGAACTCAAATGGAGTCTAACAAAGAGTTTAGACTAGCTATTGAAGCTCAGTTTATGGGCGACATGTTCGGTAAGGAAGATTTAACTGATGGCGATGTTCAGGCATTTACTCAGTTGCGCGAGTACGGAAACGAAATACGTTCTAAGTACAGAAACATAGAAGACCTACAGGCAGACCCTGAGTTCGCTAACAACCCATTTGCAAGACGTAGAGCTGTTC
>Ga0115564_10000867_pt1 | contig 29128 bp, 28 predicted proteins | sample COGITO_mtgs_1105_7_FD_88680 | JGI IMG/M metagenome (GOLD analysis project Ga0115564, IMG submission 88680) | Pelagic marine microbial communities from North Sea - COGITO_mtgs_110523 | ecosystem: Environmental > Aquatic > Marine > Epipelagic | place: Germany:Helgoland, sampling site Kabeltonne...
GTGGCATCTGCTTGAGTTCGTTCACCGCAGCGGCTAGAGCCTGCTCATCGGGCCAACGAGGTTGCTGGGCGGCGAGAAGGTCAGGCCAGGTCAGTTCGATCACGTCCTCAGCGTACCTGCCACGTCTGAGCAGGGGTCACCCGAAGAACGCGCTGGCCTCTGTATAGCGATCCAGCGGCACGGTCTTCAACTGTGCTGTGGCCTCAGCCAACGGGACACGAATGATGTCGGTACCTCGCAGGGCCACCATTTTTCCCGAGTCGCCGTCCTTAATTGCGGCAATGGCATGCAGCCCAAACCTCGTGGCCAGCACTCGATCGAATGCCGTGGGCGTACCACCTCGCTGAATGTGGCCGAGCACGGCGGCCCGGGACTCCTTACCCGTGCGATATTCAATGGCCGAGGCCAACCAATCCCCTATGCCAGACAACTTCGCATGTCCGAAGGCATCAACGGTGGTGTCCTTGGTCATCAGATTTCCGTCGGCGGGTACAGCACCTTCAGCCACGCAAATGATGGGTGCGTAGTCGGACTCGAAACGGGTTTCCACCCAACCGCACACCTGGTCGAGGTCGAAGGGAACCTCAGGAATCAAAATTCCATTGGCTCCCCCGGCCATGCCCGAGTGCAATGCGATCCATCCAGCGTGGCGGCCCATCACCTCAATGACGAGAGCTCGGTGGTGGGACTCAGCGGTCGTATGCAGCCGATCAATGGCCTCGGTGGCGATCGTAACCGCCGTGTCGAAGCCGAAGGTGTAGTCGGTGGCACTGAGATCGTTGTCGATCGTTTTAGGGACGCCCACAACGGGCAGGCCGTGCTTGGCGAGTGTCGTCGCAACGCCCAGCGTGTCCTCACCGCCGATCGCGACAAGCGCGTCGACGCCGAGTCGGTCGAAGTTGGCTTCAATCGCCTCCACTCCACCGTCAACCGTGAGCGGGTTTGTACGCGATGAGCCGAGAATGGTTCCGCCCCGGGGTAAAATCCCGCGGACAGCCGCGATGTTGAGGTCAACGGTGTCGGCCTCCAACGGCCCCCGCCAGCCATCGCGGAAACCAATAAACTCAAAGCCGTATTCGGCTACCCCCTTGCGCACAACCGCTCGGATAACCGCATTGAGGCCTGGGCAATCCCCGCCACCGGTAAGTACACCAACCCGCATAGCGTCATCCCTTCGTGATTCACCGAATTGCTCCTGGCGGTTCGACCCTAGCGAACACACGCCCCGAGATTAGGCAGATGCGGGCTAATGTGTGGCCATGGCACTGCTCTCCATTGATGTCGGCACGACAGGTGTCACGGCGTTAGCCGTGGGTGTCGATGGTGGTGTCCTGTCCAAGGGATATGTGGAGTTTCCGCAGTATTTTCCCGCAGATGGGTGGGTTGAACACGACCTCGGAGAGATCTGGTCGGCCACCTTGGCGGCCGTTGGCGCTGCGCTAGCCGCTAGCCCAGAGCCGGTGACCGCGGTGGGGATGACCAACCAGCGAGAGACCGTGTGTTTTTGGGACAGCGAAACCATGGGCTCCCCGCGCCGCGCCATCGTGTGGCAGGACCGACGAACATCGGCCTACTGCCAGGAATTCATCGACGCCGGTCACCAACCGCGGGTGCGCGACCTCACCGGGTTACGCCTAGACCCCTACTTCAGCGCAACCAAGATCACCTGGGTACGCCATCACGACCCCGATACCTGGGCCGGCGTGGAGTCTGGCCGCATCCTTATCGGCACCATCGACTCCTATCTCGTTGCCCGGATGTCGCGCGGCCTGCACCACGTGACAGACCACACCAATGCCTCTCGCACCCTGCTCTATGACATCCATCGAGGGGTGTGGAGCCAGGAATTGTGTGACCTATTTGAGGTCCCAATCGACGCCCTACCCACCATCGTTGCCTCCTACGGCGCCATTGGACGTACTGATCCGGCCACATTTTTGGGCATGGATGTTCCCATTGCCGGGATCGCCGGTGATCAACAAAGCGCCCTGGTTGGACAGGGTGGATTCAACACCGGGGATGCCAAGTGCACGTACGGGACCGGCTCCTTTTTATTGCTCAACACCGGCACAACCTGTGTGCCAGCACCCCAGGGACTGCTCACGACGGTGGCACTGGGACATCCCGACGGGACACGCACCTTCGCCGTCGAAGGATCCATCTTCGTCACCGGTGCTGCCGTGCAGTGGCTCAGAGATGGTCTTGGAATTATCGAATCGGCAAGAGATATCGAACAGCTAGCCGCCAGCGTTCCCAACAGTGGCGGAGTGGTCTTCGTGCCTGCGCTCACCGGCCTTGGCGCACCCACCTGGGATCCGGATGCACGCGGCCTCATCATCGGTATCCAGCGCGGCACGACAGCGGCACACCTTGCCCGTGCCACCTTGGAGGGCATTGCTTTCCAAGTCGCCGATGTCGTTGAACTTGCCCGAAGCGATGCGCACATCACGCTGAACCGTCTCAGCGTTGATGGTGGCGCTGCGGCAAATGATCTGCTGTGCCAGATCCAAGCCGATGTGGTGGGTATCCCCGTCGATCGACCCGTCAACCTGGAGACCACCGGAATAGGGGCGGCCTACCTGGCGGGCCTGGGAACAGGGGTGTGGTCATCCGCCGAAGAGCTCAGTCACGTTACCGCCGTGGATGCCACCTTCAACCCAGGCACCAGTATCGATGAGCATCATCGAGCGCTCTGGGACTGCGCCGTTGGTCGCGCCGGTGGTTGGGCGAACATTTAAGTGCGCCGGGCGGTTAACCTGGGACTGCTTCGCCATCCAGCGCCGCATTCGTAGAATCGGCCTTCAACTGTTTGGCCCTGGTGGCGTACATGTCCACGTATTCCTGGCTCGACAGTTCCATCAGGGTATACACAACCTCGTCGGTGATCGACCGAAGAATGTACCGGTCACTTTCCATGCCTTCATACCTGGAGAAGTCCAAAATGGGGCCGAACCGGATACCCACGCGCCCAAGGCGTGGGCGAACTTTGCCGGGCGGCTGAATCTCATATGTGCCCACCATCGCTACCGGGATCACCGGGGCGGGAGCCTCCAGAGCCATACGCGCGACCCCAACGCGTCCGCGGTACAGCCGTCCATCGACGGTGCGGGTGCCTTCGGGGTAAATCCCGAGCAATTGACGATCGCGCAGCATGCGCACTCCGGTGGCGATCGCCGCTTCAGCCGCGCGACCGCTGGACCGGTCGATGGGCACCTGTCCCACCCCGGCAAAAAATGCCTTGGTGAGCAGGCCCTTGATGCCGCGCCCGTTGAAGTAATCGCTCTTGGTCAAGAAAGTGATCCGCCGCCGAGTCATCAATGGGAGAAAGAAAGAATCGGAGAAAGACAGATGATTGCTCGCCACGATGGCAGAACCGCGGCGAGGCAGCACGTCCATGCCCTCAGTCCATGGCCGAAACAGCACGCGCAGCCACGGACCGACCACAATCACCTTCAATACCCAGTACAGCACCCGACATAGCCTAGGCCGTGTGGCACTATCTAGACCATCGACACCGTGGTGCGCTAAGGAGATCGTTATGCCGCTGATGCCTGGAGCCGAACCACTGGCTATCGACAGCACTCACCCCGAGTACGGCCGAGTGGGGGTGCTGCTCCTGCACGGCTTCACCGGCTCACCCAAATCCATGAAGCCATGGGGGCAGTATCTGGCTGATGCCGGCTACACCGTGCGCGTGCCTCGCCTCCCCGGCCATGGCACCCGATGGCAGGAAATGAACATCACCACCTGGCAGGACTGGTACGCCGAGGCCGACAGGTCTCTGCGCGAACTTAATACGCTGTGCGACACCGTATTTGTTATGGGCTTATCCATGGGAGGGTCGCTCACTCTGCGACTGGCCGAGGCCAAGGGCGATGAGATCGCCGGCATCGTGCTTGTCAATGCTGCCGTCCATTCCCAGCGACCCGATCGTTTCATTCTCCCTCTGGTCAAGCACCTCGTTAGTGCCTTTCCCGGCATCTCTAACGACATCAAGAAGCCTGACCAAGACGAGGGCGCCTACGACAAGATTCCGCTCAAGGCGGCCCACTCCCTGACCAAGCTATGGGCAAAGGTCAAAACCGATATCGCCAAGGTCACCCAGCCAACGCTGCTGTTTCGTAGCGCCGAGGACCATGTTGTGGAAGCCTCGAATGCGGCCTGGATTCTGGCGAACGTGAACTCTGAAGATGTCACCGAGGTTGTCTTGCTGAACTCTTTCCACGTTGCCACCCTCGACAACGATGCCCCCGAAATCTTCTCCCGAAGTCTTCAGTTCCTCAGAGGGCACACCACATCTGAAGGCGCGTGACCGTACGCCGTGACAACCACGACACACAGCAACGAACTGCCGGCTCGATCCTTCGTGCCACTGGTCGACGTGGATCCGCCTCTGGTGGAGTCGGTCATGGAGATGCTCACCGACGAACACATAGCCGCCTATGCGCAGCCATATTCAGGCGAAATCGGCCCCTACCGTGATGTGCGCTCACCTGATCGGCCCACAAGTCGCATCTACGTGGATCGCACTCGACTGCATGTAGCCCGGGCCATCATCGCTTCGCGACTACCCAGCCTCCAAGCTGGCCTACTCGCTGATGCCGCTGCCCGCGCCGATGCCGAACATATGGAGCGCCTGTCCGCTGAACAGGTGGACACCGCATGGGACGAACTTGTCACGTCTCTGACCGATGATGGCGATTCCGGCAGCAAAATAGATCCGTGGCCCACACCAGATAAGGGCGGATCAGGGCTGTCTCAACGACTTATCCGACAGCACGACGCGCCAGAGGACAACGCAGAAGTCCCGGAGGCAAAACCCTTTGTCCCGAACGTCGTTTTCGGCCCCCGCGACTACGAACCGCGCGAGGAAACACCGGAAAGGTTTACACCACCAGAGCCCCCGCCGCTACCTCGGCCACGAACCGCCGTAGATCGCTTCGCCTGGGGCGCGACGATCGGTGGCCCCATCGTCGTGGTGATTAATCACGCGGTCGGACTCAGTCCAACGGTCGGTGGTGTGGGCATGGCGGCCTTCGCCGCCGGCTTCATCACTCTCGTTGCCCGCATGCGCCATGACCGTGATGGCAACGACGACGGAGCAGTGGTTTAGCGCTACTGGCTCCGTGTGGTGCCTAGTTGGGCAGCCGCGCTAAGTCCGCCGCCCCCACCAACCCAGCCTCGTTACCGAGACTGGCAGAAATTACAGGTGGGATGAGCCGATCGGTGCCGCCGATGACTTTTGCGCTCAGGGTCGATCGCGCACTCATCAACAGCAGGTCACCGGCCTCGGATACTCCACCGCCGATAATGAATGCCTGCGGATCGATAATCGCCGACAGATCGGCGAGCCCTCGGCCAAGCCAGGTACCAATCGTTTCGAATGCCTGCCGGGCCACGAGATCACCCGCCCTCGCAGCCTCCATCACATGGCGGCCCTGGACCCCTTCGGGCGTGCCATCACCAAGTGCGAGCAGGATCGAAGCATCCTGACGCCGCTCGCCAGCAAGTTCGCGCGCCTCACGAACCAGCGCATGTCCGCTGGCGTACTGCTCCCAGCAGCCACGTCGTCCACAGCCACAGGGTCGTCCCTCGGGAATCACGTTCATATGTCCGATCTCGGCCGCACCGCCGTGAGCTCCACGCCGCAAGGCACCGCGCAAAATCAGACCGCCACCGATCCCGGTGCCCACGGTCACGACCACAACATCGTTGAGCTCACGACCAGCACCGAACACGAACTCTCCCCACGCCGCGGCATTGCCGTCGTTTTCCACCACCGTGCGAAGTCCGGTAGCTGCGGTCACATCAGCGCCTAGCGGTTGCTGCATCCAGCCCAGATTCGGCGCGGTGATAACACGCGTCCGATCGAAATCCACGAGTGCGGCTACGCCTAGTCCGACAGAATGAATTTCACCGACGGTGCGCTCGCGAAGGCGTTGGACCACACCAATAATGGTCGCAGTCGCTGCCATCGGGTCTTGACGTGGACTCGCAACGCGTTCAGTGTCGAGGATTCGGCCGTCATCGGTGACGACACCGCCCAAGATCTTGGTGCCGCCGATGTCAACACCGATACGCAGGCTCATCGGGACGCACACCGATTCGTGATCAACTTTGTGCCCGCGCCTTCAAGCCCTTAAGGGCCGAGTCAACGATCACCTTTTCTGCCTTCCGCTTAATCATGCCGATCATGGGCATCTTAACGTCGACGGCGAGTCGATAGTTGACCTGCGTTTGCCCGTTGGCGAGAGGGGTGAGCACATAACTTCCATCCATCGCGCGCAAAAACTCTGCCGTGGTCAACTGCCAGTGAACGGCCAGGTCCCCGTCCCACGTGTAGTGCAGTTCATAGGTGTCCTTGATGGGCCCAGATGCCAGATTGAACCGAGCCGTCAACGGCCGGCCACCGTCTTCGGGGTCTTCTGCCGTGAGCACCGTCACCGCGGTGATGCCCTCACTCCACTCCGGATACGTCTCAAGATCGGCGATCACCGCCATGATGCGTCCTACTGGCGCGTCAACGACGATAGAAGACTCAGTCTGATCAGCCACGTGGTGAACCCTAACGCTGACCGGCTCTGCGCTGACCCTCTAGTTCGTCCTTCAAAGCCCACACCGCCTGTTTCCAGGCCAGCGCGTGCCTTCGACGTAGGCGATCAACCTCACGACGTCCACGCGATGATTCAGGAATAATGCGCACTTGGGTAACAGATCCCGGTGTCGTGGGATCGGCTCGCAGGTAGTAATGCACTATGACTCCGTCATTGATCGGTTCTAGCCATATTTCGCTACTACCGACCAGTTCTCCGGTCACCGTCCACCGAATTCCCTCATCAGCGCGGTCCATGAACACCGAGAGTTGCAAACCGGGCCACCAGGTACGCCATCGCTGCGGATCCCCCACGACCGCGGCAACCGTGTGCGGTGAGACCACCACGAAGGTCTCGTCGACCAGGTCCACCGAGGGCATGGGGCCAAGGATAACCAGACCGAGTGCGCCAATCAGGCTGCCTGGGCTCTGCCAATCGCGTAACGTCTAGCCGACCGGGTCACCACGGCCCAGTTTTAAGAGGAGGTCCGCAGATGAAGACCGAGTTCGCTGTTCCTGCGATCGTGCCAGCAGCAGAGTCAGGAAGCCTGGCCGATCACATCGTTGAAAACGCGGAGCAGGCCGGCAACCACGTTGTGATGTCGCGCATGATCAACGGGACCTGGGCGTCAGTGACAGCGAGGGAGTTTCTCGCTGAGGTCAAGGGCGTAGCCAAGGGCCTGATTGCCTCCGGCGTTGAGCCTGGCCAACGGGTAGCGATTATGTCGCGCACCCGGTATGACTGGACCGTTGCCGACTACGCCATCTGGTACGCCGGCGGGGTCGGTGTACCCGTCTATGAAACCTCCTCCGCTGAGCAGGTCGAATGGATCATCAGCGACTCCAACGCCGTCGCGGTGTTCTTGGAAAGCGCAAAAAACAAGGCTGTCTTCGAAGAGGTCGCCGATCGCGTACCCGACTGCACCCGGCAGTGGATCTTTGATGATGGGGCACTGGCCACGTTAACCGCCGCTGGCGTTGGTGTGAGCGATGAAGACCTCGAGCGAGCCCGCGCGACGGTTAACCCTCAATCACTCGCGACCATCATCTACACCTCCGGTACAACCGGTCGCCCCAAGGGCTGCATGCTCACCCACCGCAACTTCATGTTCGAGGTCGACAACATCGTCCAAGGCATGCCTGAACTCTTCATGCACAAGGGCGCATCCACCCTGCTCTTCCTTCCACTCGCCCATGTCTTCGGCCGCATCATCCAACTCGGCGCGGTTCGAGCACGGGTGCGGCTCGGTCACGCCCCCGATGTCAAGAATTTGCTGGCCGACCTGCAGTCTTTCCAACCCACCTTCCTGCTCGCTGTGCCGCGCGTGTTCGAAAAGGTGTTCAACTCAGCTCAGCAAAAGGCCACGGCTGAAGGGAAAGGCAATATTTTCAATACAGCAGCGCAAACCGCCATTGACTACAGCAAGTCCTTGGACTCTGGCGGTGCCGGCCTAGTCCTAAAACTCAAGCACAAACTTTTCGACCGGTTGGTCTACGGAAAATTGCGCGCGGCCATGGGTGGCCAAATCGCCTGGGCTGTATCAGGTGGTGCACCCCTGGGGGAACGACTCGGGCACTTCTTCCGCGGCATCGGAATCACGATTCTCGAAGGCTACGGCCTGACCGAAACCAGTGCCGCAACAACGGTCAACCGACCCAACGCATTGCGCATTGGCACCGTAGGACAACCCTTCCCCGGCGCCAAGGTCAAGGTGGCTGCCGATGGCGAACTACTTCTCGCGGGTGATCAGATTTTCGCCGGCTACTGGAACAACCCCACGGCAACCGCGGAGGCCATCGAGCCCGACGGCTGGTTCCATTCCGGTGACATCGGCGAAATTGATGACGGTGGCTTCCTTCGCATCACCGGGCGCAAGAAGGAACTCATCGTCACCGCCGGTGGCAAAAATGTTGCCCCGGCCGTGCTCGAAGATCGCTTGCGAGCCAACTACCTCATCAGCCAGTGCATGGTGGTCGGAGATGCACAGCCCTTTATTGCCGCGCTGGTCACGATTGATCCAGAATCCTTCCCAGCCTGGCTCAAGCAGGCCGATAAGCCAGCCACGCTCACCATCGCCGATGCGGTGACCGACCCCGACCTCGTCGCGTTTGTGCAAGGGGCGGTCGACGAGGCGAACAAGGCGGTCTCTCACGCCGAGGCAATCAAGAAGTTCCACATCCTCACCGAGGATTGGACCGAAGAGGGCGGGCAGCTCACGCCATCGATGAAACTGAAGCGCAACGTGGTCATGAAGGACTTCGCGGCACAGGTTGATGCACTGTACTCATGACATGATCGGCCGGTGAGTTCACCTCTGCCGGTCGTCACCAGGGCCCCGCGCCATGCTGTAGAGCTGGTCACGCGGGGCCTTGGTGTTGCCGGATGTGTTGGCATTGCCGTTTTCAGCGCCAACCTCGGCGCCACCGCCTGGCAGGTTTTCGCGGTAGCGCTGCTGGCCGTGGCCGCGAGTATTCCTCTCCCGCGCGCCTGGATGCGTTACGCGGGTCTATTTCTCGAGGCCCTGCTGATCGCGGTGATTGTGGTCGCGTCCCCGGCCGGGCTGCGCCCGAGCCTGGTTTATCTCGTCGTCCCCCCGATCATTGCTGGGTTCAGCATCGGCATCGTGGGGGTAGCCGTCACCATCACCACGATTGCACTGGTCCTTGGCGTGGGTACTGTGCTCACCCAGGAAGCCGCCCTACCTTTGCCGGTAGTAGAGGTGAGCGTGTGGCTTGCCGCGGCGGTGACTCTTGGTTTGGCAACAGTTTTGGCCCGTCATCTGCAAAACCGACTGGTACCCATTGATCCCGGGTATGCCACGGCGAGAGCACTGCTGTCGTCGTTGCGCGATGTGGCACGGATATTGCCGGAAGGCTTAGAAGAATCAGTCTTGGCGCGGGGAACCCTGGCTCAGGTGGCCCAGATCCTCCCTCTTCAACGTGCCGGGGTGTTCATGTTTGCTCCGTCCGGATCACTGGTGGAAGTCGCGCACACCCCTGAGGATGCACCGGCACTACGGCCCAGACCAGACCGAGATATCTGGGCCCAAGCCTTTGATCTGGGATCAGCAGTTCAACGTCTCGGCCAATTGGACGGACTTGAACTCGGCACCGATCATGCCTGTGCGGTGATTCCGCTACGACTAGACGGTCAACTCATCGGTGCGGTAGCTATTGAGCGTACCGGTGGACTCTGGTCGATAGATGAACTGAATCAAACTCAGGAGGCCCTAGACGCGGCTGCTCTTCGACTTGATGCAGCACGGATGTTCGAAGATATCCGCGATCTGGCTACTTTGGCTGAGCGCCAACGTCTTTCGCGCGAGATTCACGACGGCATCGCCCAACAGGTTGCCGGGCTCGGCATGATCGTTGAGGATATTTCCCAACGCACCCAAGAACCGCAGACCGCAACCGATCTCGCCCGTGTGCGCGAACTATTAACGACCATGGTCACCGAACTACGGTTATCAATTTTCGACCTGCGTGTCGAATCCGGTCACGGCATCGCGGATGCGCTCGCGGCTTTCGTGCGCCAGGCCGGCACCGAATCGGGTCTCACCGTGCACCTGGTGCTCGACGAAGACCCCGCCACGATGCCAGTGGGGGTAGGACCCCAACTGCTGCGTATCGCCCAGGAAGCAGTCACCAACGCCCACCGACACGGCAACGGTCACACCCTGTGGGTCACTTACCGCGCCAGTCCCGAGGAAATTTTCCTCAGGGTGGCCGATGACGGTGTCGGTGTCGGGTCATCAACGGGTCGCAGCGATAGTTTCGGGCTCATGATCATGCGGGAACGCGCGGCAAACATCGGTGCCACGCTCAGCGTCCGACAGCGAGCCCAAGGCGGCACGGTGGTTGACCTGTCCATGGAGCCTCGCCACGTGCACACGCCGACCCCACGCATGCCACAGAGTGATCAATGACGATTACCGTTGTCCTCGTCGATGACCACGAGGTGATCCGCGAGGGTATGCGCCGGGCACTGGAGCGCGAAGTCGATATCGACGTCATCGGCGAAGCGGCCACTCTGGGTGCGGCTGATGCTTTGCTTGCGCACGTTCTACCCACCGTTTTCGTCGTGGATATCCGTCTGCCCGATGGCAACGGCCTTGACTTTATTCGGCGGGCCCGCGCCCATTCCAGCGAACTCGGACTGGTGGTCTTGACCATGTACCCGGGCGACGAACCTCTGCTAGGAGCACTCGAAGCCGGTGCGAGCGCTTTCGTGCCCAAGGACGCACCGACTGCAGAAATGGTTGCCGCGGTCCGGCACGCGGCTGCTGCGCCCGGAACCTTTTCTGCCGCAGATCTCGCCCAGGCCGTGCAGCGGCGACTGGATCCCCAACGCACGACCCTGTCACCGCGTGAAGACGAGGTGCTGCGTTTGCTAGCGGACGGCTTGAGCGTGTCGGCCATCTCGCGGCGACTCTACATTTCTGACTCCACTACTAAGACCCACATCTCCAAGCTTTATACCAAGCTGGGTGCGGGCAACCGCGCTCAAGCGCTCATGACCGCGATGGCCCAGGGCCTCCTTAGCCCACCAGAAACCATCGGCTAGCAGCGGCCAAGGATAGGCTGCACCCGTGTCTAGTGCCCTCACATCTGTTAGGCCCAAGACACTCATGTCCACGGTGGTCACCATTGTCATCGGTTTCGTAGTCGTGCGCACCCTCCTCCTTGGCTTTGTCACCGGGGTTGTTCCCTATCCGGATGGGCCCTCGGTCATCAATGACATCCTGCTGTATTCAGAATGGTCACAGCTGCTCGTCACCGGCCGCTTTCCCATCGGTGACGACATGTGGCAGTACCCACCCGGTGCCGGCGTGGTGTTTGCCCTCGCCGCACTCATCGGAGCCAACGCAGTGCAGGGATTCTTTGTACTGTCCCTCATCGCTGATGCTGCCGTACTGGCCGCGCTCATTGTGGTCAGTGTCCGGCGCAGCGGAACGAACCCACCCAGGCTGGTCGCTGCCTGGGCGTGGGTGGTGGCCCCGATCATTATTGGTCCGGTTTTTATCGCTCGTTTCGACGTCATTCCCACGGCGGCGGCTGTCGCTGCACTGCTGCTGCTCTCTCGTCCAGTCTACAGCGGCGCGATGGCTGCGGTCGGCACACTGTTGAAGGTGTGGCCTGGATTCATGATGCTGGCCATCCCCCGACGAAGTCTCATCTGCGGCAGCACGGGTTTCGTCGTAACCGCCGTGGGCATCTTGATGCTCGTATCCGTGTGGGCCGTCGGTGGCATCGCCTTTATCGGCGAGCAGCAATCACGAGGACTGCAGGTGGAATCTGTTGGGGCGTGGCCATTTATGGTGGCCCAGGGACTCGGTGCACAGATCCCGCTGGAATTTCGTTTCGGCGCAATGGAAATTGACCTGCCTATCACCATCACCATTGGCAGCGTCATCACGGTTATCGGCATCGGCCTTATCGCGCTCCTTGGCGTTGCCCGACTGCTGGGCAGTCTGGAGCGAATCGATGGAGTTGAAATCGCGATGGCCGCCCTGTTGATTTCCATTGTTGCCAGCCGTGTGCTGTCTCCGCAGTACATGGTGTGGGTGGCTGGGGTGGCTGCGGTGGCATTGATTAACCCGTCCACCCGGCTACGACCGGTGGTCGCCCTCCTGGTCGTGTCCACAGTTGCGGGGCAGGTCATTTATCCCCTGGGTTACGGCTCGCTACTGAATGGAGACTGGTGGGCAGTCGGATTGCAGACCCTGCGTGTGCTCAGTTTGGTTGCTGCCACCGGCTGGTGCGGGTGGCTGGTACTTGGTCGCCTGACACGTCCGCATTGGCGTCCGCCGCCGCCAAGACGCCAAGACGCTGAGCCAGACTCGGATGAGTTCCAAAAAGCGCGTAGCGCCATTGAGGCGGGTTAACTCCGCCCAGGTTGATGCTCGTCATCGTGCGCAGGGCACTGGCCAGTTCATCGCTTGCCCTGACTTCATTGGCTGCCAGCCCACTGATCACAAGAAGTTCTACGGCCTCGTGGTCGGCTCTGAGTTCAATCGGTCGGCTCACGGTGGCGACCACCGGGACAGATAAGGCCAGCAGGGCGGCGATTGCCAATGCCAAAAATGGTGTCATCGCAACCACGACGCCCACACCATCAGTTGCGCCTGACCATCGACGAATTCGTCGACTGCTCAGGGCTCCAGCAATCGCTGCCACTGCTGCGGCGCACACAAGCGCAGCCTCAACCGAGGCCCACCACACATCCTGCGAAACTATGTGGGCGACCTCGTGTGCGCTTATGGCGCGAACTTCTGGCGCAGTCAAATCGACAAACAGGCCGTCGTGGTAGGTAATGGTTGAAGAAGCCCCGTAGCCGGTAACAACCGCGTTCACGGTGCTCGCCCATTGCGACATCACCGCCGTCCTCAGATCCGGCGCATCGACCCCACCTGCTTGGCTGAGCACATCAACTTCAACAGCCACCGCCGGTGGTACCGCGCGATCAGCTTGAGACCCAAACAATGGCAATGCCCATGAGCCCATCAGGGCCACCGCGGCTGCCAGCGGTGCGAGCACGATCCACCAACGGTTTGGCCATCGGCCCACGATCCAGGCGAGCGCCGACACCACGGCAACCGCCACCGCAATTGTCATTGCTCCCGCCATGATGGCAACGAGAAAATCTTGCGGACCCGAACGGAGATTTAGACCAAATTCGCGTCGGACCGATGCCAACCACAGCGAGCCGGGAATGCCCGAAACCACCAATAATGCGACGGCGGCAATGACACCGGAACGGGTGTGAATCCACCGGCGCAAACCTTGGGTACCCATGCGCGAGAGCAGGAACCACACGATTGCGACCACAACCGGACTCAGCCATGCCAAGATGAGCGGAACGGCTGAGGCCGCCTCGTAACGATCAATTTTTCCCTGCAGGTCAGCACCGATGCCGGCACCTGATGCGGTCTGCGCCCACGGTGCAACCGTTGATGACCACGGAGTGACCATCATCACCACCAGTGCGGCCGCTACAGCAGCGCCTGCGCACAATCGCCACGGCGTGAGGACTAGGTACGTACGCACACCCTCATCATGCGGCACCAGACTGTTGGGGCACCAGCCGCAGGGGTGGCACGAGACCGGAGTCGGCAAGCACAGCGATAGCCATGCGCGAGGACTCATCGAGCATCTGCGGGGGCCCGAGCAGGACGCTGACCACACAGTCGTGGCAGGCCAGGTCGCGCATGGTGCAACTGGCGCAGTCCACCAGCAACTCGCCGTCGACAGGTTCGTTGCCAGCACGAAAACGCACGCGTGAAGAAGTCATGGAACCAGCATGCACGCGGGGTCTGACAGTGCAGTCAAACCTAGGGATTGCCCCCGAGGGTTTCCTCTGGAAGCGGATCGCCAGGTCCGGGTCGCTCAACGACCTCGATCGCATCGTCCCTGCTGCACCACCGACACCGAATGACCTCGATGATGTCTTCGTCCACCTGCTCGCTGTCAATTGAGGGCTCACCGGAGAGGTCAAGGTGCCAGAACTGAGTGGTCTTTTGTCGCCGGATGACGTCAAAACGCGTCAGGTTGCCGCAGTGGGCGCAGCGCCAGCGGTGGTCCGAATCAGGTATCGCCTTGGTCACGGCCGTGAACCTATCGAACCGCCAGGCGCCGACTGTCAGACCCCCGCTCTAGCGTCGCTGCCATGATCGATCTAGCCACCAACTCATGGGGCACCTGCCCTGCCACCGAGGGCGAAGGCAAGCAGTACAGCCATGGCATGCAGTACCCCGATGGCAGGCAGTTGAGCCTGGACGAACTAGGCACCCCGCTCGCCGAGATCACCTTCGTCGTTGTCGATCTAGAGACCACCGGTGGAAAGCCGGCCGAGGGTGGCATCACCGAAATCGGTGCGGTTGCCGTTCGCGGGGGTGTGGTTCAGAAGGAAATGGCCACCTTGGTCAACGCCCAGCTGCCACTTCCACCGATGATTTCAAGCCTCACCGGCATCACGCCAACCATGCTTGCCGACGCTCCCGGGGTTTTCGCTGCCGTCACGACGTTTTGGGAGTTCGCGCGCGGTGGTGTTTTGGTGGCGCACAACGCCCCCTACGACATCGGGTTCCTGCGCGGCGCTGGCGCAGTTCACAACATTGACTGGCCGCAACACACTGTCGTTGACACGGTCACGTTGGCGCGTCGCCTGCTGAGTTCCCAGGAGGTACCCAATCGAAAACTCAGCACCCTGGCTCGCTTTTTCGCCAGTCCCACCCAACCAGTGCACCGAGCGCTCGCCGATGCCCGCGCCACCGTGCACGTTTTGCACGGCCTCCTGGAACGTGCAGGGTCACTGGGACTGCACACTCTCGAAGATCTGCTGGGGTTCACCAATGCACCCACCGCGGTGCAGCACCGCAAACGCTCGCTAGCGGAGGCCCTGCCGGAAAGCCCCGGTGTTTACGTCTTTCGTGATCGCTGCAACACCCCGCTCTATGTGGGCACATCGGTCAACATCCGCACTCGGGTTCGTTCCTATTTCGCACCCGCAGCCCCACGTGCCCGCATGAACGACATGCTCGCCCAGACCGCATCTGTCACCCCGATCGTATGCGCGACTCCCCTGGAGGCTCAGGTCCGCGAGATTCGACTCATTGCTGAACATCAACCATCATTCAACCGGCGTTCCCGGACGCCTCAGCGAGCGACCTGGGTGGCGTTGAAGGGCACATCCGCAGGCCATATGGTGCGCACCAACACGCCAGGTCCCCTCCACCACAGTGGGATCGGTCCTTATGCTTCTCGACGCCTTGCCGACGATGCAGTGGCGGCCCTCACCGCAACCGCGCAACTTCCACCCGCCTCGCCGCCGACTGAATCAACTGACTTCATCACCGAGGTCCTCCAAGGCAACACCGCTGAATTTGTCCGCCGCATCCAGCACGCTATCGCCGGCCACGTAGTTGCCGGTCGCTACGAACGGGCAACTGTGTGGCGCAACCGCATGGCCACCGTGCTGTGGGGCGTGCAATCGGCACACGTCCTGCGATTACTCCGTGACGCTGGTCAAATAACCGCTGGTCGACGGGTGGGTGACACATGGGAACTTCATGTGATTCGCTCCGGACGTCTGGCGGCTGCAGGGTTGGCTGCACCCGGGGTACACCCGCTCGAAGTCCTGCATGCTCTCGTTCGCATCGCAGACGACACACCAACACCGACGCTGCCCATTCCGCAACCAGCCGGACTCATCGAAGAGGCTCGGCTCCTGTGGCGCTGGCTCACCGAGGCTGACACGCGCCTGGTATCAACTGCTGCCACGTTCTCCACTCCGTTGGCGCAGAGCGGTGGCATGTTGGCACAGCTGCGCGCCGCCCAAAGTCAAGCACGAAACACTCTGCAGGCCCTTGATCTAGCTCATCATTAGGACAGGGCTTGAGCGCGATTCACCCAACGGCGCAACAACTCTCCAGCAGCACCCGACTCCACAACCTGCCTGGCAGACACCATCTGGGCACGTATCAAGTCCACGATCTGAGTGGTCACATCCCTACCTGTAGTTCGTTGATAGGTGGCTAGTGCCGCGGCGGCATTGACAATCGTTACCTGCCGAACTGCTTCCACCACATCCATCCTCACCACGTCACCATCGAAACCAAAGACTGAACGCATTACGGCTGCGTTATATAGCGCATCTTCACCATGTAAGAGATCAGCTGAAATACCCTGCAGTCCAAACATTTCCGGCTCGATGCTTAGATGCTCCACCCGGCCGTTTCCACCCGTTGTATCCCACACCTGCGTGGCACACCGGGGTGTGATTTCATCCCATCCGTCATCGCCGCGCACAACGATTACCTGATCCCCACGCCGAGCGAATACCTCAGCCATCACTGGCGCGAGTCGCTCATCGGCACACCCGATTAAGCCAGCCCGAGGCCGGCCAGGATTGGTTAGTGGCCCCAAAATATTAAAAACCGTTGCCACACCTAGCTCTTTGCGGACAGGTCCGGCGAAGCTCATTGCCGGATGAAAGGTGGGAGCAAACGCGAAGCCGATTCCTATCTCTTTCACCAACGACGTCACAGCTGCTGCCGACAACTCCAGCGGCAGGCCGAGGGCCTCCAAAACGTCGGCCGAGCCACTGGCCGACGTAGCTGCGCGATTTCCATGCTTGATTACCGGGGCACCACTCGCCGCCACCACAACGGCGGCCATCGTAGAAATATTGACCGTGTGGGATCCGTCACCCCCTGTGCCAACGACATCGACCAACACCCCGGGCAGATCTAGTGGGGTCGCCGCAGCGCGCATGGCATCGGCGGCAGCAGCCACTTCGATGACCGATTCGCCCTTGGAGCGCAAAGCAACTAAAAAGGCCGCGATCTGAACACTAGACGCGTCACCGGCCATGATCGAATTCATGGCAAATCGGGCATCGGCCTCAGGCAGGTCATGTCCGGTGATGAGTTGTCGCAGGAGGTCAGGCCAGTTTTGGCTCACCCGATTGCACCCAGCATCACGAAGATTCGATGCCAACCAGTCGCCGGCGCAGAAGCCCAGCGGCCGCGTCTGCGAGCACCTTGGGATCGATGGGCATGGGAACGACGGCGTCAGCTCGACTCCACGTAGCCAGCCACGCATCTTGGGGGCGCCCTACCACGACCAGAATCGGGGGACATCGGAAAATTTCATCCTTCAACTGCCGGCATACGCCCATGCCGCCGGCGGGAGCCGCCTCGCCATCGAGAATCGCTAGGTCAAAGGTGTGGGAGTCCAGTTGTCGAATAACGATGGGCTCGGTCGCGCATTCCACGATCTCAATGGCGGGTAATTCCGGGGCTGGACGACGCCCTAGGGCCATCACGATGCTCGCCCGGGTCAGTCGATCACTGCTGTAAACCAACACCTTTAAAGTGCCCGCCGGCCCGGCTCCCAGTGCTGAACTACTCAGGGCCGCGACCGCGGTGGGATCGAGAGCAGAACGAGCCGGAGATGGGGCGGCAGAAGACTGGTTAACCTGGGACACAATCCGCATCGTAACTGCTCGAACAAGACCAGGGGGTCGACATGCCCCCGCAGACAGAATCTGACAGTATGCAGACGTGGCTTCACCGACTTCCACCGTAGGCGAGGCCTACACACACGCCCCTGCCAATCGCCCCAACATGGTGGCCATCGGCACCATCGTGTGGCTGTCTAGCGAGTTGATGTTCTTCGCTGGGCTTTTCGCCATGTATTTCACGATGCGGGCGGTCAATCCAGAATTGTGGGCCCAAGAGACTCAATTGCTTGCCGTCCCGTTCGCCAGTGTGAACACCACAATTTTGGTGCTCTCCAGCGTCACCTGCCAGTTAGGCGTTTTCGCCGCTGAACGCGGTGACGTTAAGGGCTTACGCCGCTGGTTCATCATCACTTTCCTCATGGGTGCGGTGTTTATCGGCGGTCAGATCACCGAGTACTCCGAACTTGTCTTTGAGGGCCTCACGCTTTCGTCCAACGCCTATGGCTCGGCCTTTTACCTCACCACCGGCTTCCACGGCCTCCACGTCGTCGGCGGCCTGATGGCATTTCTGCTGGTCCTGGCCACGACCTACATCGCCAAACGCTTCACCCATCAGCAGGCCACCCGAGCAATCGTGGTGTCCTATTACTGGCACTTCGTCGATGTGGTCTGGATTGCCCTATTTTTCATGATCTATATCCTGAAATAACCGCTAGCACTTCTTGCTCGTCTCCCCTGATAGAGAACTAGCGCAGAAAGGTGGCCCCCACTCGCATGAGAGCACTCGCGGCACATCGCAGGCACCCGATCATGGGTTTGGTCTTGCTCCTCCTCGCCCTGGGCGTTGTCGGCGGGGTTTATGGCGTAGCCACGACCACCCCGTCGTCGGCAGATGCCGCGCTCGTGGGTGACCAAACGCAGATCGAAGAGGGTCGCCGGCTCTATCTAGAGGGATGCTCTTCCTGCCACGGGCTCAATGCCGAAGGTGCTGCTTCTGGCCCCACTCTGATCGGTGTGGGTGCCGCCTCAGTTCATTTCCAGGTGGCGACCGGCCGCATGCCTCTGGCCGCTCCCGGAGCTCAGGCCCCGGTGAAGAAGGACATTTACTCCTCCGAGGAAGTTTTAGCCATGGCGGCCTATATTGCCTCCTTGGCTCCCGGGCCGGCAATCCCCACCGCCGAGCAGATTGACTACACCGATGCCGACGTGGCCGAAGGTGGCGTACTTTTTCGCATCAACTGTGCTCAGTGCCACCAGGCCGCTGGCCAGGGTGGTGCCCTCACCCAGGGTAAATACGCGCCCAGCCTCATGGAGGCCTCACCCCAAGAAATCTATGAGGCCATGCTCACCGGGCCGCAAAATATGCCAATCTTCAACGACAAGACCTTGCCCACGGAAGAAAAGCAGGCGGTCATCGCTTACATCATGGAGCTTCAGGAAGCACCGAGCCCGGGTGGTTTGTCACTGGGTCGCCTAGGTCCGGTGGTGGAAGGCCTATTCCTGTGGACCGCCGTCTTCGCCGCCCTGATCGGTGCGGCCGTGTGGATTGGGATTAGAGCCCGATGAGTAGCGATCTGACGCCGAGCGATTCAGCCGCGACCGGCGATGGCCCCTCCGCTGAACTAGCCCACGGTGGCGTCCGCGACGACCGTCTGGCCCGGCCGGAGTATTCCGGCCCCGGTGCACTCCCCCTAGCCGCCATTGATCACACACCGCGCCGCAGCGACCTATACCCCAAGGCGGCCCGGCGTGTGGAACGCCAGATCACGCTCATGTTTTTACTGTCGATGCTCATGGCGGTGCTGTTCGTCATCGGTTATGTCGCTATCGACGTGGGCGCGGAAATCTACATTCCCGTTCTGGGAACGGTCGGTTACCAAAACCTCGTTCTCGGCGTCACCTTTGGTCTCGGCGTGTTCTTGATCGGCGCCGGTGCCATCCAGTGGGCTAAGAAGCTAATGCCCGACGTGGAGGTCGTTCAAGACCGCCACCGACTGCAGTCCGACCCGGCCGAAACCGTCAAGGCACATGACCAGTACGAGCGGGGCAAGGAAGAATCCGGATTCGCCGCCTATCGAATCATGCGTCGCACCCTCATCGGTGCCCTCGCGCTGTTCCCGATCCCCTTGGTCGTCCTCGTGCGCGACATGTGGGTGAACGACGATCCTGCCCTAGCCGGGATGTCACCGGCAGAGATTCTCAGCGAAACGGCCTGGACCGGCGGATTACGCATCGTCATCGACGGATCCCTGGCGCCGCTACGGCCAGAAGACATTCCGGTGGGTGGATTAGTTTCAGGGCTGCCGGAGAACATCATGGAGATCCAGGAGGAAACCCACACTCTCAACGAGCGTGGCAAGTCCGCGATCATTCTCGTTCGTATGGATCCGGGCGATATCCGAGCCCAGCAGGGCGCCGACTGGGACTACCAGGGCATCTTGGCCTACTCCAAGATTTGCACCCACGTGGGCTGTCCCATCGCTTTGTACGAACACCGCACGCACCATCTGCTGTGCCCCTGCCATCAGTCCACCTTCGATCTCGCCGACGCTGGCAATGTGATCTTTGGGCCCGCAGCCCGACGCATGCCCCAGTTGCCGATTACCGTAGATGAGGAAGGATTCCTCGTAGCGGCGTCAGATTTCGCTGAACCCGTCGGAGCTAGTTTCTGGGAGCGTGGATGAGTACCACCGAGAAAGTTGGCGCCGAAGCTGGCACGTTCGTTGATCAGCGGCTTGGGTCCAATAAATGGTTGGGCAAGAACCTGAAAAAGGTCTTCCCTGACCACTGGTCGTTCATGCTGGGCGAGATCGCCCTCTACAGCTTCATGGTGGTCCTCATCACCGGTGTGTTCCTCACCCTTTTTTACAAGCCCAGTCTTGTTGAGGTTGTCTACGAAGGCTCCTACGTGCCCCTGAAGGGCATCTACATGACCGAGGCGTATGCCACCACGCTGGACATTTCTTTCGACGTTCGCGGTGGCCTGCTCATCCGTCAGATGCACCACTGGTCGGCACTCATTTTCGTGGCCGCCATTTCCGTCCACCTGTTCCGCGTTTTCTTCACCGGTGCTTTCCGCAAGCCACGGGAAATGAACTGGGTCATCGGTGTAGGCCTGCTCGTGCTGGCTCTCGGTGCCGGTTTCTCCGGCTACTCCTTGCCTGACGATCTGCTGTCCGGAACCGGATTACAGATCGCCCGCGGGATCGCCCAAGCCATTCCCATCATCGGCACCTGGGCGGCCTTCTTGCTCTTCGATGGGCAATTCCCCGGGGTAGACTTTATGTCGCGCCTCTACATGGTGCACATCCTGCTCATTCCCGGGCTGATTATCGCTTTGATCACCGTCCACCTGATGATGGTGTGGTACCAAAAGCACACCCAGTTCCCAGGTCAGGGCCGCACGAACGAGAACGTCGTCGGCTATCCCCTGCTCCCGGTGTACATGGCCAAGGCTGGTGGATTCTTCTTCATCGTCTTTGGCATCATCACCATGCTTTCCGGGCTGGTCAACATCAACCCGGTATGGATATTTGGGCCATATACGCCCGATCAAGTGACCGCCGGCACTCAGCCGGACTGGTACATCGGCTGGCTCGACGGTGCCTTACGCGTCATGCCGAACTGGGAAACCGTGGCCTTCGGATTCACCGTGTCCTGGAACATCCTGATACCCGCCGTCATCATTCCGGGCATCATCTTTACCGCCATGGCCTTCTATCCCTTCCTTGAGGCGTGGGCAACGGGCGATAAGCGCGAACATCACCTGCTTGATCGTCCCCGCAATGCTCCGGTGCGCACGGGCATTGGCGTCATGTCAATCGTGTTTTACGGACTGCTGTGGCTCGGTGGTGGCAACGACCTCGTCGCCACCACCTTCAACCTGTCGATTAATGCGATCACTTGGTTCTTACGAATAGGTCTATTCGTGCTGCCACCCCTGGCTTTCATCATCACCAAACGCACCTGTCTGAGCCTGCAGCGCCGAGACCGGGAGAAGTTACTGCACGGCTATGAGTCTGGTCGCGTCCTTCGGTTGCCGCATGGTGAATTTGTTGAGGTGCACGAACCCCTGGGGAACAAGGAAAAGGCGATCTTGATGGCCAAGCTCGACAGTGAGCAGACGCCCATCGCACTGCCACAAAAGACCGATGCGAATGGTGTCAAGAACAAGCGCTACCGCATCGAAATGCTGCGGGCACGGCTCTCCGGGTTCTACTTCGCCGACACGATCGCTCCCCCGACCCTCGAAGAGATCGAGGCGGGTCAAGCCCATGTCGCCCATGAAGCCGCCCTTGAAGCTCCTCTCCATGAATATGAGGAGACTCACTACGTCAACGTGCCCTTCCACGGCGGGGTACTGCACGAAGAGGGCGCACCAATGACTAATGCTGAGGCGCTAAAAGTCACCCGTCACAAGGACTGAATTCCCCGCCGCTGTGGGTTCTACGTCGCCGAAACGATTACTCCTCCGACCAGTCACAGATTGAGGCGGGTCAAGCCTACGTGGCCCACGAAGCCGCCCTTGAAGCCTCATCTCCACGAATATGAGGAGACTCACTATGTGTGACCGTTCCCTTCCACGGCGGGGTACTGCACGAAGAAGGTGCCAGACCACATCGCCGCCTCCTGACCAAACAATTTGGGTCGCTATTGAAGGTAGATACCTCCCAATAGCGACCCAAATTGTTTGGTGAGCAGGGGATGGTGATGAAAGTTAGTGGGCGAACTCGCCGCGGTAGTATTCAAAGAGCCAACCAATGATGGCAAACATCAGCAGTGCCACACCTAAAACAATCAACCACACGGCAAAGATCAGACCCAGTGCGGTCAACATTGCGCCGAAGGCGACGGGCAGCGGCCACCAACTGTGGGGGCTGAAGAAGCCGTATTCGGGATCGGCCTCGTCGATCTCGGCATCGTCTCGATCTTCTGGGCGTGGATACACCCTCTTGGCCGTGTACAGCACATAGAAAGCCACCAGGAACGCCAACGCCCCGGTCATAACCAGCGCGGTGGTGCCTATCTCATCGCGGCTGAAGAACCAGTAGGCCCCGGCGACAACAAAGTAAAAAATTGCGCCAACACCGAAGATCCAACCTTCAATCTTCATCGAGCGGTGCCTTCCGGACCGCCAGCTTCGCGGGCCCGCTTTTGTTCAACCTGCTCGCGCGTTGGCGAAGGTCCGTCACCAGCCAGCACCCGGGTAAATACGCTCACGGCGGACGGAGTCTGCGGCAGATCAGCTAACTCCGGATGGTGTAGATCAAAGGCTGGACGCTCGGAGCGAATACGCGGCAGCGACGTGAAATTGTGCCGTGGTGGCGGGCAGGAAGTTGCCCATTCTAGTGAGCCACCCCAGCCCCAAGGGTCATCAACGGTCACCTTCGGCGCGGTGCGCCATGTCTTAATGACATTCCAGATAAAGAACAGGGTGGATCCGCCGACGATCAAAGAACCAATCGTTGACACTGTGTTCAACGTGGTGAAGCCATCGCTTTCCAGGTAATCGCCATATCGCCTTGGCATGCCCTGAACACCAAGCCAATGCTGAACGAGGAAGGTCACCTGGAAGCCGACAAAAACCAGCCAGAAATGCACATGTCCGAGGCGCTCATCAAGCATGCGCCCGGTCATCTTGGGCCACCAGAAGTAGAACCCGGCGAACATCAAGAACACCACGGTGCCAAAGACGGTGTAGTGGAAGTGAGCCACGACAAAGTAACTATCAGAGACGTGGAAGTCCAGGGGCGGAGCAGACAGGATGATGCCGGTCAAGCCTCCGAAGAGGAAGGTGACCAAGAACCCCATCGTGAACAGCATGGGTGTCTCAAAAGTGACCGAGCCGCGCCACATGGTGCCGATCCAGTTGAAGAATTTCACGCCTGTAGGCACGGCTATCAGCATGGTCATGAGCGCGAAGAAGGGCAGATAAACCGAGCCGGTTACGTACATATGGTGAGCCCACACCGCCACAGATAGGGCGCCAATGGCCATCGTGGCCACCACCAGGCCCTTGTAGCCAAAGACTGGCTTGCGGGAAAAGACCGGAATAATTTCGCTGGCGATGCCGAAAAAGGGCAGCGCAATAATGTAGACCTCGGGGTGGCCAAAGAACCAGAACAGGTGCTGCCACAAAATCGCCCCACCATTTTCCGCATCAAAAACTACCGCGCCGTACTGCCGGTCGATGAAAGCCACAACCAGGGCCGCAGCCAAGATCGGGAAGGCGATGAGCACCAACACACTGGTGACCAGGATCGTCCAGGTGAAAATCGGCATGCGGAACATGGTCATACCTGGAGCCCGCATCGCGAAGATGGTGGTGATGAAGTTTACGGCTCCCAGAATCGTGCCAAGTCCACCCATGGCGAGGCCGAGGAACCACAGATCGCCGCCCACCTGTGGAGAGTTCACGGCATTGCTCAGGGGTTGGTAGGCGAACCAACCGAAGGAGGCGGCGCCACCCGGAGTGAGGAAGCCCAGCATCACGGTCGTGCCGCCGAAGATAAACAGCCAGAATCCGAGCATATTCAAACGCGGAAAGGCAACGTCGGGAGCACCGATTTGTAGTGGCATGATTACGTTGCCGAAACCGACGAAAAGTGGTGTGGCGAAAAGGAACAGCATGATGGTGCCGTGTATCGTGAACAACTGGTTGTATTGTTCAAGGGACACGAATTGCAGCCCGGGCACGGCCAATTCTGCACGGAGAACCAGTGCCATCGCGCCGGCGAGAATGAAGAAGACGAAAGATCCGATGAGGTACATGTAACCGATCGTCTTGTGATCGGTGGAGGTAACCCATTTGATGATCGTGCGCCCGAGGGTGTCCTTGCGAATCTCAGTGCGCGTTAGCGATGGAGCCGGGGCAGCGGGTGCAGCCCGGGGAGGCTCATTCAAGATCGTCACAGGTTGATCCTCTCCGACGGCCGTTCACCTTCGTAATCCACACGTTCACTTTGCAGCTTGCCCGTTTGACCCTTGGCTCTCAGCGAAGCAATGTACTCGTCGTATTCAGCCCGCTCCACGACATCAACGTTAAACAGCATGCGCGCATGATCCACTCCGCACAACTCAGCACAGCGGCCAACGAAGGTGCCGGTCTTATTTGGGGTCACCTGGAAGACATTGACCTTGCCCGGAATGACGTCCATCTTGAAAAGCCAGTTGGGCACCCAGAAGGAGTGAATAACGTCGGGCGAGGACAACTCGAACTGAATTTTTTCGTCAACCGGCAGCACCAAAGTAGGCGGAACGCCCGGGGTGCCCACCTCGTAGACATCCTCGTCGAGGTAGTTAAACGTCCAACTCCAACGGAAGCCCACAACGTTGACCGTTTGCTGCTGATCATCTTCTACGGCAATGAGTTCGGTTTGGTCACGAACGGTGAAAACAAAAAGGCCGAGGATCATGATGAGCGGCACGATGGTGTAGAGCGCTTCAAGGGGAATGTTGTACCGCGTTTGAACAGGCACGCCCGCATTCTTGCGCCGGCGATAGGCCACGGCCGCGAAAATCATGAGGCCCCAGGTAATAACCCCCACGATCCACGCTGCAATCCAGGAACCGTTCCACAAGTTCTGAACGATCGGGCCCTCTGCGGTGGAAGGTTCGGGCAGGTCGAAGAAGAACGCCTCATTTGCTGTGCAGCCTGAGGCAATGAGGCCAATGGCAGTGACACCGGCAATGACGCTGGCTTTCCGCGTCATGCGCTTGCGGCTTGAGCTCACCACACACCCTTCTTCATGCCAACACAACCCAATTGGTAGAGCAGATCCACCGATGAAACAACCGCCTACGTGAACCTACCGATACCTTTTGACCTTAGCGCACTGAGCCTGTTCGCGGGGTGTGGGGGAACCGGATTTTGACCGGTGTCGGATACGTCACATTGGGTCAATCCAAAGGCCCGGGCACAATGGTCAATGCGATGAACCGATTCTTTGATGCTGCCTCGGCTGGGCCCCTCAATCCGGGGGGTCGCCAGGCCCTTGCGGCGGCCTTTGATTCTGCGTGGGCGGACCCGCAGCGCTGGTACGCCGATGCTCGCCGCGCGAGGTTAATTCTGGATGCATCTCGAGCCGGAATCGCTGCGGCGATGACCATGGGGCCAACCGAAGTTGCCTTCGCCTCATCGTCGGCATTGGCGGGGCATTGGGCCGTCAGCGGAGCACTCCGCGCAAGGCCCGGGCGAGTGGTGTGCAGCGCCGTTGAGCACAGTGCGCTGCTCGCCGCTGCCGAGACCGCGGCCGGTTCCGCCAACGTATCTTTGGTAGGGGTAGACCATCTCGGGCGCATCGATCTGGATACCTTCGCCCACGAGATATCTCAACCCGGGGTGACCCTGGCCTGTCTGCAGGTGGCAAATCACGAGGTTGGTACCCGCCAACCCCTACCTGTTGCCACGGCCCTGTGCCAAGCCGCCGGCGTACCACTCCTGGTGGATGCCGCTATGACGATCGGGCGGGGGTCAGACCTGATGCTCGGGGTCGACCAAGCATCGCTCGTGCTAGCGCAGGCCAACTCCTGGGGTGGTCCAGCAGGAGTCGCTGCTTTGGGTGTGCGCAAGGGCGTGCCCTGGCAGCCACCGGCCGTGCTCGATCAACGTGAACATCACCACGTTCCGGGCTTACCGCTCACCCCGTTGATCGCAGTGGCGGCGCGTGCACTGGAGTGGACACTTCCCCGGCAAAATGATGATGCTCGGCTCGCAAAAGCAGCACTGCACGATCTGAGGAATTTAGTGCTCGCCGATGTTTCCGGCTCTAGCTGGCTCGGCGACCCGGACAACAGCTTGCCCTACCTGGGTGCCTTCAGCTGCCTGTACACCGATGCCGAATCACTCATGGGCGGCTTAGATACCGCAGGTTTCGCTGTATCAAGCGGTTCCTCATGTGTGGCAGACACTCGCCGGCCGAGCCACGTTCTGGCCGCAATGGGTGCGGCGAGCGGCGGCAATGTGCGTGTCTCACTCCCGGTCGGAGACACCACGCCAGATATCGGTGGGTTTGTGGCAGCTCTGCGGCACACCGTCAACGAGGTTCGACATCGCTTCGGTGCCCAGGACCTGCCCGGACTCTAGTTTCAGCCGCATGACCCGGATGAATCAGTGCGGTTCCCACAAAACTTCTGGCACGACGAACACCGGGGGCAACTGCACAGCAGTTTTCAGTCGATCGAAGTACTCCAACCGGGGCACCTCAATGACGCCGAGAGTTGCTAAGTGGTCGGTCTGCCACTGCACATCAAGGAGTCGATCCGGGTCCGGGGCGCTATTGAGATGGCGAACGAGCCCCACGAGGGCAACCTTGGACGCATCTCGCTCAGTGTGAAACATCGACTCTCCCGCGAAGAGCCCACCCACCTCAATTCCGTAGAGGCCACCCACGAGCGATCCATCCCCCGACCACACCTCTACCGAATGCGCCCAGCCCAATTCGTGCAGGTGAACATAGGTAGTTAGAAACTGTGGAGTGATCCACCGTCCCGAACGATCCTGATCGGCACAGGCCTGCATGACCTCCTGGAAAGCATGGTCGGTGGTCACCCTGAACCGGCGCATGGATTGCGTGAGCGACCGGGTGATACGCACGCCATCAAGGGGTAGCACCCCCCTGGGGTCCGGTGACCACCAGCCAAGCAGCTCGTCATCATTGTCGTCGCGTAGATGCATGGGAAAAAGACCTGCCCGGTAGGCCGCGAGCACAGTTCCTGGCGCTAAATCAGCACCGACCCCAACCAGGTCATCGCCTGGGTCGGCATCTTCGGCACTTAATTGCCACTGGGTGTGGGGCGGCTCAACGCGTGCCAATGTCCGCCTCTCCATGTTTGGCTCCACTCCCCCGAGTTGGTCTGTCGCTATGCGCTGGGGCGCAGAGACAATCGAGAGGTAATCTCCGCGGCCGGTTCAGCGCCGTAGGCCGCGGTAAGACGATGGTGGATATCTGCATCCGACACCTGGTACTCCTGCGTACCCACCGTCTCGATGACCAGCGTTGCCAACAGCGATCCCAGCTGAGCACATCGTTCATCGGTTAAGCCCAGTCCGAGTCCGGCAAGAAATCCTGCTCGAAAAGCATCCCCGACTCCGGTGGGGTCAACGACAGAACTTTCAGCCAAGCACTCCACCTTGACCGGAGCTTCACCCGCGCGCTCTATTCGAGCACCCTGGGCACCTAACGTGGTCACCCGGCATTGCACCCGGTCAGCGATCTCCGCTGCGCTCCACCCGGTCTTCTGCTCGGTCAATGCAGCTTCGTACTCGTTGGTAAACAGGTACGCTGCCCCATCGATGAGTCGACGAATTTCGGCGCCTTCCATCCGAGCCAACTGCTGGGATGGATCAGCCGCGAAGGCAAAGCCACGAGCGCGGCATTCATCGGTGTGACGGAGCATGCCGTCGGGGTCATTGGCGCCAATCACCACAAGATCCACGCCACCAATGCGGGCAACCACCGGATCCAGTTCAATATCGCGAGCCTCGCTCATGGCCCCGGCGTAGAAGGAAGCCAACTGATTGGCGTCGTCATCGGTGGTGCAGATGAATCGAGCTGTCTGATGCACCTGGGAAACATGCACCGAATCGGTATCCACGCCGTGGCGTTCAAGCCAGGAGCGATAGTCGGCGAAGTCTGGGCCGACCGCACCCACGAGCACGGGCGTGAACCCTAAAGCAGCCATCCCGAAGCAGATATTGGGCGCCACGCCACCGCGGCGAACTTCTAACTGGTCGACCAGAAACGATAGAGAGATCCGATCCAGTTTGTCGGCCACGATCGAATCGGCAAACTTGCCCGGAAAGGTCATGAGGTGATCGGTGGCGATGGAGCCGGTGACGACAATATTCACCCGCTGACCCTATCGGCGAGCCTCACTGCCGGCGGGAGGTGTGTAGAACTAGTGAAAAGAGTCTCCGCACGCGCAGGAGCCACCGGCGTTGGGGTTGTCGATGGTGAACCCCTGCTTTTCAATGGTGTCCACGAAGTCAATGACGGCGCCGCTGAGATAGGGGGCACTCATGCGGTCGGTGACCACGCCAACGCCGTTGAAGTCCTTGACCACATCGCCATCAAGGGTCCGGTCGTCGAAGAACAACTGGTAGCGCAGGCCTGAGCAGCCGCCAGGCTGAACAGCGATGCGCAGGGTCAGGTCGTCGCGGCCCTCAGAGGTAAGAAGGGTCTGGACCTTGCCGGCTGCGGTGTCAGTGAGTACTACGCCATCGGTTGTTGGTTCGGCAGTCATTGGCTGTCTCCCAGGTAGTGAAACGATGTGAACAGTTGAACGGCAGTTTCTCGTAACGGCAATCACCAGTGTGGAGCCTTCTGCTTAATTATGCACCCCGGGGGTTACTAATCCAAGTTGGCCGCTAACGACTCCTAGACCATTGCTGAGCCACCTGGGCGCTCATGACGCGTAGTGCGTTGTCGGAGTAATTGATCGCTGCTTCTCGGCCACCGGGTAGATCCACCAGCCCGTAGGCGGCTGCGACCCCCATGGCACCCAGTTCACGCTGGCCCAACTCCACCGATCCAGCGATCGCCAGGACGGGTACACCCACCGACACGGCA
>Ga0115564_10000872_pt1 | contig 29050 bp, 30 predicted proteins | sample COGITO_mtgs_1105_7_FD_88680 | JGI IMG/M metagenome (GOLD analysis project Ga0115564, IMG submission 88680) | Pelagic marine microbial communities from North Sea - COGITO_mtgs_110523 | ecosystem: Environmental > Aquatic > Marine > Epipelagic | place: Germany:Helgoland, sampling site Kabeltonne...
GCGTCAGAGAATGGGTTGCCGCGCGAAACCAGTTCGCTATCCTATACCCCGAACGGTTCAATAAATGACCCGTCAAAACCGCATGGGCTAAGCCTCATACACAGAGTTTCGGATACTCCCATGATGGAACGCTCAGATTGGTACTTGGAGCAACCTTCTTGGACAACACTTTCGCAATCACTTGCCCTTCCAACATCGCTGTAAAAAACCGTCACCTCGGCGGGTGAAGGACCTTCGTTCAATCCGATGCGGTAAGCACCGAACTTGAAGAGTATTGATTCCGCGTCATGAGATGTATTTCCGACCAGCCCCATCATTTTGCGCCCATCGATCCACATATGGAACTGACCAGTTCCATCGTTGTTCCAATTCGCAAATGTTACAACCTCTAACCAACGACCAGTGAAACGCCCGATTGGTCCAAGGATCACATTGACATCATTGCCTTCGCAAGCCGAATTCCCCTGTCCACTTGCGTCAATCATATCCAAGCAGCGCCAAGGTTCGTTCATAACGTGATTAAATTTTAGCGAAACAACACCATTGTCCCGACGGATGGCCAACGTATGAAACGAACCACGTGTGCCATTGCCGATAACTTCTTTCCAATTGAGTAGAGAAAGCTGATCACGAGAGGTGGTACCTTGCGGGATGTAGATAGCAGCATGCGTCCAGTAATCACGCCCAATCCGTTGCGAACCCGCAATTGATTCGCTGAATTCAACTCTTTGACCATAACCCGGTCTACCATTTCGCTGCCAATCACCAGGATGACCACCATCGGACAAAGAAAGTGATATACGGCCAGCGGTTCTACCGTCGAGTTCAACCAATCTGAACGCATTTTCAGAATCGATGTTCCGGTTGTTTGGTTCGTATCGTCCAGCAGCATCCCCGATCAGAATACTATTGTAACCATTTTCGCCCGCTAAGCAGCCGCTCAAAAGCATAGAAATTCCAAAGGCACATAGCTTTGCCGCCAAGCCGGAAGAAAAAGACATTTTCAAATTTCCAAACCCATTTCCGTATTCAGAGGTATGTACAGCCGTGATCTTTTCAGGATCACGGCTGATTAGTCGTATTTCGCAATGAAAGCCTATTTACATGATCTGATAAACGTTGCTTTCACCTGCACCGCGATCTCGGGTGAATGTGGCCGATGACCCTTCAACAACCCAAAGCTGACAATCGGGTGCCAGAACACGCGAACCAATTGACGCGGTGCGGCAAACCGCGCCGTCTTCCCAAGTCCAGTTGCCCCGAATGCTTTGACCGTCCCAAGGACCAGACAACGTGCCATCGCGGTTGTAGGCAAAGGTGTTGCCATTAAAATTCAGGGTTTTGCCAACGATGACTTCGCGGAATTGCGCTTCGGTCGTTATGGCTTGTGTCGCGACTGCACCGGTCATCGCAGTGTCGGCCATGTCGTCAGTGGCTGTCATGCAGCCGGCAAGCATCGCTAAAAGCGCAGAACTATAGATCAATTTCATAGGGCGTTTCTTTCTCTATTTCAGTTATCGAGCGACGACCGAAAGAGATGTGATCATAAAAAATGGCTGGCTACGCCGATCGTATGACGCAGCCAACCAGACCAAAATACAACGGTCAAAAACAATCACTTTCACTCACAAACCTTCGGGAGAAGCATCACTGTCAAAACTAGACTGCCTGAACCCTGCATGGGAACCTATCGAATCCGATAGGCCTAGAGCGGCAACTGGCCAGAGCGAATAGCTAATGCAACGGCCTCTTCCCGCGTCGCAGCACCAAGTTTGCGACGTGCAGACGCCAGGTGCATCCGCACAGTGACCTCTGCGATGCTCATTTTCCATGCAATGGCATCATTTCGTAGTCCAGAAGCGAGGAAACTGAGCGCGTCGATTTCGCGTGTTGAAAGCCGATCACTGGATAGCATTACAGCACCAGGGCTAGAGAGCGAGAGTGGCGCGTTTACGGCATGGCTTATCATCGCACATAAAAGACGGTGATGTTTACCAAGAACAGGTTCGGCATCTGATTGAGAGACGGTGACGCCTTTGACGTACCCAATGTCTGCACCGGAGAAAACTTGAACGTCTAACGTTCGGTAGCCCCAATTTGTAATCTGATCCCGGTAGTCCAGCATCTTCTGACTGTCATCTTCAATACCGAGAACCTTTCCGTCAAGCATACGTATCTGGCTTTGGTCGTCACATGCGGCGAGTATAAGCGGGTCCATTGAAACGAAGTCTTGCTCTACGTAGTCCGTCAACCATTGCGATTTCATTGAGCTACGGAACCAGCGGGCTTGTCCAGATTTACGCTCCACTTCAACTATATTTAGTGCATTGTATCCGTTCGCATTCATCATCGCGACCGACTTCAGCCAGGCTTGATCCGAAGAGAGTTCACCCTCAAGTATGTCTGCCGCATCAATCAGGCTGTTCAATGCGGTTGCGGAATCGCGGGTCATCGTCGGTTCAAAGCTCGTTTTGAGAGGATCAGTCAAAGTTAAGCAGGCACCGCCTAAACGTCCAAGCAGTCGCCGTTCGGTGCGACGTGTTTTTCCGAGACTGTTGCATTGAGAGTAATCAATGTGTCGGTTTCGGCCCAACCAACTTCAAATCTACAAGCGAATGCGTCTCTATTAGTCACTAACCGCAAGGGGCGAGGGTTTGCGGCTTGTATGTTGATGTTCGTATTGGCGGCGAGGCTCCCGCAATGGCAATAAGGCTTAGAAATACAGTTGAGCACCTGATAATTGAGGTGGGACAGTTTCGTTACATCAGACGTAAATCGCCCCAGTTTCGGGGTGTCCCACTATGACCTAAGCCCTTGTTATCTATAGGCTGGTGAACTCCTCTCCTGGGCACCACTTTTTCAAAGACTTCTGATTACGCGATGGCGAACGGGTCGTCTATCACGCCAAGCCATGGCATCAGGAACGCTCCTTCTGCAGGATCCAGCGCTTGAGCATAGGAACCGTCGATGGCGGCTATGGCCAGGTTTGTACCGTTAGCGGTACCATCAAAAAGCAACATCGCATCTGTCGCGTCGGCCACATCTGACATCCCTTTGTGCACCGCAAAATAGGCACCGATGTCCGTTTTGGTTTCTATGAACGCCTGATCCGCGATCTGTTGATCGACGAAATCCTGACCAAGTTCCGGTTTGAATTCGGCTTTCGCGCCCTGCAGCAGACGCAGGATAAAGCTGTCGCGCTGCAGTATGCCCGCGTCCAGCAACCCAACCCAGAAATCACCGCCACCAGCATCAGCCGCACGTCCCAGTACATTACCATAGACCTGATCCACAAAATCACGGTTCGCCGTGCCCTCGGGATAGGTGGCGCGGGTTTCATCCTGATCCACAAAGCTGCGTGCGATCTGATCTAAGGTGTATCCATTGCCAAAAGCCACGCCCCAGAAATACAGACCCTCGGCGTCAGGTGCCCTGTTGAAATACGCGATGTAAAGCTCGATCACGCTTCTAAAATCCGTCTCGGAAAGCCCCGTCAGGCCATTGTAGAAACCCAGATCAAACATCGCAGGGCATGACGGGGTGCCAAATTGAAGGTGCTCAATATCAATCAGCGCATCCGACCCATCGCGGCCGACAGAACGGTCACTCAGCGTTGTTCCCGCCGCGCTCAGCGTCAATGTATAGCCTTTTTGCGGGCCGCTAAAGACCGCCGTATCAACGCCCTCTCCGCCATTAAGGACGTCGTCACCACGACCGCCGCGCAGGACATCGTTGCCTGCATTGCCGAAAAACTGCTGTGCTGCGCTGCGACCTTGCAGAATGTCGTCTTCGGCTGTGCCATTTATGCTGTACGAAAACTCTAGCCTGCTGCCTTTCGCGATAAATCCCAAAAAGCCGACATCGGGCGGATTGGGAAGGAAGGCGTCGACGCTTACGCCCACCAGCTCCAACAAAGTACCAATCGTCGAATTGCTGTTCTGGCTAAACACTTCGTAGTCAAAGTTCTGGTCGTTGATCGCCAGCGCAAATTGATCAATCAGAACCGCGACAGCATCAGGTGTCCGGCCACCAAAATCCAGCAGGACAGTGTCGAATATATCAGGCCTCAGCGTGTTTTCCGTCGAAAACGCGCGCGGCACCCACGCACTGCCTTCGTAGGTCTCGATATACAGATCGCCGGACAAAAGGGTGCTGTCGGTGTAGGCGGATAGAATGAGTTCCGCGCCACCATCAGTAGTGTAGAACAACGCAAGATGCCCCGCACCTGTAGGGATTTCCTGACCAACCCTGCGTCCCGCAATGCTAATTGACGCCATCCTGAAATCCTCTAACCGTGCCGCACTGCACACCGCCCGCAGCCAATGGAATGGTGACCTTTCCAATTGGGCCGTTCAACTGCCATCGTACAGAAATCACCAAGGTCCGAACAAAGTGGCGGTTATTCGCTGCTGTTCAGCCGCGCGGCGTTTGGGGTGGCGGCGTCGCACCGGGCGCGCCCATGCCGAATGCCGCGTCAATCCCACCGTGACGTGCGATCAACGCGTCCTGATCCGCAAACGCCAATGCGTCGGTCGCAACGGGATCGCATATCGCTGCCAGTTCGTGGTGCAGCGCAGCCAAAATGTCGGCGTTAACCACCAGTTGCGCTACATTGCACAGCTCTTCAGGGTCGTCGTGAAGATCAAAGAGTTCATCTTCAAAACCAACGTAGCGGATCAATTTCCACCGCCCTTTGCGCAGCATAAAAGCACCGGAAACCGCACCTGCTGCGTGATACTCGCTGAACACCACACGGTCCGTGTCGGGTGGCGCCGAGGCAATTGTTGATAACGGCGCGATGCCCGCAGCACCCTTAAACGTGGCACCGAAATGATCTGCAATCGTCGCTGACACATCCAGCAGACTGACGGGCGTGTCACACACCCCGACAGGCATGTCAGGCCCCGCCATGATCATCGGCACCGCCACGCTTTCCTGATAAAGATTGGATTTACCCCACAACCCCCGCGCGCCCACATTATCACCATGATCCGAACTATAGATAACGGTCGTGTTTTCGGCCAAACCGGCCCCTTCCAGCGCCCCCATGATCTGACCGACATTATGATCCAGCCATGAACACAGACCGTAATACGAGGCCATCGCCACAAGCCTTTCTTCGGCGGACGCAAACTTTGCCTCACTGTCCATAAAGGCATTTTGCTTTTCAACCCAAGGGTGACGCACACAGCCCCCTGACGGGTGTAACTTCACGTCAGGCATCAACGCAGTTGGATAAAGATCATAAAATTCCTGCGGCACAACCAGCGGGAAATGCGGGGCGACCAATCCGACATAAAGACACCAAGGCACCGCATCATCCGCGCGTTCGGTAAGCCATGTTTTTGTCTGTGTCACCACAGCGGCATCATAATCGGTATATTTGCTGTGACCCGGCCCGATGTAATCGCCCAGCATGCGACCCTGTCCGATTTTGCGGGTGTCTTCGCGCCTGACCGACGCCCAGACCATTCCGACACCGTCAGCCACCATCATGGGGATATGTTCAACATCAAACCCTGCGGGGTCTTCTTCGTCGCGGTAATGCAGCTTGCCGATGCTTTCGACCGGCACACCCTTGGCTTGCAGGGCATGGCCCCAGCCGCGAATGGAGCCGTCATAGGGCATCGCATTGTCCCACAACCGCGTCTGATGAGGATAAAGCCCGGTCGCAAAACTGGCCCGTGCCGGTACACAAATCGGGCTGGGCGTGTAAGCGTTGGAAAACCGCGTACCGCGTGCCGCCAGTGCATCCAGATGCGGGGTCTGCACAAACGGATGGCCTGCACATCCCATTGCCCGCGCCTGATGTTCGTCAGACAGGATCACCAGCAGGTTTGACGCACTCATGGCAATTCCCGAAATTCTGCTGCCTGATCAATCACATCCAGCACTTTGAAAAACACCTCAAGCTCTTGTGCTGTCGTACCAGCAACCAATCTGTCCTGACGCATCTGCATGATCGGCATCATCTGGTCATTGATCGCCATCGCCGCATCCGTCAGCGCCAGAACCTGTTTGCGGTGGTCGGTTTCATCCTGTTTCGTCTCGATCAGGCCTTTGTCGACCATCGCGCTGACCTTCCGGCTCAACTGGCCTTTGTCGATCTGCACCTCGAAGGCCAGCTTGCTCATGGTCGCCCCCTCGAACAGGCGGATCAGTTGGATAATCCGCCACTCCACCAAGGACAAACCGCATTGCGATTTCAGGAAATGGGTGGCTTGCGCGTTCAGTTTGTTCTGCGTGCGTGACAACCGGAACGTCACAAAGGACGTCAGATTGCGCAGCGGTGATTTGAGACGATTCAACATATTTGTACAGTTTAGAAATTTAATTGACAGGTCAACTAATATGTGGATTGTGTGTGGAAAAGCCAACAAAGGCTTGGAGAATAACGGGGAGGAGACCCAATGAAGACGCTTATCAAAGCCGCAGCAGCGGCTGCTTTGCTGACAGCATCCACAACCACCGCAAGCTTTGCCGACGGTCACGGATGGAAGCCCGAAGGCCCGATCAAGATGATCATCGCTTTTGCCGCCGGGGGTGGTGCTGACACTTCTGGCCGCCTGATCGCGGATGAAGTCACTGCCGCGACAGGTTGGGACATAATCCCCGAACAGATCACCGGAAAGGGTGGCATCAACGCGCTGTTGGCGCTCAAGGACATGCCCGCAGATGGCACAAGCATCGCCTTGGTCGTCACAGAATCACTTGGCTACAACGCAGTCGCGGCTGAGGGGGCGGGCATCACGCCGGGTGGCTTTACGGGCCTGACAACAACTGCCGGTTTCCAGATGGGCGTTGTCGCCAAAGCAGACAAAGGTTGGGCCACTTTTGCGGACATGATCGCAGCAGCAAAAGCGGGCGAAGACCTGAGCTTTGGCGTGATGAGCCCCAAGCTTGCTGATCTGGCGTACCTGCTGGGTGAGGCAAACGGCGTTGAGTTCAACATCGTGTCGGTGCGCGGTGGCAAGGCCGTGATGAATGGCGTCACAGCCGGTGATCTGGATGTCGGCTTTATGGCTGGCATTCAAGGAAAAGGCGTGGCATCGGGCGATCTGGTCAATCTGGCCTCTGCCCTTAGCGAACCGCTGAAACAGACACCGGAAGCGCCCAAAATGTCCGATCTGGGTGTTGAGTTCAGCGCTGATGGCTACTTTGTCTTTGTCGCCCCTGCGGGTCTGCCTGATGACGCACGCAAGGCGCTGACAGATGCGCTCTCGACGGCGGCTGGCACAGGCAAAGCGGGCGGCATGATTGAAAAGGCCTTTGGTGGCACGACGATCATCACTGGCGACGATCTGGATGCCTTGTTGCAGTCTGACTACGACAGCTCAGGCGCTTTGATGAAAGCGGCTGAGTAAGCAAGCGCGCGCGGGGTCGGGCCATGTTCAAACACCTTACCGGTGACAAGTGGCTCAGCCTGACCGCAGTAATTGCAGCACTTTTGCTGATCTTTGTCTGGGTGCCTTTGGACATCGACACAGGATTGGTCGAAAAGGTGCGCAGACAGATCAGACTGGGCGACAGCCTTGGCCCCGTCACGGCGGGTGTGGTGATCTTGTTGGGCGGCATTCTGACATGGATGCGGCCCAGCGCGGACCCGCAAAGCCTGTCAGTCGACAATCTCAAATGGATGGCAACACTGGCGGTCACGATCGCAGTTGCGTTCATCGTAATGCGCTTTGCCGGGCCGCTGATCACATCACTTTTTACCGACACCCCCTACCGTGCACTGCGGGCCACGCCGCCGTGGAACTACATCGGCTATATCGCTGGTGGCGCGCTGTTGGTTGCGACGCTCATCTCGCTCGCGCGGCGCAAGGTATCGCTGTCTGCCGCCCTGGTCGGGATCATCGCCAGCCTCGTCTTTGCCCTGCTCTACGATCTGCCGTTTGATGATTTGCAATTGCCGCCGAACGGGGACGTGTGATGGGCATCTGGGATCATGCGGTCATGGGGTTTATGTCGGTCTTTTCGGGGCCAGAGGCATTCACGCTGCTCGGCATCAGCGTCTCAGTCACATTGGTGATGATCCTGATCGGCTTTCTGATGGGCATCACAGTCGGGGCCACCCCCGGCCTTGCCGGACCGATGGCGATGGCCATTGCGCTGCCTATCCTGATCTCGATCTTTGGCTTTTCACAGGATGCGTTTCTGCCTGTCATGGGGTTTCTGATCGGCATCATGAAAGGGGCCACTTTGGGTGGCTCTGTCCCCGCTATTCTGTTCAACACGCCCGGTACGCCCGACGCCTATATGACCACGCTGGACGGCTATCCGATGGCGCAAAAAGGTCAGGCCAAGAAGGCGTTGAAGGTCGCGCATCTGTCGTCAGTTTCCGGCGATACGTTTTCAGATGTTGTGCTGGTCCTTTGCGCACCGTTCCTTGCAGTGCTGGTCGAAAGCTATCTGGACCTGCCGGAAAAAGCGGCGCTGCTGATCCTTTCGCTCGCGTTTATCGCTGCCGTGATCGGCGGGTCGGTGGGCAAAGGGTTGATCTCAATGGGCCTTGGCCTACTTGCCGCGATGATCGCCACAGGAGAGGATTTTTACCCCCGTCTGACCATGGGATCACCCGCATTGGCCGAAGGATTTCCCATCGCCACCGCGATCCTTGGCGTGCTGATCCTGGGTGAGGTTTTCAAATCCATCGAAGACATGATCCGCAGCGGCATTCAATCCGCCCCCAGACCCGCCGCCACCGTGGCAGGCGACCGCCTGAGCTTTGCGGAGATCAGACGCCTCGCGCCGCACATCGGACGCTCATCGGTGATTGGTACAATCATCGGCGCGTTGCCCGGTATCGGCTCAACCTTGGCGGCGACGCTGGGCTATACGTTCGCCCGCGCGCGCTATGACAACAAACGATCCGCCAGCGACCCCCGCTTTGGCGAAGGCGCGCCCGAAGGCATCGCCGCGACTGAGGCTGCAAATTCTGCCGTCTCAGGCGCGAACCTGATCCCGGTCTTGTCACTGGGCATTCCCGGCAATGCTGCGGCGGTGTTCCTGATCCTTGGCATGGAAAGCATCGGCGGCTTTAACCCCGGCCCCGCCGTGTTCCGTGTGCCCAGCGACGGGTTTAACCCCGAACTGATCATGGCATTCGGCCTGTTCACGGCGATGTTCCTGACCAACGGGCTGAACTGGACCATCGGCGGCGTGTTCATGCGCGCCGTGGGTGTCATGGCCCGCGTACCAAAAGAGGTGCTGCTGCCCGTCGTGCTGTTGCTGACGTTAACGGCGATTTACGTGCAGGAAAACACCATGGCCGCGATGTGGATCGCTGTGGGGTTCGGCATGCTGGGCTACATCATGCGCCGCGTGGGCATGTCACCGCTGCCGTTTGTCATTGCCTTTATCCTTGGTGGCAAGCTGGAAGAAACCGCGAGACAAGCCTTTGCCGCCACCGGGGGCGACCCGTTCTTTTTGTTCACACACCCGATTGCCGCCGCCTTTATGGTGATGTCGTTAGCCGTGATCGTCTTTAACCTGAGAAAGCCCAGCCCATGACCAGACCAAACATCCTTTTGATTTCTGCGGACCAGCACCGCGCGGATTGCTTTGGTTTTGAAGGACGCAATATCAAAACTCCGCATCTGGACCGGTTGGCCGCACAAGGCACGCATTTCTCCAACTGCATCACGCCCACGGTTGTGTGCCAGCCTGCGCGCGCCTCGATCCTGACGGGGCAATTGTGCCGCACGCACGGGGTGCACGACAATGGCATCGACCTGAAACCCGAAGTTGGGGAAAAAGGATTTGCCGGCAGTATGGCCGCATCGGGGTACGAAACCGCATTCTTTGGCAAAGCCCATTTTTCGACGTTCCACACGTTTGAGGCAACTGGCACACCGGAATGCCTGAAGTCTTCTGCCGCCTATCCTGACGATTGGAACGGCCCCTACATGGGCTTTGAACATGTTGAATTGATGTTGGTGGGTCACAATTGGTTTTTGCCGGAAAAACCGCCACACGGGCAACATTACGAGCGTTGGTTTTATGCGGATGGCGAGGGTGACAAGAAAAACGATCTCTACCGCGAGAACGCAGGCGATACAAAGGACGCGGCCCAGACGTGGCATTCAAAACTGCCGGTGGCATGGCACAACTCCACATGGACGGCGGACCGCACGATTGAATGGCTCAAACATGGCCGTGATAAGGATGAGCCGTTCTGCACATGGGTCAGCTTTCCCGACCCGCACCATCCTTTTGACGCGCCCGAACCGTGGTCGCGCCTGCATGATCCCAAAGACGTGGACCTGCCCAAGAACCGGACGCGTGATTTTGAGGGCAAACCGTGGTGGCACGAGGCGGTCCTGACCTCAGAGCCGACAGGCGACAAAAAGGGCGCCGAAATCCGCAAAAGCTATAGCCGCATCCCGCCCCAAACTGACGACCAACTGCGCGAGATTATTGCCAACACCTACGGCCAGATTGCGCTGATCGACCACAATGTGGGCCGTATTCTGATCGCGCTGGAAGAGGCGGGGTTGGATGAAAATACCATCGTGATCTACATTTCCGATCACGGCGATTGGCTGGGGGATCATGGTTTGATCCTGAAAGGGCCAATGCATTACGAGGGGCTGCTGCGTGTGCCGATGATCGTCAAAGGACCGGGCGTTCCTGTCGGCAAACGGGTGGATGAACCAGTCTCGACCCTAGACCTTGGCCCGACATTTTTTGACTATGGCGGTGCGGATGCACTGCAAACCCAACACGGCCAATCCCTGCGCCCGCTAATTGAGACAGAGGGTGCCACCCGCGATTTTGCAATGAACGAGTGGGAGTTACTGCCCACCCGCGCCGGTGTTCCGCTTAGTCTGCGCACCGTGCGCACCAAGACGCACAAGATGACCGTCGATTTCCATTCAGGCGCGGGGGAGCTTTATGATCTGGCCGCTGATCCAGATGAAATGCGCAACCTTTTCGACAACGCCGGTTACAGCGATCTGAAAGATGGTTTGATGCAATACATGCACCAACGACCCGACGACGCGATGCCCATCCAAACACAGGTAGGCATGGCCTGACGTCTATTTGTAATGCGCCCGCCGGTCCCCGAAATCACGCACGCGCTTGCGCCACGCCTTGTAGCTACCGGGCTTGAGCGTGTCGCGCATCAACGCTTTGACGTCTTTTTCGCCGATCCCGTATTCGCGGCGGATATCGGCAAAGCTGACGTGGTCCGACAACGCCATTTGCACCACGTCGCTGACATGATCGGGCGGTAATTTCACTGCTTTGTTCATGTCACACAGTTAGGCGTTTTGCCGCCTGCGGCAAGCGGATACGATTGCAGAAACCGCATCACGCGTCATTTCGTCTCTGGCTCTTTTTCGGCCCGACTGTAACGTGGGGCTCCATATCGCGGGGAATTGTGTAGATGAAAAAATTGCTAATCACAGCAGGCGTTTTGGTCGTAATCTGCGCAGGCGTTTCCCTGTATCTGACCCGCAACACTGGCCCCAGCCATCCGGCCCTTCAGGCCGCTGATCTGCCACCGCTGATCCCGACACGCGCGTTCTATGCCGATCCGCGCGCCGCATATGATTACGTGGTCAATTCCGACGCGACTTTGATGGCTTACACCAAGGCAAGCCTGCTGGGCCGTGACATTTTTGGTCGAAGACATCGCCACCCGCACCAAAATCGGCACGCTCCCTTTGGGACTGTCGTTCCTGCGCTGGCACCCCACGGAACCACTGATCCGTTTCATCTTTGAAGGCAACGATTGGGAGGTAGACCCCTACAACCCCGACCGTCAGAACTGGAAACGCATCACACCGGTCAAATTGTCGGGTGGCTGGTCCAAGAACGAAATTGCACAAACAGCTGATGATACGATCCTGACATGGGGCAAGACTTGCAACCGCTGCGGCTCAAACATGTGGCTGGTCAGCCAGGACGGGCTGGAGGCAGAACAGATCGCCGAGGGGACCAATGAAACGGTCTATTGGGTCTTTGACGAAAACGACGCGCCCGTGCTGCGGGTCGACAGTCTGGATGCGGCGCACCAGCGGGTATTTCGCAAGGACGGTGACGTCTGGAACACATTGTTTGATGTGAACCTGAATGATGCGTTCTATCCCTTGGGGCAGGTCAGGGGCGACAATACCGTGCTGGTCACATCGTCGCGCGGACGCGATACCACAGCAATGGTGTCCCTTGATGTCAAAACGGGTGAGGAAACCGTCGTGATCAGCACACAAGGCGCTGATCTGGGCTGGACCAATGACATCACTTTGGACGGGCAACCCGATTTCATCCGTCTAAGGACAGACACAGGTGAGCGACGTGCGTTGACCGATGCCGGTCAAGTGTACCTCGATATTCTGGCAACATTCCCCCAACCTGTTGCGCTGGGTGCCACCAATCCTACGGCGGGCGGGCGGTATGTGGTGCAGTCGCTCTCACCGCAGAACCAATCCTATGTCACCATCCTGATCGACTTGCAGGAAAAGTCCTACATCACCCTTGGTGAATATCATTTCCGCAGGTTTGCCGATGATCTGGTGTTGGATCAGGCGATCACCTTTCCCGCGCGGGACGGTTTGGAAATCCCCGCGATGCTGTTGCGCCCCAAAGGGACAACCGGACCGATCCCCTTTGTCGTGATGATCCACGGCGGCCCAGCACAGCACTGGGGTTCGGGTTATGACCACATGTCGCAATTCCTGCTGAACCGGGGTTACGGGGTGCTGGGCGTCAACTTTCGCGGCTCCACCGGTTATGGCAAGGATTTTCAGGCCAAAGGTTTTATGGAATTTGGCCGCGCCATGCAGGACGATGTGACCGACGCCGCCCTTTGGCTGGTTGAGGAAGGCCTGGCAGATACCGATGCGCTGATCGCGATGGGCGCCAGCTATGGTGGGTATTCCGCTGCATTGGCGATGTCACGTGATCCGGGTCTGTTTGATGCCGCAATCGTCGAATTTCCGATGCTGGATGTAGAATTTCAATCGAAATACCACCCCGGTTTCTGGGACAGTGGCATGTTCGGCTGGTCGCGTTATTTCGGGGATGTCGAGAACCCTGATGAACTGGGCCTGATGCGCAAATATTCCCCCGTGAACCAGATCGCCGATCTGCACGGTCCCGTCCTGTTGATCGGGGGCGTCAAGGATCAGATCACCGCCGTTCAACAAGTGCGCGATTACGAGGCCGCCGCAATCGCGGCGGGCAAACAGATCGAGGTGGCGTACTTTAAAAACGCGGGGCACGGCGTGTCCCATTGGCGCGACGAGTTGCGGCGCGACCGGTTGATCGAGGATTTCCTTGCCACCCATGCAGGGGGTCGCTCGGGTGGGTTTGAATTTGTCGAATGGGCACCAGATTTCGTCGACTGATGCGGGCAATCTTGCCCTTACCTTGCTGTGCTGCCTAAAGTGCGCGCAACAAGGATACGAATAAGAGGCAAGCAAATGACTGCGACAAACACTCGGGCGGAATTTCTGCTGCCCACCGACGAGCTGCGCGATGATCTGCCGTTCTATACCAAAGTGCTGGGCATGCGGCTGGAGAACATCTTTCCCGCTGATGATCCGTCTGTGGCCAGCTTTTCAGGGCATGGTCTGCGCCTACGCATCGAAAAAGGGGCGAATGTGGCCCCCGGCCATCTGCGGATCCTGACCGATGATCCCGACGGGTTTGCAGGTGGGCAACGCCAGTTGACCGCCCCCAATGGCACAAAGATCGACATCGTCCCGCTGACCCCCGCAGTGGTGCAACCCGAAACCGCACATGAGTTTGCCGTGCGCCGTCTGCGCGACGAGGCCCCTTGGGTGATTGGACGCGCGGGCATGCATTACCGCGATCTGATCCCTACGCGTCTGGGCGGGTCGATCATCGCCAGCCACATCCGTATCCCAGATGGTGGCCCGGTTCCGGATATGGTGCATTATCATACCGTCGGGTTCCAACTGATCTTTTGCTACAAAGGCTGGGTTGATGTCCTGTATGAAGATCAGGGCGATATGATCCGCCTGCACGCGGGCGATTGCGTCACCCAACCCCCCGGCATCCGCCACCGCGTGGTTGAAGCATCTGCCGAGATTGAGGTCATCGAAATTGGCGTGCCCGCCGAACATGTAACCACCATCGACCACGATTTTACCCTGCCCAACGGCACCGGCGATCCAACCCGCGAATGGGATGGACAACGCTTTGTGCACCACGTCAAGGAAGGGGCCGTCTGGCAACCCTTTCGCCTGCCCGGATTTACCGCGCGCGATACCGGCATCGCGCAAGGCACCAAAGGTGTCGCCGGCATTCAGGTCGTGCGCATGGATGGGGGCGAAAGCCCTGCAGCCACTCACGATGCCGACATCCATTTCACGTTTGTGATGGATGGCACCATGACGCTGAGCGCCAAAGGTCAGGACGACCGCGACCTGCAAGCCGGAGACGCCTTTGTGATCCCGCCGGGCATGGAAACGCGCTATCACGCCTGTTCCGACGATCTGGAACTGCTTGAAGTCGCATTGCGCGGGGATTTTGCGACAAAACTGTTAGGGTGAATGGGCCGTCCCGTAGTATCGCGAAAAAGCGTTACCAAAATTCGTCTACGCGTGCCGTTTCGTAACATTTACCTTGTCTCAAAAGGTTTCATCGCCTAGTTTTCCCTGAATCAGGGAGAACATCATGCAGGCATTCATCTGTGACGCGCAGCGCACACCCATCGGTCGTTTCGGCGGCGCATTGGCATCGGTCCGCACGGATGATCTGGCAGCGGTCCCGATTGCCGCCTTGATGGCGCGCAACCCCGATGTGGATTGGACGCGGGTCGATGATGTTATCATGGGCTGCGCCAACCAAGCGGGCGAAGACAACCGCAACGTCGCGCGCATGGCTGCATTGCTGGCGGGCCTGCCCGTCGATGTGCCGGGTTCAACAATCAACCGTTTGTGCGCCTCAGGTATGGATGCAGTTGGCAACGCGGCCCGCGCAATTCGCGCCGGTGACATGGATCTGGCAATTGCCGGCGGTGTCGAAAGCATGACGCGCGCACCTTTTGTGATGCCCAAGGCCGACACTGCGTTCTCTCGCAACAATGCCGTTTATGACACCACTATCGGCTGGCGCTTTGTGAACCCCAAGATGAAGGCGCAATATGGCGTCGATTCAATGCCCCAGACCGCAGACAATGTCGCAGCAGACCATGATGTGAACCGCGCAGACCAAGACGCCTTTGCCGCGCGCAGTCAGGACCGTTGGGAAGCAGCAGACGCCGCAGGTCTTTTTGTGGATGAAATCACACCCGTCACGATCCCCCAGCGCAAAGGCGACGCGATCATCGTGGACCGCGACGAACACCCGCGCCCCGGTACAACCGTTGATAAGCTGGGCAAACTGCGCGGCATCAACGGCCCTGATTTGACTGTGACCGCTGGCAACGCGTCCGGCGTAAATGACGGTGCTGCCGCCTTGCTGATCGCCTCCGAAGAAGCCGCCAAAACGCATAAACTGACACCCATCGCGCGTGTTGTCGCCATGTCTGCCGCAGGCGTGGAACCCCGCGTTATGGGCATCGGTCCGATCCCCGCGTGTCGCAAGGTTCTGGCCCGTGCGGGTCTGACCATCGACCAGATGGACGTGATCGAGTTGAACGAGGCCTTCGCATCCCAAGGCATCGCAACCCTGCGCGCGTTGGGTGTTCCCGATGACGCGCCGCATGTGAACGCCAATGGCGGGGCCATCGCCATCGGTCATCCCCTCGGCATGTCGGGTGCGCGTCTGGTGATGACAGCCGCATTGCAACTGAAACGCACCGGTGGTCGCTATGCCCTATGCACGATGTGTGTGGGCGTGGGCCAAGGTGTTGCCCTCATTCTTGAAAGGACCTGAACGATGTATGCACAGATGATCAAGTCGACCGGCGAGGGCGTAAAATCCCTCGACGAGATGGAGCCGCAAGAGCGCGCCTTTCAGGAACGCATCAATGCGGGTGGCAAGATTGAACCAAAAGACTGGATGCCCGACGGTTATCGCAAGAACCTGATCCGCCAGATCGGCCAGCACGCGCATTCCGAAATCGTCGGCCAATTGCCCGAAGGCAACTGGATCACCCGCGCGCCCACGCTGGAACGCAAGGCGATCCTGCTGGCCAAAGTGCAGGACGAGGCAGGCCACGGTCTGTATCTGTATTGTGCCGCTGAAACACTTGGCGTGACCCGCGATCAACTGACCCGCGACCTGCTGTCGGGCAAGATGAAATATTCGTCGATCTTTAACTATCCGACCCTGACATGGGCCGACATGGGTGCCGTCGGCTGGTTGGTTGATGGGGCCGCAATCATGAACCAGGTGCCGCTGCAACGCACGTCCTACGGTCCATATGCCCGCGCGATGGTCCGCATCTGCAAAGAGGAATCGTTCCACCAGCGTCAGGGTTTCGACATCATGATGAAGATGGCGAATGGCACGAACGCGCAACGCAAAATGGCCCAGGACGCACTGAACCGCTTTTGGGGACCAGCTTTGATGATGTTCGGCCCGTCTGATGCGGAATCGGTACATTCCGCGCAAAGCATGGCATGGAAGATCAAGATGAACTCAAACGACGAGCTGCGTCAGAAGTTCGTCGATCTGACCGCCCCGCAAGCGGCATACCTTGGCCTGACCATCCCCGATGACAAGCTGAAGTTTAACGAAGAAACTGGTCACTACGATTATTCCGAACCCGACTGGGACGAATTCTTTGACGTGCTCAAGGGCAATGGCCCCTGCAACACCGACCGGCTGGAGGCCCGCAACAAAGCGTGGGACGACGGTGCGTGGGTGCGCGATGGCATGATGGCGCATGCGGCCAAGAAACGTGCCGCGAAAATGGCAGCGGAGTAGGATCATGAGCACATCAAACGAATGGCCCCTTTGGGAAATTTTCATCCGTGGACAGCATGGGTTAAGCCACCGCCATGTCGGGTCGCTTCACGCACCGGACGCCGAAATGGCGATCAAAAACGCCCGTGACGTATACACCCGCCGCAATGAGGGCGTCAGCATTTGGGCCGTTGAGGCGCATCACATCGCCGCTTCCTCGCCCGAGGAAAAAGGATCGCTTTACGAGCCGTCCAACGACAAGGTTTACCGCCACCCGACGTTCTTTGACATCCCTGACGAAGTGGGTGCGATGTGAGCGATCCACTGTTCGAATACCTCTGCCGCATGGGTGACAACACGCTGGTGTTGGGCCACCGCGTATCGGAATGGTGCGGTGTCGCGCCTGTGCTGGAAGAAGACATTGCGCTGGCGAATACCGCGCTGGACCTGATCGGTCAGACGCAATTGTGGCTGGGTCTGGCGGGCGAAGTTGAGGGCAAAGGCCGCGACGCGGATAAGCTTGCGTACCATCGCGACGTTTGGGATTTCCGCAATGTGCTGTTGGTCGAACAACCCAACGGGGATTTCGGGCGCACGATGATGCGTCAGTTCCTGTTTGACGGTTGGCATCTGGCGTATCTTAAGGCGCTGACTGCATCCTCCAACGACCGGATCGCCGCGATTGCGGAAAAGTCGGTCAAGGAAGTCACCTATCATTTTGAGCGATCCACTGACACGGTTATCGGGCTTGGCGACGGCACCGAAGAAAGCCACCGCAGGATGCAAGACGCGCTTGACCGTCTGTGGCCTTATGTGGGTGAGATGTTCCTGTCTGACGATGTCGATGCCGCGATGATCGCGCAAGGCATCGCGCCTGATCCGACTGCACTGCGCGGGGCTTATGACACACAATTAGACGGCATTCTGGCCGAGGCAACGCTGACCAAACCCGCAGATAATTTCACGCATAAGGGCGGCAAAACCGGCGTGCGGCACACCGAACATCTGGGTCACATCCTGACGCAAATGCAATGGTTGCAACGCGCCTATCCGGATGCGACATGGTAGATCAAACCACCAAATTTTCCGAGGCCCCCGACCTGCTGAAAGAGCTGGAGCGCGCCAAGGTTCAGGGTGCACCGCTTACTGAGAAACCAACGGTCGAGACAGTTTGGGCATGGTTGTCTGTGATCCCGGACCCCGAAATTCCGGTGATCTCGCTGACCGATCTGGGCATCATCCGCGATGTTGCATGGGACGGTGACACGCTGGTTGTCACGGTCACGCCCACCTATTCCGGCTGCCCCGCGACCAGCATCATCAACCTTGATATTGAGACCGCTTTGCGCGGGCATGGCATCGAAAACCTGACGCTGAAACGCCAGATATCGCCGCCATGGACCACCGATTGGCTGACCGACGCGGGCCGCGCCAAGCTGGAGGCTTATGGCATCGCGCCGCCCCGCGCCGCTGGCGGTCCGCAGCACTGCCCGCATTGCAAATCAACCCGCGTGGAAAAGATCAGCCAGTTCGGGTCGACCCCCTGCAAGGCGCAATGGCAGTGCACCGATTGCCTAGAACCATTCGATTATTTCAAATGCATTTGATGCCCAGCCTCGCTACGTTTTTTCGCTTTTTCATATGTGCCGGTTTGGGCGTCAAAATCGCTGTGATCACCGCCAGCTTTCACCCGTTGATCGGTGCAGGCGTCGGCGCGGTCATCGGATTTGCGACGCTTCCTATTGGCAAAGGATCACCCCAATGAGCAAGTTTCACCCCCTTACCGTCACCGAAATTCACCACACAATCCGCGATGCGGTGGTTCTGACGCTTGAGCCATCTGACCCGCAGGCGTTTGAATTCACGCAAGGGCAGTATCTGACATTCAAGCAGGATTTTGACGGCACAGAATTGCGCCGCAACTATTCGATCTGCGCGGGTCTGGATGATGGCAAACTGCAAGTCGGTATCAAACGTGTCGACGGTGGCGCGTTTTCGACCTTTGCCAATACCGCGCTCAAGGTCGGGGACACGCTGCACGCGATGCCGCCGCAGGGCAAATTCAACACACCGATTGAACCGGACCACGCCAAGAATTACCTCGGGTTTGCGGGTGGCTCCGGTGTCACGCCGGTGCTGTCGATCCTAAAAACGGTGCTAAAACGTGAACCGCTTAGCAAGTTTACCCTCGTCTATGCCAACCGCGCCGTGAACACGATCATGTTCCGCGAGGAATTGGAGGATCTGAAGAACCGCTATATGGGGCGGTTGAAGATCATCCACATGCTGGAATCCGGTCAGGATATTGATCTGTTCACAGGGCGCGTCGATCAGGACAAATGTGCCGCGCTTTTCAAACAATGGATTGATATCAAAGCCATCGACACCGCGTTTATCTGCGGACCAGAGCCGATGATGCTGGCGATTTCAGAAAGCCTCGTCACGCATGGGTTACGCGACGATCAGATCAAGTTCGAGCTGTTCTCCGAAAGCCAGCAAGGACAGCTGGCCAAACAAGAGATGGCCAAACGCAGCGAGGGGCAAAAGGGCACCGAACTGACCGTGATCATCGACGGGGCACACCGCACGTTCGAGATGCCAAAAGGCCAATCGGTGCTGGAGGCCGCGTTGGAAAACGGCCAAGACGCGCCTTTTGCCTGCAAGGCCGGCGTCTGTTCGACCTGCATGTGCAAGGTGATCGAAGGCGAGGTCGAGATGATCAGCAACAACGCGCTTGAGGATTACGAGGTCGAGCGCGGCTATATCCTGTCGTGCCAGTCCTACCCGCTGACGGATAAACTGGTCGTCGAATACGATACACACTAACGGAGATACCCCATGCTGAACGTCCAGAGTTTTGCTGCCGGTCAGTGGGTTATGCCCGGTGCTGGTGCCCGAAATATCGCAAGCGCGATTACCGGCAATGTGATTGCGCAGGCGGGCAATGACGCGCTCGATGTGCAGGCGATGCTTGGCTATGCGCGGGACGTGGGCGGCCCTGCCCTGCGCAAGATGACATTCCATGACCGCGCACGCATGCTCAAGGCGGTCGCGATGTACCTGATGGAGCGCAAACAGGCGCTGTATGAATTAAGCTATGACACCGGCGCTACCCTGTCAGATCACAAGATCGACGTAGATGGTGGCATTGGCACGATGATGGTTTTCGCCTCCAAGGGACGGCGCGAAATGCCGGACGGGCATGTCTATCTGGACGGCCCACCAGAGCAGTTGGGGCGCACAGGTGCGTTTATGGGGCGGCATATTTGTACGCCACTACAAGGGGTTGCGGTGCATATCAACGCTTTCAACTTTCCGGTTTGGGGCATGTTGGAGAAACTCGCTCCAACGCTTTTGGCCGGCGTTCCGGCAATTGTGAAACCTGCGACATCAACGTGCTACGTCACAGAGGCCTGCGTGCGGATGATGCTGGACAGTGGCCTGCTGCCTGTGGGTGCGCTGCAACTGGTGTCGGGCGGTTTGGGCGACATGCTGGACCATCTCGACTGTCAGGATGCGGTGGCGTTCACGGGGTCTGCGGAAACCGCGCTCAAGCTGCGCGGAAACCCAAAACTGATGGAAAACTCGGTCCGGTTCGCGTCCGAGCAGGACAGCTTGAACGCTTCTGTCCTTGGTCCGGATGCCGTGGCAGGAACGCCGGAATTTGATCTCTTCGTGAAAGAAGTGCAGCGCGAAATGACCGCAAAAGCAGGTCAGAAATGTACCGCAATCCGGCGTATTATGGTACCCGAAGCGCAAATTGATGCTGTGATTTCAGCGCTTAGCGCGCGTTTGGCGAAAACCACCATCGGTGATCCGCGACTTGAGACAACCCGCATGGGCGCGCTGGTCTCGGCAGGTCAAAAGCGCGATGTGCTGGAAAAGGCCGCATTGATCGGGGCAGAGGCCGAGCAGGTCTTTGGCGATATGGACGGCTTTGACGTGATGGGTGCTGACAAGGACAAAGGCGCGTTCGTGCCGCCGATGTTGTTTCATTGCGCAGACCCTGATGCCGCCCGGCGCGTGCATGACACCGAAGCATTCGGGCCAGTCGCCACCATCATGTCCTACCGCGATCTGACCCACGCAGTCAGCCTGTTAAACAAGGGCAAAGGGTCGCTGGTGGCGTCTGTTATCACCAACGATGGCGATGTTGCACGCGAGATCACCTTGGGCGCAGCAGCATTCCACGGACGGCTTTATTTCAACAATCGTACGTCAATGGCCGAGGCAACGGGCCACGGTGCGCCGCTGCCCCATATGGTACACGGCGGACCGGGGCGCGCAGGCGGTGGTGAGGAACTTGGCGGGATCAGGGGTGTCATGCACTATATGCAACGCACCGCGATCCAAGGCAGCCCCGACATTCTGACCGCGATTGGCGCGCAATGGGTGCCCGGCGCGGTGGAGGTGTCGCACGGTGCACATCCGTTCACGCGAACCTTCAACGAGGTTGAGCTTGGTGAGACGTTCAATTCCCCGTCTCGCACCATAACGCTGGACGATATCGAAACCTTTGCGCATTTCACCGGCGATACGTTTTATGCCCACATGGACGACGAGGCCGCACGCGCGAACCCGTTTTTTCCCGGTCGTGTGGCGCATGGATATCTGTTGCTCAGCTTTGCGGCGGGTCTGTTTGTGCAGCCTGATCCGGGGCCGGTTATGGCCAATACCGGTTTGGACAATCTGCGGTTCATGGCCCCCGTTGCCGCGGGCGACAGCATCCGTGTGCGCTTGAGCGTGAAACACAAAACCCCGCGAAATGATGAATACGGTGAAGTGCGTTGGCACGTCACACTTTACAACCAAGATGACGCAGTGGCGGCAGAATACGAACTGCTGACAATGAATGCCTACTGATCGTTTCATAGATCAAACGGCTGACCTGCGCGCGCTTGGCGGGCGGCGGGTCTGGTCATTGATGGTCAGCCTGTTTGGCGATCTGGCGCTAGCCGAGGGTGACGCGATTGACGGACCGGTCTTGTCCACGATCATGGGCGCCTTGCAGGTCAAGCCCGAGGCCGTGCGCGTCGCACTCCACCGCTTGCGCAATGATGGCTGGGTCACATCCACCAAGTCGGGGCGCATTTCAGCGCATGCCTTAACCGCAAAGGGCCGCGCCGAAAGCGTTGCTGCCAGCCCGCGCATCTATGCGCGTACGCCTGCCGCAGACATGCCGTGGCAGATTATTGTGGTTGAAAACGCCACCCTGCCTGTTGACGAAGGTTTTACGCCCATTTGCCCGCGCATTTACGTTGGCTCAGGTAAGCTGACCCCGCCACAGGGCGCGTTACGCTTTAGTGGTGCTACAGCGCCAGATTGGCTGCGCGCCCAAGCCGAACCTGTGCACCTGCGCGAGGATTATACCGCCCTGCACAATGCCTTGGCCGGGCTAAAAGACACCCTGCCCGCACCCGGCGCGCTGTCCCCGATTGAAATCGCAGCGTTGCGGTGCCTGATCGTGCACAACTGGCGCAGGCTGGTGCTGAAACATCCGGCCTTGCCTGCCGGTCTGACCAAACCTGATTGGCCCGGACAGCGCTGTCATCTTTTGGTCGATGATCTGTTGCACCGCTTCGCGCGCCCCACGATCGCCGCGATGGATCAGCAGCAAGCAGCGTAGAGCCTATTCCGAGAACCGCCTTAACGACACGCTTTCCCACGCCCTGCATCCGCGTTATAGCGATGCCATGACAAATACAGTTTATAAAAATGACCTGCCCGACGGCCTTGATTTGGGGCCAATCGTGGCGATTGATTGTGAGACGATGGGGCTGCATCCGCACCGCGACCGTCTGTGTGTGGTGCAATTGTCCGGAGGCGACGGAAATGCGCATCTGGTGCAAGTCGCCAAAGGCCAGACAGAGGCACCGAACCTGTGCCGTCTGCTGACAGATCCTGACGTGCTAAAACTGTTCCACTTTGGCCGATTTGACATTGCCGCCATGCAAAACGCGTTCAGCGCGGTCACGGCACCGGTCTATTGCACCAAGATCGCAAGCCGTCTGGTGCGCACCTTTACCGACCGGCACGGGTTGGCGAAACTGCTGCAAGAGCTGTTGCAAATCGACATTTCCAAGCAGCAACAATCCAGCGACTGGGGGGCGGGTACACTGACCACGGCCCAGATCGACTATGCCGCATCTGACGTGCTGTACCTGCACAAACTGCGCGAAAAGCTGAATGAGATGCTGGTGCGTGAGGACCGGATGGAAGTCGCACAAGCCTGTTTTGACTTCCTGCCCATGCGCGCCAATCTAGACCTGATCGGCTGGCCCGAGACGGACATTTTTGCCCACGCATGAGCACCCCGTTTCTAGATACTGCCCGCAGGGTGATCCGCGCCGAGGCCGAAGCGCTGACGACGCTTGCGGATGGTCTTGATGATCGGTTTCGCGCCGCTATTGATCTGATGCGCACCTGCGAGGGGCGCGTGATTGTGACAGGTATCGGCAAATCCGGCCACATCGCCAAAAAGATCGCCGCGACCTTTGCCAGCACCGGCACGCCTGCGCAATTTGTGCATCCGGCAGAGGCCAGCCATGGCGATCTGGGCATGATCACAGCAGCCGATGTGATTCTGGCGATTTCAAACTCGGGTGAGGCACCTGAACTGGGCAACCTTATCGCGTATTCGCGCCGCCATGCGATCCCGTTGATCGGCATAACCAGCCGCGAAGACAGCGCGCTTGGCAAACATTCTGACGTGATCCTCGCGCTGCCCCAATTGGGCGAAGCATGTGGCACCGGCGTTGTGCCAACCATCTCGACCACAATGACGCTGGCGATGGGTGATGCGCTGGGCGTGGCACTGATGGAAAACCGGGCTTTCACAGCTGAACATTTCCGCGCCTTTCATCCCGGCGGCAAGCTGGGAGCGCAACTCAGCAAGGTCAGCGACCTGATGCACAGCGGCACGTCTATGCCGCTGGTCGATCAGGACGCACCGATGGCCGATGCGTTGAACGAGATTGCTGGCAAAAGCTTTGGCGTGACTGGGGTGACGGATGCGAACGGCAAGCTGGTCGGGATCATCACCAACGGTGACCTGAGCCGCCACATGGAAGGCCTTTTGTCGCTGAAAGCCCGCGATGTCATGACGCCGAACCCCGTGACAATCGCACCTGATGCGCTGGCGGAAAAAGCGGTTGGCATGATGAATGCCCGCAAGATTACCTGCCTGCTGGTCGTTGATCCGCTGCAGCCGCAGATACCTGCCGGGTTGCTGCATATCCATGATTGCCTGCGCGTGGGGCTGGGCTAGGGCGCGGTGCAGGCGGACCGGCATACGCGCCTTGTCTCATGGCTCAAGGTGCTGTTGCCCCTCGCGGCGCTCTCGCTGCTTTCGACATTGTTCTTGCTGTCGCGCGGCGTAGACCCCGAAACAGTGATCCCTTTTGCGGACAAAGAAATACAGGACAGGTTGCGCGACCAGATCGTTACCGGCCCGTTCTATTACGGCACAACGGCCAAGGGCGACCAGATCGCGTTTAGTGCCGAATCTCTGACTACACCGCAGGGCGAAATTGGTGCGAACCAAGCGTTGGCCGTTGACGTTGTGATGGACCTTGCCGGTGGTGCGCAGATCAAAATGATCGCAGATATCGGTCGATTTGACATTGGCCAAGACATCGCTGACCTGAAGGGGAACGTGGTTATAACAACATCGACCGGCTACCAGATCACGAGCGAACGATTGGTTGCGTTGATGTCCCAACTCGACGTGCGTTCGCCCGGTCCCGTTCAGTCCGAGGGGCCCATTGGAACACTGGCCGCCGGTCAAATGATCCTCAGCACACCGCAATCGGACGGACCCGCGCAATTGATTTTCACAAACGGTGTGAAGCTGGTATATGTGCCAAAACAGGACGAAGAGTGACCCACGTGAAATACCTAGCAAAAGTGCTGTTGCCCCTCTTTCTGGTTCTGCCCATCTTTGTGATGCTGCCCGTTTTTCTAATGCTGAATGCGCTGCCTGCCGCAGCACAGGGCACCAATGTGGCCTTTGGCACAATCCAGCAAGACACCGGTCTGCCGGTTGAGGTTACATCGGATAATCTGGCTGTTGATCAGGCAACCGGAACGGCGGTCTTTACGGGAAACGTTCTGATCGGTCAGGGCGAAATGCGCCTGTCCGCCCCGCGTGTGTTGGTTGTCTATGACCAAACCAAAAGCGCCATCGCCAGCCTTGAGGCAACAGGTGGCGTGACACTGGTGTCCGGCCCTGACGCAGCAGAAGCCGAACGCGCCGATTACAGCATCAGCGAAGGCACGATTGTGATGACCGGCAATGTGCTGCTGGATCAGGGTTTGAACGTACTAAGCGCAGACAAGATGACCGTACAATTGGAAACAGGAACCGCGCAAATGGCAGGCCGCGTGCGCACGATCATCCAGACAGGTGGCGACAACTGATGGACACGCCCGAACTGACAATCGCGGGCGGCAGTGCCGGTTTGCGGGTTGAACACCTGCGCAAATCCTACCGGAAAAAAGTCGTTATCCGCGATTTTTCGATGTATCTGGACCGGGGTGAGGTCGTCGCGCTACTTGGCCCTAACGGGTCCGGCAAAACCACAACATTCTACGCAATCGCTGGTCTGGTCACGCCCGAGGGCGGCAGCGTTGTCGTGGATGGCAAGGATGTGACCACCTTGCCGATGTACCGGCGCGCACAGCTTGGCATCGGGTATTTGCCACAAGAGATGAGCATCTTTCGCGGGCTTAGCGTGCAGGACAATATTGCCGCTGTTCTGGATATTTCGATCCCGCACCGTCGGGAACGGCGCGAGCGGTTGGAAGAACTGCTCTCTGAGTTTCATATCGAGCACCTTCGCCGCGCGCCTGCACTGGCCTTGTCGGGCGGTGAACGGCGACGTGTCGAGATTGCACGCTGTTTGGCAGCGAATCCCAAATACCTGCTGTTGGACGAACCTTTTGCCGGGGTTGATCCGATCAGTGTCGGCGATATCCGGCACCTCGTGTCGGACCTCAAGACCCGTGGCATTGGCGTTTTGATCACCGACCACAATGTGCGCGAAACGCTGGAGATCGTTGACCGCGCCTATATTCTGCACGAAGGGCGCGTGCTGATGTCGGGCAATCCGGACGAGGTCGTACAGAATGAAAATGTGCGCCGGGTTTATCTGGGCGACAATTTCCGCATTTCCTAAGAATCCGTTAATTAGCAGACATATTTTTCAGGCTTTGGCCTGTCAGTTATGATTGACTTTATAGCGATTTCAGCGCCTCATACAGGTATGGTAACAACATATTCCTTGATGATATTGCATCGGTCCCTGCACTTGGGATACGATCATAAGTATCTGAACAGATTACCTAATTTTCCCATCTGGCACAATTTATGAACCAATTTTTCGGTGTTAATTGCGTGCCTGATGACACTTAACCAGGAGACTATATGCGGTATCAAATCAGCGGAAAACAGATCGACATTGGCGAAGCGCTTCAGATCCATGTGAAAGAAGAATTAGGTGCATCGGTGCAAAAATATGCGGAGCGACCGACAGATGCTCTGGTCGTATTTTCCAAGTCAGGTCACGAGTTTGTCTGCGAGGCGACCGTCCATCTTTCGACCGGCATGACAGCATCCGCCAAAGCTCATAACAACGAGATTTATGGCGCGTTCGATGACTGCAACGAGAAGATGGAGAAGCAACTGCGCCGTTACAAGCGTCGGTTGAAGGACCACCATAAAGACCGTGTAGAACCGGTTGAATTTCTCGGAGCTTCCTCGTATATCCTGCAATCACAAACCGAGGCCGAGGCAGAAGAGCCCGAAACACTTCAACCGATGATCATCGCCGAGATGCAGACAAACATCGCTACTTTGTCCGTAGGCGAAGCGGTCATGCAGATGGAGCTTTCTGGTGCCCCAGTATTGGTTTTCCGAAAAGAAGGGAAAGACGGTCTAAATGTTGTATATCGCCGCGACGACGGCAATATCGGCTGGATCGACCCTTAACAACACGCCAGCGGGCCAAACCCGCTTCAACACAGGGTCTTACGCATGGATTTTCTATCGCTCCTCAAGCCAGAGGCTGTGAAAGTGTTGACGTCCGCGTCAAGCAAGAAACGTTTGATGCAAGAACTGGGTGATCTGGTTCATGCTGCGTATGATGTTGATGCCCCACATGTTGTTGAGGCTTTGTTGACACGCGAAGCGCTGGGGCCCACGGGTGTGGGCCACGGCGTGGCTTTGCCGCATGCACGACTAGAAGGTCTGGAGCACGTCGTCGGTGCGTTTGTTCTTTTGGACAAGCCGATTGATTTTTCCTCTGTCGATCGTCAACCTGTTGATCTGGCATTCGCCCTTTTTGCACCTGAAAACGCGGGTGTTGAACATCTCAAGGCGCTGGCGCTGGTGTCACGCACCCTGCGCGATGCGTCCGTTTGTGCAAAGTTGCGGGCAAATCATGATGCGACGACGCTGTACACGATCCTGACAGAAGAGCGGGCCGATCAGGCGGCATAGGGTGGGCCCCGGAATGCCTCAAATATGATCTAGGTCTTACCTATTTCCAGCGATCAAACCCGAAATTCATGTAGTCGCGTTGGTAGGCATCAGCGGCCAGCGCCTCGATCTCGTCATCATATATGGCATCAAGGGCATACGGCTGATCCGAGATGTTTTCCGTCATGGCAGGAACATCGGTTCTGCCCACTGCCTTGGCCAGATCGCGCAATTCTGCCTCAAGCTCCGTTTCCCGGATAATGCGATCCGGCAGACATAATTCCCCGAACCCGGCAAGGGCCTGCGCTTGCGTGCACCAAGCTGCATCGACACGAATTGCCGTCTGACCCGACAGATTGCCTTTCAGGAATGTCAGGAACGCGGCAAACGCTGTGCGATGTGCATTCAGGTCATACCCAGCGTCAGGGCCATCCACCGGCAACGGCATCTTGTAGCGCCGCATCATCGTGTTGCGCAGTTGGGTATAGCTGCCTTTGCCAGTTGTCAGAATATGGCGGCAAAACGCGTCATGCGCGCGCTGAACCGGATGGCGCAACACAGTGAAACTGCGGTGGCCGGGATTGCCTCGTTTCCATTGCCGCAGGTCTTTTTGCGTCATCTTTGTCCGCAGATCGCCCGGCCCGGCGCCATCAAGATTGGCGAGCCATTCTAGAATATTTGCCTGCGGCCCACTGCGCAGTGGCAGATAAAGCAATGGCGCATCCGCAGCAGCCACATAGGACGGCACATTGGGCCCGCGGCGCGGTTCAAAATTTGGCGTGCGCGTCAGGTCAAACCGGTCCAGTTGTGACAAAGCCTGCAACATCTCATCATAATTGCGCACCTTGTCCGAGATCGGGCTCGGGTTTTGTTTTTTAAGGTTCTTGTCCAGTGCATCTAAACGGGCATCCACACCCAGATAAGCGGCAAGGCCGTTCATCACATCAACGTTTTGCAGGTCTTCGTAAGCCACATAAAACGCGGTTTGACCGCTGATCTGCAAACGGTTCAACAAAGTCACCTGAAACGCCTGAAGCGCCTCGAGATGGGCGGCAAACTCGGGCCCGTCAAATTCCGCCTGTGCCGATTTGAGCGCCTTCATATCAGTCAGTTTCCACTGCCCGGTCGCTTGCGCGATTTTCCAGCTTACATAGCTTTCGACAGGATTGCGGGTCAGGACGATCTTGGCGCAGGTCCGGTCATCCATGATGCGATCAAGAACGCGTGGATCGTGGTCATGGAAATAGCGAAATCCGCTTAGTTGAGCAGTATCGTTTCGTATCGCATCCAGCAGAATTTCAGGTTTCCTGTCTCGCGTTCCATGATCAACGCCAAGAATTGGCTTGTTTTCAGGATAACCCAGAAAATGCGGGTTGAACGCCTCTCCGTGGCAGGCGACACCCTCAAGCTGATTCAGGTTTGCCTCCAGAAAATTCGATCCTGTCCGCATTTCGGCAAAGACCACAAAGCTTTGGAATTCCGGCGACATCCTTACTGAACCAGATACGGTCTGCGTTGTGTTTTTGGCGTCGCCGCAACACCGCGCTCAACCGGGAAATCACCCATGAGATATGGGTGCATGCCCTGGTTCTTGAGGTTTTGCAGGAACTGGCCAAAGCCGCTGAGGTCGACCATTTTGGGGGCCTCGGACAGGCGGCGCAATTTGGTGCGGCCAATCTCGTCCAGAATTCCTTGTAGCGGCTCCATCGGTGCTTCGATAAATTCTGCCATCGTCCAAATGCGCAC
>Ga0115564_10000875_pt1 | contig 28991 bp, 35 predicted proteins | sample COGITO_mtgs_1105_7_FD_88680 | JGI IMG/M metagenome (GOLD analysis project Ga0115564, IMG submission 88680) | Pelagic marine microbial communities from North Sea - COGITO_mtgs_110523 | ecosystem: Environmental > Aquatic > Marine > Epipelagic | place: Germany:Helgoland, sampling site Kabeltonne...
CTAAACTCCACCGTACAGCACCACACAGACCGCTGAGCGAGGGTATGCACGTTTGTGAAAACCTGTGAGCTAGGTGACATGGCTTGCGCGTGACGACTAGAAAATGACACGCAAGTCACCCTCTAGCGAAAGGATCAAACGAAAAACACTCGAAGCGCGCCGCTTGCATCACCGCCAGCACGCTGCATAATCAAACCAGCCAGATGTGCCAAACTCTCTCTTAGTTTAGGTAGCCATTGGTCACAAAAACCCTGACGACGGACAGGCTAAAGTCTATGCCATGCGCGCCTGCACACGCGCGGCTTTATGTCATTGGTGTGAGTTTCCGCTTTTGAAGTTGTCTACCTGTTTATTTTACGAGGGGTGCCAGCTTACATCAGGTAGGACAATGACCCGGAGTTAATTGCCGAGGCGGCTAGAGACTGGATTAAGGCAGTCGGGGCTAAGACTGCCTACATCGAGCCTGGGTCACCCTGGGAGAACAGATACTGCGAGAGCTTCAACGGGCGGATGCGAGACGAACTGTTAAACGGCGAAATATTCTACTCGCTACGTTGAAGCCCAAATCATGATCGAAAGCTGGAGAAAACATTACAACACCAAGCGACCACGCATTGCACTGGGCTACCGCCCACCAGCGACTGAAGCTATCATCCCGATGGACCAAAGGCCGATCATGCACTAGCTCTAAATGTGGACCACCCAAGTGGGGCTACTCAATTGCTCTGGCCATGGTGTCGGTAGAGCACGCCAACATCGGCGCGCAGGTCGAGGTCGTCACAAGGTCTGGTCCCTTCCCCGCGATGATATGCGAGCGTCCGTTCTATGATCCAAAAAAACAAACCGCGGCTGCTTGACACCCTGCCCTTGCTCGTAACTTAACAAATAACCCGTTTGGAGATCTATCTAGGTAATTACTGAAGGTCTATTGTTTTATATGGTCAACGTTGACCGCCATCTAATTCTCCACCATGTTTATCTCAATTTTTTATTTGCAAAGAGAACTAGGGTCCTTCAAGCAACTTCTAAACTTACGCAAGGCCGAACCTAATGATAAACTTGAGACAAAAGACCGAAGCTGTGTTTTCAGATGCCATATCCATTCCCCCAACGCCCTCAAATATTGATGAAAGTGAATGGCTGACCCGGTTAGAACTTGCAGCATGCTATCGGCTGGTCGATCACTATGGCTGGACCAGCGTAGTATATAATCACATCACATTGCGTGTGCCCGGAACAAATGAATTTTTGATCAATCCTTTTGGTCTGCGATACGATGAAATTTCGGCATCTAACCTCATTCGCGTCGATGTTGATGGAAACAAAAAGTCCGAAAGCAAGTGGCCCGTGAATAAGGCTGGCTATCTCATACATTCCAAATTGCACCAAGCACGCGAAGACCTGCATTGCATAATACACACACACGAGCCCGTTTCGCAGGCGCTTTGTGCATTGCAGTCGCAGGCGATCCCGCTCACCCAAGAAGGCTGTCAGCTTTACGAACGGATTGGTTATCATGACTTTGAAGGCATAGTTCTAGACGGAAGTGAAGGACCCCGTCTAGTGGAGGCGATTGGCCGTAATGCCCACACGCTCTTGTTGCGCAACCACGGTCTGATTACCGCTGGACCAGATGCAATTTGGGCCTTTGTTCGTCACCTCGCTTTTATTCGGAATACCGAGGTACAGCTTGCTGCAATGGCATCCGGAAAACTCAATCTGATACCAAACGAAATTATGGTAAAGACACGCGAACAATTTGAAGGTGGCTCGGCGCAGGCAAATGCACTTGTTAGACATCCCGAATGGCCAGCCTTAGTGCGACTGATTGATCAAATAGACCCTACTTGGAAAAGCTAGAATCTAGCTTAGCTGTCGCTTCGAAAGCCAATCACAATCCTAAATCCTCCAAATAAGGCCCTCCCTTTGAAGTGGTCCGCCCCTGTAGTTAGGACAGCAGAGGGCTAGAGATGGCCATTAAGAGTCCCAAGCCGGAAGAGATTGTCATGAAGTTACGGCAAGTTTAAGTTCTGATGGGCCAAGACATGCCCCTAATTGATGCTATCAGACAGATCAGCGTGAATAAACAAACCTATTATCGCTGGAAGAAGAAGTACGGCATACCGCGAAGGATTAGAATTTGGTGCCAATTGCGGAACCCTGAAATGCCACGCATAGTACCTATACCGGCAGGCCCGTACCCGTTGAAACGTGGGTGCCAAAACTTTTTCAGCTCCATGATCGCATGGATTAGGATCGCTTGGGTATTTGCACAGAGCAGTCAACATGCCGATCACATGATCCATCGTCGCTTGCCCATAACCTGAAACGTTCAGCCCGTCGCTGCTCAAAGGCGAAGGTGTGCAGAGAAACTTGCCTAGTTGCGGGGCCATCGGCCACGCGCCCGATTGCATCATCAGTTCCGGCATATCCCAGATTGCTTGCATCGAGCTGATCTTGCCATTCTCAATCTGATAAAACTCATGATAACGCATGTGCGTCAGATGTCCCGTCGGGGTAATATCCATGAAGGGCGCGACGAAAGTGCCCATGTAGTTATCCCCCATGGAGCCGATCCAGTCGCGCCCCTCTGGGTTAGTGCCAGCAAGCATGATCATATCACGGCACTCAAGGTCGGGCATGGCGGCATGAAGCGGTCCGATGCAAGTGTTCCAAAGCGCATCTGGTCCCGTCAAATCGCCAAACGGGTGGCACATATGCAGCGCCGCATCGGGTGCAAACACGCCGCGCATCGCCTTGCGATTGGCAGTCTCTTCAACATCCATCATCGCCAATTGGAACGGCTTGATCAGCATTTTCAAGGCATCGAGGCTCATTCAGCGGCCGTTCCATATGGCACGTTCTTACCACCATAACGACGGACCCGAAGGTTGCACTGTTCTGCATAACCCACGAATCTTTCCAACAGACACAATCGCGAGCCATATGCACCAATCTCTGCTGCAGATTCATCTGTAGTGACACACTGATAGCTATGCGTTTTCAGGAACTTACCAACCCAAATACCACTTTTGTAGCGCCCTGCTTTCTTCGTTGGCAGCGTGTGGTTAGTGCCGATCACCTTGTCGCCATTGGCTAAATTTGTGCGCGGCCCAAGGAACAAAGTCCCGTAGGAATGCATGTTCTCAAGGAACCAAACATTGCGGTCCGTCATCACTTGGACGTACTCGGAGGCAATATCGTTGGCGACGGTCAACATTTCGTCATAGGTGTCGCACAGGATCACCTCGCCATAGTCTTCCCAGCTGGTGCGAGCAGTCTCTTTGGTTGGAAGAATTTCGAGAATGCGTTGGATCTCGACCAAGGTTTCTTCGGCCAACCTCTTCGAATTCGTGAGCAAGACCGCTGACGAGTTATAGCCATGCTCCGCTTGGCCTCAGCCACGAAGGCATTACCTGGACCGACCAGCATATCTACAGGTTTGATCGTTTCCGTACCAATCGCCATCGCACCCACCGCTTGCATGCCACCCATCGCGTAAATCTCGTGTGCGCCACCCATATGCATCGCCGCAACAATTGCCGGATGCGGTTCACCGTTCATTGGAGGAGCAGACGCGATGATCCGAGGAACCTGCGCAACATTGGCCGTGAGCACCGACATATGCGCAGAAGCGACCATCGGGAACTTACCACCTGGTATATAGCAACCCACTGATTGCAAATGGATATTCTTGTGATCCAGCACAACACCCGGCATGGTTTCCACTTCGATATCCGTCATTGACGCGCGCTGCGCTTCGGCGAAACGGCGAATTTGGACCTGCGCGAATTTGATATGTTCCATGTCGCGCGCCGAAACTTTGCTCATCGCAGCGTCTATTTCGGATTGGGCTAAACGGAAGTTCTCAGGTTCATACTTATCGAACTTCGCGCTCAACTCGCGCACAGCTGTATCGCCGCGCTCCTCAATATCTTTTAACGTATCCTCAACGATACCGCGCACTTTCGCATCGTCTTCTGCGCGTTCCGCCTCGGATTTTCCAGTTTTAAGCGTCGTGATTGCCATTGATTTCATCCTCGTCGTTTCACCGCACTAGACGCGAGTTATTTCTGAAAACTGTAGCCTAGACGCACCTGTGGCCCACTCGCGCGCAAAGGGTTGCAGCTCAAACAAGCGACAGCCATCGCTACAAATTGGGGCACTTGAAGCGCGAGCATCCTGCGACGACCGTGTTGCTTGAGCGCTATGCTCTTGGCCGCAATCCTCATTTTCGCAATGGCCGTGACGCGAACGCGCCTATCTTTCCAATTGGCGATGTGGACCCCTGCCTGCCCGTTCATGAGGACGCCATCGGCGCTGTAACTGCATCTGGCAAACCTGTGGCGTTCCAGCATAGCGCTGCGTTTCTGGCGCTGCGCTAAGCAAGAACTGTGGAGTATGAAAACGTCTCTTTAAGGCTCGAAGCAGGGGGCATCAGGGCTGTTGGCACCGGCAATATAGACCTTGGCAGTCATCAGGCCTTCTGGTTTGCTTGGTCCCAATTCCATCCAGACACCGCGCTTTGGACGCCCTAGCTTTACCGTTTAAAACAAAAAGCCGCGCTCTGCATCTCTGCAAAGCGCGACTTTTCTTTGTGGTGTGGTGGCTCTTACTACTTTGTTATGATCTCCGGCCCCATGAAATAGGTGGGTAGAAAGGTTGAGAACCACGGCACATAAGTGATGATGATCAGGAACACGAAGAGCACTGCAAGGAATGGCAGCGCCGCCTTCACCACACGCATCATAGGCATGCCAGCAACACCAGAGGTCACGAAAAGGTTCAAACCAACTGGCGGCGTGATCATCCCGATCTCCATATTCACGACCATAATGATGCCAAGGTGAATTGGATCAATCCCCAGTTCAATCGCGATTGGGAACACCAAGGGGGCCACAATGACAATGAGGCCTGATGGCTCCATAAACTGACCACCGATCAGCAAGATCACATTGACTATCACCAAGAACATCACCGCACCAAAACCCGCTTGCAACATCGCGCCAGCGATCTGCTGTGGGATTTGCTCGTCAGTCAGGACATGCTTCAGGATCAACGCGTTGGCGATGATGAACATCAAAGTCACTGTCAGCTTGCCCGCTTCAAACAACGTATCGCGCGTGTCTTTGTGGAAGAACGCAGTGGCCAAAGCGATAGGTTTTTCAAGCAGACTTAGATTGCGCTGCCCCTCACCCTTATAAAGCGGCCCCATATCACGATAGATAAAATTCGCAATGAAGAACGCATAGACCGCGGCCACGGCCGCTGCCTCTGTCGGGGTGAAGATACCGCCGTAAATGCCGCCCAAGATGATCACGATCAGGAACAGGCCCCAGCCTGCTTCCGCACCTGAAGCCCAGACTTCACCCCAGCCCTTCCACTCGCCTTTGGGCATGTTGCGCATTTTCGCGATGGCATAGATCGTCACCATCAACATCGTGCCAGCCATAAGACCCGGAATGACGCCCGCAAGGAACATACGGCCCACGGAAACATCCGTTGCAGAGGCGTAAACAACCATCACGATGGACGGCGGAATGAGGATACCAAGCGTACCTGCGTTGGCGATTACACCAGCCGCGAAGTCCTTACTATAGCCCACCTGCACCATGCCCGCGATGACTATGGAGCCGATGGCCACAACTGTCGCAGGGCTAGAGCCAGAGAGCGCTGCGAAGAGCATACACGCGAAGACACCTGCGATTGCGAGGCCTCCGGGCAGATGGCCCACAATGGCAATCGAGAAACGAATGATCCGCGCCGCAACGCCGCCTGTGGACATAAAGCTAGAGGCTAAAATGAAGAACGGGATCGCAAGCAGCGTGTAGTGCCCTGCCATCGCTTGGAAAAACGTCTGCGCGATTGAGGCAAGCGATGTATCGCTCAGCACCAGTAAGAAGATGATCGACGAGAAACCAAGCGAGATCGCGATGGGCACGCCGACTAGCATCAGGCCGATGACTATAGTGAATAAAATTGCGACTTCCATGTCCTCAGCCCTCCTTATTCATTCGGGCCACGTTGGCCACATCTTCTTCGGCCTCATGGCTGACGATGATCGTGGCTTGCGTGCCTTTGAGCACACGAATGCCGACTTGGATGAAGCGGAACAAAAGCAAAGCTGCGCCAAACGGCAGCATCGCGTAAGGAATAAACCGCGGAAGTTTTTCGTATTCTTCACCTTGGTTCATGCTGCTTTCCAGAAAACGCAGGAACTCAGGCAAAGGAATGTCGTTGGTCTCATACCATGCTTGATCGCGGCTATTCTCGAACCCCGTCGGGAACCAGCGTCCAGATGTGGAATCATACCCCGCGAAAGGCGCCCAGTAATCCCACGACCCTTTAAGCAGTAAAAACGCGTAAGCGATACACACCGCAACGGCGATAATCGCAAGGACCCGTTTCACGGGCGTGCCGAAGAGGTTGATGATCGCATCGACACCCAAATGCGCGGTCACTTTCACCGCGTAGCTGATGCCAAATAATACGAGCCAAGCAAAAAGGAAGGAGACCATCTCAAGCCCCCAGATTAACCCTGTGTTGAAGCCATAGCGCAGGATCACATTGGTAAAGGTGATCAAGGTCATGAGGCCAAGGATCAGCGCAATCGCCGTCTCTTCGATCTCATTCACAGCGCGGCCCAATGCAGTTTGCGGCTCAAAATGCGCAGACATGCCGGTGCCTCCCTATTCTGTTCTGGGTGAATTCATATCTCACTCCGGCGCGAATTCATGCGCCGGAGTGGACCACATAACGTGGAATTAGTGCTTCGCGTTGATCGCTTGCGCGGCATCGATGTTCTCTTGACCCACGTCCTCTTTGAACTGGTCCCAAACAGGCATCATCGTGGTGACCCACTCTTGACGCTGCTCAGCACTCAGCTCACGTACAACGCCGCCTGCATCCAGAATGGACTGACGTGCAGCTGCGTTCACAGCAGTGGATTCGGAGTTACGTGTTGCCGTCACCTCCTCGACAATCGTGCCCAATTGGCTGCGCACGTCATCCGGCAGACCGTCCCAGAAATCCGTGGACGTTACGACGAGATAGTCAATGATACCGTGGTTGGTTTCAGTGACGCCATCCTGCACTTCAAAAAACTTCTTGCCGTAGATGTTGGACCATGTGTTTTCCTGACCATCCACAACACCTGTCTGCAATGCGCCGTAAACCTCAGAGAAAGCCATCGGCTGCGGAGATCCGCCAATCGCTGCCATCTGTGCTTTAAGCACGTCAGAGTTCTGAACGCGGAACTTAAGGCCATTCGCATCTGCTGGGGATTCAAGCGCAACATTTGCAGACATCTGCTTCATGCCATTGTGCCAGAACGCAAGACCAAGAAGACCACGACGCGTCATGCTTTCTTTCATCGCCTGACCGGTTTCAGACGTTTGAAACTCATCAACCGCGTTGATGTTCTTGAACATGAACGGCAGGTCAAACAAGCGGAATGTCTTGGTGAACTGCTCAAACTTTGACAAAGACGGCGCGGCCATCTGAACGTCGCCCTGAAGCAGCGCCTCAAGAACTGCGTCATCGTTATAAAGCGTGGAGTTCGGGAACACTTCCATGCAGGCCTTACCGTTCATCTCATCGTTGACGCGCTGCTCAAGCAAAGTCGCCGCGATGCCTTTCGGGTGCTTGTCTGTGTTTGTCACATGGCTGAACTTGATGACGATCTCACCGTCATCACAGGCTGCAGCCGCTGTGTTTGCAGTCACTGCAAGTGCCAAAGCCGTCGCGGCTGTTGCTAGAAACTTCATGAATATCTCCTCCCAGAGCATTGAATATGAGTGAGACCCCGACGAGTCGGGCCCCTCTGTGACACAGAGAATGCGCTGGATTTGCACAGGTCTCAAGCGCTTAACCAATCTTGCAGATATCAAAGCCTTTGAGTCCCTTGCGTCGAAACAAGCGCAACGTCGCGCGCAGGGCTTGCCAAGCCCCCTTGATCCTAGCAATGCTGTGCTCATGACACTCTGGCAACAACTCCCGACCGACCCCGCATTCGTGCAGGACCCCTACACCGCCTATGCGAAAGCGCGCGCGCTTGCCCCTGTTCAGGATTGGCCCGCGTATGGAATGACGGCAGTGTTCAGCTACAAACTAGTTATGCAGATCTTGAAAGACCGCCGATTTGGGCGAGAAGCGATTGAGCCCGCTGAAATCCCCCCACATCTCGCGCCATTTTATGCAATTGAAGCCCACTCCATGTTAGAGCTAGAGCCGCCACGCCACACGCACCTGCGCTCTCTCGTTTTGCGTGCATTTACATCCCGCCGGATCAAAGAACTCGCCCCAGAAATCGAGGAGCTTTGTGATGATTTACTCGACAAGATCCCGCAAGATCAGCCTTTTGACCTGATCAAGCATTACGCAACGCCGATCCCCGTGATCATCATCTGCCGCTTACTTGGCGTGCCTGAAGACCTTTCAGATCAATTACTTACATGGTCCAACGATATGGTCGCCATGTATCAAGCCCGCCGTGATCGCACCATTGAGGACCGCGCGGCACAGGCCGCCACCGATTTTGCCAATTTTGTTCGTGAGTTTGCCGAAGAGAAACGCAAACACCCTGCGGACGATCTGATCACCCAACTTCTATACGCAGAGGAAAACGGCGACAAACTCAGCATGGATGAGCTGATCACAACCTGCATCTTGCTTCTGAACGCGGGGCATGAAGCCACAGTGCACACACTCGGCAACGGCGTGAAAACCTTGATCGAGTCGCAAACACCCCTTAGCGCGCTATCCGATCAAGCGATTGATCAAACCGTCGAAGAAATCCTGCGCTATGATCCGCCTTTGCACGTATTCACGCGCTATTGCTATGAAGACCTTGATCTTGATGACCACAGCTTCAAACGCGGCGATGAGATCGCCTTGATGCTGGCTGCTGCAAATCGGGATGGCGTGCAATGGCCTGATCCAAACGGCTTTGAATATTCAAGAAAAATCCAAACCAACACCAGTTTCGGCGGCGGTCTCCACTTCTGTGTTGGTGCACCGCTTGCACGTTTAGAGCTCCGCGTCGCACTTCCCAAGTTATTCACGCGTTTCCCACAGCTCCAAATCACAGCCCCCCCGAAATACGCTGATCTTTACCATTTCCACGGGCTTGAACGCTTGATGCTCACCACTGATTGAGGATTTTCAAATGCGCTATGTGATGCTCGCTTTGCTTTTCTGCCTTGCCGCCCCGACCACGGCTCAAGCACGTAATCTCACCCCCGAAAAAGCAAAGGGAATTAACACAATCATTACTCAATGCGTCAGCTTCACGCACGCGAGTTTCGCCAATGCCGCCTGCGATGATCTACTAATACGCATTGAGCCCATGATCCGCACAGAGGACCGCACTCATATCGCACTTAGGCGCACAGAATGAGGCTTTGAACGCGACGTTTACCTAACTACCGAAAACTCACCACCAAACGCAGCGCACCTTACACTTTACGTTCGTGGTGCAGACAGCCCAACCGCGATGTTTGTCTGGCTTTCACTCTACAAACAAACACCCTCAGGCCGCCTCATGCTATGGGAAGATTCCGGCCTCGGCTCTGGTGAAAAACCAGTCATTGCGAACGGCCTCTCTCAAGGTCTCACACAAAAACTTGTCCCCGTTTTGAAAACCATCGCCCAAAACAAGGCCCCCTAAGCGCTTCCTATTTCCTTAAATATCCCAACCGGTGTGGGGGCTAGCCCCCGCACCGGTCGGATTGCGATAGCAATTCGAAATATTAAATCGGAAGCGCCGTCGTACTTTTGATCTCTTCCATCGACAAAAGTGCTGTCACATTATGCACCTTCACCTCTGAAATCAGCGCTTGATAAAACACATCATAGGCCCTCGCATTCTGAACCCTGACCTTCAAAATATAATCAATATCGCCCGCCAAACGATGCGCCTCTTGCACCTCCGCGCGCTCCAAAAGCGCCTTCAGAAACGCCGCTTGCCAGCTCGCATCATGCTCCGACGTGCGGATCAATACAAAGAAACAAGCCTCAAACCCCAAGGCCTCAGCATCCAGTTTTACTGTCTGCGCCCCGATAATGTCCGCCTCACGCATTTTGCGGATACGATTCCACACGGGGGTCTTGCTCGACCCCACTTCACGGGCAATTTCATCCAGCGAACGGTCCGCATCCACCTGGAGCGCGCGTAGGATTTTTCGGTCTGTATCGTCTATTCGGGCAGCCATTCGCAATTCCTCTCATTCTCAGAACGTTTAGACCAAAACTAAACTCATTGCAAAACAACTTCCCTATCAGACCCTAATGCCTAGCAAAAATGAAGAATATCTTCCTATATTGCGGTCAGACACCAACCGAATGGAGCTACCTCATGGATCACTTCCCAATCTTCGTCGCCCTCGCAGGTCGCCGCGTGATCCTTGCAGGCGGTGGTGAGGCCGCATTGGCGAAACTCCGTCTCCTCCTAAAAACAAACGCACATATCACAGTGTTCAGCCCGACAGCCGCACCCGAGATTGAACAGTGGCACGCGGCAGGCAAACTCACCTATATCGCACGCTCCATCGCGCCAGGTGACGCCATGTGTGCCGTGCTGGCCTATGCCGCAGATGAAGATCACGCGCTTGATGCGCGCACCTACGAAATCGCCCGCGCTGATGGAGCAATGGTGAACATCGTCGATAATCTCGGCGACAGCCAATTCATCACCCCTGCTATCGTAGACCGTGATCCCGTCACAATCGCAATCGGAACAGAAGGCGCAGCACCTGTTCTCGCGCGTGCGATCAAAGCAAATCTTGAAGAGCGCTTGCCACAAAAACTGGGCACGCTCGCACGTATCGGCAAGACCTTTCGAAAGGCCGCAGATGTACTGCCAATGGGCCGCGCGCGCCGCGACTTTTGGCGGGACTATTATTTCACCAGTGGCCCCAAAGCCGACAGCGAGACCGATATCCAAGCGGCCCTCGACGCCACACTCAGCAAACACATCGCCCGGAAAACCCGTACCGCACATATCGCTTTTGTTGGCGCAGGTCCTGGGGATCCCGAACTTCTCACCCTCAAAGCGCGCAAGGCAATTGATGAGGCGGATGTCATTATCCACGACCGCCTCGTCACTGGTGAAATCCTTGAACTTGCGCGCCGCGAAGCATTGATTGTCGATGCAGGCAAAGAGGGTTTTGGCCCCTCCATGCCTCAAGACCACATCAACACGCTGATCGCAGAGTACACTCAAAACGGTGCTCAGGTTGTGCGGCTCAAATCTGGTGATCCTACCATCTTTGGCCGCCTTGATGAAGAAATCGAAACCTGCCAAGCTCATGAAATCGCTTACTCTATTATCCCGGGCATCACAGCTGCCTCCGCCGCAGTTGCAAGCATCGGGCAAAGCTTCACACGTCGTGGACGCAATGGGTCTGTCCGGTTCCTAACAGGACATGACATGAAGGGTTTCGCAGATCACGATTGGGCGACTCTTGCCAAACCGGACGCAGTCGCCGCGATCTATATGGGCAAGAAAGCCGCACGATTTGTGCAAGGACGCTTGCTCATGCACGGTGCGGATCGTTTGACCCCCGTCACCTTAATCGAGAACGCATCGCGCCCTGATCAACGCATCATTCCGGCGACCCTTGAAACCCTCGCAGAAGTCACCGCCGTCACAGGCCCTGCGGTCATTTTCCTTGGCCTCGCCCCACACGAAGCTGCCAGTTCACTCGCCGATCTCCCACAAGAGGAATTCGCATAATGTCCCGTTCTTTCACGCCCAAAGTCGTCACCGCAAACGCGCTTCTAGAAGGCGATGTTGTTTATCTCACCAACGATGATCGTTGGACGCGCTCATTGAAAGACGCGGTTTTGCTGATGGATGAAGCCGACGCAGACCTACGCCTGCTGCAAGCCCAAGCGCAAACAGGCGTGGTCGTCGGAGCTTACCTTGCAGACATGCAAGACGGCCCGGATAGCCCCGAACCAATCCATTTTCGTGAGGCGTTTCGCCGCAAAGGCCCCTCCAATTACGCACACGGCAAACAGGAGCAATTCTGATGTACGCATATAACGACTTCGACAAATCCTTCCTCGCATCCCGCAATGCACAGTTCCGCGCGCAGGTGGAGCGCCGCATCGCCGGTCATTTGACCGAAGACGAGTTCAAACCGCTGCGTTTGATGAACGGTGTTTATTTGCAACTTCACGCTTACATGCTGCGTGTCGCCATTCCTTACGGCACACTGAACTCTGGCCAGATGAACATGCTCGCACATCTCGCGGACAAGTATGACAAGGGCTATGGCCATTTTACCACGCGCCAGAATATCCAGTATAACTGGCCAGAATTGCGCGACATTCCTGACATGCTTGATGATTTGGGCACCGTGGAAATGCACGCGATCCAGACCTCGGGCAACACCATTCGCAACGTAACTGCGGATCATTTCGCGGGTGCTGCCGCCGATGAAATCGCCGATCCGCGCCCTGTGGCAGAGCTGATCCGTCAATGGTCCACGGACCACCCCGAATTCCAGTTCCTACCGCGTAAATTCAAAGTGGCCGTAACTGGCTCCGAGAGCGACCGGGCCGTAACGCGCGCCCATGACATTGGGTTGCGCATGGTAGAACGCGACGGCGTTGCAGGTTTTGAGGTCATCGTGGGCGGCGGTTTGGGCCGAACGCCCATGCTGGGCAAAGTCATCGCAGATTTCTTGCCTCGTGAAGATTTGCTGCCCTACTTGGAAGCAATTGTCAGCGTGTATAATCTCTTGGGGCGCCGCGATAATAAGTACAAAGCGCGTATCAAAATCACTGTACACGAGAACGGTTTGGAGAAAATCCGCGACCTCGTAAACGAACGGTTCGTTGAGATCAAAGCGCGCTTCAGCGGCATTGATCAGGAGTTGTTTAAGAATATCGAAGCGGCCTTTGCCGCGCCTGAGTTTGCGGTGAAATCCGTCGATGCCTATGACAGCGCACGTCAAAGCGATCTCGTCTTTCGCGCGTGGTCTGACACGAACCTGCATGCGCACAAAGCGGATGGTTACTCTATCGTTACCGTTTCCATCAAAAAGCACGGCGCAACGCCAGGTGATGCGAGCGCGGAACAAATGCGCGTTCTTGCAGGCATCGCTGCGCGCTTCGGACATGATGAGCTACGTATCTCTCACGAACAGAACGTAATCCTGCCGCATGTGCATAAATCCGATCTGCCTGAGGTGCACAGCATCCTCAAAGCGAACGGACTTGGGACTGCGAACATCGGTCTGATCTCCGACATCATCGCCTGCCCGGGCATGGACTATTGCGCCCTTGCGACCGCGCGATCTATCCCGATCGCCCAGCAAATCGCGACACGTTTCGACGAGCTGAAACTCGAGCATAAGATTGGCGAATTAAAGATCAAGATCTCTGGCTGCATCAACGCTTGCGGGCATCACCATGTGGCACATATCGGCATTCTTGGCCTCGATCGCGCTGGCGTGGAGAGCTATCAAATCACGCTTGGCGGTGATCACACAGAAACCGCGGCCATTGGAGAGCGCGCAGGTCCGGGCTTTAGTGCGGATGACATTATCCCCGCGATTGAACGCCTTGTGGAGGCTTATCTGGAGCTGCGTCAAAGCGACGAAGAAACCTTTATCGAAAGCTACCGCCGTCTCGGTCTCGCCCCATTCAAAGCGGCGCTTTATCCAGCCGAGGATGAAAAATCCGATGCCGCTTGATGATCTTGTCTCATCCCTCAGCCTGCGGCACCGTGTCGAAGAAGCCCGCATTGCGATCAATATTGCGCATTCAGAGCAACGTCTGAGCAAGATCGCACTGGTGTCATCCTTTGGTGCGGAGGCGGCTGTGCTTTTGCATCTCGTAGCCACCACGCAGCCTGACATGCCTGTGCTATTCCTCGACACGGGCAAGCACTTCGCCGAAACGTTGAGCTATCAAAAAGAGCTTTCCCGCGACTTGGGACTGCGCGACTTGCGCGTGATTAAGCCTGACGGTCAGAACCTCGCCAAGGAAGACCCATACGGCGCGCTTCATACGTTTGACACCAGCGCTTGCTGTGGTCTGCGCAAAGTCGCGCCTTTGAAGAACGCGCTCAAAGAGTTTGACGGTTGGATCACAGGGCGCAAGCGCTATCAGGGCGGTATTCGCAAGAGCCTTGAGGTGTTTGAGGGCGATGAGGCGACGGGCAAACTCAAGATCAATCCACTGGCCCATTGGAGCCTTGAGGACATGCGCGCCTATGCGCAAAGCCACTCGCTGCCGCCGCATCCTTTGCTCGCTGAGGGATACCTCTCGATTGGTTGCGCGCCCTGCACCAACCGCACGGACGACACAGATGATCCCCGTGCAGGTCGCTGGGCTGGTCAAGACAAAAGCGAATGCGGCATCCATGTGCCATCCGCTCTTAACACTACAGAAAGCACACTCTCATGAGCACAGTTGTTACAGATAAAGGCTTCACAATTGATGATTGGAACGCTGGATATGAGGGCGCAGATACGCTTGATTTGGCCTCCGACGCAGATCTTGTCAGTCTTGATTTCAACGGAATCGTGATGATCCGTGTTGATTTTCCAAGCTTTGCAGATGGGCGTGGCTTTACCATCGCGCGTCAATTGCGCCTGCGCGGCTACACAGGTCGCTTGCGTGCAAAGGGGCACGTTATCGCAGATCAATACGCCATGGCGCGCCGCGCGGGCTTTGACGAGGTTGAGATCGACGCAAGCCTTGCGCAACGCCAGCCTGAGCCGGATTGGCTTGCGCGTAGCAATTGGCAAGCGGGCGACTATCAGGCACGCCTGCGCGGCTAGGCCACGTGCGCCCGCCCTTCCCAAAACAGAAAATCCATATTACACGAGGAAACGGAACTTAAATTCCGTTTGTATACATATGAATGAGATGACCTCCGTGACCGCTCAAACCACTCCCAAAACACACACGCTTCCTGACGCACAAACCGTGACACAGGTGAAACATTGGACGGATAGCCTTTTCTCGTTTCGCATGACCCGCCCCACATCCATGCGCTTTCGCTCTGGCGAGTTTGTGATGATTGGCCTCATGGGCGACGTGAACGAGAAAACAGGCAAAGCGAAACCACTTTTGCGCGCTTATTCCATCGCTTCGCCCTCATGGGATGAGGAGCTTGAATTTTATTCAATCAAAGTGCCCGAGGGACCGCTGACCTCCAAATTGCAACACATCAAAGTGGGCGACGAGATCATTTTGCGCCCCAAACCTGTGGGCACATTGGTGCATGACGCGCTGATCCCCGGCAAACGGCTGTGGTTTTTTGCAACAGGCACGGGCTTCGCCCCCTTTGCGTCGCTTCTGCGCGAACCTCAAACCTATGAGGATTATGACGAGGTAATCATTACACACACCTGTCGCACTGCGGGTGAACTGACCTATGGACGCGAGCTGATCGAGGCCTTAGAGCATGATGAATTGCTCAACGAGGTTATTGGCGATGGGTTTTGGAAAAAGATTAAATACTACCCCACTACGACGCGCGAAGAGAGTGCGAAAATGGGGCGGATCACTGATCTGATCAACTCTGGCGACGCCTATGCAGAGCTGGGTGTCGAACCGCTGAGTGCAGAAAACGATCGCGCGATGATTTGTGGCAATCTTGCGTTCAACCTTGAACTCAAATCGATGCTGGAAGCGGCAGGTCTTGAAGAAGGGGCGAATTCAAAGCCTGCGCAATATGTGGTTGAGAAGGCGTTTCTGGATTGACATCAAAGGGCGCGTGATATCACGCGCCCTACGAATTCGTTTCGCGCGCGAAACGATTTAACAATTATTATAAGATTGTTAACTTGCAGATCGGTAGCGCAACAACGGCGTGCCTTCTACCGTGATGCGATGCATCAAACGCGCATGGCCAGCGTAATCTGCACAGGCGAAATGCTGCACCAAACGGTTATCCCAAATTGCAACGCTGCCCTCTTTCCATACAATGCGGCAAGTATATTCGGGCCGTGTCGCATGTGCGTAGAGCATGGCCAACAAAGGCGCACTTTCCTCAATGCTCCACCCCTCAAACTGCACCGTGAAATCACCGTTTACATAAAGACAGGGCGCGCCCGTATCGGGGTGCGCAATGACGACGGGGTGTTTTGTCGCCGCTCGAAAGGCCGAAGTGTCCGCATCAATACCAACTTTGCTATCTGCAAAACTACCATCGGAATGTACAGCGCTCAGATCGCGTAGCGTCGCCTTCAAGCCATCACTCAGCCCTTCGTAAGCGGCGGCCATGGAAGCAAACAAAGTATCCCCACCAAAGGGCGGCAATGTGCGCGCAGCGAGGATCGAGCACATTGCAGGGGCCGGATCATAAGAATGATCCGTGTGCCACGTCCCACCGATTACTCGCGTCATATCGGGCGATGTGCGTACCTCGGCAATATTGGGATGGCTCGCGACAGGCGTGAAAAAACGGTTGATGTCGATGGTGCCGAACCGCTTTGCCAGTTCAATATGTGCTTCCGGTGTGAGAGACTGATTTGGGATCACAACGACGCCATGGGCAAAAAGTGCATCGCGCAGGGAGATGAACCCATCATCCGAGAGAGCATTCAGATCGATCGATGTGATTACAGCGCCAAGCGATCCTGAAAGTTTCGTTATGTGCATATCCGCTCCTTTACACTTGTAACGGAGCCTGTTTGGACGCGATTCGGCAAGAAAAAACCCCGCACCGAAATGCGAGGCTTCAGGGTATAAACAAAGCCTAGCTTTGGCTCACATGCCAAGCGTACCTTTGATTTGCTCAAGCACACCGTTGAGGAGCTCAGGATTGTCCTTTGCTCTGTCCAGGGCTGTTTTGAGCGAATTTTCTTCAAAGCGGCAAGCTCAGAACCATCGATTATCTCACCAACTTTATCCAAGTTGAAGCCTTCTGGTGTCGGCAAGTCTGCCAAACCACCAGCAGCTTCTTCTGCAGCAGCGGCCTCTTCAACTGCGTTGTTGGAGTAGACCATGTAACCGCCAACCAACACGACAGCAGCCAGGACAACCCAAATCAAATTCTTCATGAAACTTTCCCTCGAGAAAAACTTTTCGCATTCAGCACATGCTCCTGAATGTTGCAAACGCGAAATGAGTGCTTAAACGCAAGAGGAAAACATGCCCAAACGACCCAAGATCAGCGATTTGGCGCTTGAAGACAGCGCACGCAACCTTTACCTTGAGGTTTCGAAATTATAGCCATCTAAGGATAAATACCATAGCCCGCAGACCACACAATGCGCCACCACAGCGCGACACCGGACCTCGTGTTAACGATAAAATCCGCTCTCCTGAGATCCGCCTGATTGGCGCAGAAGGTGAAAACGTTGGGGTAATTCACCCTGCAAAAGCCCTGATTATGGCCGAAGAAGTAGGTCTTGATCTGGTGGAAATTTCCCCCAACGCCAATCCGCCCGTCTGCAAGATTATGGACTTTGGTAAGTTCAAATACGAGACGCAAAAGCGTGAAGCCGAAGCGCGTAAGAAGCAGAAGATTATCGAGATCAAAGAAGTCAAGTTCCGTCCAAATACTGATACGAATGACTATGATGTAAAGATGCGCAACGTCTATAAGTTTCTGGAAACCGGAGATAAAGTGAAAGTCACTTTGCGTTTCCGCGGTCGTGAGATGGCGCACCTTAACCTTGGCCGCGAGTTGTTGGAACGCGTTGCTGCCGACACCAAAGAACATGGCCGTGTCGAGAACTTTCCAAAGATGGAAGGTCGTCAGATGGTTATGTTGATCGGCCCATTGCCGAAGTAATCCGAGCCTTTTTTTGAATTATGAAAGTCCGGCCAAAGTGCCGGACTTTTTGTTTTCAAAGATCGGTTTTGTGGGATTCCGAAACTGTCGTGGATGTTAGGTCCCGCCAAACACATCAAACCACCCAACTTAGGCGAATCCTATTTGGCCCACCTTGGGCGTGGCCGCGTCGGTATTTCTTTCAACAACCCACCAACACCCATGCCCGCAATATCTGCGCTGCTGACAGGCACGCCACACAGAACACGGCTCAGCACTTTATCAGCGCCGTTCAATGCAGGCGAACGCGCACATCCCGGCAGGCCAATCACACTGCGCCCGTCTAAATCACCGATAAACAAAAGGTTTCCGGGATCAACCGGCATTCCAAAGCGGATCGAATGCCCCCCTGCGCTGACAAGTGCGGCAGGTGCCACGTCAGCAGGGTCCGACGTTGCAGAACCTGTCAAAATAAGAATGAGATCGCCCTGCACCTGCTGGATCGTTTTCGCGAGCGGTGCGATTCCATGTGGGCACGTCACCACGTTGAGTAAGCGGGCATCTAGCGCGTTCAAACGGGCCTCGGTGGCCGCGATCGCTTTCGTTTCATCCGCATTTTCGCGGATTTGTGTGATGATCAGCGACACGCTCATCGACATGGGTGCCGCGAGCTTGACCGCTCCGCTCGCCAGCGCGCAGGCCGCTTCTAAATCAAACTCCGGCACGGCGTAGGAGATGATTTTTACCGTCCCCAACATTCCGCCTTGATGCATTTGATGATGATCAGGCACGCTCGCGAAAGTGATCATCGGGTTCAGGGCATTCATCTGCGTAAGCTGCTCCACATCCAATAGCGCCACGCCCGCATGGTCCGCCATAATGTTCACCCGTCCTGTCGCGGCAGCGGTTGCGCGAAGCCCGTTTGCCCCGTCCAAAAGAGCCTCCCCAAGTCGTCGCGCAGCATCGTTTTCTTCGACATCGCCCACTTCCAAAGTGGCAACCGTCACCCGTTCAATGCCCGCATTCAGCAACGCGTCGATGTGTCCCGCAGCCAACACCGCGCCCTTGCGTAGTCGTCCCTTTGGCAGCTCTATAGAATGGGCCAAAATACTGCCCTGCGTGTCTGTTGTTGGAAGCTCGGCAAAAATCATGTGCAGCCTTTGCGAAGCACTTGCGTCATCTCGGCAATGATCGAAATCGCGATTTCAGAAGGGCTGTTCGCGCCGATATCTAGGCCAATCGGACCATGAATAAGCGCACATTGTTCTGAAGTGAACCCTGCGTCCTGCAAGCGTTCCAACCGCTTGGCCTGCGTGCGCTTGGATCCAAGCGCGCCGATATAGGCCACGTTTGAAGTCAGCGCATGGTACAAAACAGGGTCGTCAAGCTTGGGATCATGGGTCAGCAAAACAAGTGCTGTGCGCGCATCAAGACCGGTGGCTTCCACCGCATCACTTGGCCATTCATTTGAGATTTGCACATCAGGAAACCGCGCTTGGGCTGCGAAGCTTTCACGTGGATCAATCACCAACGGATCGTACCCCGCCATTTGCGCCATCGGCACCAGCGCTTGCGCGATATGTACAGCCCCGACAATGATTAAGCGCAAAGGCGGGTTGTGGATGGCGACGAACTGCCGTGTTTCGCGTTCAAAACCCGAGCGATCCATTACAAATCGCGCGTCAAAGCCGTCGCGCCGCAAAACACGCGCACCGCTGTCAAGGTCTGCGACATAGGCCACGGGCTCTCGCGCCGCGCGCGCGGCGACCAATTGCGCCAGGATTTCTTCACTTAGGGTCGCGCCAATGGGCTCCACTAAAATACGGATGGTGCCACCGCAGGCCAAACCCAACGCAAATGCATCACCATCCGAGACCCCGAACTCCAATTCACGCACATCGCCTTGTTTGATCGCATCTTGCGCCTCAACGATGACCGCTCCTTCAACACAACCACCCGAGACAGATCCGACAATTTCGCCCCGCCCGTTGATCGCCAATTGACTGCCCACACGGCGCGGTGCGCTGCCCCAAGTTTCGATCACAGTTGCCAAAGCCGCACCTAGCCCAACACGATGCCATGCGAGCGCTTGTTCGGGGATTTGATCAAAACGGGCATCATTCATTAGGCGCAATCCTATTTGGTATTTGTGCGATCCAGTGAGCACGAAACCTGCGCCAATTCGCACGCAGTAGCAATGCAAAGAGTGGCTGAAACCGCTGCAATTTGACAAACCATAGGCACATCCTTTTCCCAATGCTGCCGCATTTGTGTGCCACATTCATAATGAATAGCCCGAAAAAGACAGGCTTTACGATTCGCGCAGGAGCCGATCCAATGCAAGAAACGCATCAAATACTCAATGAATCACTGGCGGGCCAAACCGGTCAGGCATGGCTTGGTGCTCTCGAGGAGCTTGCGGATGAGGCCGGATATTTCCAACCCCTCAGTGCCAAGCACACTGTGGCATTTATTGATGCTGGCAAAACACTTCTGGTGACGTTTGAAACCGTACAATCGGTTCAATCGATGAACAACAAAGCACATCCCATCAGCTTTGAAATGGTACGTGAACACGCCTGGTCGATGATGGCTTCTTTAAAGATTTTGACCGCGTGATCTTTTACGGCGCAGGATCTTGTGGCTACGGGGCATGCGCCCGACATGCTAGGCGCTGCTGCAAGTGCAACAGTCATATATGACCCACGCATTGAATTAGACACGATGCATGCAGCACTTTTCACGTGCGCGAACGTTGATAAGTTGTGGATGCCCTACTTTGGCGTCGCGCTTGATGTGCAAATGATGCGCCTTGAAATTCTCTATCCCCTGCTCGTTTCTGTCGGCTCAGAAACCTCGGTTCCTGCCGAATACCATAGTCTGCATCGCATGCGCCGCCGCGATCGCACTTACTTGCGCGCACTCCTCGGGTATGTAGAGGATGTGAAGCGCTGTGGATTCACCAAAGCAATCTGCGATCATGCTGCAGCGAAACTGCTGGCACCCCGCTTCAAAACGTAGCGAGCAAATCGCAGCATTCATCGCCGATCAAACGCCGCAAACACCTTAAGCCGACCGATCAGCAAGCATTCGCACACGCGGCCCGTGTCGGCGGGCATACATAAACCGAGCCCAAGCTGCGATCATGCCAGTACGCCATCCTGCCTCAATTTCGATTTCGTCAATCAGCTCAGCGCCGTTGGCATGCGGCACAATGCGCAAGCGATGTTGCCAGTGTTTTACACCCATGCCGACCTCTTTTGAGGTGAAGGTAAGGTTTTTGGGATCGAAAGCGATCAGCTCCATCCGGTAGGGTTGTGCGGGCAAACCCCGGAACATGGACACTTTTACGTCCACGACCTGACCTTCGTGAAGCCATCCTTCGGGCAGCCCTTCAAACGAGAGCAATCCGCGCATAGCTTCTCGCAAGCAGCCAAAATCAGTGGCGACCCGCTAAACGTCTGATGAAAATCATGACGCGACTCCTATTGGCTGCGCAGAACATTATCCCTAAGCAAGACAACACGCAAACCCCTAGCCCTTCACGCAGCTTCGGTGTATGCGAACCAGCATGACACAAAGCCTTACACTCCGCCGCCCTGACGATTGGCATCTTCACTTGCGCGATGGCGATATGCTGCGCGCGGTTTTGCCTGAAACGGCACGTCATTTCGCGCGGGCGATCATTATGCCCAACCTTGTGCCACCTGTGGTAACAAGCACGGATGCGCTCGCCTACCAAGCGCGGATTCTCGCAGCACTCCCCGAGGGTATGACGTTCGAGCCTTTGATGACCCTCTATCTGACTGAGGACACGGACCCTGAGGATATGCGCGCCGCCCACGCGGGCGGCTTGATCAAAGCGGTCAAACTCTACCCCGCGGGTGCAACCACCAATTCCACCAGTGGCGTGCGCGACTTCGCGCGTGTGCAGCCGGTTCTTGATGTGATGGCTGAGATCGGTTTGCCGCTGTGCCTGCACGGCGAAGTGACCGATCCAGAGGTTGACATCTTCGATCGCGAAGCCGTCTTCATCGACAAGATCCTTGATCCTATCAGGCGCGCCACGCTCGGCCTTAAGGTCACGATGGAACATATCACCACCAAAGACGCAGTTGATTACGCACGTGCCCAAGACGACAGCCTCGGCGCGACGATCACCACGCACCATTTGGTCATCAACCGCAACCACATGCTCGTGGGCGGGATCAAACCGCACTACTATTGCTTGCCAGTGGCAAAACGCGAACTGCACCGCGAAGCGCTGGTTGATGCTGCTACCTCTGGCGAGGCGCGCTTCTTCCTTGGCACGGATTCAGCCCCTCATACGGATGTGCTGAAAGAAAACGCATGCGGCTGCGCGGGCTGCTTTACCGCTACCAACACCATGTCGATCCTCGCCCATGTGTTCGACCAGCAAAACGCGCTCGACAAGCTAGAAGCTTTCGCCTCCCTCAATGGCCCTGCGCACTACGGCCTTGCCCCAAACGAAGACCACATCACCCTCACCAAAACCCCGCCTACCTGCCCTGAGAAAATCATCACAGGTGTCGGTGAAGTCACGGTCTTCGATCCGGGTTTCGCGCTCGAGTGGTCTGTCACCCCTTGATCTTCCTATTTCCATTTATATCCCAGGAAGCGCGAGGGGTTGGCCCCTCGCCCCGCACCCACAAATAAGAGTACCGTTATGATCCCTTCCAGCTTCCCCAACCAATCCGAAATCGCCCGCCTCACCGCGCGGATGCTGCTTGAAATCAAAGCAGTGCATTTCAACGCTAAAACACCCTTCATTCTCTCGTCTGGCTTACCAAGCCCAACTTACATTGATTGCCGCAAGCCCAATTCTTATCCGCGCATCCGATCAACGCTGATGGACTTCATGACCGTCACCGTCATGCGCAACGCAGGCTTTGAGGCGTTCGACAATATCGCAGGCGGTGAAACCGCGGGTATCTCTTACGCCGCCCTTGTGGCCGAACGGATGGCACTGCCCATGACCTATGTGCGCAAAAAGCCAAAAGGGCACGGACGTGGTGCACGGATCGAAGGCGATATGAGCGAAGGCCAACGTGTTCTACTAGTCGAGGATCTCACGACGGATGGAGGCTCCAAGCTCAATTTCGTCGATGCGATTCGTGAGACCGGCGCGAGTTGCGCGCATACGGCCGTGATCTTTTACTACGACATTTTCCCTGAAACCGAAAAAACGCTCGGGGATCATGGGGTTACCTTACATCACCTATGCACATGGTGGGATGTGCTGGCCGAAGCAAAAGCGCAAGGCGCGTTTGATGCAAAGACTTTGGCGGGCGTCGAAGCATTCCTCAATGATCCGCGCGCATGGCAAGACGCCCACAAAAAAGCCTAAGGTATCCATAAAATTAACCCGACCTTCAACACGTTAGTTCTTTTTTAACCACAAGGACTGAGAGTTGATCCCTGCGCGCCCACAACATATTGTGGTTTTCCGCATGATTTTGGGTTATCCACAGAAACATACAATTTGCACCTTCCCCCGTCCGTTTTGTAAGAACACATTAGGGAATGTGTGGGGTCTGTCATGAACGAAATCGCGTCAATCAATCAAACGCAGGTGGATGTTGCCACAGCTGAAACCATGCCGAACTCTATCGAGGCAGAGCAGCAGCTCTTGGGCGCGATCCTAACCAACAACGATATCTATGACCGTGTCGCGTCTATCATTCAGCCGCGCCATTTTTTTGATCCCGTGCACCAGCGCATCTATGAAGTCGCCGCCGCGCGTATCGCGAAGAACAATCTGGCCTCCCCCGTCACGCTCAAGGCGTTTCTTGAGGATGATGAGGGTCTGAAAGAACTCGGAGGCCCCGCATATCTGGCTCGTCTCGCGGGCGCTGCGATTTCGGCTTTTGCCGCACGCGATTATGCGCAGATTATCTATGATCTCGCGATCCGACGCGAATTGATGGGCCTAGGGCGTGATATCGCCTCGAAAGCCGCGCGCGTCGATGTGGCGTCTGAGCCCGCAGAGCAGATCGTTGAAGCGGAGCAAGAGCTGTATAAGCTCGCAGAAAAAGGCAGTTCCGACAGTGGATTTCAGTCCTTCTTGCGCGCAATCACCGATGCGGTGAACGTAGCCAATGCCGCTTATGAGCGTGGGGGCGGCATGGCAGGTGTCTCCACAGGCCTTAGCGATATGGACAAAATGCTGGGTGGTTTGCATAAATCCGACCTTCTGATCCTCGCAGGTCGCCCGTCTATGGGTAAGACATCGCTTGCCACCAACATCGCTTTCAACATCGCCAAAGCTTTTCGACAGGGCAAGCTCGCCGATGGCACAGAAGGGGCTGTGGATGGTGGCGTCGTCGGATTCTTCTCGCTTGAGATGAGCGCCGAGCAGCTTGCCGGACGTATTTTATCCGAGGCGTCTGAAATTTCATCCCATAAGATCCGCCAAGGCGACATGGAAGAGTTTGAGTTCCGCCGTTTCGTCGAAGCCGCGAAAGAGCTTGAGGCATGCCCGCTCTACATCGACGACACCGCCGCGATCCCAATTGCACAACTTTCTGCCCGCGCGCGTCGCCTGAAACGCACACATGGTTTGGATGTGTTGATAATCGACTATCTCCAACTGGTGCGCGGCACGTCGGAAAACCGTGTCCAAGAGATTGGCGAGATTTCTATGGGCCTCAAAGCCATCGCAAAGGAATTGCAGATCCCCGTGATTGCCCTCTCCCAGCTCTCCCGTCAGGTTGAAAACCGCGAAGACAAGCGTCCGCAACTCTCTGACCTGCGTGAATCAGGCTCGATTGAGCAGGACGCGGATGTCGTGATGTTCGTCTATCGCGGTGAGTATTATAAAGAGCGTGAGAAACCCGATGATGACAACCTTGAAGCAATGGCGCAGTGGCAGGAAGACATGTCCCGCTTGCATGGCAAAGCCGAAGTGATCATCGGCAAGCAACGTCATGGCCCCATTGGCACGGTGGAACTTAGCTTCGAGGCCCAGTTCACGCGCTTTGGGAATTTGGCGAAATCCTGGCAGGTAGGATCAAACGATCAAAGCTTCTAAGCCCATTCCAGGCCAAGTGATGTTGCGCCAAGCCATGGATTGGTTGTTCGCTGACAGTTGGCTTTTCCGGCTTTGGGCCGCTCTCTCTGGTGTGCTAACACAAGCGCAATCATCTTAGCATTGGAAAATGAGCCCCTTGAAAATGTAACGGGCAAGGACCTGTTGTTCCTCGCCACGGACGATGTCGCCGGCTTGCAAGTGCTTGCACCTAAGGGCAACTAGATCGATGTCCCACCGCGCGAAGATGCGTTTGTAGTGAATATTGGCGACATGCTACACCGCCTATCCGGTTGAATTTTGCGATCAACACCGCACCGGGTGATCAATGCCAGCGGACGCGAACGCTACTCTTGCCCGTTCTTTTACGACCCGCATGTCAGCGCAATGATTACACCAATCTCAAGTAACACTTCGCAGTTTGAACCAATCAACTTTGGCACATTCCTACACAGCGAATTGGAGGCAAGTTATGACGAGCACAAACCTGCTGAGGACACCCGATGACTTGGTTCAAACGCAACGCAGACAGCATCGAAGCGGTCGCTACACTGATTACGGCGCTGGTCGCAATCCTCGCTTTGATTGGGGTCAAGCTGCATATCGATGCGGCGCAACAACAAACGCTAGAGCAAGGCGCGCGCGATTTATACCGCGAGCATTTGGCGCTTTCGGTTCATGCGGACCTCATTTGCAGCAGCTTTGGCAGCTATAGATCACATACTGATCCTGTCAGTCACATGTTGGCCAAAATGGCTGTGATCACCTGCGCAGACCTGCCCGATTGCGGCTAGCGAAGGCCATCGCTCTATCGCAAGTGGCCTTTTACCCTTGACGCGCAGCACTGTCGTGGCAAACACGTCACCTTATGGGAACTGGAACTTTAACAATCGATCTGGCGGCAATGGCCGCGAACTGGAGCGCACTCGACCGCCTCAGCACTGCCGAAACTGGAGCTGTGGTTAAAGCGGACGCATACGGCACAGGCATCGGGGGCGCAGCACGGCGCTTGGCCCAAACCGGTGCGCACAAGTTCTTTGTCGCCGTGGCTGAAGAAGCGGCGGACATCCGGCAAGCCCTTGGACCTGATCCCGAAATTTATATCCTGTCCGGTCATATGTCAGGTGACACTGATATGATCGCAGAGTTGCATTTGATCCCGCTACTCAGCTCCATTGATCAAATGCTCCGCCATTTTGAAGCCCTGCCCGGTACGCCTTTTGGCATCCAGCTTGATACTGGGATGAACCGCCTCGGCATGGAAGAGGGCGAATGGGAAGCCGTGAGATCACTGGTCCTGCCGCAAGGCCCGATGTTGATCATTTCCCATCTGGCCTGCGCGGATGACCCGAGCCATCCAATGAATGCGCAACAATTGGCCGCCTTTAACGAGATGACCGATGGCATTGAAGCGCCCCGCTCTTTGGCCGCGACTGGTGGCATTTTGCTGGGGCCCGAGTATCATTTCGATGTGGTGCGACCTGGTATTGGCCTTTACGGCGGGCTACCCTTTGTCGATGCGACACCTGTTGTGTCGCTGTCTCTACCGATCATCCAGACCCGAGATGTGTTAGCGGGCGAAAGCGTGGGTTACGGCAACACGTGGATTGCAGAGCGAGACCGTCGCATTGCGACGGTGTCTTGCGGATATGCGGATGGAATTTTGCGGGTGATGGGGCCGAAAATCCACCTCTTTGCCAATGGCACAGCCGTGCCTGTGGCGGGCCGAATTTCCATGGATAGCATTGGCATTGATGTCACCGACGTGAGCGATTTGCCGAGCGCGCTGGAACTTCTTGGGCCGCAACAATCTATCGAGACCTTGGCACAAAATGCGGGCACCATTGGCTATGAGATCCTAACCTCGCTCGGTGCGCGCTATTCTCGTCAGTACCTGGGATGAGGGCGATCACTCGCCCCCTTGCAAGTCTTGGCGCAGCCACGTTGAACATGCTTGCCGCATTGGGACGAATCTCTATCTACGCGTTCAGCACTTTCCGCCACATCTTTCGCCGCCCTTTCTATCTGCGCGAGCTTGGCACCGCGATCTTGAATGTTGGCTGGCTCTCTTTGCCCGTGGTCGGCCTTACCGCAGTTTTCACAGGCGGCGCGCTTGCATTGCAAATCTACGCGGGGGGCGCACGATTCAACGCAGAAGCCGTGGTACCGCAGATCGTTGCGATTGGCATGGTGCGTGAACTTGGGCCCGTGTTGGTCGGCCTGATGATCGCCGCGCGCGTAACTTCTTCAATTGCCGCTGAGATCGCTACCATGAGAGTAACCGAACAGATTGATGCCTTGGTCACTCTCTCGACCCATCCGATGCAATATTTGACCGTGCCACGGGTCTTGGCGGGCGTTATCTGCATACCTATTTTGGTGGGTGTTGGCGATGTGATTGGCATTTTGGGCAGCTACTTGGTCGCCACTGGCACGCTAGAGTTCAACTCGACCACTTATCTTGCAAATACCTTCGATTTCTTAGAATTGCGAGACGTATTTTCGTCGCTTGCTAAAGGCGCAGTCTTTGGCGCGATCGCAACCTTGATGGGTTGTTATTACGGTATGAATTCAGCACGAGGCGCTCAAGGGGTTGGGGCAGCAACCAAAGGCTCTGTCGAGGCGGCTGCAATCCTTATCTTAGCGGCCAACTTCATGCTTACAGGGGTATTTTTCTCGCTATGATCACGCTTGCCAACGTAAAAAAATCCTTTGGCAACAATCACGTCTTACAAGGCGTGAACCTAGAGATCGCGCGCGGCACTTCGATGGTCATTATTGGCGGCTCTGGCACGGGCAAGTCCGTGGCGCTGAAGTCGGTGCTAGGTTTGGTGACGCCGGATAGCGGGACAATTACGGTGGACGGTCAAGACGCGGCAATGGCAGAACGCGACGCCTTCTTGGCGCGGTTTGGCATGTTGTTCCAGGGCGGGGCCTTGTTTGACAGCCTACCGGTTTGGCAAAACGTTGCCTTTCGATTGATGCGCGGTGCTCTCAAGCGTCCGAGAGAGGAAGCGCGCGAAATCGCGATTGAGAAATTGCGACGCGTTGGATTGAAGCCTGATGTGGCGGATCGCCTGCCCGCAGAATTGTCGGGCGGCATGCAAAAACGCGTAGGCCTAGCCCGCGCGATTGCGGCGGAGCCTGAGATAATTTTCTTTGACGAACCTACAACTGGGTTGGACCCGATCATGTCCGGCGTGATTAACGATCTGATCCGCGAAATCGTCGTTGAAATGGGGGCAACAGCGATGACGATCACCCATGATATGACTTCTGTGCGCGCGATTGCGGATAATGTCGCGATGCTGCACGACGGCGTCATTCAATGGAGCGGTCCAGTCGCTGATATGGATCATGCCGGCGAGCCCTATTTGGAGCAATTCATTCATGGGCGCGCTGACGGACCTATTGAGGCGGTGCGCTAGCGAGGGGGCCCCAAATTTTCGACGGAAATTTGGAACAGCTACCCACTTGCATCACAACGCCTGAACCGCCACGTTATGAATGTGAGTAATTTTAGCACCCTATTTGAACCGAACAACACGATCCTCACATTTTTGATGATCAAGACGTTCTTCTTTATCGAAGTCATCGGCGCGCTCGCGCTGTTGCGCATCTTCGTGGCCAAGGGTCCGTCGAGGCTTGCTGCTCTTGCGACCGTTGTCATCGCCTTCATTGGGATCGCTGCGAAATATGTGCCACCCATCGCGGGCATTAGTGGGACAGAGGTCGGGCGCATGGCCTCTTTGATCCTAAACCAAGGTGTATTCAACGCAGGCTCGGGCATGGCTTTACCAGTCCTCGTGTCCCTGCTCTTTGCGCTGTCCTATCGCCTTCAAGGACGTAAATGGTGGCGGTTGGACCACCTCCACTTGCTCTGCGCCCTCGGCTTTTTCGGATTGTGGGTCTATACACTGATATGAACTCTCTACCCAAATTGATTAATTTGGCGTTGCCTAACGCCTTTCCCATCGCGTGGTTCGCACCCCTTATGCGCGCAAGGCTGCTACCGTTGTTTGATCTCAGTGAAATCAGCGTCATTTCAGGTTTGCAAAACCTCTGGAAAAGCGATGTGGCGCTAGGGTCAGGACCCATTAACTGATTGAGCTTGCGGCGCTGTCATGATTCACGGCCCCCAGTTCTAGGGGGATATGATGAGCAATCTTTATTGGCTAACGGAGGCGCAAATGCAGCGGCTTC
>Ga0115564_10000876_pt1 | contig 28963 bp, 27 predicted proteins | sample COGITO_mtgs_1105_7_FD_88680 | JGI IMG/M metagenome (GOLD analysis project Ga0115564, IMG submission 88680) | Pelagic marine microbial communities from North Sea - COGITO_mtgs_110523 | ecosystem: Environmental > Aquatic > Marine > Epipelagic | place: Germany:Helgoland, sampling site Kabeltonne...
CGAAGGCGCATCTCAGTTCACAGCCACTCTGAATAACTTTTGATCCATTCTTGGCGCAGGCGATCGTCAGAACCCAAGAATGTGTCAGGCAAAATGCTGTAGAATGAAATACGATCTGGCCTGAAATGTCGGAAACTGTTTTTGAGCTCACACCACCCAGCGAGGACGATGGCTTCTGAGTGATACGCAATGGCAATCGGCATGATCGTTCGCGAGCTCTGAATCCCTTGTGCATTTTGATAGGCGATTTGCAATTTATGCTCTTCGCGTATTGCTTTGCGCACGTCTGATAAGTCGATGGATTTAGGCTCGTCCGCTCCCCAGCTTGAGGCGAATAAAGTGCTGCTCAGCGGTGTCGCATCTGCCAGTTTTTGCGCAGCACTGCGCGCTGCTCGTTTAAGTCCCTTGTTACCCGTTCTCGTGACCATTGCCAAGCCAACTGTGATTGCTTCCGCCTCGTCCACATCAAAATTGATTGGCGGCAGATCAAACCCGGATCGCATGACGTAACCGACGCCAGCTTCGCCTTCTATAGGAACCCGAAGCGCTTGAAGTGAAGCAATGTCGCGATAAACGGTGCGTTTGGTGACATCCAAATTCTCTGCGATGCTTTGTGCTGTACGGGGCTGGTCTGAGTTGCGCAGCAACTGGATTATTTCAAACATCCGTACTGAACGCGCCATCAATCTCATCCTACTCTTTGATCTGATTATTATAACACCATTGAAGCCTGCTGACACACACATGTCAGCATGGCCGTGCTAAGGGTCAGTAACGTTCAACCATCAAGTTAGGGATACCCCGAATGGCACATTCATTTCGAGATCTTCATGCGCGCGGAAATCCGTTTATCTTGGCGAATGCCTGGGACATAGGCACGGCCCGTTTGTTTGCGGGTCTTGGCGCAAAAGCGCTCGCGACCTCCTCTGGTGCGCATGCTTTCACATTGGGTCGCTCTGACCTTGGGACAGTCACAAGGGACGAAGCACTCGCGCACGCTGAGGCTATTGTATCGGCCACGTCGCTGCCCGTGTCTGGCGATTTTGAAAACGGTTTTGGTGACGCCCCTGACGTTCTGGAAGAAACTGTTAGGTTATCTGCTGAAATCGGTTTGGCGGGCATTTCGATAGAGGACATGTCGCTGCCTGATACGCGCCCATACGCGTTTGACCTCGCGGTCGAGCGCATTCGAGCCGCCAGCGCTGCGGCGAAGGCTTTGCCACGCGATTTTGTGCTCGTCGCGCGCGCGGATGGGTTTATGCATGGCCTATACGACATCGATGAATCGATCCGACGCATTCAAGCATTTGAAACAGCTGGGGCAGATTGCGTTTATGTTCCCTATCTGAACAACATAGAGAACGTCAAAAAGGTCTGCAGCGGCGTCGCGATCCCTGTAAATGTTGGTATAAGCTCTGTTGAACACATCTCTTTGAAGCAATTCGCGGACGCAGGTGCCGCACGAATCTCACTGGGAATGGCGATGGCAACGGCTGCAAACACAGCCTTACACACCTTATCAACCAGCATGTTTGGCGAGGGGGATTTTTCGGGGTTAGGCAACAACTTGTCTTACGAAGTGATTGATGACTGCATGACAAAAGGGGGGCGGATGTAATGGGTATCAAGACGCATAAACTGACCCAGAGTTTTCGCACGTTCATCCAAGAACAGACTATGTTTTTCGTTGCCACAGCAGGACCTTAAGGGCGTGTTAACGTGTCTCCGAAAGGACTGGATTCCCTTCGCATTCTCTCTGACCAAAAGATCGTCTGGCTCAGCTTGACAGGCAGCGGCAATGAAACTGCGGCACATATGATGCAAGACCCGCGCATGACGTTGATGTTTTGCGCCTTTAAGGGCGATCACCTGATCCTGCGCACATATGGTCAGGCGCGCGTGGTTCATCCGCGCGATGCTGAATGGCATGATCTTTACGCGCTGTTCCCCGACTTTGCTGGCGCGCGCAACATCTTTGTCCTTGATGTTGACCTCGTCACGACGTCCTGCGGAAGTGGCGTTCCAGAGATGTCGGTGGTGCGCAGTCGAGGTGAAACAGACCTTGAACCTTGGTACGATGAAATGGGTCCGCAAAAAGTAAAAGAGTTCTGGAAGAAGAAAAACCTTGTCAGTCTGGATGACCAACCGACCGGCATTTTCGAGCCATGATGTCGCTAGGTCTGTGCGCTAAAAGTCGAAGACTAATTGTCGCGTAGCATTTAGCATCGTGATCTCTGCTCCTAAAACCGTCTCGGCCTTCAGGACGACTTCAGCCGCGGCACACGCATCTTCTCCTGCATCGTGGTGTCGAAAGTGTAAGCCAAGTTCGTGTTTCAGGTTAGCCAACCCGTGCCCGCCGTTGCCGCGAAACTCAGGCCATGCTTTGCGTGCGACGGACACACTATCGGTCCAAATCGATTTCAAAATTGGCATTCCGACATGTTGGCAGCCAGCATCAAATGCCTTTTCATCAAAGCGGCTGTGCTGGACAAGTGGGTGCGCTTCCATAAAAGAGCGCAGCTCTGGCAAAGCTTCCAAAAATGTCGGTGCGTGTCTTACGGTCGCAGCGTCTATCCCGTGGAGCCGTGTGTTGCCCTCAGCGAAGCGCACGCAGGGATCAATATAGGTGCTATACGTCTCGATCGCGCCATCAAAGCGCACAAAAGCGAGGCCAATCTGACATATGCTGGCTACGTCATATGCGGCAGTCTCGACATCAACTGCGATGAACCTGAAGGGTCCATTTTTCGGTGGTGTGAACTGAAAAGGGCTTGGCATTTTGGAGAGCGTATCGTTCGTCATGCCAAAGATTGTTACGCGTTCTATAGGCGCACACAATACATGTGACGCTGTTTTGTTTGGCGAGCTCTGCATGCTCTCATTAATTATTTACACATTCATCGGCAGTGATGATAATTTACGTGACGATCAATCAACTCGCGAACGATCTTGAGATCGTTTGATCCGCTTGTTGACCAGCACGTATTAAAGCTTAATTCTCCTGCGCGCCGTTGCCCTTGAGCATATTCAACGGCGCACGGGAGTTATTATTTTCAGCGGTTGCGACTTTGGACGCGAGACGGATAAATTCTTTTTGCTCTTGCTCACTCAGGCTTGGCAGGATCGAGGCTTGGCACTTTTCAACGACGGGTTTGAGCTTTTCGAGAACTTCGTTGCCCTCAGCCGTTAGCAAAAGAACGCGGGCGCGCCGGTCTTTGGGGTTAGTTGTCCGCTCGACGAAACCTTTACTTACAAGGCGGTCTACGACGCCGCCAATCGTTGCGCGATCAAAGGCTATCGCACCAGCCAGCCTTGCTTGATCGATCTTGGGGTGATCGTGGATCATTACCAAAGCGGCGTATTGAGGCGAGGTTAGATCCGTTCCAAACGCTTTCATATGCTGTGCAAAGATCGACGATGAAATCTGTTGAAGGCGTCTGATCAAGTGGCCTGGCATGGAATAGATTTCTGACATGCATAGACCATATGCATACTTACGAGTTTGGCAAGCCATCGCTTAGTTCACATTCTAGAAAGGGCAAGGTTTTGAAGAAAAAAGATGACCGAGCCAAAAAGATGTGCCATACATTTATTTACTAAGTGTGCTTACTTTAAATGTGAGCGCGAAAATCAAATGAACTTACTTGAGAGTTTAGGGTGCAATGTCACCCGGCGCGGTTCTAGGGAGGAACTCAAATGACATCGAAATTTTTCAAAGGATTGCTCGGCGGTGTGGCTGCAACGGCAATCATGGCGTCTGGCGCAATGGCGCAAGAAGTGACGCTGAAATTGCACCAGTTCTTGCCTGCGCAAGCAAATGTTCCAAAGCTGGTCTTGGACGTTTGGGCGGATAAGATCGAAGCAGCGTCTGAAGGGCGTATCAAAGTGGATCGCTTCCCGTCTATGCAGCTAGGCGGCACGCCACCGGAATTGCTGGACCAAGCAATTGATGGTGTCGCGGATGTTGTTTGGACAGTGGTTGGCTACACGCCGGGCCGTTTCCCAACGACCGAAGTTTTCGAGTTGCCGTTCATGGTTGAAGATGCACGCGCGGCCTCTTGCGCGTATTGGACGATGTTCGAAGAGCATATGGAAGACAAAGAATTCAAAGGTGTCAAAATCCTTGGCACATGGGTTCATGGCCCCGGCATGTTCCACACGGCGGATCCTGTTGAAACGCCTGCTGATCTTGAGGGCATGAAAATTCGCGGCGGTTCGCGTCTTGTGAACCAGCTTTTGACGCTTGCAGGTGCAACACCTGTTGGTATGCCGGTTCCCGCAGTTTCTGAGGGCCTGTCCAAAGGCGTGATTGATGGCACAACCATTCCTTGGGAAGTCACAGCCGCGCTGAAAGTGCCTGAGCTCGTTGAGAACCATACAGAGTTTGAAGGCCCTGCGCTTTACAACCTCACGTTCGTTTTGGCGATGAATGAGGGTGTGTTCAACGGCATGTCAGCGGATCTTCAGCAGATTGTCGATGACAATTCTGGCATGAACTTCTCCGTTTTCGCGGGTGGCACACAGTCTGACGCGGACGGCCCTGCGCGCGAAATCGCGGTTGAGATGGGTAATAACATTATCACGGTGTCCGACACATCCGAGTGGCAAGCGCTGGTGAATCCGCTCTATGACACGTGGGTTGCGGACATGAAGGGCAAAGGCCTTGATGGTCAGGCTCTGATTGATCAGGCAAAGGGTCTGATGAGTGGCGAATGTGCCGGTGCTATGGGTAAAATGTAATCCATTACGCTTAGAATAGTGCCGTAGCGGGTCAACGGCTGCGGCACATTTTTGCCTGTCGGGGAGGGCGGCAATGTATCAGTTTATGGATCGCGTCGCGCGCTTGTTTGCAATTCTGGGCGGCATCATCTTGTCGATTTTGATTGTGCAAACATGCCTATCGATCTTGGGGCGTTCGATCAGTACGATCTTGCATAGTGATTTCATGCAAACGAACCTGCCGGGTCTTGCCTCGAGCCTTTTGTCAACGGGGGTCGGTTCGATCAATGGTGCGTTCGAGCTTGTTGAAGCGGGCATGGCTTTTGTCATTTTTGCTTTTCTACCGCTGTGCCAACTCAAAGGGGCGCACGCCTCTGTCGATATTTTCACCTCTCAACTGCCGGCGCGCGCGAATGTGCTGCTGCGCACAGTGATCGAGGTCATTTTTGCACTGGTGATCGTTCTGATCGCTTATGAATTGTCCCAAGGTATGCTGAGCAAACTGCGCACAGGACAAACAACCTTTATCCTCGAATTTCCGGTTTGGTGGCCTTATGCGCTGAGCTTAATTGCAGCTGTGGCTTCAGCCATCGTCGCGGTCTATGTGGCCTGCATGCGCGTGATTGAAATGGCAACGGGTCAGACGCTTTTGCCGCTCGATCTGGAGGCGGAGCATTGAGCGATATTACAATTGGGCTGCTGTCGTTTCCCGCGCTTTTGATCCTAATTTTTCTGCGGGTTCCTATCGGTTTGGCGATGTTATTGGGCGGTCTTGTGGGTCTGACTATCGTTTCCGGTGACACCACACTTGCGTTCGCGCGCCTCAAATCTGAAACCTTTACGACCTTCTCTAGTTATTCGCTCTCAATCATTCCGATGTTCCTGCTGATGGGCCATTTCGCGACCCTTGGCGGGATGAGCCAAGCGTTGTTCAAAGCCGCCGAAAGCTTTCTGGGACACCGCAAAGGCGGGGTTGCGATGGCGGCGGTTGGCGCTTGTGCGGGCTTTGGTGCGATCTGTGGGTCATCGCTTGCGACCGCAGCTACGATGAGCCGCGTCGCTTTGCCAGAGCTGCGCCGCTACGGCTATTCGGGTGGATTTTCGACAGCGACTTTGGCTGCGGGCGGAACGCTTGGCATCTTGATCCCCCCCTCTATCGTGCTGGTGATCTACGCGATTCTGACAGAGCAGAACATCGCGAAACTATTCCTTGCTGCATTTATTCCCGGCATCCTTGCCGCGATGGGATATATGCTCACCATCTCTATCTATGTGCGCTTGCACCCGGATTCCGCTGGAACCCGCCCGCGTGTGCCCTACAGTGAACGTTTCAAAGCGCTTATCGCGGTTTGGCCCGTTTTGCTGGTTTTTGCGGCGGTTGTTGGTGGCATCTACCAAGGCTGGTTCACCCCGACCGAAGGCGCTGCCGTGGGCGCATTCGGCACAGGTCTCATTGCGTTTTTGGGTGGCGGGCTTACCCGCGCCACCCTGTCTGAAAGCTTCTTCGTCACGGCACGCTCAACTGCGATGATCTTCTTCATCGTGCTCGGTGCGGCCTTCTACAACGGTTTCCTCGCGCTCACGCAACTCCCGCAAGAGGCGGCAGCATGGGTCGGCGCGAGTGGGTTCAGTCCATGGACAGTACTCATAATCATTCTGGTGTTTTACCTGTTGCTTGGCTGCCTCATGGACAGCCTGTCGATGATCTTGCTGACCATCCCGATCTTCTGGCCTATCGTACAAGAGCTTGATTTTAACCTCGTGAGCATGGTCGATCTGCAATCCGCGCGTCTTGATGCGATGATTGCGGCGGGCAAGGAAATCCCCGCGGCTGCCTTGGCAGAGGCGCAAACGATGCTCGCCAGTGGGCAAGAACTTACCCGCGAATTGACCCGCGAGATCAAGCTGCGTGGTGTGTCCGAGGGCGCGCTAAATCGCGTGAACATTGAGCGCACAGCGATCTGGTTCGGCATCCTCGTTTTGATCGTTGTCGAAGTGGGCCTGATCACACCACCCGTTGGGATGAACCTATTTGTGATCAACGCGATGGATCGCAAAACGCCGATGGTCGAGACCTACAAAGCGGTCATGTATTTCGTTGGCTCTGACTTGGTGCGCGTTGTTCTGCTCGTTGCCTTTCCGATCATCACGCTGATGTTGCTTCCAATCTAGCCCCCACAAGGAACCCTTTGAGAATGGACATTGATGGACAGGTTGCCCTTGTTTCAGGCGGCGCGAGCGGGCTTGGCGAAGCCACTGCGCGCCATTTGGCTGAACTTGGCGCGGACGTTGCTATTTTAGACCGCGATGGCGCACGCGCGGCACAAGTTGCTGCAGACATTGGCGGTTATTCCCAGCAATGCGATATCACCGAAGAGAACGCTGTTGCCGCGGGGGTCACCTCTGCGATGGCGCGCTTCGGGCAAGCGCCGCGTATCGTGGTGAACTGCGCTGGCATCGGTGTCGCCGCGCGCATCGTCGGGCGCGGAGGGAAGGTGTCTACGCCGCTCTTTCGTCATGTGCTCGAAGTGAATCTCTTTGGAACGTACAACGTCATGACCTACGCCGCGCAAGCGATGATGGACCTACCACCGCTAGACACGGGCGAGCGCGGAGTGATCATCAACACGGCCTCTGCCGCATATGAGGACGGGCAAATCGGGCAAGCGGCTTATGCCGCCTCAAAGGGGGCGATTGCCTCGATGACCCTGCCCGCTGCGCGTGAGTTCGCGAAGCTGGGCGTGCGCGTCATGACGATTGCGCCGGGGCTATTTGAAACGCCAATGATGGAAGAATTGCCACCCGAAACAGTTGCCGGGATCGTCGAAAACATCCCGTTCCCGCATCGTTTGGGCCAACCCGAAGAATACGCCCACCTTGCTGCCGACATTGCGCGCAACGCTTATTTAAACGGAACAGTGATCCGCCTCGACGGTGCTGTTCGCCTGCCACCGAGGTAATCCAATGGCCATGATTGAACGAGAAATTGACGGGGCAATCGCCACAGTCACGATGAACCGCCCAGACAAGCGTAACGCTATGTCCGACGCGTTTATCGCAGAGCTTGAGAACGCTTTTGTGACTATGCCAGGGGCTGTGCGCGTGATCATTTTGACCGGAACGGCTGGGCACTATTGCTCGGGTCTCGATCTGGCAGAGCATAAAGAACGCAGCGCGGAAGAGGGGATCTACCATTCGCGTAATTGGCACCGCATTCTTGATATGATCCAGTTTGGTGGCCGTCCGGTGGTGAGTGCAATGTTTGGTGCAGTGATCGGCGGCGGGCTTGAGATTGCGGCGGCAACCCATGTGCGTATCGCGGAGCCGTCTACGATTTTTCAACTTCCCGAAGGGCGGCGCGGCATCTTTGTCGGTGGTGGCGCAACTGTGCGTGTTGGGCGCATCCTTGGCGCGGATCGCATGACCGAAATGATGCTTACGGGCCGCAAATATGGTGCCGAAGATGGCGAGCGTCTTGGCCTTGCGCATTACTCTGTGGGCGAGGGCGAAGCGCTCGCGTTAGCACGTGAGCTCGCGGGTAAAATCTCGCGCAACGCACCTTTGTCGAACTACTTCATGGTCCAAGCGCTCGCGCGGATCGAGGATATGTCAAAAGCGGATGGGTTGTTCACCGAAAGCCTTTGCGCGGCGTTGTCTCAAACCACACCAGATGCTCAAGAAGGGTTGCACGCGTTCTTGGAAAAACGCGCGCCGAAGTTTCGCTGATGGTTTGCAAAAATACTAAAACCAAGGGTGCAGATTATGGACAGTAAATACCGCGCACATGATGTGACCCGCGAAGATCGGGTGGATGGCTCGATCCTGTTGCGCGCGAACGGCGCGCTGGGCCCTGTTGCAGATCGCACGACCGATTGGCTCGAGCAGTGGGCGGATCAAACGCCCGACGCAGTTTTCCTTGCAGAGCGTTCCGGCGCGGGTTGGCGAGAGCTCACTTTTGCGATGGTGCGTGAAAAAGCACGCGCGCTTGCGGCTGGTTTGCTCGAACTTGGGTTGGGGCCTGACAAAGCGATCCTGATCGTCTCGGGCAATAGCGTGAACCATGGCCTGCTCGCTCTGGCGGCGCAGTACATCGGCGCGCCGATTGTGCCGCTTGCAGAGCAATACGCGCTTATTCCTGCAGCACGTGTGCAGATTGATTTCGTCGCTGGCCTGATCAAACCCGCTGCGGTCTATGCGGAGGATGGGGATGTCTTGGCGGACGTGCTGAGCCGTGATGTCTTTGAAAACGTTCACAAGCTTGTCGGGCAGGGGGGTGGCACGGATGTGCATTGCCTTGAGGCACTCGCCAAAGTCGCGGGCGACATAAGTGACGCACATGACAAGGTTGGCCCCGACACGATCGCTAAGATTTTGATGACCAGTGGTTCGACGTCCGCTCCGAAAGGTGTGCCGACGACGCATAAAATGATGTGTGTGAACCAAGCCCAGATCTCTTATGGTTTGCCCTTTCTCAACACACGCCCGCCTGTGATTGTCGATTGGCTGCCGTGGAATCACGTGTTTGGCGGTTCGCATAATTTCAATATGATGCTGGCCCATGGCGGATCGCTTTATATTGATGGCGGTAAGCCTGCGCCGCATTTGGTTGGCAAAACGCTCGAGAATCTCAAGCTGAAGACAGGCACGATGGCGTTTAACGTGCCGCTCGGATTTGCAATGATCCGCGATGCTTTGAAAGCGGATGCGGGCTTGCGACATGATTTTTTTGCAGAGCTGGACATGCTGTTTTACGCAGGCGCGAGCCTTGCTCAAGATGTTTGGAGCGATCTGGAGAACATGGCGCAAGAGGTGCGCGGGGATATCCCGCTTTTCACCTCGTCTTGGGGGCTGACTGAAACTGCGCCTGCGGCCTTGTTGCAGCACCAACCAACGGATCGTTCTGGCGTTGTTGGCGTTCCTTTGCCTGAGATTGATATCAAGCTCATTCCCGACGGTGATATGCGATGCGAAGTGCGCATCAAAGGGCCGAGTGTTTTCACAGGCTACCTCAATGCACCGGAGCAATCGGCTCAAGCATTTGATGAGGAGGGCTTTTACAAAACCGGCGATGCGATGGTGTTTGTTGATCCAGCGGATAGCAATCTTGGACTGCGGTTTGACGGGCGCATCTCGGAAGAATTCAAGCTGATGTCCGGCACTTGGGTGCGCGCTGCGAACCTGCGTCTTGAGGTGCTCTCAACGCTTGGTGCTTTGGTCACGGATGTGATCATCACAGGTGCGGATCGAAGTGATATCGGTCTTTTCATAATCCCATCTGCCGCAATGCGAAAGGCAAGCGATTGCATTGATCATGATGGCGGTCTGCGTTGTGCTTCGCTTGAAGCAACTGTGCGCGAAAAGCTCGCGGGGATTGGCGGATCAAGCTCGACCCGCATCGCGCGCGCGCTTTTCCTAACGGAACCACTGTCGATGTCTGATGGCGAAATAACAGCCAAAGGCAGCATCAATTTCAAGAAACTCCTGACGCGTCGCGCCGCTTTGTTAGAGCGGCTCTATGATGACGCGGATCCAGCAACACTTACTATTAGAAAGCCAGCGTCATGATTGACCTCAACAAAATTCGCGCAATCGACATTCATTCGCATGCAGAAGAACCCTGCGGGTGCCACTCTGATGACGGCTACGATGATCTTCAATCCACGATGGCGAAGTATTTTCGCGCGCCTTGGGAGCATCCTCCGACGATCCCAGAGACCGCGGCGCATTACCGCGAGCAGAACATCGCCGCAGTGATCTTCCCTGTCGATGCGGAGCGCGAAACAGGGTATCGGCGCTACTCCAATGATGAAGTGTTTGAACTTGTTAAACAGAACGATGATGTGCTGATCCCCTTCGCGTCTATTGATCCGTGGAAGGGTAAAATGGGGGTGCGCGAAGCGCGGCGGTTGATCGAAGATTACGGCATCAAAGGGTTCAAGTTTCACCCGACGATGCAAGGCTTTTTCGCTAATGACCGCATGGCCTATCCGCTCTACGAAGTGCTGCAAGAACACGGCTGCATCGCGCTGTTCCATACGGGCCAGACGGGTGTGGGATCAGGCATGCCGGGCGGTAACGGAATGCGGCTGAAGTATTCCAATCCGATGTATATGGACGATGTCGCGGTTGATTTCTCTGACCTGAAAATCGTTCTCGCGCATCCGTCTTTCCCTTGGCAGGAAGAGGCGCTCGCCGTGGCCCAACACAAGCCGAACGTCTACATTGACCTCTCTGGTTGGTCGCCAAAGTATTTCCCCGACATTTTGGTGCGCTATTCAAATTCGATCCTGCGCAAGAAGGTTCTGTTCGGGTCTGACTGGCCGATGATCGCACCCGAGCGTTGGCTCGCGGATTTCGACAAGATCGCGATCAAGGACGAAGTACGCCCAGACATCATCAAGAACAACGCCGCGCGGCTTTTAGGTTTGATGGAGTAGGCGCAGTATAATGCAATGTTCGTAAGAAAGCGGCCCATTTTGGGCTTTGAGCGTTGTAGAGTTAAGGGAAGTTGAAGCAACGGATCCGTTGGGAGGCGGTGAGGTTATGAATGGAAATGCAGCAGAGTGGTTCATTGAGCGTCACTTGCATGAGGGTCGTGCAGAAAAGGCGGCTTTTGTTGAAGCTTGGGAGAATGGACGTACGCTAACGTATGGCGCGCTGTCCGAGGGGTCTGCACGCTGTGCGTCTGCTTTGCTGCGCGAGGGTGTGCGCCGCGAAGAGCGCGCTGCGATGTTCGTCCTCGATCAAATCGAGTTCCCTGAAATATTCTGGGGTGCGTTGAAAGCAGGCGTACAACCAGTTGCACTCAACACGTTGCTCGCAACCGACGTCTATAGTCGTATTCTTGAGGATAGCCGCGCTGGGATTGCTTTTGTCTCGCACGAGTTGCTCGATGTTGTCCTTCCTGCTGCCCAAGCCTCTGAGCATCTGCGCCAGATCGTTGTGATTGGCGGGTTAGCCCCCGAGGGAACAGTGTCTTACGAGGATTTCATGAAAGACACGGCGCCTGCACAGATTGCGGAATGCGTTGGGGATGAAGTGGCGTTCTGGCTCTATTCTTCGGGCTCTACAGGCGCGCCCAAAGGGGTGCGGCACATCCATGACGCGCTGCGCGTGACGTGCGACACCTATGGAAACCAAGTACTGGGTGTCACGGAAAACGACACAGTTTTCTCTGCGGCGAAACTCTTTTTTGCCTATGGTTTAGGCAATGGAATGTCGTTCCCGATGTCTGTGGGGGCCACCGCCTATCTGTTTAATGGCCGCCCGACACCTGATTCAGTTTCAGATATTTTGGCGATCTATAAGCCAACGATCTATTGCGGTGTGCCAACGCTTTATGCGGCCATGATCCAAAAGTGGGAAGTTGAGGGCGCGCATCCTGAAGCGCCTTTGCGGACCTGTATTTCCGCAGGTGAGGCCTTGCCCGCGGAGATTGGTCGCAAGTGGAAAGGGATCTGGGGCGTTGATATTATGGACGGCGTTGGCTCGACAGAAATGCTGCACATCTTCTTGTCCAACAGGCCAGGTGATGTGGAATACGGCACCTCTGGCACAGCGGTTCCCGGCTATGACGTGCGATTGGTGGATGACGGCGGCGCTGATGTGCCTGTAGGCGGTATTGGTGAGTTGCTGGTGCGGGGAAACTCCTCTGCGGCGGACTACTGGAACCAACGTGAAAAATCGCGCACGACCTTCGAAGGGGAATGGACGCGCACTGGCGACAAATACGAACTCTCGCAAAATGGACGTTATATCTACTGCGGTCGCACGGATGATATGTTCAAGGTCTCTGGCATTTGGGTAAGCCCCTTTGAGATCGAGCAGGCTTTGGTCGAACATCCCGTCATTCTGGAAGCCGCTGTCATCGCGCAGCGTGACTCCGAGAACCTAGAAAAACCCAAAGCTTTTGTCGTGCTGAAAGACGGCAAAACCGAGAGTGATCTGGGTGAGGTGAAAGACTTTATCAAAGAGAAGATCGGCAAATGGAAATATCCACGTTGGGTCGAAGTGGTTGATGATCTGCCAAAAACGGCGACAGGTAAAATTCAGCGTTTCAAGCTGCGCGAGCTCGTATGAGCGCGCCTTGGGTGGCCTTAGGATCGCTAAAGGCTGGCGGGAAGTCGCTTGAATACGCTTGCTTTGGCCCGTCACCAAATGAGGCAGCGACGCTTGTGCTTTTGCATGAGGGCTTGGGCTGCATCGCTTTATGGCGTGAGTTTCCGCAGGCTTTGGCAGAGGCCACAGGGCTTGGCGTTTTCGTCTATTCCCGCGCGGGATATGGCCAATCTGATCCTGCCGATCTGCCACGACCACTGAATTATATGACGCATGAAGCGACTGGCGTTTTGGGTGAGGTGCTCGACGCGGTCGCAATAAGGAGCGCAGTTTTAGTCGGGCATAGTGATGGCGCTACGATTGCGGCGATTTATGCGGGTTCAGTACCTGATTATCGCGTGCGCGCAATTGCTTTGATGGCACCGCATTTTTTTACCGAAGATATGGGGCTTGCCGAGATTGCCAAGGCCAAGATCGCCTATGAAACAGGCGACCTGCGCGCTGGGTTGGCGAAATACCATAAGAATCCTGACAATGCGTTTCGCGGCTGGAATGACGCATGGCTGCACCCGGACTTTAAAAATTGGAACGTGGCTGATGTGATTGATCATCTGCGCATCCCGTCCTTGGCAATCCAAGGGCAGAGCGATCAATATGGCACGCTGGCACAAATCGAAGAGATTAAGACGCGAGCATACTCACCTGTTGAAACATTGATCTTGGAGAAGTGCCGCCACGCGCCGTTTCTTGACCAACCAGTGGTCGTGACAAACGCGATTGCCGAGTTTTGCACGCGTTTGTTTGCATTGGAGAACGCTGGGTCTGCGCCTTGACGCAGGATTTTTGGCCGACGCACGCTTATGTTCCAGGAAGGACAGCGCGTCATCCAGAAGGGGCGTTTGATCCTATCCGTGAGACTGCAAAAGGAGGGTCAACGCCTGAGCAACTCGCTCAATGCGCGGCGTTTCAACTTGGGCTGCGCTATATCCACAAAGGGTTTTTCTGGGAAGCGCATGAACTGCTGGAACCGGTTTGGATGTTGCTCCCAAAGCCAAGTCGCGAGCGGGCTTTTGTGCAGGGATTGATCCAGCTCGCTAATGGGTTTTTGAAGCTGGAGATGGGCCGCCCCAAAGCTGCTCAGAGATTGTTGGTGATCTCGCAAGATCTTTTGGGTCAGGCCGAGCGACCGCCTGCATTTGCAGATCAGAGCCAAGAAGCTGATAACTTGTTGGTGGATCTAACAGCTAGGTTAATTGGTGCATTATAACGCACATACCAGAATTTTTAGTGCGCTTATGCCTTATTTTTATTATTTAACAGGGGATTAGGTTTCTCGTTATTGTGCATCATTCAATTTACTCGCATGCCTTCTGCCGCTAAGCTAACCTAAGATTACGCAAGGAATACCTGATGCCCAAGTTTATTGATTTTCAAACCGACCCGTCAAAATACCGACACTGGAAAGTTGAATATGAGGGTCCAGTCGCGAACCTGATCATGGACGTGGATGAAAATGGCGGATTGTTCGAGGGCTATGAACTCAAGCTCAATTCCTACGACCTGGGCGTTGACATCGAGCTCAGCGATATCGTGCAGCGCATGCGTTTTGAGCATCCAGAAGTCAAAGTTGTGGTAATGAAGTCCGGTAAGGACAAGGTGTTTTGCGCTGGCGCGAACATTCGTATGCTCGGCGCCGCCGCGCACTCTCACAAGGTTAATTTCTGTAAGTTCACGAATGAAACGCGCAATGCCTTCGAGGCGGCAGCAAAGGATTCCGGTCAGAATTATATCGCGGCTATACGCGGTGCCTGTGCGGGGGGCGGATATGAGTTGGCGCTCGCGTGCAACCACATCATGCTCACCGACGATTCCACTTCTGCGGTCGGCTTGCCTGAAGTGCCGTTGCTTGCGGTTTTGCCGGGCACGGGTGGTCTCACGCGGGTGACAGACAAACGCAAAGTGCGCCGTGATCGCGCAGATATTTTCTGCTCTATCGAAGAGGGTATCAAGGGCAAACGCGCCATGGAATGGCGCTTGGTGGACGAGGTGATTGCGAATTCCAAGTTTGACGAAGCAGTTGTGGAGCGCGCGCAAGAATTTGCTGCAAATTCGCAAAAACCTGACGTGAGTAAGGGGATCGCCCTTGGCGCTCTAAATCGCTCGATTGGTGAAGACTCAGCGACCTACGATCTGATCGAAGTTGAGTTGGATCGTAAAGGACGCACCGCGACGATCACTTTGAAAGGCCCGACAGAAGATGCGCCAGCAGACATGGCCGCGTTCGAAGCACAGGGCGATCAGGCCTATATGCTCAAGCTGGTGCGCGAGTTGGAAGACACGATTTTACACTTGCGCACAAACGAGAATGAGTTGGGTCTCTGGGTTTTCAAAACCCAAGGGGATCCTGAGAAATTCGCCGCGCATGAGGCGCTTTTGATGGGCAATCCTGATCATTGGTTGGCGAATGAAACACTGGAATACTGGAAGCGTACGCTCAAGCGGGTTGATGTGACGTCCCGCTCGCTCGCCGCATTTATCGAGCATGGCTCGTGCTTTACAGGCATCCTCGCGGAACTGCTCTTCTCTGTGGATCGCACTTACATGATGGAAGATGAGTTTGAGGGCGATAATCGACCAACGGCGACGATCGCTTTGAGCGATGCTAACTTTGGTCGCTTCCCGATGGGCAATGATATCTCGCGTTTGCAAACACGCTTTCTGGCGGAACCTGAGCATTTGGAAAGCCTTAAGTCCTCTATTGGCGAAGCGCTTGAAGCGGAAGACGCCGATGAACTTGGCCTTGTCACAATGATCCTTGATGACATCGATTGGGAGGACGAAGTGCGTATCTTTATCGAAGAGCGCGCCAGTTTCTCGCCTGATGCCATGACAGGAATGGAAGCGAACTTGCGTTTCGCTGGTCCCGAAACCATGGAAACCCGCATTTTTGGTCGCCTCACTGCTTGGCAGAACTGGATATTCAACCGCCCCAACGCTGTTGGGAGCGAGGGCGCACTGCAACGTTACGGAACGGGCGTGCGCGGAAAATACAATATGGAACGCGTGTAAAACGCCCACAGATTTTTCTTAGGAGAACACAATGTCTGCACCCCTTGATGTAAGCTATGACACGAAGATCCCGAACAACGTAGGCCTCAGCAGTGACCGTAAGGTTCTGAAAGCGCTTGAAAAATGGCACCCGGGCTACATTGATTGGTGGAACAAGCTGATCCCGCAGAACTTTCAGGAAAGCATGGTTTACCTACGGACTGCTGTTTCTGTGGACCCTAAAGGCTGGGCAAAATTCGACTACGTGAAGATGCCTGATTACCGCTGGGGTGTTTTGCTTGCACCGCAAGTTGAGGATCGCGTGATCCCTATGGGCGAGCACAAAGGCGAAAAAGCGTGGCAGGAAGTGCCGGGCGAGTACCGCAATATGCTCAAGCGACTCATCGTGATCCAAGGCGACACAGAGCCGGGCTCGGTTGAGCAGCAGCGCTTCTTGGGCCTCACTGCGCCGTCGCTTTATGACATGCGCAACCTGTTTCAGGTGAACGTCGAAGAGGGACGTCACCTTTGGGCGATGGTCTACTTGCTGCAAAAATACTTCGGCAAGGATGGCCGCGAAGAAGCGGATGACCTGCTTGTCCGTTCCTCCGGTTCCGAAGAAGCGCCGCGTATGCTGGGTGCATTCAACGAGGAAACGCCAGACTGGCTGTCCTTCTTCATGTTCACCTACTTCACGGATCGTGATGGTAAAATGCAATTGGAAAGCCTCGCGCAGTCAGGCTTTGACCCACTCAGCCGCACCTGCCGCTTTATGTTGACTGAAGAAGCGCATCACATGTTTGTGGGCGAAACTGGCGTGGGCCGCACCATCCAAGCAACGGTAGAGGCGATGAATAAAGCAGGGATTACCGATCCCTACGACATCGGCAAAATCCGCGATCTAGGCGTGATTGACCTGCCCACGATCCAGAAAAAGTTGAACCTGCATTATTCGCTCTCGCTTGATCTGTTTGGGCAAGAAGTCTCCACCAACGCCGCGAATGCGTTCAACCACGGCATCAAGGGCCGCTATATGGAGATGCGGATCGACGATGATCACCAATTGCAGAACGACACTTACGTGGTCCGCTCTGTTGTGGACGGCAAAATCGTTGCGCAAGAAGTGCCTGCTCTGACTGCGATCAACATGCGCCTGCGGGATGACTATATCCGCGACGCATCTGGTGGCATTGGCCGCTGGAACAAGCTTATCGCGAAAGCGGGGGTCGAATTTGCACTGGCCTTGCCGCACGAAGCGTTCCACCGTCAAATTGGCGTCTTTGCGCCGATCCACACGGACCCAGCGGGCGACATCATTTCCAACAAAGAGTGGGAAAAGCGCGCTGGTGATTGGCTGCCTACGCTTGCGGATGGCGACTACATCACCTCGCTGATGGTACCGTGCTATGAGGCGGGAAAATACGCCTCCTGGATCGCGCCGCCCAAGGTCGGTATCGACAATAAGCCGGGCGACTTTGAGTACGTTAAACTGCACATGGCGTGATGAACGCCTTTGGAAGGGGTGCAAATCCCTTCCGACCTTTTCTAAATGGGAGAGACCTCATGTTGATCGAACGTAATGCCCTGAGCAAAGACAATGCCCAAACCGCGGCAAAGCTGCGTGACAAGTGTTTGGGATGTCACGATTGTGCTGGCCCGTGTCGTATGTCGATGGAACTGAGCGTCTTGCCCGAAATCTTGCTCGGCTCATCGGAGCTACATTCGTGAACGCCCCTTTCAAGCAGCATGTAATCGACCCTGAAATCTGCATTCGTTGCTATACTTGCGAAATGACCTGTCCAGAACAAGCGATTGAGCACAACGATGACAACGTCGTGGTTGATGCGTCCAAGTGCAACTTCTGTATGGATTGCATTCCTGTGTGTCCCACTGGTTCAATTGATGAGTGGCGCGTTGTGGGCAGCAAGGACGAAGCGTATTCGCTTGAGGACCAGTACAGCTGGGAAGAATTACCTGAGCAGGGCGAAGTTGTCGTGTCGGAGACAAGCGCCAAAGGGGGTGCGCAAACGGATGAGATTGATCCTGTCGCTGTGCTTCTAGCTGAAGCACAGAAAGGCGCTGGCGGTAAGGCCAAAGCGCCTGCGACGGCTGCGAAGCCGACGATCAATCTCTATAATCTTGGCAACCCTGTTGAGGCTGTCGTGCAAGGCAATTACCGTATCACCAGTGAAAGCTCTGATGCGGACACGCGCCACATTATTTTAGAATTTCAGGGCAAACCGTTCCCTGTTTTAGAAGGTCAATCCGTCGGCATCATTGCACCCGGAACAGATGCAGAAGGCAAAGCGCATCTGCCGCGCCTTTACTCAGTGTCCAGTCCGCGCGATGGCGAGCGTGCAGGGTATCATAACGTCTCGCTCACGGTGAAACGTGAAGAGGGTGGCATGTGTTCGAACTATCTTTGTGACCTTGAGAAGGGTGCCAAGATTAATGTTACGGGCCCGTTTGGCGCGACTTTCTTGTTGCCCTCTGATCCCGATGCGCGCCTTTTGATGATCTGCACCGGCACAGGCGCGGCCCCGATGCGCGCGTTCACAATGGCGCGGCAACGCGCGGTGGGCGAAAAGTCTGGCGGCATGGTCATGTTCTTCGGTGCGCGCACACCTGATAGCTTGCCGTACTTTGGACCGCTTAACAAAGTGCCAAGCGATTTGTTGCAAAAGCATCTTGTGTATAGCCGCTTGCCCGATCAGCCCAAAGAATACGTTCAAGACCGCATGCTGGTGGAACAAGACCTTGTGGCAGAGATGCTGCAAGACCCAAGCACCTACATCTATATTTGTGGGATGAAAGAGATGGAAGACGGCGTCGAACGTGCTTTCACCAACATCGCTGAATCGATGGGTGAGCAATGGACGGCCCTGCGCGATGTGATGCGCGAAGATGGTCGTTTTCACGTGGAGACTTACTGATGGAACCACGTCCGACAGAAACTTTCGAACATATGGTACGCATAGGTTGGGGCGACTGTGATCCTGCGAAAATCGCGTATACTGGGCGCCTGCCGTGGTTCGCTTTGGAGGCGATCAACGCATGGTGGGAAGACAAGCTCGGCGGTGACGGTTGGTTCCAGATGGAACTGGATCGCAATGTTGGCACGCCTTTCGTACGTCTTGAGATGGACTTTGCCTTTCCGGTCACGCCGCGCCACCGCCTAATTTGCCATGTCTGGCCTGTGAAGTTGGGTGAGACGTCGATCACCTTCCGCGTTGATGGTCTACAGGATGGCAAGCTGTGCTTTTCCACGCGCACGGTCAGTGTTTTCATCGTGGCGGATCAGTTTAAAAAGCAATCCCCGCCCGAAGACATTCGCCGCGCAGTCGAAGCGCATATTCCTGCGGGTGATGCTGGTTAATGCTAAAAGAGGCGCAAAAGCCGAGCGAAAAAGCGTTAAGCTTGATCCAACTTGTTGGGACGCAAGTGCGTGCCGCGCGCACGGGTGTAGGTTTTTCGCGCCGCGAGTTAGCGGAGCGCTCTGGCGTGTCGATGCGCTATCTCGCGCAGCTTGAGGGCGGTGAGGGGAATATTTCGATTGGCTTGTTGCAACAGGTTGCCACTGCTTTGGAACTGCCGATTGAAGCGCTGATCACAGAGACAACCTCGCAGACCGCAGAATTGCGCCACGTCACAGCACTTTATCAAAAGGCGGACGTTGCGACGCGCGCGCGCGCGCTTCAGGTGCTGGATCCTACATGCGAACGTAAATCCAAGGCAGAGCGTATCTGTCTCATTGGGCTGCGAGGGGCTGGCAAATCCACCTTGGGCGCGCTCTTGGCTTCTGATTTAGGGGTGCCGTTTCTAGAGCTCAACACAGAGATCGAAGCGCGAATTGGTGTGCCAGTCAGAGAGATCATCGCTCTCTATGGCGAAGACGGTTATCGCCAGATCGAAGCCGAAACGCTCAACAAGATCATTGCAACGCATGAACGTTTGGTCTTGGCTGTCGCAGGTGGCATTGTCTCTTCGCCGCAAACATTTGATAATGTTCTGACAGATTTCCATACAGTCTGGATCAAGGCGCAACCGTCCGAGCATATGGACCGCGTGCGCGCACAAGGCGACTTGCGCCCCATGGCGGGTAACCCGCAAGCCATGGAACAATTGCGCCAGATCTTGAAAACACGCGAACGCCACTATGCCAAAGCAAGCTATCAATTGGATACCAGCGGGCAGAATATCCAAACGTCACGCGCGGAACTGAACGCTTTGTTGAAAGCGCATAACATCTCAAAATCACACAAGATTTAAGAAAAACAGGGGAACGCGCCATGAGCGTCACGAAACGCAACGAAGCCGATGTGGGCTATGTAGAAATCGACAACCCACCTGTGAACGCGATTGGGCAATCGGTGCGTCAAGGTTTGCTCGATGCCGTGCGCTGGGCGGAAGAGTTGCATTTGACCCGCGTTATTCTAAGCGGAAAGGGACGCGCATTCGCGGCTGGTGCCGATGCGCGCGAGTTTGATAGTGCGCCGCTTGAGCCGCATTTGCCTGACGTTCTGAACGCGATTGACGAGAGCTTCGTTCCCTGGATCGCCGCGATTGATGGGGTTGCCCTCGGGGGCGGCGCAGAAATTGCGATGGCGTGCCGGATGCGGATCATGTCGCCCAAGTCTCAGATCGGAATGCCTGAAGTGACGCTTGGTGTGATCCCCGGTGCAGGTGGCACGCAACGCTTGCCGCGTTTGGTTGGCTTGGCAAAAGCGCTTGATATGATCAGCCTTGGGAAGCCTCTGAATGCTGCTGACGCGTTGGCTGCAAAACTGACCCACACGGTCGAGGATGATCCGGTGGAAGAGGCGTATATGGTCAACACCGAAGAGCTCGGATGCATTGTCCCGACATGGGAATTGCCCGCACCTGAGCATGACAAGGAACTACTCGCGAATGCGCGCGCAACCATTGCGAAGAAAAGCCCGAACCAGATCGCGCCAAACCGTGCGATTGATGTGATCGAGGCTGGATTGTCGATCCCGTTCCATGACGCCTTGCCGATTGAACGCGCCGCCTTTCTAGAGTTGAAAACAGGCGAGCAAGCGCGTGCGCTACGCCATATCTTCTTTGCTGAGCGCGCGGCGAAGATGCCGGAGACGATCAAAGCTGATCCTGTCGCTCTGGATCACATCGCTGTTGTTGGTGGTGGGACTATGGGGGCTGGCATTGCTTATGCTTTGCTGAATGCAGGGCTTCGTGCGACGATTTTGGAGACGGATGAAGACGGCGTCGCACGGGCGCAGACCAATGTTGAAAAGGTTATCGACGCCAGCTTGAAGCGAGGTTTGATCAGCGATGCGCGTGCGCAAGATCACCGTGCGCGGTTCAACGCGACGACAGACTATGCGACTGTCGGCGACGCGATGCTTGCCATTGAGGCTGCCTTTGAAAGCATGGAGGTGAAAAAGGACGTCTTTGCCAAATTGGCGATGACACTGCCCAAAGAGGCGATCTTGGCGACCAATACCTCTTACCTTGATATCAATGAGCTTGCCGCAACTTTGCCAGATCCGTCTCGCGTGATTGGCCTGCACTTCTTTGCGCCTGCGCATGTCATGAAACTGCTTGAGATTGTGCGCGGCGATAAAACCAGTGATGCGGCCATCGCTACAGGTTTCGCTCTTGGCAAGGCGCTGCGCAAAATTCCGGTGCTTGCGGGTGTCTGTGACGGCTTTATCGGTAACCGCATTCTCGCGCGTTATCGTGAGGCGGCGGATACAGTCTTTATGGATGGTTCGACCCCTTGGGAAGTAGACGAGGCGATGGAAGCGTTCGGCTACGCAATGGGTCCTTATGAGGCGCAGGACCTATCCGGCCTTGATATCGCACATGCCAATAGGCGCCGTCAGGACGCGACGCGTGATCCTAACCGTCGCTATATTCCGATTGCGGATCGTATGGTCGAGTTGGGCAAGCTGGGTAGAAAAACAGGCGCGGGTTGGTATCGTTATCCGGGTGGCAATGGCAAAGTCGATGATCCAATTGTCGCCGACCTTGCGATCGAGGAATCTCACTTGGCAAAGCGTGAGCGCACCGACTATTCGGTCGAAGAAATCACAGAGCGCCTCGTGCTTGCGATGATCAACGAAGCGGCTGACATCCTCGATGAAGGTATCGCCCACAACGCGCGCGACATCGATCTGGTAACGGTGTTCGGCTATGGTTTCCCACGTTGGCGCGGCGGTTTGATGCACCATGCGGATACGCTTAGCGCTAAGGCGATTGTTGCGCGTTTACGCGAGTTGAGCCAGGAAGATGCTGTCGCTTGGAAAGTCTCGCCCCTTCTTGAGCGTTGCGCAGAGCGTGGTATCAACCTTGCAGATGCTGCACCGAGTAAGTGAGCGGCTACCAATTCCGGCAATAGTCCGGTGCCGCATCTAGCTGCGTATGCGTTGCCTGAAGTGATTTGCAAGCATCATGATGCTTGCAGGTCGCGCACTTTAGATAGAACAGCTGAGCGGAGCGCGATTGCGTCTACTTCTGGGTTTGCCGAGACAGTGCGTCCCGTTTCAATGCCGAGGCGCTCAGCCATGCCAAGCGTTAGGCCAAAGCTCTCATCAATTTTCTTCATGAACATTGCGTGTCTCCCGTTGCAAAGGTCTTCTTTGTTTAACGCATTCAAAAACGCGGGCTTTGATGTAAATCGACCCAGCGATGAAAAATAAGGTGCATACTTACTATATTGACAGAGCTTGATGACTTCCGCATATTAGTGTGCATACTTATCAGTAAAGGAGCATCTTTATGCAGTACCACTTGAACGGGTTTTGCGCTGGTGATCCTTCGATAAGTAAATCGCTTTCAGATAGGCAGATGGCGTCTCAAGATGTGGATGTCTTGATCGTTGGCTGCGGTCCTGCGGGCCTTACTCTTGCGGCGCAACTATCGGCGTTTGCAGAAATCAAAACGATGATCACAGATCGCAAATCTGGTCCGCTCAAGGTTGGGCAAGCTGATGGAATTGCATGCCGCTCAGTTGAGATGTTCGAGGCGTTTGGGTTTTCCGAAAAGGTTTTGAAAGAAGCTTACTGGGTCAATGAAGTCGCCTTTTGGCGGCCCGATGACACGGGCGCAGGGCTTGCGCGCGCTGATCGTATCCAAGATGTTGAGGATGATCTCTCAGAGATGCCGCACGTCATTTTGAACCAAGCGCGCGTGCATGACTTTTATCTGGAAATCATGCGTAATTCTGCGCGGCGCTTGGTGCCTGACTACGGGCATGATCTTGTTGATGTGACGCGCACGGATGATCTGGATTATCCAATAACCGCAAGCTTCACATGTGGTGAGGACGGCGTTCAGAAAACGGTCCGCGCCAAATACATTGTTGGATGCGATGGTGCGCGTAGCACAGTGCGGCGCGCGATGGGGCACGCCCTAAAAGGCGAGGCAGCGCGTCAGCTTTGGGGGGTGATGGATGTGCTCGCAGTGACGGATTTCCCTGACATCCGTTTGAAAGCGGCGATCCAGTCCGCTGAACATGGTAGCATCCTGATTATCCCACGCGAAGGCGGTTACATGGTTCGAATGTATATCGAACTGGATGCATTGCACGGCGATGAGCGCGCGGCTGATCGGAATGTGACCTCGACCATGCTGGTTGAAAAAGCGCAAAAAATCCTAGCGCCTTATTCGCTCGATGTGAAAGAGGTGGCGTGGTGGTCCGCTTATGAGATTGGTCAGCGCGTTTGTGACGCGTTTGATGATGTGGCGCCCGACGCTCGTTGCACCAAACAGCCCCGGCTCTTTATTGCGGGTGACGCGTGCCACACGCATAGCCCAAAGGCGGGGCAGGGCATGAATGTGTCTATGGCGGATACGTTTAATTTGGGCTGGAAAATAGCGGCTGTTTTGCGAGGGCATGCGGGGCCTCAGTTGCTGGATACATATTCAGAAGAACGGCAAGCCAAAGCGAAAGAGCTTATTGATTTCGACAAAGACATGGCGCGTTTGTTTAGTGCGAAACCCAAAACACCTGAAGAGGCGGCACGCTTCCAGCAATATTTCAAAAAGCATGGTCGCTACACTGCCGGAGTGGAGACGCGGTATAGCGCTTCTATGCTGACAGGCTCCGGCGCGCATCAGACTTTGGCGACGGGTTATCAAACAGGGATGCGGTTTCATTCTGCGCCTGTGGTCCGGCTTGGCGACGCGAAGGCGATGCAACTTGGGCACGCGTTAAAGGCGGATGGTCGTTGGCGTTTGATGGCCTTTGCCGCTGCGGGAGACTTGGGGCAACAGTGCGGTAACATCGCGAAGATGTGCTCTGCGTTGTCGCTAAACTTGTTTCCTATGTATACCCCAAAGGACGCTGATATCGACAGTGTGTTTGACCTGCGCGCCGTCTTTCAAACGCCGCATCGCGAGATGGATATTGGCGGGCTGCCTGATCTGCTTTTGCCACGAAAAGGGGTGTATGGCTTGATCGATTATGAAAAAGCCTTTTGCCCTGATACGACGAACGGCCAAGACATTTTCGATCTTCGCGGGATTGACCGTGCGCATGGCGCTTTGCTGATTGTGCGCCCAGATCAATACGTCGCACAAGTTTTGCCTCTCGACGCGGTGAGCGAGATTGAGACGTTCTTTGCAGGCTTTATGAAGTCCGCATGATTTAGTGGCTTTGCTTGTCCTAAGACGTATACGCGTTCATCGTCAAAAGCTCGTACTCCGCGACCTTTTCATCATCTTGGTTCGTCAAGGTCACATGCCATCGCACTTCTCCGTAGTCTTCGTTACGGGGGGTTTTGTGCTTCACGCTTAGGCGCACTTTGATGCTGTCACCCGCCTCAACAGGTTTCATGAAACGCAGATTGTCGAGGCTTGTGTTGGCAAGAACGGGTCCCTCGTTCGGCTCCACAAATAGTCCAGCCGCAAAGCTTAGCAGCAAATACCCATGCGCCACGCGCCCTGGAAAGAACGGGTTTCGTTTGGCCGCGGCGTCATCCATGTGGGCGTAAAACGTATCGCCCGTGAACTCAGCAAAGTGTTCGATATCCGCCAGCGTAATCTCGCGCGGCGCAGTGTGGATCGTCTCGCCGATCGTTAACTCATGGAACGTACGCGTGAAGGGATGGACAGGTGCGGGTGTTTCTTTGGCACCGGGCACCCATTTGCTGCTGATCGCGGAGAGGATTTCAGGGCTGCCTTGGATCGCGGTGCGCTGCATATAGTGCATCACGCCACGCACGCCGCCCATTTCTTCACCACCACCTGCACGACCCGGTCCGCCATGCACAAGATGAGGCAGCGGCGCGCCATGGCCTGTAGATTCCTTCATGCTGTCGCGATTGTTAAAGTAAAGCCGACCATGAAACGCAGCAGCCCCCAACACCGCTTCGCGCGCGACGTCTGGATCATGGGTGATCACCGACGCGACAAGCGAACCTTGGCCGCGATTAACCAATCTGATCGCGTGTTCCAGATCTCTGTAGCCCATTATCGTTGAGACAGGGCCGAAGGCTTCTGTGTCATGGATGCGCTCTGCAGTGTCAGGCGATGCGCAATGATAAAGCATCGGTGGCAGGAACGCGCCTTTGTTCGCATCCGCATTGTTGAGCGCAAAATTTTCAGGGTCGCCGTAAACACGCTCGGCTTCTGTGCCAATGATATTCGCTTTTTCCAGAACGTCGCGCTTTTGGCTGTTGGACACCAGCGCCCCCATGCGGGTTCCCTCGGCCTGCGGATCACCAATGACCGTTTTGGCAAGGCGCGCGCTGAGCGCTTCGATGACCGCTTCAACTTGGGTCTGAGGGGCGAAGATACGGCGGACGGCCGTACATTTCTGCCCGGCTTTTGCAGTCATCTCTCGTTGCACTTCTTTGATGAAAAGATCGAACTCAGGGGTGCCTACCACCGCATCTGGCCCAAGTATGGAGGCGTTAAGGCTGTCTTGTTCAGCCACAAAGCGGATCGAGTTTTTCAGGATATGTGGCGCAGAACGCAGCTTAAAGGCTGTCTGAGCAGAGCCTGTAAAGCTTACCACATCCTGACAGTCCAAACGATCCAGCATGTCACCCAAACCACCGGACACAAGTTGGAGTGCGCCCTCTGGTAAAAGGTCACTTTCCAGCATTATGCGCACAGCGAGTTCGGTGACGTAGCATGTCGCTGTCGCGGGTTTCACTATGGCAGGAACCCCCGCAAGCAAAGTCGGTGCGAGTTTTTCCAGCATGCCCCAAACAGGAAAGTTGAACGCGTTGATATGGACTGCAACGCCTTGCAAAGAGGTTGCGATGTGCTGGCCTAAGAACGTGCCGTTCTTGGAGAGTTGCTCGACTTCACCATCGATGTAAATGTTCGAATCCGGCATCTCGCGGCGCCCTTTGGAGGCGAAGACAAACATCGTGCCAATGCCGCCATCAATATCGATTTGATGATCCGAGAACGTGCCGCCGGTTGCATACGACAGATCATAAAGCGCTTTTTTTTGAGCGTTTAGATGGGTGGCGAGCGCTTTGATGAGCCGCGCACGGTCATGAAACGTCATCTTGCGCAGGTTGGGACCGCCGACGTTTCGCGCATGATCGAGCATCGTTTGCACATCAAGGGAGCCATTGCCTGCACGACCCAAAGTATTACCCGTTACAGCGTTCTCAAAGTTGCGCGCGCTTTCATCGGGGCTGATCCATTGACCAGCTGCGTAGCTTTTAACGTCGATAAGACCCATCTCATTTCTCCCCATGAAAGACGTGCTACATTAACGAAGCAATGCGTTGAATATGCAAGGCATTTCGTGATCTTTGCTGTGCCAGCGATCATCGGAGCAACGGCTCAGTTTTGTAGCTTAAGAGCGCGCGCAGATTGTCTGATTCTATCGTGAAGCCAGCGGTGTGCAGGATCTGTACTGTCGCGTCTGTGCCAAACCAGAAACACCGACACTGGATCTGTGGAAAAGGGCAAAGGGGCGTGATCAAGTTCTTTGAGCGGGCCTAACCCCGTATGATTAAGGGCGGTCGCGAGTAAAGTGCTGCCTTTGATGAATGGGACGAGCGAGCCAAAGTTCGTGACCGTCAATACAGGTGGTTTGATTGGCGCGCTGTCAACATGCGCAACCAACTCAGAGGATGCGCGCCCGTCAGCAAAGCGCACGGCAATATGGCGATCTGTGCGGTAAGCATCCCAATTTCGCGGCGGATCGCGCTGTGTCGCATCATAGTAGCAGTGCATTTCCCCCTCAAACAGTTTGCTCTGAATGATGTCGGGTCCATCCGGCGGCATTGGTGTCACGATCAAATCGCAGCGCGCGTCATTGAGCAACTTGGTGCTGGGCAGGCCTGACGGGATGAAACTCAAGCGCAGATCAATTTGCTCTTGTGCTGCGTCTAACATCAGGCGCGGGAACAACAGGTCTCGCGTCGCGTCATTGGCGGCGATGACGAATTCCAATGGGGCGTCGCGCGGGTCAAAGGGGCGCGCATCAGAGAGCTGTTTGATGCTATCAAGGATGGCCGTGACGGGATCACGCAAACTGCGCGCGCGCTCTGTGGGCACAATCCCTTTGCCAGAACGCACGAAGAGAGGATCGCCAAAAATCAGACGCAATTTTTTCAAAGCATGGCTGACAGTGGACTGTGTGAGGCCCAAACGATCCGCAGCACGGGTGACGTTTGTCTCCTGAAGAACTGTCAGAAAGATGTGCAGAAGGTGCCAGTCGAGGTCTTTGTGATCGAAATTTCTCATACCAATCATCGATACGCATCGATAGTGAACATGTCGAGTCAGTGCTACGTCCTCTACCTGTCCTCCCAGATAGAGAAAGCAACAGGTGAAAACACAGGTTTGCGTCATTGGCGGTGGTCCTGCGGGACTTATGCTGAGCCACATGCTTCATCAAAACGGTATCGATACCGTGGTGCTTGAACGCCAATCCAAGGACAAGGACTATGTGTTGAGCCGCATCCGTGCAGGTGTGCTTGAGCATGACGCGGCACAGTTGTTGCGTGATTACGGCTTGGGCGCGCGCATGGATAAGATGGGCAAGGTCAAAGACGGCACGCAAATTCTTTGGCGAGACAAAGAGAGCCACTTAATCGATGTGAAGAAGTGGACTGGCAAGCATATGGTGGCGTGGGGGCAAACCTATATCACCGAAGACCTTTGCGCTGCGCGTGAACGTGATGGCGGTGCGGTGATATGCGAGGCAAAGAATGTTGCCCTGCATGACGTAGATAGCGAAGCGCCCTTTGTTACCTACCAAAAAGACGGGCGAACCGAACGGATCGATGCGCGTTATATCGCGGGCTGTGACGGGTATCACGGTCCTTCGCATCAAGCGATCCCACAGCATTTAAGGCGTTCCTACGAGCGGGTTTATCCCTTTGGCTGGCTTGGAATAATGGTGGAAAAGCCACCGCTCGAGAATTTCATTTACGCCTATCACTCTGATGGCATGGCGATGGCGGCGCAGCGTAATCCGCAGCTTAGCCGGTATTATGCGCAAGCCCCGGTGAGCGACAAAATCGAGGACTGGTCTGATGATCGCTTTTAGGAAACCTTGTTGCGCCGTTTCCCGCAAGATGTGGCCAGTCAGATCCAAACGGGGCCATCGATTGAGAAATCCATCGCGCCGTTGCGATCGCTTGTGTCTGAGCCTTGGCGCTATGGCAGACTTTTCCTTGCAGGGGACGCTGCGCATATTTTGCCGCCTACGGGTGCAAAAGTTTTAAATCTGGCGTTTTCTGATGGCTATTAACTTTCACGCTTGTTTGTGAGCGCGCTGAAGAACGGCAATGTGACCCATTTAGAGAGCTACAGTGACACTGCGCTCAAGCGGATTTGGGCGTCAGAGAACATCTCTTGGCGGTTAACAAAACTGCTACATGTCTTCCCCTGCAAAGACGCGTTTGATCAGAATTTACGCGAAAACGACTATGATATCTTGCTCACTTCAGAGCCCGCACAGCATGCGCTGGCCCATGAATATTTAGGTTTTCCGTGCTAAACAGAACAATAACTTTTGGGAGGAAATGAAAATGAAAAAACTACTGGAAACAATGGCCTTGATAGGTGCGATTGGCGCGGATTCAATGGCGAGCGCACAGAACCTGAGCCTTGCTTACTTCATGGGGCCAAAGCATCCGTTTAACGCAGGGGTGTTCACCCCGTTTGCTGAGAAACTGGC
>Ga0115564_10000897_pt1 | contig 28442 bp, 30 predicted proteins | sample COGITO_mtgs_1105_7_FD_88680 | JGI IMG/M metagenome (GOLD analysis project Ga0115564, IMG submission 88680) | Pelagic marine microbial communities from North Sea - COGITO_mtgs_110523 | ecosystem: Environmental > Aquatic > Marine > Epipelagic | place: Germany:Helgoland, sampling site Kabeltonne...
AAGATGCGCAGGCCAACATGGTGCGCAATATCACTCCCGAAGGAGTGGAATGTATATTTGTGCGTCAGGCTGAACAGCTGGGTCTGGGTCACGCGGTTTTGTGTGCGGAACGTGCTGTTGGTGGTGATCCTTTTGCCGTGCTTCTGGCCGATGATTTTTTGACCGACTATGAACCGGGGGGCACAGCAGATCTCGTTCAGGCATTTACCGCAAGTGGGAAGTCCCAGCTGTCTGTGATGGAAGTCGATGGGCCGGATATTTCCAAATACGGGGTTATTGTGCCTAATGGGTTAGGTGCTGGTATTGTGGGCTTGGTTGAGAAACCTGATGCGAGTGATGCACCCTCAAACCTGGCCTCTATCGGACGATATGTTCTAACGCCTGATATTTTTCAAACTTTGAGAGGCCTCAGCGCAGGATCAGGCGGGGAAATCCAATTGGCAGATGCGATTAATATACATGCGCAGCGTGGCTCGGTCGAAACCGTGCGTCTGAACGGTCGGCGGTTTGATTGCGGATCTGTGGATGGGTTTATGGCAGCCTCAAGCCATGAATTTGCGAATAGGAAGTTCCAGTCATAATGAGTTCTCAATTTCAATGCATTAAACCAGATGGCTTTGGGGTTTTACGAGAAGTTCTGCATGAATTTTTCGAAGCTGTAGAAAAGAAAATTTGAGACGTATTTCATGAAAATTGTTGTCGTAGGGTTGGGATATGTCGGGTTGTCGAATGCGGTTTTATTGGCGCAGCATAATGAAGTGATTGGCGTGGATATCTCGCAAGAGCGCGTGGATGCGCTAAATGCACGTAAGTCTCCAATTATTGATGCCGAGCTATCCGAGTATTTGGCTGAGAAGGATTTAAACCTTTCTGCGAGTACCGACTTAATAGGGTCAGTCCAGGGCGCCGATTACGTGATAGTATCTACGCCCACAAATTATGATGAAAAGACCAACTTTTTTGATACCTCCTCGGTTGAGGCAGTAATTGCGCAAGTTATTGAGTATGAACCTAGTGCCTGCATCGTTGTGAAATCGACTATACCGGTTGGCTTTGTTGAGGATGTCAGAGAGCGCTTGCAAATTGACGCGGTGATATTTTCACCAGAGTTTTTGAGAGAGGGTAAGGCGCTTCAGGACAATTTATATCCAAGTCGGATTATTGTCGGCGAGAAATCAGAGCGCGCAAAAGTTTATTCAGAATTGATGGCGGAAGGCGCAATAAAGGCTGACGTAGAAATTCTATTTACTAACGCTCGTGAAGCTGAGGCGATTAAGTTATTTTCGAATACATACCTTGCGATGCGAGTGGCATTTTTTAATGAACTGGACAGTTACGCACTTTCTGGCAACATGAATAGTCGTGAGATTATAGAAGGGATTTCCCTCGATCCACGCATTGGTAATCACTACAACAACCCCTCTTTCGGCTACGGAGGCTATTGCCTGCCGAAAGACACTAAGCAGTTGTTGGCAAACTATGACGCCGTTCCTCAGAATATTATACGTGCGATCGTCGACGCTAATTCGACACGGAAGGATTTCTTGGCGGATGTGATTATTAGAAGACAACCAAAGACCGTTGGGATCTATCGTCTCGTCATGAAGGCTGGGAGTGATAATTTCCGACAGAGTTCCATTCAGGGAATTATGAAGCGTTTGAAGGCAAAAGGAATTGAAGTCGTAGTTTATGAACCAGAACTCAAAGTTACTGAATTTTTCAATTCACGCGTTGAAACGGATTTCACTATTTTTAAGGAGGGGGTGGATATTATTTTGGCAAACCGTATGGTTCCCGAGCTTGAAGAAGTCTCAGATAGAGTGTTTTCCCGCGATTTGTTTGGAGCAGACTAGACATGAAAATTAACAAACCAAAAACAGTTCTTGTAACTGGTGCCGCAGGTTTCATCGGATTTCACACTTCAAAACGTTTATTAGAAGCTGGCTGGCGAGTTATCGGCTTTGATTGCATGTCAGATTATTACGACGTGACTTTAAAAGAGCGACGCGAAAGCATTTTACTCCAAAACGAATTTTACGTTTCCATTCATGAGAGCCTCGAACGTAGTGGTGCGCTGACGCAGGTATTTCACACTGAGCGCCCAGATGTTGTAATTCACCTAGCCGCACAAGCTGGTGTACGATATTCGATAGAGAATCCAAGGTCGTATCTTGAAAGTAATATTGTTGGAACCTTTGAACTTTTGGAAGCTTCGCGCGCATATCCTCCTGAGCATATTTTAATGGCGTCTACGTCCTCTGCTTATGGGGCAAATAGCGATATGCCTCATCGAGAGACAGACAAAGCAGATAACCAAATGTCATTTTATGCTTCCACCAAAAAATCGACTGAGAGTATGGCTCATAGCTATTCTCATATATTTAAACTACCAATTACTATGTTTCGGTTTTTTACTGTATACGGTCCGTGGGGACGTCCAGACATGGCATTGTTCAAATTTACGAAAGCAATGTTAGAAAATAACGAAATCGACGTGTACAACCATGGACAAATGCGGCGCGATTTTACTTACATTGATGATCTTGTTACAGGAATAGTATTATTAATAAGCGCTAATCCAGATCGTGATATCGATACTAATCAATTAATTAGTCGCAATGACAGTAAGTCTCCCGTGGCACCTTTCAGAGTTGTAAACATTGGCAATTCCACTTCGGAAAAATTAACGGATTACATAAGTGCACTAGAAGATGCTCTAGGTCTCACTGCAAAGAAAAATTTCATGCCTATGCAGCAGGGTGACGTTGAGGCAACTTGGGCAGATTCGCAACTTCTCGAAACGTTAACTGGATATCGACCGGCTACAGATATTTCCACTGGTGTAAAGCGCTTCGTAGATTGGTATCGGAATTTTTATAAGTGTTAAGGAAAAAAATAGCATGACTGTGCTATGAGAAGCGGTCGTTCTCGTCGCTAGTTTTGGTATGTGCGTTCCACTTGTGACCAAGGCGATTCCTAAAAAGTTGCTGCGGATTGTAGGTCGGTGTTTCGGCGTGAGAAGGAATTAATTTATTGAATTTAATTGGAGACAAAAACAGATGACGGATTGTGTTGTTAAGGGCATTGATTTAGCGGATTTTGGCCGCAAGGAATTAGACATTGCGGAAACCTAAATGCCTGGATTGATGGCACTTCGCTCTGAATATGGCGAGAGCAAGCCACTGAAAGGTGCACGCATTGTTGGCTCTCTTCACATGACGATCCAGACAGCGGTTTTGATTGAAACATTGGTGACACTGGGTGCTGATGTGCGCTGGGAGTCTTGCAACATCTTCTCAACACAGGACCATGCAGCAGCAGCAATTGCAGCAGCGAACATTCCTGTCTTTGCGATCAAAGGCCAGTCATTGGAAGAGCATTGGGATTACTTGGATAAATCCTTCATGTTCTCAGAAGGTCCAAACATGATCCTGGACGATGGTGGTGATGCGACATTGTACGTTCTCTTGGGTGCACGCGCAGAAGCGGGTGAAGATATTATTCCCGTGCCACAGTCCGAAGAAGAGGCTGTGATCAAGGCGCAGATCAAAAAGCGTATGGAACAATCGCCAGGTTGGTTCACAAAAACCCGCGATGCGATCAAAGGCGTGTCAGAGGAAACAACAACGGGTGTTCACCGCCTGTATGAGTTGGCGAAAAATGGCCAGTTACCGTTCCGTGCGATCAACGTGAACGACTCTGTTACAAAGTCTAAGTTTGACAACAAGTATGGCTGTAAAGAATCCCTTGTAGACGGTATTCGCCGCGCTACAGACACGATGGTGGCAGGTAAAACCGCGGTTGTTTGTGGATACGGCGACGTGGGCAAAGGCTCTGCTGCCTCACTTCGCGGTTCAGGTGCGCGTGTTAAGGTAACAGAGGTTGATCCGATCTGTGCGCTTCAGGCCGCGATGGATGGGTTCGAGGTTCTAACACTCGAAGACGCAGTTGCAACGGCTGACATTTTTATCACTACAACAGGCAACAAAGACGTCATTCGCATCGAACATATGCGTGCGATGTAGGACATGGCAATTGTTGGGAACATCGGTCACTTTGACAAAGAAATCCAAGTTGCGCACCTAAAGAACCACAAATGGACCAACATCAAAGATCAAGTGGATATGATCGAGATGCCATCAGGCAACCGTATCATTCTACTGTCAGAGGGTCGTCTGCTGAACCTTGGTAATGCAACTGGCCACCCGTCTTTTGTGATGTCAGCTTCGTTCACAAACCAGGTTCTGGCACAGATTGAACTTTGGACCAAGTGTGATGAGTATAAAAATGATGTTTACATCCTGCCAAGGAATTTGAACGAAAAGGTTGCGCGACTGCATTTAGATCGCATCGGTGTGAAGCTTACAACACTTGCCAAAGACCAAGCAGACTATATCGTCGTCACACACACCTGAAGGCCGATTGAAGCCCGAACATTACAGATACTAGAAAGTTAAGATAATAATGGCCACAATATTGAAAACAGCGATAATTAAATTTGTACAATTCTTAACACGACTAAAATCAGACTATATATTTATAGTCATCTCGCGGTTTATTAGTTTTGTTTATAGATCAAACGATTATCTAACTAAGAAAAATGGAAAATGGTATATTGGTCAAAGAAGGTATATGATTTCTCATCGAAATAGGTTTTTCTTCTATAAGAAAGGTTTAAAAAGGCGGAAAAAGATGATTTTAGATGAATATCTTATAGGTCAGTTATTGTTTCCTGAAAATGCAGTTGTAGTTGATTGTGGAGCAAACGTCGGCGATTTTTCGTCAGCAGTATACGACATTGAAGCTTCAGTAAATCTAATCGCCATTGAGCCGGGCCCAACGGAATTTTTGTGTGCAGAACATAATATTGGTGCGTTTGCTAAGCTTGAAAATGTTGCATTAGGTGAGCATGAAACTGTAGCAAACTTTTATTTATCTAGCGAACATGCTGATAACTCATTAATTCAAATTAATAACTTTGATAGAATTATAAACGTGCCTGTAAAGCGCCTTGATAATTTCGAGGAGTTAATCCGTGTTGATCAGATCTTCTTATTAAAAATAGAGGCTGAGGGGTTTGAACCAGAAATTTTGTATGGTTCCCACGATTTACTCACTAAAGTCGTGTACATCTCTGTGGATGTTGGATTTGAGCGTGGAACCAGTCACGAGAGTACTTTGCCCCAGGTAGTAAATTTTTTGTTGAATAATGGATTTCAGGTCGTTGAAGTGGGTCGAAAGCGTCTTGTAGTTTTATTCAAAAATGAAAATTATTGATGTATTATTTCGTCCAGTTTTTGTTAGCATTGAACCCCAGAGATCAAACCAAATTCATATTTATTTTTTTGGCTATTATATTGGCTTCATCCTTAGAGTTAGCAAGCGTGGTTATTATTACAAATGATGTCAATTCTTTAGTAGTGTGGGAGATTACTCTATCTGTCGTCGCTATTTCCTTTGCAGCCACTATACAAATATTTTTGACTAAAGTTAGTATGCAGAAGGTCACATACTTATGTTTAAACTTTGCCACGAGCTCGCTTCAAACTAACAGGTACAAAAATGAAAATCTTATTGAAAAAAAATTATTCTCAGAAGAATTAATTGGGGAAACTCAGCGTGCTTGTGATTATGTTTTACTTCCCTTGACGTTGAGTTTTGCACGGTTGCCGTTACTTGTGTGCATATGCTTATACTTGATCTATGTGTTCCCGTTGATTGTTCTTCCAGCAATTTTTGCAACAATAATATGCGGAGGAGGGCTGTATGCTGTAAGTCGGCTGATCTCCTTAAAAGCAAACAATCTCTCAGAACGTGGCGCAAGAGCACGTGCGCTTGCGATAGAACGATCAGTTCAAAAAATGAAAACAAATCAAGAATTAACTGATAGCCTTAAAAAATTACTTTTGCTGGGCGGTTTCGCGTATTCTGAGGGTAGAGCGTTGACTTCAGCTGGTTCGTTGACAATAAGACCAATATTTGAAATTGGGTTGATTGTATCCCTTGGGTTGGCAATATATGTCAGTGAGCCTTTTCGTGTTGGGTTAACTGAATTCGGTTTTTTGATTGGTTTTAGCGCTCTTCGAATTTTACCAAACTTACAAAATATTGTGACAGGTATTTTGGTTGCTGAAGCCAACAAGTCAGCCGTGCAAAAAATATTAAATGCGCGGCAAAATCATGCTTAAGAAAGATACAGTCGCGATATTTTTTGTGTGTCTATTTGGTTTCCTCGCACAAACTGCTGGCTATGATCTTTACCATCATACTCAAGTAATTTTAGAATTTTCTGAATTTGAAGATATAAGAAAATATAATATATTTGGTATTATGGTACCGCGCTACTTACTAGGGTATTATGTACCGTCGATTTTAATAAATTTCATTCCATCGTTCTTTGCATTTTTGTTACCGTTTTTTTTCACTTTTTACTTTGCAAATCTAAATCTAACGCTATCAAATAAAAAAAGATATCAGTTAACCTTTTTCAGCCTCGGAGCCTTTGTTTCTCTCCGTTTCAATATGTTATCATGGTCACTACTTGCGTTAACGTCGTTGTTACTGACAAGCGAGAGAAGTAAATTACGGTTCATACTTTATTTTGTCGCAGCTGGTGTACATCCCGTAGGCTTTTTCTTGTCTATAATCCTTGCGTTATTGAAGCGTGATATTTTGGGAATGGCCGCAATTTTTATAGTAGCGTTGGTAGCTACATTCTTAGGAATTGGAGAGATTTCGTGATTATACAGCTATTGAGCCGCGGTATGTCGCTAAAAAAGTGGGCAGAAACTGGATTAATTGATCGAGAACTAGAATTGTTATGTCGTCTTTCTGTCAGCTCCCCATTGGTCATAATGACGTATAACTACTCAATAGATGAAGAAAAAAGTTATTTAAATTGTTCCGGTACAGAGAATTTGGAAATATTAGGACCGCCGAAGGTATTTAGAAACTTCGGAAAACTTGGCGCCTATATCTATTTGGTTATTATGCCTTTCTTACACTTTGGGATTTTCTTAAAGTGTGATGTTATAAGGAGCAATCAATTTAGCGGTATACTACCAGCTTTAATTGCAAAAATATTGATGAAAAAAAAATTCATTGCTAGAAGTGGTTTCCATTATCTTCAAACGCAAAAATTTGAAAAATCATTTCCTTTGTATCTGTGTTTGTCTATCTGGGAAAAAATCATAGTCAATACAGCGGATTCTGTTATTGTTGCGTCATCGGATTATAATTTTGAGCTGCAAAAAAGAGGTATTCCTAGCGTTCTAATTCAAAATTTTGTATTGTCAGCGGCTACCTTTACGCCGCGCAAAGAGCTGTCTGTTCCCAGAAATTTGTATTTAAATCGTATATTGTTAGTCGGAAGAATAGTTGATCAAAAAAATTACCCAATTGTTTTTTTGGCAGCAAGCTTGCTTCGACTTAAATTATGCGTAGTTGGGAACGGCAAGTTTCTTGGTGAGTTAAAATCTTTTGCAGAACGTCTTGATTTGGATGTGATTTTTTATGAAACCTTACCTAATGAGAAATTATTAGCTTCAATGTGCGAGTTTAAAAAATTTGCTCAGCTACCGCTTTACGAAGGAAACCCAAAAACTCTGCTAGAGGCAATGTATATTATGCGAAATATTCTAACGTGGCGCACTTACGGCGTGGACCAAAAGGCATTATATGGTGACAATGTTGTAATACTTGATAACCCTTCGTTCGCGACTTTGTATCGTGGACTAATGGAATTGCGTGATAATAACGAAGAGCATACTGTTCCAGAATTAAACGACTCACCGAATTCATTAAAGAGCATTGTAGGTCAGCACTCAACGTTGATTGCGCAATTAACAAGAGAGAGCCAATGAAAATATCAGTATTGATATGTGGTTGCAATATAGTAGACACTATTGAGTACGCGATCAATTCGGTTGTAAACCAAACATGCTTGCCAGAAGAAATCGTTTACGTAGATGATGGTTCATGCGATGGCTCAGCAAAATTGGTGCAGACTCTTTTACGCGATAGTTCAATTAAATTAAAAATTATCCAGAATAAGGTTAACGTCGGCCTCACTAAAAGTTTGAATATTGGGTTGCGCGAATGCAGTTGTACATTGATTGCGCGTTTGGACGCAGATGATTTCTGGTTACCAACACATATTGAATACGGACACAGGGTATTTGAAACTTGCCCCAGTGCATTTTTAGTTGGGTTCAGGGCGACGGGTGCTAGTTTGTGGCAAAATCGGATACCATATCTTAAGCTTCAATCGATTTCTTCCATGTCGGTAAGTGATAACACAGTCTATAAAAAAATATCGCGATTAAATCTTCTAATGGGTAATCCATTTAGTCATTCAAGTATAATTTTTAAAAATATTCAGCATGATACTGCCATAAAGTATAATGAAACTTTTAAAGTGTCCCAAGATTATGCACTCTACGCATGCTTATTTGATAGTGGTAAATTAATGATAAATTCAAAATGTAATACAGCAGTCGTAGTGGAGCGAGATAACTCCATTTCAAAACAAAAACGTAAAGAGCAACTTCTAAATTCGATCAAGGTGAAAAAAAAGGTTGGCTCAAATAATAAACTATCATTCTTTCTGGCATGTATGTTTTGTATCAAGGAATGGATTTATTTGAGGTTGTTGCGTGATTGAACAAACGTTAGAATATATGAACTCTATTTACACTAAAAAAGGCGATCAAATTGCAACTTTTTTAGTATTATTGTTATTCATTAAATACTTTTCTAAAGTCAAAATAAAATCTCACTCAATATCTATACTTGCCTTGTCATTTTGTACGTTATTTTTCGTATTGGGTTCGTTTGTACAACATACTCGGGTCTTAGGCCCGTTAAGCTTCATTACTCATTGCATAGTAGATCTTTCTGCACACAAATATCACTCATGTGGGGTTGTACAATCAGCTTTTACAATCCCTTGGTTATTTACCCCAAAAATTTACGACCCTAAGCGCCGTAGGTGTGGTGTGAATAATCAGCTGTTTGAAAGTATTTGTTAAAAGATTGATTTGCGGAAAAGAAAGGTAAGCATAATGTGTGGAATTGCCGGAGTTACTGGGCCTTCTAGTGATGGTTCAAATGTCGCTCAACAAATGATTAATGCGATAAGGTGGCGCGGTCCAGATGAGCTTAATGGTTGGTCCAATGAAAACAAAACTGTACATTTTGCGCATGCCCGACTCGCGATCCAAGATCTAAGTACCGCAGGATCGCAACCCATGATATCACATTGTGGCAATTACCATATTATCTTCAACGGAGAAATATACAATCATCTGGCTTTGCGAAATACAATAGTACGTAAATGGCGAGGGCGTTCAGATACAGAAACGCTTTTGGAGTTAATAAGTGAATTAGGCCTCAACAGCACTTTACAACTACTAAATGGAATGTTTGCGTTTGCTATATACAACAAAGCCGCTTCCGAAATAACGATAGTTAAAGATCGTTTTGGAGAGAAACCATTATATTGGAGTGTTCGAAATAACTTTTTAGATTTCGCCTCTGATCTAACAAGTCTGATGAAACATCCCAAATTTGAAACAACAATATGCCCGAAAGCGCTCAGTGCTTACCTACGTTTTGGATATGTACCATCACCTATGGCAATTTTTAAAAATGTCTTCAAGTTAAAACCTGGAAGTTACAAATCATTTAAGATTAATATCACAGGTGAAGTAATCGACATAGTGGATTGTCAATATTGGAATCCTGTCTGTGCTGCTCTTTCAGCTCAACAAAACGCCTATGTTGATGAAGCAGACGCGCGTAAACAGATAAAAAACAGCTTGAGAAATTCGGTCAAAGATCAAACTATTTCTGACAGGCCAATTGGTACTTTTTTGAGTGGTGGCATTGATAGTACTTTGATCACAGCGCTTCTACAAGAAGTTTCAGATACGACGATAAACAGCTTTACAATCGGATTTGAAAATAAAGCTTTTGATGAGGCACAAACTGCGAAAAAAATTGCGCAGCATTTAGGAACAAATCATTCAGAGATGTATTTGAATGAGCAGCAAATTATAAGCGCAATAACAAAAATACCGTTTATGTATAGTGAACCTTTTTCTGACAGTTCGCAAATTCCTACATTCTTAGTTAGTGAATTCGCAAAGCAGGATGTCACCGTGGCTTTAACCGGAGATGGAGCAGATGAGCTTTTTGGAGGTTATAATCGTTACACACAAGGACTAAAATATTGGCAACAATCTCAACGGATACCGCAGTTTCTAAGGCATTTATCTTCGGGTCTCATTACGAAGCTGTCGATGAAACAATGGGACCATATAGGCGATTTAGTTTTAGGTAGTTTTGCAAAAAATAGAACCCCACGTCTATTAGGTAATAAAATGCACAAGTTGGCATCAGTTATGAAAAAAAATGAATGGAAATCATATTATGAGGACTTGGTAGCGATACAAAACCACCCCGCCAATCTAATGTCGTACAAACTATTAGAAAATAACTATTTCGAATACTTAAACCTTGAAATGTTTGAAAATATTTCAGAGAGGTTAATGCTTCTGGACACCATGGGTTACTTAGTAGATGACATCCTAGTCAAGGTTGATAGAGCGGCTATGTACAATAGCTTGGAAACGAGGTGTCCTTATTTGTCAACAGATGTGTATGAAAAAGCTTGGAGATTGTCTAATGATATGCGGGTCCGTGATGGAAAAGGTAAATGGATATTAAGAGAAATATTAAGCAACTATGTACCTTCATACTTATATGAGCAGCCCAAAATGGGATTTGGAATACCAATTGGTGAGCTTCTTTTGGGGCCATTGCGAGATTGGGCTGAAAGCTTATTGAGTGCAAATAAATTAGAAAATTCGGGCTGCTTCGACATCGATACGGTTAGAAATCTGTGGAGAGAACATGTTGATAAAAAACATAATAATGAACATACGATATGGAATATTCTTATGTTTCAAGCATGGTGGGAGGTGATACAACATGAAACAAATGGAGGAAGAGCAACTGTTCAATAAAAAAGTCAGTGTTATTGGTATGGGATACGTAGGATTACCTCTTGCCATTGAAGTTGGTAGGAAATTCAATACGGTCGGCTTTGATGTTTCGAAGAAGCGCATTTGTCAGCTTATTAATGGTAATGATTTGACGGGGGAAGTATCAAATGATGACCTTAATTTTTCCGATGTTTTGTTTTCCAGCGATCATGAAAAGATACGTGACTCAGATATTTATATTGTCGCAGTGCCAACTCCAATTGATAATGTTAACCGTCCCGATCTTAACTATTTAAAAGACGCCTCGGAATTAGTTGGAAGTGTTTTGTCAAAAGATAATATAGTGATTTATGAATCTACGGTATACCCAGGCGCTACGGAGGAGGTATGTGTCCCTATTTTAGAAAGATACTCCGGTCTACTATTCAACAAAGACTTTTCGTGTGGTTACAGTCCTGAAAGAATAAATCCAGGTGATACGAGTCGTAGGATCACTGACATAGTTAAAGTTACTTCTGGTTCCAATCCACATGCAGCGAAATTTATAGATCGCTTTTATTCATCATTTATTACAGCTGGCACATTTAAAGCAAAGTCAATTAAGGTTGCGGAAGCGGCTAAAGTAATTGAAAATACACAAAGAGATTTAAATATTGCGTTAATAAACGAGTTTTCGAAGATATTTAATCTTCTCGATATAAATACCCATGATGTTTTAAGTGCCGCTCGGACTAAGTGGAACTTTATTGACTTTGTTCCAGGGTTGGTCGGTGGGCATTGTATTGGTGTTGACCCGTATTACTTGGCGGAAAAGGCTCAATCAGTTGGTTATGAACCAGAAATCATATTAGCAGGACGTCGTATGAACGACTCGATGCCAAGCTACGTCGCCTCGAAAATGATAACAAAACTTGCAAAGCATCGTGCAAAACTATGTAATTTGTCAATTCTGATACTAGGAGTGACTTTCAAGGAAAATTGTCCTGACATCAGAAATTCAAAAGCCATACATCTCATGGAAGAACTTGAAAAATGCGGAGCTAGTGTGGATTGTTACGATGAATTGGTGAGCGACGAAGACTTTTACAGATCGACGAATAAGAAACTAATAGATTTTATCCCAAAAGCCAAATATGATGGGATAATAATCGCTGTCGGCCATGACTTTGTAAAAAAGTATACTGAAAACCAATTACGCAGCTTTGGTAAAGATCATTTGCAAATTTTTGATTTAAAAAACTGCCTGCCGCATATTGCAAGTGATTTTGTATTATAAGATACGGTTAATACATGATAAGGAAAACGTAAGTCGATGACTGAAAATCTTACTATTATGGTATCAGCATCTTATGCGGATTCAGTCATAAAATTTCGTCTTCCACTAATTGAAGAATTAATTAGAAAAGGTTTTAAAGTTATTATACTATCACCGAAGCCCAAGCCTAAGGATTGTGAATTCTTAGCTGGTATTGGCTGTATTCTTGAAGAGGTGAAATTAGACAGAAATAAAATTAGAATTTTCTCAGATATTATATATTTATTTCAGCTGATATTATATCTTTTTAAACATAAACCTGGCGCTCTCATTTCTTATACCGCAAAGCCTAATATCTATGGAGCGCTTGCTGCATCCATGTTCGCAACAAAAACGATCACATTGATAACTGGTCTTGGAACTAATTTTGTTACAGAAAAATTTAAACTATCTATATTTATCTATAAGATTTTACTAAAAATCGCCTTAATTTTATCGGATTTAGTGATATTACAAAATAACGATGATTATGATTTCTTAGTTGGAGCCAGGCTACTTAGCTCGAAGAAACACTTCGGTATAGTGAACGGATCCGGAGTAGATACTAATTATTTTTATATGCAACCACTTCCTGAAAACCTGAGTTTTCTCATGCTGTCTAGATTTTTAAAGAGTAAGGGTATTGTGGAATATTTAGAAGCTGCGAAGCTTATGAAGCTGGAGGGTTTTAAAGGAAGGTTTATACTTGCTGGGCCAAACGATTTTGGCAGTGACCGCATTGCTAGACAGGATTTATTAGAAAAATTCGGTAATTATGTAGAAATTTTAGATGAGGTGGAAGACGTGAGAGCTCTTATCCGTAATTGTTCGGTTTATGTTTTGCCGTCGTACAGAGAAGGCACTCCACGATCGGTCTTGGAGGCGATGGCAACGGGGCGTGCAATTGTCACAACGGACGTGCCTGGCTGTAAACAGACTGTCATACAGGGAGAAAATGGCTTGCTGGTAGAAGTTAAGAATATCTCTGCATTGGTTGCAGCACTTAAATTGTTAGCTGGTGACGTTGAAAAGGTGAAGTCAATGGGTAGGAAGTCACGTGAACTTGCCGAAATAAAGTACGACGCGTCAATCGTTAAACAACAATACCTAAATTTTATTTTGAGTGTAATGAATGAAAGATTTTGAACCAAATGAATTCGTGAAGCTTGCAAAGGATATTTACGGTGAAAACGAGATCCTTTTGCACAGGCCCGTGTTTTCCCATCGCGAGGCGGATTATTTGACAGAATGTATCGCAAGCAATTTTGTGTCGTCGGTAGGAATGCGAGTGGTTGAATTTGAAAATTTGATAGCAAGCTATGTTGGGTCAAAACGAGCTGTGGCGTGCGTAAGCGGCACCGCCGCCTTACATGTGTCTCTGAAGGCTCTTGGGGTCGGCCCAGGCTCTCAAGTGATCACTCAGGCATTAACCTTCGTCGCAACATCTAATGCCATAAGTTACTGTGGAGCTGAACATATTTTCATTGATGTTGACATTGATAGTCTTGGAATGAGCCCAGTTGCATTAAAGTCTTGGCTGTCTGAAAATGCAATTATCGAAGCAGGTAAAGCGAAAAATAAATATACTGGAAAAACTATTTCATGCTGTTTACCCATGCATACGTTCGGGATGCCTTGCCGTATTCAAGAGATAGCGGACATTTGTTTATCTTACGGTATTCCATTACTTGAGGATACTGCAGAGAGTTTGGGTTCTTGGGTAGGCAATCTCCACACGGGCACCTTTGGCACTGCTGCTACTTTCAGCTTTAATGGTAATAAGACAATCACTACCGGTGGAGGTGGAATGGTTGTAACAAATAATATAGAACTAGCGGAAAAACTTAAGTATCTTACCACAACGTCAAAGCGACCCCACGCTTATGAATATTTTCATGATGAGGTTGGGTATAATTACAGATTACCTAATATCAATGCTGCTCTAGGCGTTGCTCAAATGGAAATATTGGACCAAATTTTAGAAATCAAAAGAGGATTAGCAGAAACTTACAAACATTTCTTTTTTAACAAAGGAATTAAATTTGTTGAGCCAATAGACGGCGCAAAATCGAATAATTGGTTAAATACCATTATATTTGATAATCGTTCTGAACGTGATAATTTTTTGCAAATAACAAATGAAAATGGAGTTATGACTCGGCCAATTTGGAAGTTGATGACTGATCTACCAATGTATAGCATGTGCGACAATGATGGTCTTAGAAATTCCAAATGGCTGGTTGATCGCGTTGTTAACATACCATCAAGTGTACCGAGTATAGGTGAAACGTGAATATCTTAGATATAATAGGCAGGACTCAAGAGCTTTTCTGCACTGATGTTGCAGAAAATGAGGAAAATATGTACGAATTAATAAGCCGTTCAAGATTCATGATCATTGGCGCGGCAGGTTCAATTGGCCAAGCGGTAACTAAGGAAATCTTTATTCGCAACCCAAAATGTTTACATGTCGTGGATATAAGCGAAAATAACTTAGTCGAATTAGTGCGAAATTTACGTAGTTCTTTAGGTTACAATAGTGGAGAATTTAAGACTTTTGCAATCGATTGTGGAAGTGATGAATATGCTGCTCTTTGTAAGGCAAGTGGAGGCTATGATTTTGTTCTGAACCTATCAGCCATGAAGCATGTGCGCAGTGAGAAAGATCCGTATTCTTTGATGAGAATGATACGTGTTAACATTTTTAATACTGTCAAAACCTTGCGACAGAGTCAGGAATTTAGTGCGGCAAAATATTTCTGTGTTTCAACTGACAAGGCGGCCAATCCAGTCAATATGATGGGAGCTAGTAAGCGTATCATGGAGATGTTCCTCACACGCGAAAGTCAAGAAATCGAAATATCTACAGCACGCTTTGCTAATGTTGCTTTCTCTGATGGATCACTATTACATGGATTTAAGAACCGCTTCTTAAGTTATCAACCTATTAGTGCACCGAATGACGTGAGACGCTATTTTGTTACGCCGAAAGAAAGTGGTGAGTTATGTTTACTTTCTGCAGTCCTTGGTAATAACATGGAAACATTTTTTCCAAAACTCGGTACCGAATTGATTTTAACAAAATTCACAGATGTTGCTCGTAGATTTTTAAATAGTAATGGTTATGAAGCTTTTGAATGTTCAACAGAAGACGAGGCGCGATCTCGTATTTCTGAGCTCATACCAAAGAAAAGATGGCCGGTATATTTTTTTAAATCTGATACAACCGGGGAAAAGGATTTTGAAGAATTTTTCACCGTGTCAGAAGAATTAGATTTTCAGCGCTTTAAGCGTATTGGAGTGATTACAAATAATTCGAACTTTAGTAGCGTTTTATTAGAGAATTTTGAAAAAGTTATAAATGATTGGATCAGAAACGATCATTATGACCGGTCAGATATCGTAGCTTTATTCAATGATACTATTGATAATTTTAATCACAAAGAAACAGGAAAGTTTCTAGATAACAGAATGTAGTGATATGCAACGTGTTTTTGATATTATATTTTCCACAATAGCTATTTTAGTTTTTTCCCCAGTCTTGTTGTGTACATGTATTATTTTGCGCTTAACTGGTGAAGGCGAGATTTTTTATATGCAGAAGCGAGTTGGGCGACATAGACGGTCAATTAAAATAATTAAATTTGCGACAATGTTAAAGAATAGCCCAAATCTTGGTTCAGGCACTGTTACACTTATGGACGACCCAAGAGTTTTACCCGTCGGCAAGTTTCTCAGAAAATCAAAAATTAATGAGCTCCCTCAGCTTTTTAATGTCTTACTCGGGGACATGAGCCTTATTGGCCCAAGGCCTCAAACTCAGAGATGTTTTGAAGCGTTTCCTGAAGGCTTGCGAGACAGAATAGTGTCGGTCAGGCCAGGATTATCAGGGCTTGGCTCTATTTTCTTCAGAAACGAAGAGTTAATGTTGCGATATGCGGAGGACGCAGAGTTGTTCTATGATACAGTAATCATGCCATACAAAGGTAAGTTAGAAGCGTGGTATACAGCTCAGAACTCCGTGGCGCTCTACTTTATATTAATATTTTCAACTATTTATGTAGTTTTCACAGGTAAAATTCTTTTGAGTAAAACAGTTTTGAACTCATTGCCTGCTACGCCCAAAAGCCTAACCAATTACATATGATCTTAAAAAATAAATTATCGGATGATGAGATTAGACGGGTAGCCGAGCTGCACCATACTTTGTTGTCTGATGGGTTTCTAGCGTCCTTTGGTAAGGACTTTCTCTACTTAGTTTATAAACAGATTTATTTAGCAGTTGACGCAACGATTATTGTTTATATTTCCAACTCGGAAGTGGTTGGTTTTATCGCAGGTGGTATAGGGCTCAAAAATATATATATGCAGCTGCTGAAACATCCAGTGCAACTTTGCAGTTGTATTATACCGAAGCTCTTAAAGATGTCCTTTATGGTTAAGTTATACGCATCATTGACACGGAAAATCAGGAAAAATAACACTAAAAGTGAAATAATGGATGCTGAGCTGTACTCGATTTGTGTTACAAAAGAATATCAGGGGTCATTCGTGGCAGAAGCTTTGTATGACGGACTTTGTGAGTTCTTCAAACATAGTAATAAAGACGCCTTTATGATTGTTGTGGGCTCAAAACTTTCACGGGCACAAAGTTTTTATATTAAACAAGGTGCTACACCGATTGGAAGTTTAGAACAAGGATTCGGAAAACAATCAATTATATTTAAACAATCAGTATGAAGCATTGAAAATTATTTCCGAACATTTTGTTGTGCAACTAATAAATATACCTAATTGTTCTCGTATCGTACTGACGAACATGGTAACCAGCGCAAAGCAGAAGTTGCTAAAAGTGTTAAGCGTTTGTGGCGCGAAGAAGGTCTAAAACTACCTGAACGACATAAAAAGCGACGGCGGCTGTATCACAAAGACAGCTCGGTCATTCGCTTGCGACCTACGCATGCCAATCATGTTTGGGCTATCGACTTTGTACACGACAAACTGAGTAACAGACGCAGCTACAAAATGCTGACCGTCTTGGATGAATATACCCGCCAAGCGCTTTGTGTTGAGGTGAAAGACAAAATGAATTCAGACGATGTTTTGGAGGTCATGCATCGTCTGCTTTTGAAATGCGAAAAACCTGAATTTATCCGTTCTGACAATGGTGGGGAGTTCGTTGCTGAACACCTCCAAGAATGGCTTGGAAAGGTTGGGGTGACGCCAATCCAAATCTACCCAGGGTAGCCCCTGGGAGAATGGATACAACGAACGGTTCAACGGTACGCTGCACAGAGAAGTCCTCAGTGCCGAATGGTTCCACAGCATCAAACAGGCGCAGGTGGCAATCAATGTCTAGCTAAGGGAATATAATCACATCAGACCCCATCATGCGCTTGGCATGCGACCTCCAGTACCAGAAACCTTATTAGAAAAACCCAACATTACTGGCGCTGAAATTGGGGGTTAGACAAATGAAGCTGCTGAGAATGGTGAGTTAGATACACTTATTGAACAGCAAGCGCAGTTTGGCAGACGAGTGACACAAAAGAACAAATGCCACGTTAAATGGAGAACGTGTTTGGTTTAAGCACGTTCTTCGTCTTGCAATGTGCAATAAGGATTGCGTCAACTATTGATATGCAATAGCCGCACAAGCGTCGAAAAAAAGTGCTGTTTGTCCCCTCAGAGAATCAATAATATAAGACTCATACTCAACCTGTGGAGGTGCGAGGTGAAATCTTATGATAAATTGAAAGCTGAAATGGAAGCAATTAAGCGGCAAATGGTTTAAGCTATGAAGGAGGAACGTACTAGTGCAGTCAAAAAAGCGTCAATGTAAAGAGTTTGGCTTTACGGCTGGGATGCTTAAGGGTGCGCTTGCTGAAGGAAGAAAAGTAAAAATAATAAGAAAACAGGTAATTTTCCAACTTCCTAAGTTCAATCTCAAAGGTGCTTTTTAAATGAAAGATTCGCAAGTCGTAGCTGTTGATTTAGACGGCACCTTAACTTTAACCGACACCTTGCATGAGTCCGTACTGACATTAGTACGCAACAAGCCATACTTTCTATTGCTCTTACCATTTTGGTTATTCAAAGGAATCGCACATCTAAAGCAGAAAGTTGCAGAGCATTCAGAGTTAGATGTAACAACACTGCCATACAATCAGCCTCTCATTGATTGGCTGAAAGAGGAGAAGCAATGTGGAAAAAAGATCATTTTATGCACTGCGGCAAACGAAAAAATAGCAGAAGCAGTTGTAGGAAATTTCGATCTTTTCGATGCGTTTATTGCAAGTGATTCTAAGATTAACCTTAAAAGTGCTCGTAAGCGAGATGCATTGCAACAACGTTATGGAGACAACGGCTATGATTACGCTGGGAATAGCAATGATGATTTAGAGGTCTGGTCTGGAGCTTCGAATGCTATTGTAGTTAACGCAAGTGAATATGTTTTGCAAAAGGCTTCGAAGCTCACTTCTGTTACAAAAGTATTTCTTTCAGAGCGAGCTGGCATTGCAGTGTGGCTTAGAGCATTGAGAATCCATCAATGGTTAAAGAATTTGCTGCTTTTCGTACCGCTACTAGCGGCGCATCAAATTGTTAATTCTCAGTCACTTGGCTTGCTAGTAATCGCATTCCTTTCATTCAGCTTGTGTGCATCGTCAGTCTACATAACTAATGATCTTTTGGATTTAGAAAGTGATCGAAGTCATCCACGAAAAAGAGCTCGTCCATTTGCTGCAGCAAAGTTATCAGTTTTACACGGAGTTATTGCAGCGCCATTACTAATTGCAGCTAGCTTTTTACTGGGAACGGTAGTTGGTCTAGATTTTTTGATTGTGTTATTAGCCTACCTTTTACTGACTGTAACGTATTCGTTTTATCTAAAGCGTTTAGTACTAGTTGATTGTTTAACACTAGCCACACTTTACACGATGCGTATAATTGCTGGTGCAGCTGCCGTATCAGTATCACTTTCTTTTTGGCTTCTAGCGTTTTCAATTTTTATCTTCTTATCGCTGGCCCTCGTAAAACGTTATGCGGAGCTATTGGTCCAATCGAAAGAAGGTAAAAATAGCGCACACGGTAGAGGTTACTTAGTTACCGATGCGCCACTACTGCAAGCATTGGACGTTTCTTCTGGCTACATTTCCACATTAGTTATCGCATTATACTTACGTAGTGAAAATGTGATGTTGCTGTACGTTCAGCCATTAGCGATTTGGCTATTAATTCCAATTCTGTTGTTTTGGGTAAGCTGGGTTTGGTTGAAATCTTCTCGAGGCGAGATGCACGATGATCCCATCGTTTTTGCAGCCAAAGATAAGACAAGTCTATCTGTAGCAGCGGTCACTGCTTTTGTTTTTGTATACGCTGCAATTGGGTTTGACTTGTAATGACGAAAACAGCCACAAAAATTGCCGTTTTGTATACTCTGTTTGCGGTTCTATCCACTGCCATAAATATAGGATCCCAAATTCTATCTATTTGGATCTATAAAGGTCCACTCTCCGTTGAAATTTCCATTTTAGTTGGCACGGTAATGGGTTTGCCGCTTCGCTATTTTCTAGAGAAGCGATATATCTTCAACTTTACAAGCAAGAACTTAGTGCACGACGGCAAGTTATTTGTTTTTTACAGCGCAATGGGCGTTATTACGACGCTTATTTTCTGGGGCACTGAGTACACTGTCCACCTAATTTATGATACAGACTTTATGCGTTACCTCGGTGGTGTCTTTGGTCTCTCTATCGGTTTTTATGTCAAATACCAATTAGATAAAAAATACGTTTTTGTGAACAGTTCGAACGAGGCTGTTTCATGACTAACGTAACGAAAATTTACGGATGGGGAAGGTATCCTCAGCAAGATGCTTACTTGCATGTGCCAGCATCGTGTACGTCGTTGGAATTAATTACCAAGCAACAAAACAGTGTCTTAGCACGTGGTATGGGCCGCAGTTACGGAGACAGTGCTAACGCATTAAACGTTTTGCAGACAACATACATCAATCACTTTATCGAGTTTGACAAGTCAACTGGAAAACTTTCGGCTGAAGCTGGCATTACTCTACGAGAGATATTGGAAGTCATTGTTCCTAGAGGATGGTTTCTACCAGTAACGCCTGGAACTAGCTACGTAACTTTAGGCGGTGCAATTGCGAGTGATGTGCATGGCAAAAATCATCACATAGCTGGCACGTTTGGGCAGCACATTAAGTCCTTAAGTATGTTGTTAGGCACTGGAGAAGTAGTCACAACATCGCCACAACATCACGCAGATTTGTTTCATGCAACATGTGGTGGTATGGGGCTTACTGGAATAATCATGAGTGCAACTATCCAGCTGCTTCCCATCAAATCTTCTTTTATTTCACAAAAAACAATTAAGGCAGACTGTATAGAAGCGGCATGTGAAGCCTTTGATAGTAATAGTGATGCTACTTACAGCGTTGCATGGATAGATTGCCTTAGCAAAGGTAAAAGCCTTGGGCGTAGTGTGATCATGCTTGGTGAGCATGCAGAGCAAGGTGGGTTAGAGATTAATTTACGGCAGAAAATTTCCGTGCAATTTTCCACTCCATCTACGTTACTTAACAGTTTAACAATGAAGGCATTTAACACCGCTTATTGGCACAAATCAAAGCAAAACGTAAGTCAGACAGTTGCACTTATGCCCTATTTTTATCCGTTAGATGCGATAGGTGAGTGGAATAGGTTGTACGGTAAAAAGGGGTTTGTACAATTTCAGTGTGTTTTGCCTAAGATCGATGGCGTCGCGAATATGAGGAAGCTCTTAACTGAAATCTCCAGCAGCGGCGAAGGTTCGTTTCTAGCTGTACTTAAGCAGTTTGGAAATGCTAATCAAAACCTTCTTTCTTTTCCGACTGAAGGTTACACTTTAGCGTTAGACTTTAAAATATCAGAATCAGCAATAAAGACAGTAAGTAAACTAGAAGATATGGTTGTTGATATGGGTGGAAGGATATACTTAACAAAGGATGCATTAATGAAAGAAAAAACTTTCAAAGCGACATATCCAAATTGGGAAAAATTTGAAGCGGTAAGAGCAAAATATGGTGCTATTGGGAAGTTTAAATCAATGCAGTCACAACGCTTAGGATTAGCATGAAGAAGATTTTAGTCATTGGCGCAACGTCAGCAATTGCTGAGCACTGTGCAAGAATTTGGGCTGCTAAAGGTGACGCAATGCATTTGGTTGCTAGAAATGAGCAGCACGTCCAAACAATTGCGGCTGATTTGAAAGTGCGTGGAGCTTCTGAAGTAACTACATATTGCATTGATCTAAATGATATGAATGAGCATGAAGAGTTACTCGATGCTGCCAATGATGCATTAGGTAGCGTAGACATTGTTTTGATTGCGCATGGCACGCTCTCAAATCAAAGAAGCTGTGAGCTCAGTGTTAAGGAAACATTGGCTGAGATTCAAACTAATGCGCTTTCCACTATCAGCTTATTAACGTTAATTGCGAACAGATTTGAGGCTATAAAAAGTGGGACTATCTGCGTCATTTCATCTGTTGCTGGCGATAGAGGAAGGGCTAACAACTATGTGTATGGATCAGCAAAAGCGATGGTAACCGCATTCACATCTGGTTTACGACAGCGCCTACATCAATCAAACGTAGCAGTTCTAACAATTAAGCCAGGTTTTGTAGATACACCTATGACTAGTGAATTTAAAAAAGGCCTTTTGTGGGCTAAACCAAACGTTGTTGCTGCAAGGGTTGTGGAGGCAATTGCGGCAAAACGTAGTGAAGTTTATGTGCCTATTTATTGGTGGGTAGTAATGGCCATAATCAAAATTATGCCTGCTGGTATTTTCAAGAAATTCAAAGTATAGACAGCCTATGAAAAGTCGATCTTTCACTGAACTAAATTGGATCTTAAGAGGTCTTCAATTTGTTATTGCGTCAACAATCATTGGGCTTTTTGTATATCTAAGCACTTCTGGTAGCTTCAACCATAATGACTTTATGTATGTGTCGACTGCCATGTTGTCCGGCCATCCATATGAAGACTTTAATTTTGTCCAAAGCCCCTTGACTTATTACTTTTGGAATATGGTCTCAAATCTTTTGCCTGACCAAAATCCATACGTTGGATTTAGACTTGTTTCCGCTCTACTGGTTAGCATTGGGATTTTATTTCCAACTCTGTTTTTCTTTACAAATAATCTTGACCGAGCTGTATTTGTTTTACTTGCTCTCAGTAGTGATTTTATATTGGTTGCTAGCGCCGAGGTAGGAAATTATTCACTGACGTTTGCGTTTTTATCGATTGGAGTGACGTCGCTTTTTTTCAAAAATAAAATCCTAATTAGTTTTGGTGCGCTCTGTTTAGGGGCGGCTGCCTCTGCAAAAATTAGCTTCATTTTATTTCTCGTTCCGGGGTTCGCGATGGTTTTAATGCTCCATAACTGCTTCAAAAATCGTGAGTTGATAGTATTCTTTGGGGCGGGCGTAATTATTGGGGTCACGCCTTTAGTGTTTTTTGCCGTTGAGAACTTTGATAATTTTTTACTTCACACTTTATCTTTTCATAGCGAACTCACTAATAATTCCCGCGGTTTGACTTTATCGGGTAGTTTGATCTCTATCTTTCGCGGCATGGCGTCATGGGTTAATAACGAGCTAGTAGTGATTTCTATTTTTGCATTTTTGATTACTATAGCAACACAAAAATTTGCAACTAAACCTTCAAGTCAATATGATAAAAAGCTTGTGACTACTTTGTTGCTCTTTTCGGCCTTCGCCCTTGTTGTTGCATGGTCCCCTATGATTCTTTTTAACCAATATTTAGTGCCGGTGAGCTTCTTTCTCGTTTGGTTGACCGTAATCTTGTTTGGCCTGATAAACGATGCCGAAAGAAATTATTTCAAATGGCCTGTTTTAATGATGTCAGTTGTTGTATTTGGCCTGCAGCTAAGCGGAAATGCACTGGTCGTTCTCAAGAACAATGCTGTTCAAAATCATCAGTTAATTTCAAAGCAGTTGGATAAGGTGTTGGAGACGTCGTCCTGTGAACCGATTGTGACAACGCTTTCTGGTTCATTTTTGGCAGACACCAGGGGAATGCCTGGACCAGGCTCTTTTACTGGTTTGTTCTGGGTTCGTGTTTTGCAAAGTACACCTCAAGAAATGAGAGATAGCCCTAGTTTATCTTTGACTGAAACTACTTTCTTCCCAGAAAGAGCGATTACTGATGGAATTACAAAGTTCGTAGTTACAGGGTTCTATGAAAACGACTACGAGAATAGAATCAATACTACTGCAGACTTTCTGGATTTTGATAAAATCCATCTTGGTTTATTCCAAGGTAAGGACATATATCTTCGAAAAAGCCCTGAATGCTAAAAAGTTTCAAGGCATTTAGATATCTAGAAATATTAACGTTTATAGCAGGGAGCCTCGCTTTTGCGCTTTGGTTTGAATGACAGCCTTCGAACTCTGAAAGCACAATGCTTTTAGCTTATAAGGAGGCTGTTATGGCTGTACTTGATACACTAAATTTCGTTGCTTTTAATTCACGTTAAAACAACAACCCTATCCTTGTTCGTCGTCGCAAGCTGATTGAAACGATTGATGAACAAATCCAACTTGCAGGCAATAAAGACTATACGCCTACGCGAAACAAATGGATTAGAGACGCACACGGTAACCAACGTAAGGTAGAAGCTGCTAAGCGTGTTAAGCGTTGGTGGATTGTTAGTGTTGATGGAAAAATAAACCTCGTAGTGCGCTATGAAAGCAAGCCTTTAGATTTTGCGAAAGGTAAGAATGCAATCGCGTTAGCCAGTGAAGCAGAGGTTGCTGTTGTACTAGCTAAGTTGCGTGAAATGGATTTTGCTAAATCTCAGTAAAAGGATCATCATAACACATTGATTTATAGTTAATTTATAAAAATTTTCTAACTAATCCACTTATCAGAAAGTACGAATGTAACTATTGAAAATCAATAGTATCTATGTTTGGTAAAAAGTGACTAACCGGTATCTGACTTTTTTACTCGTTCGCAAACGCGAAGGTAAGTACTGAAATTAAACAATCTCCGCATACTTCAATGCCAATCAAAAAAGAACTTGTTCTCATACCCTTCTTGTTTAATCCTTGCTTTCAATTTATCGGTAGCAATAGCCAAATCAGAAAATTTTCGTTCGTGCGTTTCAACATAAAAACGATTGACATTTCGAACAGCGTCTTTATCTAATAGATGGTTTAGCAATGCGATTTCATAGCCCTCAATATCTATCTTAATTAATTCGACCGGCTCCTCTAATGAATTAAGGTACTGCGCGAAATCAATCTCATTTACTAACTGAAAATTATCAGCAGAAACATTTGGCTTACTACTGAGCAAACTACTTGCTTGTGTGAAATCGTCATCCTTGGTAGTGGTATTTTTATGAAGGAAAAGTTTTATTTGCTGGTTCTTTATTCCTGTAGCCTCATTCCTTAGCTCTATATTCCCATATCGCTGAGCAACTCCTCTGAGTTTTTCAAATGCAATTGAATTAGGCTCAAATGCTATTACGCGCGCACCCCTGAACGCTAAAACTTCAGAAACCAATCCAACATTCGCTCCAACATCAATCACCAAATCTGATGAAGAAAGACCATTAACGTGTTTCATAAATTCACGCGGTAGGATGGAATTTTCGTATCTAAATCTTCGCAAACGTTCCCATAATAGTGGACAGTATTCTTTCAAACGGCTCTTTAATAATTTCATTTATAACTCACACTTTTTAAAAGTTGATTTACGGTTACATGAGGGCTCCACATAGTCTATATTTTGGAGCTGCCATAACCCACATCCCCGACGTGGCATGCTAGCTGACGTAAATATCGCCTCATTTTGCCTGCTGGACAAGCATTTTTTGCCCCAACCGGCGTCTTTGGTCGCGCAAGCAATGTCTGTGACTGTACATTGAACCCGATACTAAATAATAATCAAGGTAACGTATCAGTTTAATAGAATATATTGAGATGTAGATGAAAAAATTCTTAAGGCAGTATTTCCTGTAGCAGGATTTGGCACGCGGTTTTTGCCCGCAACTAAGGCGATGCCAAAGGAACTTCTGCCCATCGTGGACAAGCCTCTGATCCATTATGCCGTCGACGAGGCTATTGCGGCGGGGATTGACACACTGATTTTCGTTACGGGCCGTAATAAGCGCGCAATCGAAGATCATTTCGACAATAACCAGGAGTTGGAAATGGCCCTCCGCGCAAAAGGCAAAGTTGAACAGGCTGATATGATTAAAAACATTCTACCCGCAGGCGTTGAGTGCATTTTTGTGCGCCAGGCGGAGCAGCGCGGGCTTGGTCACGCTGTGCTCTGCGCAGAGCGTGTTGTTGGCGGTGATCGCTTCGTGGTCTTGCTCGCAGATGATTTTATTACCAGTGACGGTAGTGGAGTGACGGCAGACCTCACTAGTGCCTATGAGGCCACTGGCAGGACCCAGCTTAGCGTCATGGAAGTCAATGGTTCTGAAATTTCTAAGTATGGGGTTGTGGTGCCAAATAGGACACCTGGCTCCGTTGCAGGGTTGATCGAAAAACCAGAGGCAGACAAAGCACCATCAAATTTAGCTAGCATCGGTCGCTATGTTCTGACACCTGATATTTTTGAAATCCTGCGCAACCAACAAGCTGGCGCTGGTGGAGAGATCCAACTCGCAGATGCTATAAATACGCAAGCGGCCAATAATGCTGTTGAGGCGGTAAAGTTGAAGGGGCGTCGCTTTGATTGTGGCAACGTGGAGGGATATTGGCATGCGATAATGCACGTAGCCGAACGTAGAAAACATTGAGCTGTATTCAAAAATATTTTTAGTAGCGAAAATACATTTGCTTATTTCCAAATATTGTGGTGCGAAAACCGCAAGTACCTCGAGACGGTGCTTGGATCAGACCACCCTCCCGCGCGCATAATCGCCGCCAGGTCATAACCCTTGATTAACAAGTCTTGAGCCGCGCCCACTCTCAGGGAGTGCCCCGAAACATCCAAGTCGCTCGGCCTATCGCACCCCTTCACTTTGATTACACCACGTTTGATGATGTCGTTAACGTTTCGGTCGCAGATTGGACGGTCAAGGAAGCGTCCATGGTTTATCGCGCAGAAGAGTGGCTCGATTTCTTTTGGCTTTAGTCTGAGCCACCGCCTGACTAACTTTGCACTCCTGTCAGATCCAAAGACGAGTCGGCCCCTCCCGTACTGGTCAGTTTTACTTTTTCTAATGAGACCCGTTAATGCGCCGTCTTGAGTGAACTTTAGGTCTCCATTTTTTATCGCTACGAGTTCAGAGCGGCGCGCCAGGAAGTCATAGCCAAGCGAGAGGAGGGCTCTGTTGCGTGTGCCCGCGAGAGTGTCTGGCTGCGCGTTAATCATTCTGATGAGGATGTCATGGTTGATGCCGGCAGCCTGCCGCTGTTCTAAACACTTAGTCCGTTTCAGGCGGCGTATAGCGATGTAGACTTCCTCGGTATGCGTTTGGTCCTCAAACCCCAAGAGCTTGTTTAATCTCCGCAGCGCCGAGATCCGCCTGCGGATCGAACTGTAACTGTAGCCCGTTTGCAGACTTTCTATGAAATAGCAGAGCGTTTCAGATGTGAGTGGGAATGGTTCGACTTTTCTTTCATTGCACCAATCGACAAATGACCGAACGTCAGCATAATATGAACGAAGTGTATTTGGCGCGTAGGCACCTGAGAGTGTCTCAAACCGTTCATGTACATTTGTCAGAATTTTATCCATATGGCAGATATACTGCCAAAAATATGAGTTTGTCAATGGTGACTAGTGGTCAAATAAAAATGGCACGTGCTGCGCTTGGTTGGTCGGTAGATAAGTTGGCAACAACAAGCGCTGTCGGAGTGCGTACCATACATAGAATAGAAGCTCAGGACGGGGTTCCTAATGCAACAGTGGGCAACCTAAAACTTATACGCGAAACTCTCGAAGCTGCGGGCATAGAATTCATCGGCGAACCAGGTGAAGGCCCCGGCGTGCGCCTGTGGACTAAGCAGAATTAATCGCTACGGGCGCCTAATGAAAATCTACATACGGTATCCACAAGTGGGGTTTATCCCACATATTGTGATGTGGTAAGCTTTGCCCAATTGTAACAATGACGGGCAGTGGCATGACACAGGCATTAGATCCCCAGGCCGTGGGCGAGCTTTCACCTTTAGCACTTAATCACCTCCTCCCGGAGCGTTCGGCACTGATCGGCGAATTCAGCCCGGCCTATGAGGCATTCTGTGAGGCGACCATCGCCGAACTCGCACCAGCCACGAATTACGAATACACTCAGGCGCTGCAGCTGGTGGATCTTAACTGGGCCATTCTGCAGGCGAAGGCCTCCGCGCACGTTGAACTATCAACGGGGACGGAGACCACAGTGAGATCCATGCTGGGCAAAGCCCTCGAGCGGGAGGGCGAGAGGGAATACGAGCGCGGCCTGAGAGTCTTCGAGGAGGGTGGCGGTGACGAGGATGACTTCAAGGACCCCGTTGACTGGGACGCGATTGAGCTCCGCGTGGACAGGATCACGAAGGGGCTCAAGTCCAGTGATTATGCTGAGCGCGCGCGGTGCGCCGCTGAGATAATCTCGATCAGCATTGACCCCCGGCTCATTTTGAGTGCGCAGCTGCTGGACAACCCCAGCTACAAGCGCCACTCGGAGAAATTACCAGACCTGGAGAAGCGTGTCCGCCTGCTGTCCGCCGAGTACCGCGAGGTCCAGAGGGCGCGGCCCATAGACGTAATTCCGGCTTCGGAGTGACCGCGCCTTGACCCGGCGCGCCACGGGACCTGTGACTGCTGCGGGCAAGGCCATTTCAGCGCAAAACGCCCGCAGGCATGGACTGAGCGCTGAGCCTGCCGCAGATCTTGTCAGGGCCTGGTTCAATGTGATCTTGGACAATCCGAAGAACACATACGAGGAGCCAAACGCGGACACCCCGCGGCGGGAGGTGGCGCTTCGACTGGCCATTGCCGAGGCGCGCTACCACCGGGCCCTGAACAAGTTCGAGACCCACGCCACAAAGCAAAATTCTGCGCAGGTGCGGGCGGATGAGTTTCGGGGTATAATGCGCCAAGAAATTGCCAG
>Ga0115564_10000915_pt1 | contig 28241 bp, 26 predicted proteins | sample COGITO_mtgs_1105_7_FD_88680 | JGI IMG/M metagenome (GOLD analysis project Ga0115564, IMG submission 88680) | Pelagic marine microbial communities from North Sea - COGITO_mtgs_110523 | ecosystem: Environmental > Aquatic > Marine > Epipelagic | place: Germany:Helgoland, sampling site Kabeltonne...
AGCACAACAGACACGAGGGCAAAGCCCTTCGGTTTGGCTTCGACCTATCACCCCTATTTGATCGGCTGCATGAGATTGCTTCAATGGCAGCTGAGGTCATGAAAGAACGAGAGCAAGTTGACTATCTGCGCGCAAAAATTCGCGCAGCAGCCAATGCAAGTCTGACCGACAATCCTAACGATGAGATGGCCCTGAACGTCTTTCGTGTCCTACGTCGGAAATTGTCACTCAAAGAATGTGAACAAATCCTCTCAAACCTGACAATTTCGGTAGTTGATGCCGAGTCCGTAGATGATGAAAATCCAGTTTCAACAACAATTTTGACCGCCAGTGACGGTCAAAATGTCCGGCACCATCATAAGTCAAATAAAGAACATATTGATAAAGAGGGCATCCCACAAAAAAAACAAACTGCGCCTATGACCTCAGATGCTCCGATCACAATACCAGAATTGCTATCGGCTTGTCCCGAAGCAGCCCAATTTTCGCTGAGAAAAATAGAAACTATCCATGATGTCATTGCTCACGCACGAACACTGGCCCCAATGATAGGGATCAGTCCTCAAAACTACGAAGCAGCCCATGAGCGACTGGGTGCGTTAAGAGCAGCGGCAACCGTTTGGGCCATCATGCAATTTCATGACAAGATCAAAACAGTCGGTGCGTATTTTAGATCAATAACCACCGGATCAAAGAGCGAAGGCTTTAGCCCAGAGAAACTCATCAGGCGTTTGGCTTTGGCGCAAAAATATGCAGTTTAATTTCAAAATTGTCCGCGGACAATTTTCCAAGCCGCATCGTCAGCTTTGATGAACTGCCGTCCAATCAAAGGTCGCATGAGATGCCAAATCTTGCGGTCGCCAGCTAAACAAATATTATTGCTTCCAGAAGAGATGGGGCAGGGACCACTGATTGTTCTACAGACCACCAAGCTGCTTTGCCGGTACCTTGTGCCACCATTTCGGCGCATTGCGTACATCAGTCGCTATTGAGCCTTATTCAACGCTCAAGGATGGAATTCAAACACGCTTTTCAATTAATATATATATTTATCAATAGTTTAATCGATGAGCGCGTACGATTTCTTGCTATAGTTTCGTGAAGCCCGATTCATTAGTGTCTTGAGAGGCTTCGCGCTCCGCCAAAACAGATGCAACGTAGCATTATCCTAAAGTAAAAGTTTCCTTCTTGTTTTGGGACTGTCTGAAGGAACCCTTGTGGGGTGTTCCTGACGGGTCCGGGTCGGTTTCCGGCCTGTCTGTCCTGACAAGGAACTTCCCATGCAAACAGAAGTATTGCGCATGCTGCGCGCAGAGGCACGGTCGTGGTGGCGACACCGAGAGCTTAGAAGAAATGATGGCCTTGATGAGGCGCGTCGGCTGGAACGCCAAACGATCCTACGTGACCTTGGCTACCTTCGGACTGCGATCAACAACCCCAACGCTTATGTTAGCTGCGGTGAGGGAGGGACCATTCTTCACGTCGGCCTGACAACAGTCTCGCTCTATGCCCCCGTTGAACGGTTCACGCTCGCCGATCCGGCTTGGAGCGCCTCTGATCGACTGCCGTCCCGTCCGCGACATCATCGCTTTCGCAAACCTGCCCAAGGTCACATTGGATGGCACGGTTGATCCAAAGCCTTGGACGGCCTCAAGCCGGATACCGCTCCTGACTTATCTCGACCCTGCCGAACGCCTTGGCGCTCGTATCGTCACGATCCGCGCGCTGGTCGCGCGACCTAACCCAACCTTCCAAATCAACCCCAACCGAAAGGAGGCCAGCCATGGCCCGTTCCCGCACGTCCAAATTCGACGCATCAGAAGCCATCACCAATGAACTCATCCGCATCATCGAACGCGGGGTTCTTCCTTGGCGCAAACCGTGGACCGCAGGCGGCAGCGCGCGTCCATTGCGCCACAACAGCGAGCCCTATCAGGGCGTGAACAACTTGCTGCTCACCATGCGCACGGTGGTGGCAGGATATACCTCTCCGTTCTGGATGACCGTGCCGCAGGCGAATACTCTTGGAGCTAAGATCCGAAAGGGCGAACGATCGTCTGTCGTTGTTTATTAAGGCCAGAGTCGAACGCAGTCCGGTGATGAGCAAGACACCAATGATGCTGATACTGAAGTAGCCCACGTCTTTCGGTTCCAGAAATCATACCGCGTGTTTAATGCCGACCAAATCGAAGGGCTGCCCGAGGCGTTCCATCCAGATCTGGCACCAACGCCAGAGCATAAAGCCCATCAACCGATCCCGCATATGCAGACCTTCTTTGATGCCATCGATATTACGACGGTCTTTGGTGGGACCGAAGCACGCTACAATCCGCCCGTCGACAAGGTGTTCATGCCAAGTATCGAGCGCTTCAAGGACCCGCTGAACTTTTACGGGGTCTGGGCGCACGAGCTTGCCCATGCCACCAAGGCACGCCATCGTTTGAACCGAGATTACGGTCTCAGCCGGTTTGGCAACACAGCCTATTCCCGCGAAGAGATCGTTGCCGAACTGACATCCTGCTTTTTGGGGCAGGAGCTTGGGTTCACAGCGCACACGCTCGAACTGAACGCGTCATATTTGTATCACTGGCTGCGGGTGCTGCGCTCGGACAAAACCGCGATCTTCAAACATGCGGCGGATGCACAGAAGGCCTGCGATTATCTGATTGCGACATCGGAGGCGGGCAGGGCAGGGGCCACCGACCAGGCAGCTTGAGAGGTTTGGTTCTGTCGCTGGCGGCGGCTCTCGAAAAGTGAAAGCAAGCTTTTGGTTTTGTGTTTTCAATTTCCTCGAAAGGACAGACCCATGACCACTTCCGCACGCTCTCAAACCGAAAGCCCCGACATCGCAGCAATCGCGGCGCAGAATGATGCCTTCCGTAAACTCGCCTGCCTTGGCATTGCACCGGATCAGCCGATTGCTGGCCGTATGCATGTCACACGGTCTCTTGCTGAAGCTGAGGATGGCTTCATGGCTGAGGCGGTCAAAGCTGCAGGTGAATTCGACGTCTTTGAACCCGAGAATGATCCAGACGGATGCCACGACTTCGGGGCCGTGGATATCCGCGGGCAAAAGGTCTTTTGGAAGATCGATCTTTATGAGGCGGATAGCGATTTCCGCTATGGTGCTGAGACCCCTGACAACCCTGCAACCACCATGCGCGTGCTCACCATCATGATGGCATCTGACTGGTAGGGCAGGGGGACCACCTGCAACCTGAAGGCTCGCTGACACTATCCAAAGGGAAAGCGGGCCTTTTTTCATGTGATCCTCAAACCCGGGGATTGGTCAGGCCGTTCCGAATGTTCGGAGCGGCGCAACATCTCAAAAGGATATCACATGACACATGCTCTCAAATCCATCTCGGTCGCCATTGGTGATCTCACGTCGCATCCTGCCAATGTGCGCAGCAACTCCCCTGAAACTTACGAGACAGAGGCGATCGCTCACCTCACCGCCAGCATCGGCGTCCTGGGCATCATCCAACCGCTGCTTGTGCAAAAGATCGATGGCAAGTTTGGCGTGTTGGCAGGTGGTCGGCGACGCGCTGCCTTGAACGAGTTGGTCGCCGACAAGACCGCCACGGGATTCACCAAGAAGACCAAGATCGATTGCCGCTTGGTGCCGGACAACTGCGATGTGACCACGTCCCTGTCGCTGGCCGAGAACATCACACAGGCACCGATGAACGCCATCGATGAGTTCGAGGCGTTTGCACGTATGATGGAAGTCGATGGGCAGTCTCCTGAGACGATTGCCAAGACGTTCGGCACCACAGTCGCCGCCGTGAAGGGTCGCCTGCGCTATGGTTTGATCCATCCCGATATCCGCGCAGCCGCGCGCGCCAAGACGATCACCCTCGATACCATGAAGGCCTTTGCAGACCATCCAAGCCAGGCCGTGCAGCTTGAGGTGTACGAGGCTCTAACAAGCGATGACAGCTATGTGCAGGCCTACACGGTGCGTCAGACGCTCAAGACCCGCGGTGTGCAGGTGAGCGACGATATCGGGGCCTTCGTGCGCGAAGAATATGAGGCGCGGGGCGGTCCAATCGCTGCCGATCTCCTTGAGGAGCATTCGGTATTGGAAGACATCGCGCTGGTTGAGGTCATCATGGTCGAAAAACTCGCCGCCGCCGCGGAAGAGGCGCGGGCCCAAATGGGGTTTGCATGGGCTGAAGCGCTCGTGCGCTACGACTACGGAGCGATGGCAGAATATAGTCGCGTCTATCCCGGTCCGATCGAGCCTGATGCCGCTGGTCAAAAGCGCGTGGATGCGATCACCGAGGAACTGGAAAAACTGCAACTCGAAATGGAGGACGAGACCCTCGAGACAGACGCCTACAACGCCCTCTACGATCGCGTGGATGCGCTTGAAGAAGAAGCGCGGGATCTGCAGGAGGCCTACAGTACCGAAGACCTTGCGCAGGGTGGCGTCATCGCATCCTGGTCGAATGGTAAGATTACCCTTCATGTCGGCTTGGTACGGCCAGGGGACAAGCCTGAGGCGACATCACAGGCAGCAAGCGCTACTGTCAAAACCAACGACTCAGACGGGCAGGGCGCAGACGCAATCGTCTACCCGGCCTCGCTGACCCAAGACCTCAAAACTGAACGGGCAATGGCCCTCAGCGCTGCAATGACCCTGCATCCCGAAGCCACGCTAGATCTGACCTTGTTCAAGTTGGTCACGGACGTGCTTAGCGGCATCAGCATAACTCACGCCGTCAAGGTAGAGGCCCGCAAAGAATACCGCAGCCACGCCAAGATGGACGAGATCGATAGCACATCGCTGGAACAGGTCGCCAAGGCGCATGACGCGCTCGATCTGTCTTGGGCGGATGAGGCGAAGTCTCCAGCGGATCAGTTTGCGGCGTTCCGCGCACTTGAGGCAGGCGAGAAGGCAAAACTGGTGGCCTATGCCACGGCCAGCACGACGCAATCCTGCTTTGCCCGCAGCGCTCAGAGCGACAGCCTGATGCACGACTTGGAGATCGAGGTCATGCCCGATATTCGCGCGCATTGGACACCGAATGCGGCGCTGTTCAACCGGTTCAAGAAGGCGTGGCTGCTCAAAATCCTCGGTGAAAAGCTCGGCCTTGCGCAGGAGGCGGTGTCCCTGGCCTCCATGAGCAAGAAAGAGATCGTCGCTTTTTGCGACAAGCTCTTTGCCGAGCCTTTTGCGACACTGACAGAGGCGCAGCAGCGGGCGGTCGCTGCATGGTGTCCGCCGATGATGCAAACGACCGATGGTATCAGCTTGGTTGTCGATGCGGAAGAAGACGCCGCTCAAACCGAGACCGTTCAAGCGAAAGCCGCCTGATCCATTGAGGCGACCCGCGCGAGGGCCCAACCACGCGCGGGTCACATTCCGAAAAAATTTTGATACACTAAGAAAGACATCCTCATGGCTATTCTCAAGTTCTCCGCGACAGCTGTTGCGGCGCAAATCACGCATGCGCGCTCGTGTTCAACCTTCCTTCCAAATTGGAACGGGCCAGTCGACAAGCCCGCCCGGATCCTCATCGTTGGGAACGGCGTGCATCTGCGCTCCAACGGCATTGACGGATCAACCACGCGTATTGTAACCACCGAGCAGTCCGATCCCAGCTTTGCCTTTGCAAACGGCATCAATCCGTTTCGGGACGACGATTGGATGGCGCAACGTCAAGTGGCGTTCCGCGATCTGACCGGGCAGTTTTACACGGACATCCTTGACCACGGACATCCTTGACGATGTGCAGACACTTATCGATCGCGGGCAGGGGGCCATTCGGCTGGCAACCGATGGGCATTCTATCCGTGTCTTCGTCCGTCGCGCCTCAGACTTCCTGATTGGCGGCATCTATGAGGTGCCATCAGGTTTGGGTGGCACATTCCGAGTGGTCCTAAAGGACGCCTGCCACACCTTCGCAATTATTCAGAACTGTGGCAATTCGGCGTTTTGGGAATACGAAGATGATGAAGCAGTACCAATGTCCCGAGAGCGCGTAGCGCGGCAGGGTATTGGTGCTTCAACTTATTCCCATAAACGCTGCGAGGATTTTGACGCTATGCAGCCCTACCGCGTGCCGCTTCATGCTCTCATCGAACTTGAAGACTGGAGGACCGCGTGATGGGTTGGCTCTTTTACACCGACCGGCGGGTTCAGACCTACGCCGATGAGAAAGCAGAGATTACGGGTCTCTGCACCTTCGAGACAGATACGCGCCGCATGACACTGGTCAAAGCCAGTAAGGTTGGCTCGACGTGGTATGCGGCAGCAAAGGTTGAGAATATTGATCAGGCGCCTTTGGAGGATCGGACCTATGTGACCGACAAAGACGGGTCGTTCACCTTCGGTGCTGTGTTTCTGACGCGCTACGACGACGGGTGCTGGGGCTACAAGGACATGGAGGAAAGCGCCGGCCCCTGCGAGTCCCGCGCGCCGTTGAGCATTCTCAATCTGCTGTCCGAGTTGAAAGACCCCGACAGCTACGGCCACGCCTGGCGGCAGCGGTGTCGGGACTGGGCAGCGATCCCTGATTACGCAGAGGGCGACAAGATTAAGCTGGTCGCCCCTGTGACGCTCAGCGATGGCAGTACCTGCCAGATCGTCACCGCGACTCATTATCGGCGCGGGCGGCAGCAGCGGCGGTGCTACCGCATTGAGGAAACCGGCAGCCTTGTGCGGCTCTCAAAGGCGTCACTGGCGGGATCGACCCGCATCAGTCGCGAATTAGCTGAGAGCAGTGCAGTGTTGGCAGAGTTTTTTGCGGGGCAAAGCTCCTAGAGTGGAACTTTTTACCGTCTTGAATGCGTATCTCATTTGAGATACAAGCGCAATAGCCAAAGGAGAACGATATGCCCGCACAAACATCCATGATACATGTCCGTGTTGACGATCAGCTTAAAGCGCAGGCCTCGGTTGCACTTTCGGGCGTTGGCCTGACGCTCTCGGATGCCGTACGCATCTTCTTGACGCGCGTGGCCGCAGAAGGCGGGTTGCCTGCGGGACTGACCGCGGATCCAGACGCCTATGACGCATGGTTCCGCTCCAAAGTGCAGGAAGCATTGGACGACCCGCAGCCGACAACACCGCAGGCTCAGGTAATGCAAGACGCATAGGCGCTGATTGATAAGAAGCGCCGTGCCTGATCTCGAATGGAAGCGACTTGCAAATAGACAGAAATTCTGTATATTCTTGATTATACTGAAAATCAGTGGAGTATTGAGATGAAACAATTCCCAGCCGGTGACCTCACTCGGAATACGGGCGACCTTTTTGAAGCGGCCGCTGTCTCTCCAGTCGCCATCACGAAGCACCGTAAACCACGCTTTGTGGTCATGTCGATGGAGCGGTTCGAAGCCCTTACGACGGGACGGGACACGCAGATAGCGATGGATGTGACGGATATGCCCGAAGACTTGGGGCAGCTTTTGGACAAGGGGATCAAGGAGCACTTCTGTGACCGATGACTTCCCTGCCGCGGGGCAGGTTTTCGATTATCATTACCTCTGGAAGTGGCAGGCGGATGGCGGCGAGACTGAGGGCCGTAAGAAGCGACCAAGCTGCGTGATCATTGTCGTGACCAACGACGCTGGCCATCACGTCATGTTCATTGCTCCGATCACCAGCAAGGCGCCGGAACAAGGCCGAGCAGCGTTGGAAATACCGGAGACAGAAGCCCGCCGTGCGCAGCTCGACAGTCATCTTTCGCTCTGGGTTATTCTGGATGAACTAAACGCTGATGTCCTTGAAGCCTCGTATACGATTGAGGATCGCTCACCTCGTGGGACTTTCAGTTCTGCTTTCACCGATGCGATTTTGCGCGGTGTACAACAGCTTCGTGCTTCTGGAAAATTGAAGTTGTCCAAACGAACCTAGCTCACCTTGTCTTCTCCCGTTTTCCGAAAGGAAAAGGGGGCTTTTTGTCCTGTGAACCTCAAACCGGATCACAAAGGACAGAAATCATGGCCCATCCCAACCCGACGCACTCCAATCTAACCCCATCCAATGCGCAGCTCAAATCAGCCCTGTCGTTGATCGCCGCCGAGATCATGCGCGACACCTTTGGCAGTAGCGATGCCAGCGGTGCATGGAACTGGCGTATGGCCTACGACATGATGCAGGCTGCTGCGGTTCAAACACTTTTCTTGGATGCGAACGGGTCAGACCCACTCGGTGCCGCAAAAAACCTCGCGATGCGGCTCTTAATCGAAACACTGCGTTCCGAGCAACAGATCCGTCTGTAACAGTTCTCGACCCCGCTTCTTTACGCGGCCCTCGCTGTGCGTGCGGCGGCGATCCGCAACGGTGAAACTGTGCTGGAACCCTCTGCGGGAACCGGCTCAATGGCGGGGCTCATGAAGCGGGCAGGGGCCAAGCTCATGCTCAACGAAGTCGATCCGTTTCGCCAGCGGCTGCTCGAAATGGTGTTCGGCGCGCAGGCGACTGGCCATGACGCCGAACACATCGATGATTTGCTGACAACCACATCGCGCCTTGCGGCATCACACGCAGGGCATCTTTGAGGCGGAGCGGGTCTTCGGTCTAACCATCACGAATTCTGCAGGGCGTTCAATTCCCGTCCGTTGGATCGGGGAACAGCACGTGAAAGAAGACTGTCAGGGCCGCATTCCGAGCATGGTGGATTGGTTTCGGCGTATCCAACCTGAAGGCTGGATGGCCAATGGGCATATTGACTTGGCGCAAGCCGAACTAGGCAGCGATCCGCGTGCGGATTGGATTGCCGAGGTTACCACCGGTAAAACTGTTTTCGGCTTCAACGATTGGATGGATGCGCGTACGGCCCCCTGCTGAAACACCATCCTACCTGCGCCTAATTCTGAATTTCATCGCCTCCACGAGTTTGCTGTCTCGGAGGCATTTTTGTGCCACCCGAGGAGAACCTGATGAACATCAACGACATTAAAACTGCAGTAGATGCAGGCAAGACCATGCATTCGGTCAACACGGGCTACGTCGTGCGTAAAGATAGCCTTGGGCAATATCTGATTTTCTATTTGCCCAACGGTAGCGCGATCGGTTTGACCAATCGCGCTGGAACACAGCTCAATGGAGTGGAGGCTGAGTTCTTCATCGCTGAGTGTGAAGCCTCCGTGCAGGGCATTACCGCGACGATCAGTCAGAAGGAATTTTAGGGTGATCTATGCGGCACTGCCTCAACCCACAAATAGAGTGCGTTCCCGGCGGAAAGGTCGGGAGAAAGTTGAAAGCAGGCTTTCTGTTTTGTGATCCCACAAGGGGTCGAAAAGCAATCTCGGATGGTCTGGCAAGATGTCGGGCACCGATAACACAAGAAGGATAAGACCCATGTTCGCAGGAACCCTTACCAAAACCGCCGACACCGCAGCCGCTGTCTTTACCGGCACAATCCACAACGCCAAGTTCGACATCGCGATCCAGTTGGAAACCCGCGCAAAGATGTCAGAGCGCAGCCCTGACTATGACGTCACAGGGGTCAACAAATCTGGCCGCAAGGTGCGTATTGGCACAGCCTGGAACGAGACCGGCAACACCAGCGGTAATCTCTACATCTCGATGCAGCTGGATGTTGGTCTTGGGCCATTCCGTGTCAATGCCGTGCAGACGCAGAAAGCACGCAAAGCCAAGAGTGAAGACTTCGAGATCATGCCGCTGGTATCGAACGGGACAATGAAGTCTGGCTCGATTTCGGGCGAGTTGACGGCGATGGATGCTGACAACGCTTTTGCGGGCTACATCGCCAACATGATGTTCGATCTGGATTTCATGCTGATTGAGAATGACTACAAGACGGAAGAGACGCACCCAGATTACCGCATCGAAGTGAGCTCCCCAAAAGGGAAGCCGATCCGTGTCGGTTCCGCCTGGATGGCCAAGAGCAACCGGACGGGGCACGATTACGTCTCGCTGCTGATCAACACGCCCGACGGCGATTTGCGCGTCAACGCCGTGCAGAACGAAGAGCAGCGTGGCGGGCAGACGTTCTCGATCATTCCGTTTGTACAAAGCGGGGATCAGCAGCCCGACGCAAGCGGTGGGTTGTCACTGGTTGCCTGATCAGATCGTGACCATCGACAGACAGGGCAGGGGAGCCGCGGCAACGCGGTTCCCCTTTTTTGTGTGAGTATGCTTGAAAGACACCCGTGCCTAGCCCGGTGCTTTGATTGGCACCCGCAACACCATCGCTTGATATGTGCGGCCTTGTAGAACCACCCAAGCTTGCTACAAGGATATACTAACGTAGCATGGTTCTTGAGAGGGCGGATGGCTAGAAAACCGAAAACAGACCGCGTTTGGTTCGAAAACTTTGACCTCGAAGTGGAAATCACTGAGATGATCACGCGCATTGAGACATTTACCAAGTTTGAGCTGCCAGACAAAAAGCGCGACGTGGTGTTTTCCTACGCAGCGTCGCGGCTGCGAGAAACGAAAGAGGCGTATGCCGATTCCAGGAGCGCTAGTAAGCCTGTCTCCACATCCCGCCGGGACTTTCTAACGACCATACAGGATAAGATTTTCTTGGCGATTCCGGCCGAGAATGTCGCGTTGATGCCGTTGAGTGAATATGTCCTGAACGATCCATCCTATTATGAGGACGCGATGTGTCGCGCGGCATCCCTCACCGAGAACGAGCTCTTTATGGCCCTCTCTCCCATGCTCAAAGATATGACAGTGCAGGATGCCCGCGACTTTGTATCGAAGCTTTGGCATGACGGGATCGATGACAATGCCAGAAAGTATGCGGAAGCACTGAAGCGCCCCGAGCGTGAGCGTGTTCCACTGCGTTCAGGTCACATTATTTAGATTGGCTGCAACTTAGCCTAACGGCCTCTCCTGCTCGGCTTCGCGTGTCGCAGGTGAGAACGGCCCTGCGGTCCGTCGCGCATGCGGCCATGCGGCCTTACCGCGGTGTCGGCTCATGGGTCCCGGTTTGCCCGTCTCGCGAGCGCGGCGGGTCTCGGCCACGCCTGCGGTCTTCGCTCTGGTCTGTTTTGCCGAGGCAAAACGATCCCGCCGCTGCGCCCGCCAGCGTGTCCGGCCCCACCGCTTGCCTGCTCGTGCCGGGCAAACCTGGCGTCAAAACACACACACATGAGTATGGAAGCATATCCTCCGGATGGCCCCCAAATCAGCCCGCCTCAAGGATCGCAAAACTTTTCGGCGAGAGTTGGCTGTGTGGGGGGGGAGGGGCAGTCGCGCGCGTGAGGTTGCGCTTGTTGTGAGCAGCGGCGCTTGGAAAACTTTTGCGCCCAGCAAGCTGGCGGCTACGCCGTCCCTGACCCGAACAGATTCGGTGAACCAGAAATCGGCCATGCCCCCACACTCATGTGGTGGTCATCAAACTCAAACATTGGAGATGAACCCATGGCCTACGATCAAGCGACAACATACGAGACAATCGAACTCTTCGGCCTGACGGAGAAAGATGCACACCTGCCAATCCCGCAGGACGATATCCTGAAAGACAGCATCATCCGCGAAGCCTTCGAGACCCTGCTCGGGCAATTGCGGAATACCGGACTTGAAGGAGAGATCGAACCTCTCGCGCACGGGTTGGCGACAATCCTGCAGCGCCGCAAGGTTGCCCTCGGTAAGGAAGTCGACCGCACAGCAGACAAGATCGGTGCACTGGCAAAATCCCACGACGGGTCGGAGATCGCCGAGACCGCACTCGAAGAGGCGCAGGCGCGCTTTCTGCAGCTGCGCGAGATCGTCGGCGCGATCGAGGTGATGAGCGAGGCCGCAGCGGAATGCTACGAGGTCGAGACGGGTCACGCCTTCATCCCGGCAGCCGGGTCGCGGGCGAGCGTCCGGGCGCAAGAGACCGGGGCGGTCTTCGAGGCCCGGCAGCTCCTCGATCAGCATGATCGGGAAACCGCCGAGAAGTCGAAAGTCGAGGGGGTGCCCCTGATCGTTTCGGGTGCCACCGACTGGACCGATGTCGATGTGATCTTCAATACGCTCGACAAGGTTCGCGAACGGATCAAGCAGAACCGCAACCAGGAGATCTTCCTCTGCCACAAGGGTGGCAAGCACGGGGCGGAGATGATTGCGGCCCGGTGGGCCCGAGCACGCGGGGTCGCGCAAGCGCGCTTCGATCCGCGCTGGTCCGCGCATGGGCGGGCGGCACCGTTCAAGTGCAACGACGAGATGCTGGACGACAAGTTCGCAGCGACGGGGGTTGTTCTCTTCGGCGGCAACGGGGTCGCGCTGAACCTCGGGCAGAAGGCCGAAGCGAAAGGCTTGACGGTCATGCGGGTTGCGGACCCGGCAAAGAAAACTGCGGAGACGTGAGTTGCGAGGGTCGCCTTCGGGTAGCCCTTTCGTTGTTTCTCATGCGCGTGGCGGGGCCCAAATTGCTTTGCCTAGCATTTTCCTGTTTTGATAGGTATATGTGTGCCAAGCAAAACTTGGAAATGATTGGCATGACTCCACTCAGCAGCATCGCGATGAGCGCCTATACCGATCTGGTACGTCTTTTGAAGGACGACGCTTTGTCCGGTGTCGAAGGCAAGCCGACTCTCAAGGAGCGCGGCGACAAGGCCTATTGGTACGCGGCCCGCCGCGTCGGCACCGAGATGCGGTTCATCTATATCGGCGAGGACAGTGACGAGACGCGTGCACGCATCGACCGGATCGAGGACCTGCGCGCAACGGCCAAGGATCGGCAGGCGGAACGGTCGCGGCTTGTTCGGCTCTTGCGTGCGGAAGGCATGACGCCCACCGACCGGGCGACCGGATCAATCCTATCGGCCATGGCCGCAGTAGGGACATTCCGGTTGGGTGGCACCATCGTCGGAACCAATGCATTTCGCCTCTATGAAGGCGAGCTTGGTATCCGTCTGCCAATTGGCGGTATGGCCAATACTGGCGACATCGACATCGCGCAGTTCGAGAGGCTCAGCGTTGCGTTGCAGGATCAGGTCGACCCGGGTCTTGCCGAGACGTTCTCGGCGCTCAAATTCGAGCCTCTGCCATCTCTTGACCAAGGTAGGACATGGCGATGGGCCCAGGGTGGCAGCGGCCAGTTGGTCGAGTTTCTCACACCGGCGTTCGGAGATGAGACCCTCCGTGATCTGCCAGCCTTGGGCGTGAACGCCCAAGGACTGAACTATCTCAACTTCCTGATCGCCGATCCGATCCACGCGGCGGCGATCTATAGATCCGGCGTTCTGGTGCAGGTGCCCCGCCCGGAGCGTTATGCAGTCCACAAACTGATCATTGCCGACCGGCGCCGCGATGGGGCAGGGAGCCTGAAATCCGCGAAGGACCGCGAGCAGGCGGCTTTCCTTATCGAAGCGATGGCCGAGGACCGGCCCGATGATCTGGCTCGGGCCTATGCCACCGCAATGGAGGTTGGGCCGCGCTGGCGGGAACACATCGGCAACTCGCTGAAGCGAATGCCTGATACCAGGGGGATGCTCGACAGCTTGGGCGCGTGATGGCCATAACGGGGTCGCCTTCGGGCGGTCCTTTCGTCATATCTCATGGCGCGTGCGATCGGTCACACTTGATCTGCATCTCACGGCGTCCAGCACCGTCATCCCTCTACCCAGCCCGTCAGAGTTCGGCCCATCCGCATCGGTACGGGCTGGGGATGGTGCGCACATCGCACATCGTCAGCAGCGCAAGACCGAGGGGTCGAGACGTCGCATATGAGGCTGAAGACCAGCACGTCCCTCGCGGGGTGTTTCGGAACATCGCATCCACGCGGGCGGGCTCCGTTAGCTCCCTGGCTAGGTTCGGCGGGACACGGACGCGGATGGTGGCGGCTGCGTGATGGCAGGGGTCATCCGGATCACTCCTTTTTGCTCATTGATGCGGATCGCACGGGGTCGGCCCGTTCGTGCCCTCCGCTGACGCTCCGGCAAGCACAAATACGGTTTCCACGGCGGAGCCGCGGACCCTCCGCATTTGCACTTGCGACCGGGCCTCTTGCCCCCGTGCCGAGTGATCCCCATCGCAACAAGGAGTAACCCAAATGACCAACCACTATGTCGCCACCGTCCCCGTCAAGTTCACCGATACCGATGGCCAGGAGCGCACCCGTTTTCAGCGCGTGGGTGCGATGTTCCGCAACACCCGCAACGGGGACGGCTCGGAGTTCTTCAGCCTCAAGCTCGACTTTCCCGTCGCGGTCTCGGAGCTGGTGATGTTCCCGCCGAGCGCGAAGGATCCCCAGGACTGAATCCTCTGACGAGGATGGGCCGCCCCAGGACGATCCGGGGGCGGCCCGATCCCTGTTCCAGGGATGCCAGTTCCGGCGCGGGTGATCGCCGGCAGCGACCTCTCCTTGGTGCCGGTCGCTGCGCGATCAAGGGACCGACTCCCCCCGGAATGATCAGGCCGCGACAGACCGGCCAGTCAGCCTCAAGGGGGCCATCCCCAAAAACCTATCGGCCAGGGCCTCCCGGTTTTTGCGGCAGAGATTTGGTGGCCCAAATCTGGCCCTCCTTGACCCTGCCCGTCCGCCCTGTCGGAAGGGTTTGCGCCCGCCCGCGTTTCCGTCCGAACACATGCGTGTTCGGCCAGACCCGTGGGCGAGGCTGGCGGACGGGACCCCTAGGACAGGTGGATTGCCCGGTGGTGAGGGGTCGGGCCCGCGTCCCTGCGGGCCGCGGGGGAAGCGGAACCAAGGCTGCCTGAGACTGAAGGCGACGTACGTATACATTTGACAGTTGAGTATATTATCGTAAGGTAGGGACAGCCTTGGTGGAAGGTGGCAGGAAATAGGGGGTCTTTCTTCCGCATGTCCCGAACGAAACGTCTGACAGAGATGGAGAATATGCAGATCGTCCGAGAGGCCGCTGAGGGTGTGTCGACGTCCGAGCTGGCTGTGAGGTTCGGGGTTACATCGCGCGCCGTGCGCTACGTCCTGAAAGCCGATGCCGAGCGCCAGACCGATACCGCTATTCCGGTCTCAGCAGTCAGTGTGAAGGTCACGGTTGCGGAGCTGGCGGCGCTCGACGCGGTGTTGGCGAAGGCGGGGATCGAGAGCAGGGCTGAGGGGCTGCGGCGGCTCATTCAGGCGGCAGGCGGGGTGTTCGTTCCGGACGCGCAGATGGCAGCAGAGATGGCGCGCTACCGCGCCTCTCTGCACGAGGTTGGCAATGGGGTCGCGCAGATCGCCAAGCAGATGACGCGGGCCAACCGGATGGGGCAGGGGGCCGGGGGAGGCACGCGTGCCGAGTTCACCGAATTGCGCCTGGCGCAGATGCGCGGGCTGGCGCGGTTCATTCTGGATTCCGCTGACGAGATCGATCTGCTCCTGCGCCGCCGTCGGGACGCTATGCAGCTCGAGGCCACGGCCGCGCTAAGGGAGTTTGCCCATGCGGCTGAATGATGCGGTTGATGCCGTTACCGGCGAGGTCTTCCGGGACGGCTGGAGCCGCATCCGGGGCTCGATGCAGGGGCTGCATGTGGCCAAGCAGACCCAGCTTGTGCGCGCGGCGGCAGGGCACCGGCCAGCGGTCTTCAAGGCGATCCGAGGCGGGGGGACGCATACCAAATCGCAGCTCGCAAACCAGCTTGATTATCTGACCACGAAGTCGACCCATGTCGTCGACTCGAGCGGGTTTCTGGATGGCAAGGCAAAGCTCGAGGCCAAGGACATCAAGGACCTCACTGAGCGCTTTGCCAAGCGGTGGGATGCGGGCTTCAAGCCCAAGCTCGGCCAGACAACCCATATGCTCATGTCCTTCCCCATCGGCACCCGCGGCGAGGATTTGCGCGACATTACGACGGATGTGGCCGAGCGGTTCTTCCAGACCGACGCGGGGCATTTCGACTACATCATCGCGGTGCATGAGGACCGTGATCATCCCCATGCGCATCTGGTGCTGAACCGCCGCTCGCAGGAAGGCGAGTTCTTCTTTTTGGGGCGCAATCATCGCTTCAACTATGACGATTTCCGCCTCGCCATGGTCGAGGAGGCGGAGAAGTACGGCGTGCGGCTGGAAGCCACGCGTCGCGTCGATCGCGGTGTGGTGCATTACCCCGCCCGCACCAGCGAGATCTATGCGGCAAAAGAAGAGGGTCGCGCGCCCCGCGAGCGCGAACGCGTGGGGCAGGACCTGACGCGGACGCTGGCGGAGATCGCCAATACCAGAACTGTCTACCACTCGCTTGCGGCGGAAGCCTCCCGCGAGGCCCGCGAGGATATCGCCGCAGCCCTCTTCCGCGCGGGCGAGGTGCTGGCGCGCGGCGGGCAGGTGGACCGAACAGGAGATGTGTATATGGCCGAGGATCAAAGCTTCGAGGATCTGAGAAGCCTCTATGCGGAGAAGCTCGCCCGGGTGCAGGGCATGATCGCCGAAAAGTCTGACGCGGAACGTCCCGTGCTGGAAAAACGCCTCATCGAGATTCAGACGCAGGTCCAGCACATGCAGCCTCTCGGATTGCGATCATCCACGCTGTCAGAGACCCCCTCGGAGGGCGGGATCTATTCCGAAGCCAATATCGACGCCAGCCAGCTCGCGCGTCTGGCCACGCCCGACTTGAGATCGCGCATAGACACCGCGCTGCGCGGCACGGGGATCAGCACAGCGGAAGTGGTGGCCCGGATCGAGACGGGCGCCTCAAATGCGGCTCTCGAGCATCAGTGGATCGCAGATGATCTCTCCAAGGTCGCTGAAGCCCGGGATCTGAACCTTGAACGCCGCGCCGATCTGGAACAGGCGCGCGACATTCTCAACGATGTGCATGTCGCACTCGGTGCGCTTTTGGAACGGGAGAACGTGCTGCGCCGGGATGGTGTCGTGGAAGCGGAACCGGTCAGCGAGCGGTTCCACTATCACGAGGGTGCAGTGCGGGCGATGGAAGGGACAATCCGTCAGGAGATGCGCGCAGACGGCCGGACGACGCAGCAGATCGAGGACCGGGATTGGGAGGTTGTCTCGCGGGCGGAGCGCCGGATCGAAACAGAGCAGCGGGCGTATCTCGAGGCACATCCGGACCTGCTCGCACGCCCTGGCGATGTGATCGACCGGTCCGAGCCCTACAGGGAGACCATCACCGATGCGGCCCGCGCCAGCGAGATCACTCGCGAGGTCGACCGGATCATGGAGGGACGCGACCTCCGCACGCCCGTTGCAGATGCGGTCGCGGATGACTTGCGCGCACGCTATCCGGACATGCCGGCCCACCTCGCCCGTGGGCTGGGCGCGACTTATGCGGCCGTCGTGGAGATCCGGGACACGGAGGCCATCAATCAGGTGCGCCGCGACAACGAGTTGCGCGAGGGGCTTGGAGTTGGCACGCGTGACGAACGTCTAGCCACCCGCGATGAAACGACGCCGGAGTCTGACCGTGCCGACCGCCTTGCAGACAAGATTGCGCGTGTTCTGGACCATGAGCGGGCGGGGGAATTGTCCGCGCCCTTCGAGACCGAGGCGGAGCGGGACGCCTTCCGCGAGGAGATCGCGCGGGTGCTGGATGAACGCCAATTGGGCCGCCTCACATCCGGCGATGCCGATGCGCTGGACAAGGTTCTCGAGGACCGTCTCGACCGGCTCTATGTCGCCAAGGTCTACCTGCAATCCGATGCCGCCACGGCCAATACGGAGGCCTTGCGCCAGGTGGTCGATGAACTCGCCGACGCGGAATACGAAAAACACCGCGCGACAGACGTGGATGGCGAGACCGAGCGGGGACAGGTCCATTGAGCGCCGCCATGGGAAAGGCGCGGATCGCGACCGGCGTTTTGCTGGTAACGCTGGTGACCGGGGCCATGGGCTATACCATCGCCTCGGCGGTGCTGACCTACCAGGATCTCGGCTTCGGGGCCGAGATCGATTTTGCCTATATCGCGCAGAACTACATGGCGATCCTCGATCGCCGCCCGGAGGACGCGCAACTTATTCACTTGATCATCGGCAGCTTCGCCGCCGCCGGCCTGATGCTGAGCCTCGCCCTTTCAGGCTCGGCCCTCACACGCTTTGGCCAGACGCATTGGCAGACCGCGCGCGAGATGAAGGCCAATGGGTTCTTCGGGGCGCCAGGAACCGGGTTCATCCTCGGCAAGCTGGGGCCGCCGGGCTCCCGCGCCAATTACATCTGTTCCAAGGTCTTCCCGCATGCGCTGATCGTGGCGCCCACGGGCCGCGGCAAGACCACGGGCTTCGTCATTCCGAACCTGCTGACCTGGCAAGGCTCCGCCGTGACGCTCGATGTAAAGGGCGAATGTTTCGAGGCCACGGCGCGGCACCGCGCCGCCCAGGGCGACAAGGTCTATCGCTTTGCCCCCACCGATTGGGAGGGTAGGCGCACGCATCGCTACAACCCGCTCCTGCGCATCTATCAACTGAAGGACCCCGCGCGCCAGCAGATGGAATTGCAACTCCTGGCGACGCTCTTCCTGCAAAGCGACAATGACCGGGTGCAGGGCCTCCTCAAAGGCGGGATCGATCTCTTCGTCGCGGCAGGGCTCTTGGCCTTCCAGCGCAAGCGCCCCACCTTGGGCGAGATCTACCGCATCGCGGCCTCGGGCGGGAACAAGCAGAAGGAGTATTTCGCGCGCGGCCATGAGGTGGATAACAGGGCCGCCAAGCTGATCTTCACCCGGCTGGCCTCGACCAACAACGATACGCTGACCTCTTATGTCTCGCTCCTGATGACCTCGGGGCTCGACCAATGGCAGAACCCTGCCATCGATGAGGCGACGGCGGTGTCGGATTTTGATTTCCGCACGATCCGGAAAAAGCCCTTTTCGGTCTATCTTGTGGTCCAGCCGCTGATGGTGAAGCCGCTGGCGCCGCTGATCCGGCTCTTCTTCTCCGACCTGCTCTCGGCCATGCAGGAAAAGGATCCCGGGCCGGATGAGCCCTGGCCCGTGATGATCATGCTCGACGAGTTCAACCGTTTGGGCAAGATGCCCATCGTGGTCGAAAGCATCGAGACCCTGCGCACCTACCGCGGCCACTTGGCCGTGGTTACCCAGACGATCCCCGCCCTCGATGAAATCTATGGCGAGAACACCCGCCGCGCCCTGCAGGGCAATGCGGGCGTGAAGCTCTACCTGACGCCCTCTGATGAAAAAACCGTCGAGGAGCTCAGCAAGGCGGTCGGCAAGACCACAAAGACCGTGGTCACGCGCTCCCAGTCTATTGGCAAGAACCCCTTTGAAGGGCGCAGCCAATCCACGCGGACCGAAGAAAGCTCCTTGCTGCCTGAAGATGAGGCGCGCCGCCTGCCGCTCGACGAGATCGTCATGGTGATCGATGCCCAGATGCCGGTCCGGGCGAAGCGGATCCAGTATTTTGACGACCGGCTGTTCAAGGCGATCCATGCGGCACAAACGGGCGAGTTGCCGTTTCCGAAGCCGGGGGGAGGGAGAGCACAAGGTAATTTGCCGCTGAGTGTGCGCGCCATGCCGATGACTCCGCCAGCGAACGGGTCAGGCGGACCCGAGGCCGCACGCGAGGCTGCTGATGGCCAATCGTCAGGGCAAACCGATGTCACCCCAAAGAAGACTGCGCCTGTCGTTCAAGCCGTTATCGCAGAGGAACAGCGACAGATGGAAATGGATTTTGGGGGCCAGGTCGTTGACGCTGAAGCGGCGATCGTCGTTAATGAAGCGCAGATGCGCTCCGCCGTCGATGGATTGGATGAAATGGAAGCGATGCTGCGAGAGGACGGTGGTCAAAAGATGGTTGCTCGATAGGGTGGCGGACATGGCGTATCTGTCGCGCAGAGCGGTTTCGGGACATTCGCTGCGGTCGTGAGCATCAACGGTAAAGAGGTAACAGCAGACATGGGGTTCTCTGGGTTGAGTCAAAATACTAGGCGACTCTTTCCCAAAAATTCGCCCTTTGATTGTATCACTTTTTGAGCGAAGGTAACCGAGTGCGGTTGGCCTTTGCAGCTACGCGGTTAGGAAGCTGAATCTCTGGCATTGAGAGAATTATATGATTGAACTTATTCATTTGGCAAATGAAGGTGCCTACGATGCGACAGGCACCAAGCTTGATGGGCTCAAAAAACTCAATTTCATTTTCGGCTCCAACGGATCAGGGAAGACAACGATTTCCCGTGTTGTTGAGGGTTCAGGGACTTTCCCAGACTGCCAAATTCGTTGGACAGGCAGCAGCCCGTTGGAAAGCCGCGTCTACAATAGGGATTTTGTCGCAAAGAACTTTGATGCCGAAAGCAGCATCAAGGGTATCTACACCTTCGGTAAGAACATCGAGGTCGCTACAAGGATTAAGACACTAAAGGGTGAAGCCGATAAGATCGATGCTAAGCTAAAGACACTTCGAAAAATCCTTACTGGGGAGGATGGAGAAAGCGGAAAAAAGAAGGAGCGTGAAGCGCTGGATACGCAGCTCTTGCAAGATGTCTGGGACGCAAAGGGAAAGTTGAGTGACCTGAAAAATGCCTTTACTGGCCTTAACAGCGATAAGAAAAAATTCTACGACCGCTATCTGACAGAGGCTTCAAGCAACGCTGCTACATTGAGGGAAGTCGCTGAACTGCGCCAGGACGCGGAGACTGTTTTCGCCGATACGCTGACACCGGCGACCACTTTGCCCGTTCAGGACAACTCAATGATGCAGTCGTTGGAAGGCTCTGCTATCTTGAGAAAAAAGATAATTGGCAAAGAAGATGTGGATATCGCTGCCCTGATCGAAACGCTGGGCAGTAGTGACTGGGTTCAGCACGGGCGGCATTTTTTCGATCAATTGGAAGACCAGTGCCCGTTTTGCCAGCAATCGACTGATGCGGCCTTCAAGCAGAGCCTGGAGTCGTATTTCAACGAGACTTACATTGCCGACCTAGGTGATATCGACAAGTTGCTTTCGGGCTACAGGGATACTGCGAATAATTTGCTGGATGGTTATAGCGCCGCCGAAATTGTTGAGTCGTCATACCTTGACCGGGAAGCTTTCGAGAAGGATGTCGCCACTCTTCGCCTTGCTCTGGAGAGAAATGTCGAGAACATATCGACGAAGCGAAAAGAACCAAGCGGCCCAGCAACGCTAACCGACACAGCCCCGCTATTTGCTGCGGTGAATGCGCACATCGGCAGGGCCAATGCGAAAGTCAAAGCAAATAACGATACCATCGACAACCTTGCTGCTCGCAAGAAGGAACTGACATCCCAAGTTTGGAAGCGGCTGCTCGAAGACACAAAGACAACCTACGATCAGTTCAAGACGGAGTCTGGTGGTCTCGACAAGGCGATCACATCGCTAAACGTTCAGATTGAGACTGAAACGAATAACTTGGAGGCCAAGCAGAAGGACACCGAAGAAAATGAGCGTAAGATTACAAGCATCAAGCCAACGATTGATGCCATAAATAAGCTTCTGAAGTCATTTGGGTTCTCCAACTTTCATCTAGCAGAAGGCGAGGATAGCGGTTTCTATGAAGTCAAACGCGCAGACGGTAGCGACGCGAAACGGACGCTGAGCGAAGGCGAGAAGTCCTTCATTACTTTCCTATATTTCTATTATCTAATCCGGGGTTCGTTCAACTCGAGCGGTGGCACCAATGACAAAGTTATTGTGTTCGACGATCCCGTGTCGAGCCTTGACGCCGACATACTTTTCATCGTCTGCAATCTAATAAAAAACGTTGTTGCAGAAATGCGCTCTGGTACGAGCCCAATAAAGCAGGTGTTTGTACTCACGCACAATATTTATTTCCACAAGGAAGTGACGTTCGATAAAAAGCGTAGCGGTGCCACGGCGAGAAGTGATGAGACATTTTGGGTCGTTCGTAAGACATCGGTTTGCTCACAGATCGTGTTTTTTAACGAGAACCCGATCAAATCGAGCTATGAGCTGCTGTGGCGCGAGGTTCGGCAAAAACCGCCGTCGGATACAGCGATCCAGAACGTTACTAGAAGAATTCTCGAGCACTACTTCAAGTTTTACGGCGGGATCACGCCTGAGACAATTATCGACAGCTTCGAGGGCAAAGACAAAATGGTTTGCAATTCTTTGCTGTCGTGGATCAACGATGGATCGCACTTTGCTCCCGATGACCTCTATTTGGCTTGCGACTTAGGCCAAATCGATCGTTATCTCTCTGTTTTCCAGCGGATTTTTGAAAAGTCCGGTAATGGCGGGCACTACAAGATGATGATGGGTGATGACTACGTTCCGCTACCTTTGGAAATCGCAGGCGATGTCGAAGATCAAGCTCTTATCGTACAGGAGGCGGATGGAGTATGATGCGCCTACTAGTATCGGCTGACACTCACCTCGGATCACCAATAAGATCTGTAGCACTACGCAATCCCGACCTCGGAGATCGTTTGAAGCAGGCCAGCCGTGATACCTTTGTCGAGATCGTAGATCTCGCGATATCGGAACAGGTCGATGCGTTTGTGCTAGCGGGTGACATTTTTGACAATGGTTACCCGGATCTTAAGTCCCGCGCCTTTCTGATAAGTCAGCTTGCGCGTGCCGCAGAAGCTAGTGTGCCCACGGTGTTGATTAGGGGCAACCATGATGCACTGTTGGATCACAATGCACATGGAGAATTGGGGCCGAACATCCACCTTTTGCACAAAGGCGCGCCCACGGTCGAAATCGGTGATGTTGCGTTCCATGGTTTGTCCTTCGATACGGCGCATGTGTCGAAGAGCTTCCTACCTGACTACCCGGTTCCAGTTCCGGGAAAACGAAATATTGGGCTTATGCACACCTCGCTGGATGGTGCCCCGGGTCATGATCCCTATGCGCCTTGCGCTGAACAGCATCTTATGGGGCACGGTTTCGATCTCTGGTGTCTGGGGCACATTCACGCACCGTTTGAGCGAGTGGATGGATCGGTGCTGGTGGTTATGCCAGGTATTCCGCAACCGCGTCATTTTGGCGAGCGTCACGGGGGCACTGTGACCTTGGTTTCGCTGGGGGATGGAGACCCGGACTATGAACGCCGAGCCGTTGGACGACTTGGCTTTTCCGAATGCTCTCTGGACCTTAGTGCCTGTTCTGACCAGCAAGAGGTTCTGAGGAATTTACGCGATGGGTTGTTGGCAGCGCAAGATGCAGGGCGCGATGTAGCGGTGCGCCTACACGTAACCTCGGATCGGTACGGCACGGAACTTGTGACAGAACTGGCGTCAGAGGTTCTGGAGACTATTGACGGCGTATTCCTTGACAAGGTTAGATCTTCCCTAGGGTGCAGCCAAGCCGCTGCCGAGACCGATCATCTGGTTCGCTTCATGCACGAGGAATTGGCCGAAGAAGGTTTTCGACAGGCCGCTCTGCAGCAGCTCGAAGAGTTGCGTCTCGCTATGCCGTCAGAAATCACAGACGAGGTTGCTGAGGAAAGTCTGGATGCGCTTCTCGAGGAAGCGATTGCCGAAGTCTCTCTGACACTGAACGCGGGCAAATCGCAATGAGGCTGAACAGGTTAGATTTGATCCGTTATGGGCGTTTCAAAGGCGTCGACATTTCCTTTCCAAAACCTGCCGAAGGCAAGCCCGACGTCACGATAATTTTTGGCCAGAACGAGGCAGGTAAGTCTACCGCCTTCAATGGTTTTCTAGAGCTGCTTTTTGGTTTCAAGGGCGGGGCGCATCCCTATGCCTTCCGGTTCGATCGAAGTGATCTTGTTGTAGGCGCAGAACTTGATCTGCCTGAACGCGGAACCATGGTCTTTCGTCGCAACAGTAAGAGAACCGGATCGCTCCTGGACGCGAATGAACGTCCGATCAACGAGGCGATCCTATCGGGTGCTTTGTACGGTCTCTCGCGAGACACCTATGAGGAACGGTTTTCACTTAATGAGAAAGGTCTGCGAGAAGGCGGTGAGCGTATTGCTGGAGCGCAGGGTGACCTTGGCCAACTCCTACATGCGGGTCTTTCTGGCCTGACAGGGATGGCTCAAACACTAGATTCCTTGGCGGAGCGAGCAGACAAATTCTACAAGAAACGTGGCCGGGGTACGGTATTGAAGACTGGCAGCGATCGCCTCAAGGAGATTGGTCGCGAATTGCGTGCTGATCACTTGACGACTGAGCGAGACCGCAAACTTCGCCAAGACCGTGACCGGACAATAGCCGATTTTGAAACCGCCGATGCTGAGCTTCGACAAGCTTATCAACGACAAGCAGCGTCGAATGCTGCGGAGGTATGGTATGATCGGACCGAGAAGGCGGGGCAACTGACCCAAGCCTTGGCCAATTTTCCGGGCGGTCCCGACCTCGCTCCCGATACGGCTGAGCGTGTGGCTGGCTTGGTCGAGAAAATCGCGGCTCAGTCGATCCGAGTCACTGAAGCGGAAGAAGAAATCGTCAAACTAGGTCAGATCGTCGAAGACCAACCAGTCGACAACTTGGCCCAGTCTTTGACGGCAGAGTTGGAACGGCTTGATCAACTAACTTTTGATGGTGCACCGCTTTTGGGGCGCGCGAGCACCGCGCGGGCTGACCTCGGCCGTCGCCGCGAAGACTTGTACAACCTCGGACAGCAAATAGACAAAGTTTTGGTTCTCCTCGAGGTGCCAGATGCGCCGCCATCCACAATCGCCTTAGAGGCAAATGATTTGGAGGACCTCGCGACCGCAGTGCAGGAGTGCTTGACGGCCCGTCTCTCAGCCGGTGCTGCAAAAGAGGCCGCTGAAGTAGCCCTCGACCAACATGGAAAAGCGCCCTGTGAGCCGCAAGATTTGACGGCTCTGAGAGCCGCCTTCGAAAAATGGAAGGCCGTGGCGGATATGTCCGCTTTCGAAGTTGTCCACGGCCAAGCTATGGCGCGTCTGACCAAGGTCGCAGCTGGTCTGCCGCAGTTTTGGATGGACCTTGTTGCCGCAGGCCTACCTGCACGAGAAACGCTCGACGAAGTCAGTCAAGATTGGGCGACACTGACTGCCGATCTTGCGTCGGCCCGGAAAGACCTCGAGGCACGCCTAGCCGAGTTGGTGGAAGCGCGTGCAGATCTGACTACGCAAGAGGCCGCACCTGACGCAGTTGACATCGTCAAGACAGAAGAGACGCGGCGTCAGCGTGATTTCGAATGGCAGCATCATCGGGGTAATCTTACGGCTGAGACGGCTGCACAGTTCGAGGCCGCGATGTACGCTGATGACGGCACCCGAGCACATTATCTTACGGGGGCTGAGGCTCGGCAGCGGCTTCTAGCGGCACAAGGAAAGGTGCGGAGCGCCGAAGTCCGGCATGAAACCGCGAAGACCCGGCGCGACGACTTGATTGCGAAACATGACCGCTTGTCAGAACGCTGTTCCAGATTGGCGCTGGCACTTGGGTTTGAAGCAGGCACTCCCCCTTCGGCCTTCAACGCGCGCCAACAAGCTTTGACGACGGCGGCCGAAACTGCGGCCGATTTTTCCAGTGCTGAAAAAGCGTTGAAAGACCGTCTAGTCCAACAGGAGGAAGCTCGCGTTGCGTTGACCACAGCGGCGGGTCCCCTCGGTTATGAACCCGCGCAAGGCGATCTGCCTACGCAGGTTCAGCGCGCGCTCACGTTGGAAGAGAGCGTGCGCGAGGCTTGGGACAAATGGCAGGATAGCGAGAAGATCATTACCGAGCTGGACAGCAAGGCAGAGCAAGCGCGCGACGATCTCGACTTAGCTTTGAATAAGCTTGAACAGTTGACTGCTGCGTTGCCGTTGCCGGATCCTTCGCTTGAGGGTATTCGAACCGCTTTGCCACACCTGCGGAGCCTGCAGCAGCTCTATGGAGAGTATAGAAAGCTCTCAGTACGGATTGGGGCCTTGGAGCAAGCAATCGCCGCGCTTGTAGATAGTGCAGAGCGCTTGATCCAGATTTTGCGTGAACCTGTAAACAGTGCAGATGCAGATCCTGTCCTGATCATTGACCGCGCTCGCTCGCGTCAAACTTTGGCCGTGCGGGCAGATGAAAAACGGGAAGAGGCCACATTGCGACGAGATGAACTTGACCGTTCCAAACGTCGCGCAGAGACCGAGCGCCAGGAAGCGAACGCCGACCTAGAATCTTGTTTCGAAGGGCAAGGTGCTCAGGACTTGATGCCGCGCGATCGTGTTGCAAAGCTGGTTGAACGTGATCGTCTGCGAGCGGAAAAAGCAATTGCAGAACGTGATCGCCAAAAAGCCCGTGAAGGCGTTGATGCCGATCTTTTCGCCGAGGAACTTGACCGGATGCCTGATGCTACGCGCGCGGCAGAGCTTGAACAGGCGCTGCAAGACGTACAGCTCTCTCGCGACACCGCCCGTGATGCTCAGCGGGAAGCAGACCGTTTGTACTGCGAAGCCTTTCAGGCCGCAGACCGCAGCGATCTCGCGACTGAACAAGCGACACTACTGGAGGAGCTACGGACCGGCGCGCGTCAGGCGGCAGTGGCTCGAATCGGAGTGCTGGCGGCACGAGGGGCGTTGCGTCGCCTTGCGGCAGAGCGGCGCGGCAGCATGCTGCGCGACGTCGAAGAGGCTTTTGTAACCATGACCAGCCCGGCTTGGACCGGCGTTGACGTCTGGACACAAACCGAAGGTGAAAAGCTCGTCGGAATTCAGCCGGATGGCAACACGGTTCCTGTTGAACAGATGTCGACGGGCACAATGGGTCAGTTGTACTTTGCGTTGCGCCTTGCTGGATATCGCAGCTTTGCTCGGGAACCTGGTCCATTGCCGATGATCCTAGACGACATTATGGAGACCTTTGACGATACACGCGCACGTGCGGCTTTGCAGCTCTGTGCCGAGATTGGCGCAAACGGGCAAGCAATCCTCTTCACGCATCACGCCCATTTAGTCGAATTGGCGCGGGATAGCATTAAGGACGTAGCTGTTGTGAACATGCCGACTGAAAGGGGTAAATGATCGAAAATCTGATCAAGCTAAAGTGCGCATTGGTAACGAGTTGTCGCACGATAACGACTGCGAGTTATTTGCCAGTTTTCCGCTTTGTTGAAACCTGTTTCCCGAAAGGTCCACCGAAAATCCCTTTCGGGAAAACTGTTTTGCAGCATATCTTGTACACGTCCAGGCTCTGTCTGGGCCGTCACCGTTTTCCCAGCCGTCCCAATCTAGCCAGTTGTGCAAGCATTTGAGACCCGGTGCCAGGCGCGCTTGTCCCGCCTCCGGAACCCGTCTGCCCCATGCCTTGCCGCACCGGCATCTGCTGCACTCCGAAGAATTGCCGCGCTCTAAGGGCAGCATATTCCGCGCCGCTTGCTCCACCGATCAGGTAGCGATTGTAGGCCTGCCGGCTGCCCATGGCGGCGCGGGCGAAGCTGTAGCCGCCGCCGAGGCCTCCCGAGAGGGCAGGCATCATGATGTTGCCTGAGATCGCGCGGACGATGAAGGGCGTGGCGATAATGAAGCCCTTGGCCATGAGCACCATCATGAAGAAGGGGATGAGCGCGCCGATGTTTGAGGCCCCTTCGGGATCGCCTAGTTCACCGATGAGCGCGGAGGAAACGCCTGTGATCGTTGCGAACACGCCTGCGACGACGATGGGGTAGAGCGCGAAGGAAACCAACGCCGAAAGCCAGCGCGCGAAATAGTCCTTGGTGACCTCGAAGAGGGTCAGGAAAATCATCACCGGGGCGATCCCGATCAGAAGCGCGATCATCAGTCGGGAGGCCACGAGGATGAAGGCGGCCAGTCCGCCGAGGATCGAAAGCAGGAGGACACCCACGATATCCAGCATGGCGCCGGCCATCCAGTTCAGCTCGGATCCGGCAGCGTTCAGGTAATCGCCGAGCGCCGAGATCAGCCGATCGAACTCTTCCGCGAACGTGCCGGAGGGTCCGGGGCTGCCGCCCCCGACCGAAGCGACAAGCGCGCCGGCGATGCTGTCGATCCCAGCGAGGATGGCGGAGGAGAGCGCGTTGAATTGCACCCAGTTGGTCGCAAATATCCCGATGAGCCCGACCTTGACCGCGAGCCAAAAGGCCGTTCGGCCGTCCATCGCCTTGTACTGATAAATCATGTTAAGGAAGACGAGGATCACCACCAGCGTTGTTCCCAGAACGAGAAGCGTTCCCACCGTCGCAGTAACAGACCCGAACTGTGTCTCGGCGGCCGTGTTGAGATAACCCTGGGAGGTTTCAACGAAGTAGGTGACGACGCTCATCGCGGGACTGCCTTACCAATTGCCTGCGGCGTCGCAGATGGCCTTAGCGGCAGGGCGCGCGGCGTTGGCGCGGCGGTTGTAGGCGTCCGAAGCTTGCAGCATCTCCCATCGTTCGTCGCCCGCGTAGCTCTCCCGAAACATCGCCTCGGCTGCGTCCCAAGAGGGGAACCGGGTCGCGCAGTCGCAGTTGCCGATCTCGACGACCCGCTCGAGATTCTGGGCGCG
>Ga0115564_10000927_pt1 | contig 28043 bp, 21 predicted proteins | sample COGITO_mtgs_1105_7_FD_88680 | JGI IMG/M metagenome (GOLD analysis project Ga0115564, IMG submission 88680) | Pelagic marine microbial communities from North Sea - COGITO_mtgs_110523 | ecosystem: Environmental > Aquatic > Marine > Epipelagic | place: Germany:Helgoland, sampling site Kabeltonne...
CAATCGCTCGACGTCATCGCTTTGGGCACGCTTCGGTGCAGGTGACGTCACTGCCCCAGGCTAGGGCAGACTATATTCATGGGTTTATTTAGTCGAAGAAAACGGCATGCCGCGTGGGATCGTGGGTCTACCTCTGAAGACATTGCTCACCTGAAAGAGTTCGTCGACTCGCGCAAGGGAGTCGAGGCCTATCTAGAACCGGTCACGATGGCAACGGAGACCACGGTGGTGCTCATCGCCCACGACGGTGAGTGGACGCGCCGCCGGGTGGAGAGCGCAGATGAGGCCCACAGCCTTGCCAAACACTGGAAGATCCCGATCTACGACGCTGCCGTCGTGGGGTACCCGGGCCGGATGCGCGAGTGGACTCAGACACACAAAGACAGTCGCCGCCAGCTTTGACGCTCGTCGGTCATGACTGGATATCTGCTTCGCCGATGTCTTCGGGCCGAGGCGCGCTCCCGCCCAACCGTGCCGGAATCCACCACGCGTCCTTAGGCCCGGGGTATCGCTGCACGGTCGCGTCGAGAAGTGCACGCATGTCCTGGCGAAGTTGCTCGGTCACCTCTTCGGCGTTATCGGCACGCGTGGCGTAGATGGGTGCACCTACGGTCATCGCAATCGTTTTGCCCCGTTTGAAATCCTTGTGATCGTAGGAATAAAGCCGAGCACCGCCGAAGACGCACATGGGCACGATCGGAACGCCAGCGGCAACTGCCATGCGCACAGCGCCAGACTTAATGGGTTTGATATCCATGGATCGACTCATGGTCGCCTCAGGAAAAACTCCCACGAGCTCCCCCTCCTTCAGCGCACTGACCGCTGCGCGAAACGCCTGCGAGCCAGCATCACGGTCCACCGGGATGTGTTTCATACCACGCATGAAGGGTCCAGATACACGGTGTTTGAACACCGAATCCTTAGCCATGAATCGCACCAGCCGCTTACCCCGCCTGTGTGCCGGAATACCGGAGAGCGCGAAATCCAAATAACTCGTGTGGTTGATCGCAATCACGGCTCCACCCGTGGCTGGAATGTTGTCGACACCCACGATGTCGAACTTCAAACCAACAGCGGCAAAGAAGCCTTTGAATCCGGTCACAATAGGTCGGTACACGGGATCAGCCACGACGACGACGGTACCGGGGTTGATCCCAACCTGTCAGCATCCCCCCGATCACGATCCATACAGTTGACCCATGACCGACGTCTTGATCATCGGTGCCGGATTCAAGCGCCGATCTAGCCGAGTACCGCCAACGACTGTGAGAAAACGCTGATGACTTCGCATTTGAGCTGGGACCGTGAGCGTGCGCTGGATCATGCACGTGAACTTGTATCGCAAACCTGGCGCAACTTTGACAGCGCTCGCGAGTACCAACCCACCGTGAGCCCTGAACTCCTAGACTTACTCAACGCGCCACTGCCCAATGAACCGTGCGACGCAGTGCAAGCCCTGGATGAAGCGGCTGAAGCGCTAGATACCACGACCTCACAGGCTCGTCCGCGTTACTTTGGCTACATCGGGTCCAGCGGCCTTGAAGTCGGTGCCCTCGCCGACCTGCTCGTGGGCTCCCACGACGCCAATCTCGCCATCGACGCCGGCGCCGCGACCCTGGTGGAAGCCCAGGCGCTGCGGTGGGTGGCGGAATTCATCGGCTACCCCGCACAGGGCGGTTCGTTTACCTCCGGTGGAACAGTTTCGAATATCACGGCGCTCACCGCTGCGCGCGAACGTGCGTTTCCCGGGTCGCGGCAGCACGGCGTAGTTCCGGGTTCTGCCACGGCGTATTGCTCAGCTGATGCGCACTATTCCATCTGTCGAGCCATTGAAGTGCTTGGCATTGGCTCGCAATGGTTGCGCCCGATTCCCGTTGACGTGAATCGGCGCATGAATCCCATCGCGCTATCGCACGCCATTGATGACGACATTGCCCAGGGACGCACGCCTATGGTGGTCGTTGCCACATCTGGCACCACGCTGACCGGTGCGATTGACCCCATCGATGCCATCGCCGACGTCTGCGACGTTCATGGCGTCTGGCTACACATTGATGGTGCATACGGGCTGCCTGCAGCTGCGGTGATGCCCGATGCCTTCACCGGATTAGCCCGGGCCGACTCGGTCAGCGTGGATGCACACAAGTGGATGTTTGTGCCCAAAGCCTGCGGTGTGGTGATGGTGCGTGAACCGCAAGCGCTATCAAAAGCTTTCGGCCACGCCACCAGTTACATTCCTGGCGCTACCTTAAACGCTGTCGACGTGACGCTGGAATATTCCCGCCCCTTACGGGCACTCAAAATGTGGCTGGCGTTTCGGGTTCATGGCGCGGCCGAGATGCGGGCAGCGCTGCAGCGCAACATTGATCAGGCCAGACTTCTGCACGACCTGGCTACCCAGCGTCCCGGCTGGCAGGTCGCGCTACACCCGGCACTGTCGATTGTGCTGATAAGACACGAAGGCGTCAACAACGCTGCCTTAGTGGAGGCCATTCAGCAAGATGGCCGCGTCTACGTGTCCCATGCCCAACTGGATGGGCAGACCTGGCTGCGGCCCTGCTTCACTAACCCGCGCACCACTTCGGCTGATGTCCAGGCTCTCATCGATGTAGCCGATGAGATTGTGCACTACCGGGAAAACAGTGCGCTATAACCGTTACTGGCTGGCTGGTACCAGCACATCGTGGAGTTGATCCTCCTCATCGACAGTAACCGCGACATCGCCGGCGCACCCTGGTTGACGCTGAACTGTGGCGAACGATAATGTCCTACATTGCAGCCGGGCTGCGTTATTGTCCCCCCCGTCAATAGCGCCCCGGCTGCCCTTTTTTCTTCGGGGTTCACCCCCCAAGTGAGCTTCCTAGGACACAATGGCCCTATGGCCAACCGACGTCTTGTGTCTTTTTTGCACCGTCCCGCGTGGGTGACGCGCTGGGTGAGCGACGTTCCCGCCCAGGCCGGCGTCATCGGCGCCGCATGGAGCGTAGCCGGCAGCCTTTCTCGCGGCCTGCTCCCTCGATCCCCGATCCAGCAGGCCGTCGCCACCGGCGTCGTGGCCACCATCAACTACGAAATCACCGCCACCGGATGGGCCTCGCTGGAAGCAGCGGCTGCTCTGCCAGGCCAGCGCCCCGGCACCCGCGCCCGCGTTGTGGTCGCGGCAGCAGCCATCTCGGTCGGCTACGCGACCGCCTTCGCCACCGCCTCTCGGGCACCACATTCAACCGTGGCCGCCGGCGCTTACGCTCTCGGTCGCCAAGCCGCATTCGCTGGCATTGCCGGCGGTGCCGCCTCGATCTGGGATGAGATTTTGCATCGGCAATTAAAGTTGCGCCCCGGCATCGACACAACCGTGATTCCCAACGTCATCACCGGTGCGGCCATTGCAGCGGGCAACGTATTTTTCGCCGTTCGACGGGCACATCGCTACGGCACCGCGAGTGACAATCATCGATTCTCCGGGGTGAACGCACGATCGGTTTCGGTGGCGGCGGCAGCCGGCTTGGGCAGCACGCTCGGCCTGGCCACGCTCGTCATCACCGAGCAGGCAGCAGCCCGGGTACTCGAACACGGCATCGCCCGGGTTATCCGCCGCGACCCCGGCGCGATCGGCGCGCTGGCCGCACACACCGTGCTTCTCGGCGGAATGGCCGCGCTTTCCGTTCGCGCGATTCGGGCCACCACCCTGCGGCTGCAGTTTCGCGACAACACCGTCGAACCGGCCTACCCGGAACCACCCACCTCCGGTCACGTGTCCGCCGGCCCCACCAGCGCGATGCCCTTCGCCAGTATCGGCAAGGAGGGACGTCGTTTTGTTCTGATGGCGCTCACCGCCGCCGAAATCACCCGGGTCACCGGCCAGCCGGCGATCGACCCGGTGCGAGTGGTGGGTGGGTTTGAGTCTTCCGCCGATGTCGCCGAGCGCGCCAAACTCGCTCTGGCAGATCTGCAGGCCTGCGGCGGTTACGAGCGCAGCATCATCTGCGTGGCCGTTCCCACCGGCGTGGGCTATGTGAACTACACGATTACCGAGGCATTGGAATACCTGACCGGTGGCGACTGCGCCACGGTTGTTCCCCAGTACGCGCTCGTACCCAGTGCCCTCGCCATGCCGCGTACTGCCGAAGGCGTGCAACTGACCCGGTTAGTTCTCGTCGGTATCCAGGCCCATATCCAATCCCTGCCCACCGACCGTCGCCCCGTCGTGGTGTTGCTGGGGGAAAGCCTCGGCGCCAATGTCGCCCTCGACGTCTCTACCGTGCCCGGGCCCTATGTCGGAATCCCCGCTCTCGATCACCTCGGCGTCGCTGGCGGCGTCTATTACGGCGTGCCCTTCCGCACCCAATTTTGGCACCGCTGGCAGGCCAATCCTGAGGCGATGGATCCCGGGGATCACCTCGTGTGCGTCAGCCAGCCTAGTGACGCCCCACCACTGGGACCGGGGCAGATGCGCCACATGATGGTCATCCATGACGACGATCCGGTGAACAAATACGGGTACCGGATGGCTTTTCAACCACCCTGGTGGATGGGACCGCCAGCCACTCGCCCACCGATGGTTCCGCGCGAATCACGGTTTCGCCCGATCAGCACCTTCGTCCTGGCTACCGTCGACCTACTCAATGGCATGAACTCCAAGCCGGGTACGTTCGTGCGCCGCGGCCACGACTACCGCATCGAAGCTCGAGAAAGCCTCGAACAGTCTTTCGGACTGAGTTCTACCCCGGAACAAGCGCAGGCCATTGAGGCAGCCCTGCGCCATCGCGAAACTGACTGGGCCGCCCGGCGCATGATCGCTCGCAAACTGGCGACCACCTGGCGCAGTGTGCAGCAAACCCTCCACGCCTGGGGTGAGGCACCGGTGGATGTCGCTGATCTTGACCCCACATTGATACCCAAGGGGGCTATGTCACCCCTGGCCCGAATCGGACAAATTAGTGCACCACCGGCTGCTTAGCCGGCCAGATCTGCCAGAATGGACACACTCTGGGCATTGTCCGGTCAGAAAAACCCGCGAGATTACTCAATTGTCCACACTTAACTGTCCACGCAGCATCCAACGATGGGGACCTGGTGAATCCACCCGTAACCGCCGGCGCCGACCGGCTCCTCACTCCGGCTGAGGTGGCAAGCCTTTTTCACGTGGACCCTAAAACCGTGACGCGCTGGGCCCAATCGGGCAAAATTTCTAGTATTCGCACCCTTGGTGGGCACCGTCGTTACCGCGCGAGTGAGGTTTATGCCCTCCTCGGCCAACCGGTGCCTAACTCCTCGCCGCATTCCTAACTTTTCGTCGGGGTGACACCTGCGACATAGCAGGGGATGCCCGCTCCCCCGTCGCGGACATCCCCTATGCCTGCGCACAATGACACAGGCGGGTAGTGACCGGAACTAAAAATGATCAATTCGGTCATAATTGTTCAGAATGCGACATGGCCGAGATCTAGGTCTTAGCGACCCAACAGCCTAGACCGCGATGACGGCGAGCACCACTGCCGCTCCCACCGAGATCACCAGCACCAGTTGAAGTACACCCACCGCAGATCGCACCGACAGTCCTCGATCCATGAGTACATGACTGAGGTGATCGCGACCGGGAGTAAAGGGGTGCCGGCGCTCCCAGAGCCGGCGCACCACCACAAATGTCGTGTCGGCTACCGGCAAGAACACCAGCAGCAGCGGAATAAGGGCGCTCCAGGGCAGATTGATGCCGACCGGTCGCAATCGCAAAGTCACGATGGCCAGCAGGAAGCCCAGGAAGTAGGCCCCGGCATCACCGAGGTACACCCGGGCCGGTGCCCAGTTGTACATCAAGAATCCCAGGGCAATTCCAGCCAGCGCAAAGGCCAACCCACCCACGAAATACTGGCCATACAAAGCTGCGATCGCACCCGTGCCTAGCGCGGCAACGAGGGTGGTGGAGGCGGCCAGGCCATCGGAGTTATCCAGCAGATTCATCGCATTGGTCAGACCCACGATCCACAATACGGTGATGGCCAGGTCGATGACCATGATCGAAGTGAAGTTCACCTGGGTGCCACTGACCCACACGATCACGGCAAGCACCGTTTGACCCGCGAGGCGAATCCAGGGATTGAGATTACGTACATCGTCAACGAAACCCAGTGCGGCTACAGCAAGCGCGGGTAGCAAGACACTGGCGAGCAACCCGAATTCACTCGTGTCACCCGACACACCCACCGCCACCATGAACACCACGGTGAACGTCACCGCTACCGCGATACCACCGATCTTGGGGATGGGACGATCCTGCTGTTTGCGTTCGCCATCGGGACCATCCACCAGCCCGGTGCGGTGGGCAATCTTGATGGACGCCCACACCAGCAGCGTGGACATAAGACCAGCACCAACGAACGCCGCAAGATAGATCAGTGGATTCATAGGTGAAGGGCAGCCCTAAGCGCGCGTGCGAATGTCCTCGGCCACGTCAGCAATGATGTTGCGCAACCGCAGTTGGGGACTCCAACCGAGCAGTTCATTGATCCGTGCGGTGTTAGGAACTCGACGGGGCATATCTTCGAATCCTTCTTCATAGGCGTCGTCATAGGTGACCTTGACCACGTCGGAGTCCGATCCCAGCTGGTCGGTCACCGTGGTGGCCAGCCCGGCGATGGAGATCTCCTCGTTGGAGCCGACGTTGAACACCTGACCTTCGGCCTCACGGGAATCCACCAGGCCCAGCAGGGCCTGAACAGCGTCTGTCACATGGCAAAAACAGCGACGCTGGGTGCCATCGCCGTACACGGTAATGGGGGCGCCCTTCAGTGCCTGTTCCACGAACCGCGGCACAACCATGCCGTAGTGGCCCACCTGGCGTGGACCCACCGTGTTGAACAGTCGCACGATGACCACGGGTAGACCCTTTTCGCGCCAGTAGGAATAGGCGAGCACCTCTTCAATTGCCTTGGCCTCACTGTATGACCAGCGGGTCTTCAGCGGGGAGCCAAGAATGCGATCGTCATCTTCGCTGAGCAGGTCGGATTCGTTCTTGCCGTAAATCTCACTCGTGGAGGTGACCAGCACCTTACGGCCATATTTATGACACTTCTCCAGCACGATTTCACTGCCGCGAATATTGGTTGCCAAACTCTCCAGCGGGCGCCCCACGATCAATTCCACACCAACGGCAGCAGCGAGGTGGAGCACTACATCGACCCGGCGCACCGAATCGTCAACGAGGGCCTCGTTAAGAATGGAACCCATCACAAATTCAAAGTTGGGATCAGCCAAATGCGCACGAATATTGTCATGCCGACCGGTAGATAGGTCGTCGAGCACCATTACCTGATCTCCACGGGCAAGCAGGGCGTCGGTGAGATGTGATCCGATGAAGCCGGCTCCGCCAGTAATGAGATAACGCATGGGTTGATCGTAGGGGTCAGCAACAACTCCGCTACGCGAGGCACAGATTTTGCATGCTGGGCTGCTACGCCGGGATAATGACGCGCTTGCTTTGCTCACCGGATGCGGATCGGAAATAGACGTAGATTTTCTTGCCCGTTCGCCGCTGCCAGGTGAACTCTCCACGAGTGTCCGACACCACACTCACCCGGCGCACTCCCACGCCGCGCGTATAGCTCGTTTCCCCAGGGAACTTGGTGTAGGGCGTCACTAACTCCCCCTCGGGGAGTCCCAGGGTGGTGCCATCGACGAGCACACCGTTTCGGCCACGTACCGTGCCCCGCTCACCGTCCAGGGTGATAGGGGCGGCCAGCAGGTCGAAACTGAGCAGACCGGCCCCGCAGGTCACCAGGGTGCAGTCTTGGCCACCGGTGACAGGAAAAGATCGGACGGCGGCACCTAACTGCTGCTCAATGGCCCCCGGACCGGTCACGCCCGATGATGCGATCAGTGCCGCTGCGGCCGCGACCAGCGGGGTGGCCATGGAGGTACCCGCCTTGACATCGAAATCAGGTTGCGCAGGTGAGGTCAGCCCGGTGTTGTCGGTGGACAAAATCCCTCGGCCACCACCGCCACCGGGTGCAGCGATAAAAATCTGCCCGGCCGTCACACCAAAGTTGGAATAGGACGCTTGAGCGCCGGTGGCGTCGGTTGCGGCAACCGCCAGCGCACCGGGGCAGTTGGCCGGCAGGTACGACGACACCGGCGCCGCCTCGTTACCGGCAGCGGCAATCACCACAGATCCCAGTGCCCGCGCAGTTGACACCGCGTCGGCCATGGTCCTTGTGCACGCGGATGCACCACCGAGGGACAGGTTGATGACATCGGCCGGGGCGGGGTTCATCGGCACGGCGATCCCGGTGAGTTCATCGACGACGGTGTCACCAGCGGCCCAGCGAATGGCGGCCGCGATATCGCTGATCGTGCCGCCACACTTGCCCAAGCCCCGCACGTTTTGAACGGTGACATTGGGTGCAGCACCACTAATGCCGTACTCGTTATTCCACTGCGCGGCAATAATTCCGGCCACATGCGTGCCGTGCCAGGTTGACGCGGTGAGATCGCATCCAGAAGAAAACTCACCTGAGTTGATATCGGCCTGAGAAATCCAGTCGCCCGGATCTGCCGGGTTGGCATCCCATCCATTGCCGTCATTGGCCATCGCAATGTCAGATACAAAGTCATATCCAGCGATGACTCGCGCAGCGAGATCTGGGTGAGCGGCGACCCCGGTATCGATTACCGCAACCACGACACCGGGGTCACCAGAATCAATCCCCCAGATCAGGGGGGCACGCACGCTCACGTCATCGGTTGAACCGCCCTCCCACAGTGACCACTGCTGATCGAACAGCGGGTCATTGGGGATGGTGATGTCGCTGGGACCAAGCACGAGGTCAGGCTCCGCCCAGGTAACGCCCGGCTCCTGTGCTACCTGCTCGGCCCTGAGCAGCGCCTGGCTGAGTGGCAGGAATTCGTCGAAGGCTCGAAGCGTGGTGCGCGTTGGATTTTCAGTGCGCACGAGGATTCCTCGTGCCAGCGCCTCGTCACCGCGTTCTGCTCGCGGTTCATCGGGCAGGGACGCTTCGGCCTGCACTGCCACGGCAGTGCCCGGCACCACGAGTAAGCCCATGGCCAAAAAGACGACGAGTACGCGACGAAACACGATTCCTTGGTTCTCCTACCGTCTGTGTCGGGTTGGGCTCAAGACCCTAGTGTCGCTCAGTCGAGCCCATGGATCGATTCTTCCTCCCCTAGGACGTCCACATTCACAGAGGAATCACAGACCACCTACAGATGGGACAGAGGCAAATCGGCTTCTGCAGGTGGGAGTGCCCCGACTCGACGATGGAGTTGCAGGTGAGGGGAATGCAGGTGCCCGGTCACTCGCATCTCGCGTCTGCGGAGCAACTGCCAGGACAGTAGTGCGGTGCTGGCCACCACCCCGATTCCGCCACCGATGAGACCCACCCGTGCGCCGAGAATATCTGACAGCCAGCCAATCAGCGGCGCACCGATGGGCGTACCGGCAAAAAACAGCATCGTGTAGATACCCATCACTCGCCCACGTAGGTGATCTGGCGTGGCTAGTTGCAAAAAGGACTGCGCCGCAGTCGTGAAGGTCATTGCGGTGATTCCACAAAGCGGCAACACCAAGGCAAACAGCGCCCACGTTGGCATGACGCCAGCCAGCAATGTTGCTGACCCAAAAGCTAGGGCCGACACCACAATCAAGCGCACTCGCACCTGCGTCCTGCGTGCCGCTAGAAGTGAGCCCACCAAACTTCCCAGCGCCAGGAAGGTCGACAAAATACCAAAGGAAGCGGCTCCCCCTGCGAATTCCTGGGTTGCCATCAGTGCGGTGGTCAGCTGAAAGTTGAGTCCGAAGAGCGCAACAAAAAAGACCAGCGCGAGCAGAAACATCAATTCCGGCCGCGATCGAAGAAACTTCAGTCCATCAGAAAACGTCGCGCGTGGCAGATCCCCCTTTCGTGTTTTCGGTATGCGGCGCAAACTCGCAATCGCAGTCAGCGCAATCGCGAAGAAGGCGACGATGACTCCGATAACGACCGGCAACCCGGTGCCGGCAATGAGCACACCGGCGATAGCCGGGCCACTGATGCGCGCCAGATTGAACGCGACTGAGTTCAATGCGACGGCATTGGTGAGGTGTTCATTGCCCACGAGTTGGCCAACCAGCGCCTGCCGAGAGGGGAAATCGATCGCCGCCATGGAGCCGGTGAGAGCGGCGAGGACAAACACCACCGCGACGTTGGCGGTATTAGTCAGGAGTGCGACCAGGAGCACGATCGAGATGGAGACGAGGCCTATGTGGGCCCAAATCATCAGCGTTCGGCGCGAGAATCGGTCGGCCATGACGCCGGCGAAAGGAGTGATGATGAGAAAGGGAATGAACTGCAGCGCAGTAGCAATGCCAACCGCTACACCTGAGCCGTCGGTGAGGTCTAGCACCAGCCAGTCTTGGGCCAGGCGCATCATCCAAAAACCGATACCGGTCGATAGTTGCGCTAGCAGGTAACGGCGGTACTGACCGTAACTTAGAGCGGCAAAGGTGGGGCTCATAAACCAACGAGCCGATCCATGATCACAGCTGCATCTGCGAGCGTGCGTCGGTCACCGACGCTGAGCTCTTTGAGTTGACGGGCCAGCCATGCTTCACGCTGCGCCCGGTCAGCGGCGAGTAGTACCTGTCCCTGCTCACTCAGCGTCAACAACACCTGACGGCCATCATCGGGATGGGGTGCGCGTTCAATCAGGCCAAGATCCACCAGGGCCGCCACGGTGCGCGTCATAGACGGGGGTCGCACGCGCTCGTGTGCAGCGAGTTCACCGGGGGTCATGGACCCATGACGTTGGAGGCCGGTAAGGACAGATAGTTGACTCAGGGTGAGGCCATGATCGGCGCGCTCTGCCCGCAACCGACGCGCCAGCCGCATGACGGCTACCTGGAGTTCGTGACTGACCTTCTGCATAGGTCGTTAGTGTAACTCATTAGTTTAGGTAACTAAAATCTTCACTACTTTACTTTTCGAAAACACACCCACCCCGGCTGTGTTTTGCGCAGCGATCCGAATCCGATACATGCCGCCACGACTAAGATCTGGCACGGTAAAGCGTCGGTTATTGATCACCCAGGACATCCGCTGTCGATTTTTGCCGCGGCCAATCCTGATCTGCACGACATATTCCAACGTCTTTGCACCACCGCTATCGCCCGGTGGTCGCCATGTCAACACTGTCTGACCCGAACGTTTGCGCACCTTCACCGATCGCGGGACGCCCGCCACCCCCACCGGGGTGAGGGTGGCCGACTCGGTTTGTGCACCCGTCCCGGATTCATTGACCGCGGCAACCGAGAACACATAGCCGCGACCGTTTTCCAAATCGCTGATTACCATCATCGTGGCGGTGGTCTGCAACTGCTGCACAGTTTCACCGTCGGTGTGGACATCTACTTCGTAACCGAGCACACCCTCACTATTTGCCGGTGGCGCCCAACTGACAACGGCGCCAGAGTCCATGGCCTGTGCCGCAAGGTCGCTCACCCCGTCGGGAACCGGAATCGGCTCGGGAGTGGGCTCAGGTTCCGGGGCGGGTGGCGGCAGAACAGGGGCAGGCGGTGCCGGTGCGGGGGCGGGTGGTGGCGGAGCCGGCGTCGGTGTCGGCGTGGGCGTCGGTGTCGGCGTGGGCGTCGGTGTCGGCGTCGGTGTCGGTGTCGGTGTCGGTGTCGGTGCGGGCTCAGCCACCATCAGCGACACGGCCCCCGGAGCATCGGCAAGACCGGCACCGCAAATCCCGGCACACGTAGAGCCGGCGGGAAAGTCTCGAGCTGAATTGATCAGTGCAGTACGCACCTGCGCCGGGGTGGCGCTGTCATCCCTGGCGTACATGAGAGCCGCTACGCCGGCGATGTGCGGTGCCGCCATCGACGTACCGTTGGACCACGCGTAGGTGGGGCTGGACGGCGACTGGGTTCCGGTGTTGTAGGTCGACAGAATCGAAACACCCGGGGCCGCCACCGTGATCCCGGCCCCGTAATTGCTAAAGGAGGCGCGCTGTCCGAGTTCAGTGGTTGCCGCCACTGCAACGATGTTGGTGCAATTGGCCGGCGCGGAACCAGCCACATCAACGCTTGAATTACCCGCGGCGACCACCACCGTTGTACCTGTAGCAACAATCTGGTTAATCAGCGACTGCGTCGTTGATGAGCACGTACCTGAACCACCGAGAGATAAATTGATGACATCAGCGCGCCGGATTGGCGGTGCAATCAGATTTAGCCCGGTTTGGTCATAGGTGTCCAAGCCCGCCGCCCAGCGCATTCCCTGTTCTACATCGGACAGATAGCCGCCGCACTCACCGAGTACTCGAATGGGCATGATCGACGCATCAGGTGCGACACCGGCAATTCCTACCCCATTGTTGGTGACGGCCGCGATAGTGCCGGCCACGTGCGTGCCGTGCCAACTTGATGAGCTGCTTCGGCAATTCGCGCCGGTGCTCCAATCCCCCATGTCGGCAGGGTCGGAGTCATAGCCATTGCCGTCGCGAGCATCGGCGGCATTGGCGATGAAGTCGTAACCTGCCACGGTTTTTCCAGCCAAATCCGGGTGGCTGGTGATGCCGGTGTCGATGACGGCAACGATCGAGCCCGTACCCGTCGATGATGACCATGCGGCTGGCCCGCGGACACTGGTACCGCCGTCAGCGCTACCACCGGCCGCCAGATTTGAATTCCATAGACCCCACAGGCTGGGCAGATCTGGATCATTGGGCAGGCTCACCGATGCCGGGTAAACGCGGATGTCCGGGGTTGCTGAGACAACGCCGGGCAGACGCAGAAGTTCCTCGGTGAGGGCGCTCATTTGTTCAGCGTTGAGTGGTTGCCCCACGTCCATGACGCTCGTGGTCGATGCGGAGTCTCGCTGCACCACCCGCACCACCCGGGGCGTGAGCGACGCGACCCCGAGCCGTGGAGTATCAAGGGCCGCCCGGAGGATGTCCTGCTTTGGTGAAGAGACAGACCCCGATGTGGTCTTGGTGATGATGATTTGATCGGTGGGCGCTGGGGTTTCCAACACCGCGGGGGCAATATTTGGCTCCTCATTGGCCCAGACCGGTGCAGCCGACACCATCCCTAGGCCCAGGGCTAGCGATGCAGCAACGCTGATTGGGGAGGACGCGCGCATAAGGCAGACGCTAGCGATTTAACTATCGGGTTGCAGCGTAAGGGTGTCCACGGTTGATTCTGCGACCGCAGCAAGGCTCCACGGCCAGGGAAATTGATCACCGTTTTGCCAGGCGCTGATCTGATCGGTGTAGTTGGGCGCATAAGCGTGCCCGGAGTTGCCGGTGAGGTTGACCCACGTGGAGGAGTCAAAATTGGCCAGATCCACCACCTGTCTCATGCTGGGGACCGCCAAGACTTCGTACCCCTCACTAGGCAACCAACTCGTGGCGTTCACTATGGCGCTGCCACCGGCCACCTCAATGGGTCCGCGATTAAACAGCGCCTCAATGGGTGCGATACCGCTGCCACCCAGGGTCGAATTTGTCAGGGTGAGCGTGTGCAGTGCACCCCAGGACCAACTCTGCGGGTCATCGCCTTGTAACTCACGCAGTTCCGCTGCTGCGGCATCCATGCTCGTCTGGAGCATCGCGTCACGGTCCTCCACCGCCGCAGTGGTGGGATCATCCCACCATGGATCGTCAATGGCTTCCCAGATGATGCGGATGACCTCAAAGTACTGGTCGTCACCGCTGGTCGTGGTGAGTTCGGTGTCGATGTGGGAGTTGAACATGCCGTTCACCATCTGTCGCCAGATCGCGTTGAAGTAGGCCGCCGGGGCTGAGTCAATGGGTTGGTCGAATTCCCAACCGGTAAACAAACTCATCGCCGGATTCGATGCGGTCGTATCCGAAAGGCGCGGCACGATGAACTCGGCGTTGGCGTTGCGTGAGTCCATTTGGATGTCCGCCATGATCGCCGGGGTAAACGACTCACCGGCATCGATGCGGTCGGTGAGCAGTTCCACGATGCGCTGACTGCGTGCCCCATAGGCCCAGTCGTTGGTGATGAAGTAGTCATAGTCTGGGCCGATCACCGCCTGATTGGCCGTCACGATCCAGCCTTGCGGTGGGTTGATTTCATACGGCAGTGCTTCGAATGGAATCGAGCCCTCCCACCCGAAGTCACTCGACCAACCCGGCACCGGCCACTTACCGTCATAGCCCTTGCGGATCGGAACACTTCCCGGCATCTGGTAGGCGATATTTCCGGCCGTATCGGCGTACAACAGGTTCTGGGCCGGTACCGCCAGGAATTTCGCTGCCGCCCGGAAACCATCGAAGTCGGTGGCGGTGTTGAGGAGATGAATCGCATCAAAGGTGGGTGCGGGGGTAAGTGCGGTCCACCGAAGTGCCACCTCGTATCCGTCAGCACGACCGGGAACCGGGTTGGCATTGCCGCTTTGTCCCGGCGCAGGTTGGGGTGCGCTCTCACCTACAACCGCATACACATCGGGGTCATCTAGCACCCCGGAGATGATCGGGCCGTCCTGTGTTTCGCGGACCGTGAGCGTCACCGGGTCGCCACCGGCCACGTCTATTATTTCGGTGCGCACCGTAAGCGCCTGAGGTTGGCCGTCAACGATGTAGGTGTCGCCCTCGACTTTGGTCAGCACCAGGTCGGTTACATCAGGGCCGACATTGGTAAAGCCCCACGCAAAGTTGCTGGTGTGCCCAATGAAGATGCCGGGCAATCCGGCCATGCTCCACCCGCCCACATCGAAATCGCAGTCTGGGTTCAAGGTGCGACAACGTAGGTTTGTTTGATACCACAGGCTCGGCATAGCCGGGGCAAGGTGAGGATCGTTGGCCAACAGAGGTTTACCGGTGGTGGTGTACTCACCCGCCACCGCCCATGAGTTCGAACCCAATCCCCGTGCAGGTGCGCCTAACCAGTCGTTGAGCCCGGCACTGGCCTGGAGCACATCGGTGAGTGCGGGCATTGCCGCAGCCGGAATCGCAGCCGGGCCATAGGCCGCAGCAGTCACCTGCAGGCCGGGCGGGTCCTGCACAAACTCACCATCCACCACGTTTCCACCATCAACAATGGGGCGGTTGCGGTCGAAGGGATAGGGCGGGTACAGGGTTTCGGTGCGATCTACACCCACGGCCGCAGACATGATCGTGCGATAGATCTCATCCGACATATTTCCGCGCAGATCCCAGGCCAGTGCCTTCAGCCACGACACCGAATCTGCCGGTCCCCACGGTTGAATTTCATAGTCTGGATTGATCAGGCCGATAACGCTGTACTCCAGGCTAATGTCGGCCGGTGAGCGGTCCTGGAGGTAGGCGTTGACCCCCTGGGAATAGGCGGCCAGAATTCGCAGGGACTTTTCGTCAAGCAGGCCAAGTTCCTCCTCGGCAACCTTGCGCCAACCCATGGTGCGAAGAAATGAATCGGTAGGCACCTGATCTTTACCGAACATTTCCGATAGGCGCCCGGCGGTGATGTGACGGCGCACATCCATTTCATAGAAGCGATCCTGGGCATGTACATAGCCTTGCGCGAAAAGCAGATCGTCCATCGTGTCGGCGTACAGCGTAGGAACACCGCGTTCATCGCGCAGGACGTCGACAGGGGCCGAAAGTCCGGCAAGTTCAATCACCCCACTGGTTTGGGGAAAGGACCGCTTCACGGAGTAGTGGCCAAAGGACACACCGGTAAGCAGCCCCAGGGTAAGCAACACGGTGAGTCCGCCCACCACCCACGGCCACACTCTGCGTTTGCGGCCTTCGGGAAGTGGCAGCGACATCGGTGTGGTTTCGGTGCTCACAACGGCAGGCTAGTGCGGGAATTGACATCGCGAGGGCACGTACAGTTATTCGTTTTCGTTCTCGCCCGCTACCGTCTGCCCATGGCGCGCGCAGTTTCTGTCCAAATTGTGGGAGGCCTGGGCAATCAACTGTTCGGCTATGCCGCAGGTGCCGCTCTCGCCGGACAGCGGCGGGCGGCACTCATCCTGGACACCAGCCACACCCGCCATGGCATCACCGACCACGGCCTGGCCATCACCGGCTTTGACCTACCCGGTACCTGGCGTCCAGAGCGACGCTGGTGGTCCACCCCGGGTCGCTACCCCAGCCGTGCGTGGGCTCGACTTATTCGCAAAAGTCCGTGGCTGCGCCGCCGACTGCGTATCTACTCCTCCGATGTGGTGGGTCATGATCGGGCCATCCTGCAACTACCCGCCGGCACTGCGCTGCGAGGATATTTTCAGTCTTGGAAACTGGCCGCCACCGCCATGGATTACGGCATGCCGCGCCGCCCAGAGTTACGGCAACCCAGCCAATGGGCCCTGGACCTGGCGCGACGCTCAGCGGCGGAAAAGCCGCTCATCGTGCATGTGCGTCGCGGTGATTATGCGTTGGTGCCCCAGTTTGGCCTGCTCGATTCTGACTACTACGCGCGCGCGATAGCCCGACATCGCTCTCGCGGAATTACCGGCCCGGTCTGGATTTTTTCCGATGACCACCGTGCTGCCGCCACGATGGTGACTGGTGAAGTGATCACCGGAGCGCCCGATGCGGCACATGAAATGTGGGTCATGAGCCACGGTGCGGCCTATGTGATCGCGAACTCCACGTTTAGCTGGTGGGCGGCGTGGATGAGTGGGTCGCGCACCCCCGTGGTTGCCCCCGCGCCCTGGTTTGCCCAGGGCCCGGTCGTCGATGGTCTCATTCCCCCGGAATGGGACCTACTCGACGCCCAGTGGCTGCAACCCGGTGGAGATGAGTCGGCGTAATTCTTCTTCGTCTACCTCGTGGCCCACATACTTCGTTGCGGTTGCGAGTACTTTCTGCAGCGCCTCTTTTTGCTCATCGGCCGGCTTGGCTATTGCCGCTGCCTGATCGCGATGCAACTCCCACGCCAATTCCCGCTGCCGAAGCGCCACGTTTATCCGCTGCATCTGCTCCGGAGTCGCCGTCAACCGCCAGGTTCGAGACAGTGCCTCAGGTAGCACATCGCGGTAGTCGTGGCCGCCCTCAGCAAAGGTGCCCGGCGTGGGCGTGAGGGCATTCAACATGTCGAGGAATGTCATCAGGAAGGTGGTGCCCGGTACCCACTGGGTAGACCTGGGTGCACCGAGTGGGCGATCGGGGCCGAGCCAGTCGGGGCGGCGCCACATGACCTGGGTGCCGAACTTTGGAATCGGGTCATCGCCGTTTTGCAAAAGTAGATAATCGATCGCATCGCGCTCGGTTGAATCAAGATGGCGCCAGTCGGGTACCGACCGTGGCAGGTAGGTGGCACCCGGGCCGAGCGTTGGCGCATCGGCCAGACTGCGCTGACCCCAGAGTTCCTTGCGCCAGGTAGACGCCGACGGTGTACCAATCCACAGCGCCGCAGTAACGCCGGCACCGGATGGCCCGTAGATCCAACTGCCCCGGAACATGTCCTGACTCACTTGGGAGCCCAGGCTTTCGCCAAACAGATAGAACTTCGGTCGCGTATTAGCCGGCATTGCCAGCAGACGCTTGATGATGCCGTCAATCACCATGCGTGTTTGTGCCGTGCCCGCGCTCACATCGCCCAGGGATAGCGCTGAGGGCAGTACCGAGTACTGGATCGCTGCCGATGCGCAGTCACCCAGGGTGAGAAACTCAAAGGTTTCGGTGGCAACATAGTTTACATAGCCCGACCCGGTGGGGGAGAAAAGCGCAAAAGCACTGCGCTGCAATGCATTCGTTCGGTCAATTTCATCAAGCAACACCTGCGCCCGAGCAGCCTCCGACTCGGCGATGTCCAGTGAGGCATACACGCGAATCGGCTGCTCAGCGCTGGCCACACCCATGACGGCTGCAATGGATGCCGGCGGCAGGGTCATGCTCAACCATCGGGCACCCTCGCGAGTTTGCTTGTCCCAGGCCAGCCCAGAGGCCGCCGACCCGGTGATCATCGGTGAATCAGGTGCCCTCGCGTGCCCGGGTTCAATCGAGCCACCACCTTTGGACAACATCTTTGACACCCGACCGATCGCCAGATATGCCGCGGTGCCGGTGAAAACAGTGGCGGTCACGCGGCCCAGCAGCCGATGGTCGGCCGGTTCGCCACCGATGACCACGGTGGCGACTCGGCTGGCCAGGTTGGTCAACCGAGACTCTGCACGAGCCAGGCCGTAGGTGACAACGCCCACCACACCGGCGATGCCGAGAGCTTCGATCGGGCGAACCTCGCGAACGGTGTCTTCCAGGAAGTATTCAGTGCCGCGCGACAAGGCCCCGGGCAATTCTTCCCCGATGAGCGATCCGGGGGCTGCCCGCCAGGGCGTGGTGACCAGCCAGGATGCGGCCCCGGCGAGGGCTGAGGCGGCCAATGCTGTGCGCCGCCCGGTGTCGTGGCGCCCGGTGAGGGTGGACAGCGTGCTCACCGAACTCCCCACGGTGAGTGCCTGGCCGGTAAGCCGGATTGCGGCTCGCCGGTTAGATTCATGCTCACGCCATTCCACGCTGCGCACCACGGCCCCGCCGATGATGCCCACGGCCGCAGCCACGCCCAGACGTGCCGCTGAACTGGGATGCTCTGATCGGGAGATACGGGCGGCCACCGCATTGATGAGTGAGTCACCGCTGGAGAACAGCCCGTAGGCGAACGCCGAGGTGGCACCGGAGATGATCGCCTGATCGACGCTGCCTCGGGTGAGCAGGTTGGGTTGAAAGCTACGGCCTACGGCTACGGCCGCTCCGATGAGTCCAGCGCGCGCGGGATGATCCATGAAGCGAAACAGTACCGGGCGGGTAATCTTTGCCGCGGCGCTACAGCCGTTGTTGGCTCAACCGAATCGCCTCGGCGTTAAAGATGATCCATTCGGCCATGCCTGCTGGCTCACCGCTGGCATAGGCCTTCAATGCTTTGACGTAGGTCGGGCGCCCCTGGGCCAGGAGACCGAGCTCCGGGCAGCCCCACAGGTCCGGGTCCACGCCTCGCGCAGCGAGCACCAGGCGCAGGCTCGCCCGAGCTATCAGCCCCGACCCCCAGGTGAAGGGACGCAGCGCCAGCAACTCCCCGTGCGCGATGGCGGCCACGAGCACAGCCGGCGCTTGGGTGGGACGAGTGAGCACCGTGGCGAGAGCATCGAAGCGTGGGGAAATATCGGTTACCGGCGGGATGAGACCGATGTGTAGTGGATCAACCACCTCGTCGGTGTCACGTGGGCGACCGCGAGCGTCATCTCGATCGAAACCGCGAGCGGCCACCACGTGTAGATGGGCGATCACCTGGAGCGGGGAACGCGACCAGGTGTCGACCTGACGCGGGATGGCTGCGGTCACAGCTTCGGCAGCGGCCACCGCCCGGCCCATGGGTGAGTCCTCGTCGCTAACCCCGGCCCGCATGGCGTCGATAGACACCTCGGCGCCTTCCAGAGCCGCGCTTGCTCGGGCACCCTGGATGGCCGACTCGGCCACAATTTCTGCCGCCTTGGCTCGCAGCGACCGATCCCACAGCAGTGCATCAACCTCGTCGCGGGCCCGGGCACATGCGTCGGCAACGCCGGGTAGACCAGCAAGGTCAGCGAGGGGATCCATAGCGACAACCACGGCGCTAAGTAGATCGGGTGCTAGTACAGCTGGGTGCCGCGGGCCTGCAATGCAGCGAGCACCGCAGGGTCTTGGGCGTCCATCCACTCGGCCAATTGCGCGAAACTCACGAATCGCACGTCGGGAAACTGCGCCGTGGCATTGGTGACGAACTCATTCGTGGCCTCGATGAACGCACCGCATGCATAGTTGCTCCAGTGCATGCCCCAGATGAGTGGCGCGCGGGTGTCGTTATAGGACGCGGTGAGAGCGTTCATCAACGTGTCGTAGGAGAGGCGCTTGATTTCTGCGCATTCGGTTGGATCGGTGATGTTGGTCTCGCCATTGGATGCCTGGTAGTAGATGTTGTAGTCCATGGCGATCGCTGAGCGGCCGGTGTCGCCTACCTTCAGCGTTGCCAGTGGGAAGTCCCACAGGCCGTATGAGTTTTGGACCGGCCACTGGAAGAATCCGGAGTTGGATGCGTCGTAGGTGAAACCGTGGTCAACAAAGACCGGGTACATCGCGTCGCGATCGCCCTCTAGGCACGGCGTGCGCGCACCCTTGAAGACAGAACCGTTGAAGGGCAACGGGTTCGGGGTACTGGTCCCGGTGTTCGCAGCCCAATCGTCGAGGAAGAGTTCCATCTGACTCAGCTCAGAATCCCAATCGGCGCCGCTGAAATCAACGACAGAGCCACCGTTGGTTTGGCAGTAGTGGCCACCGAAGTGGGTGCCAATCTCGTGGCCTTTCTCATAGGCCTCTCGGAAGTTTTCTGCCCGGCCACGGACATCGTCGGCAGTGCCACCGAAACCAATTCCGGACTCTCCGGCTGAGCGTCCGGGGTTGGTGTATTCATAACGCTTCTCGTCAGGCAGCATGTAGAGGCCGGAGAGAAAAAACGTGTACTTGGCTCCGGTGGCGTCCGCGGTTTCCATGAAGCGATGGAACACCGCGTCGTTACCGGACCCGTCGAAGGACACCACGACGAACTGCGGCGGCGTCTCGCCCGGGGCGAGCGGCGTTATGTCGAAGGCAGGCTGGGGCAGGTTGACCGCGGATACGCCGCCGCCGGCGCCGATGACATCGCCCACCGCAGGGGCCGGTGCTGTACCGGAATCGGGTTCGGAATCGGGTTCGGAATCGGGTTCCGGCGCGGGGTCGGCGGGGGCAGCGGAGTCGGCATCACCGGCGGCCACGGTGCTATTGCTCGAGGGCAGCACAGCACCAATGACAAGGCCGAGCGCGGCAGCGATAGCGAAAAGCAACGGAACCAGCACGCGGGGTTGCACAGACACTCTCCTGATCCGATGACACACACTCAGATGACGCACCTTCGATGGGGAGTCTCTATCTTGACGCATTCGGGCACCTCATCGTTCCCTCCGACGCGCCTAGCCAGCGCGGCAAATACCCTAAATACCGCCCAGATGGTGGTCCTCGGCGGCAAAATAGCGGGGGTTCCCCGTCGCGCCCCACCATCAATCTCAGGAGCACACTCATGACCCACGATGACGACGCCCTGTCTAATCTGCTCAGTGAGTCCCGCGAATTTCCCCCGAGTGCCCCCTTTGCGGCTCAGGCCAACGCCACGGCAGACATGTACGCCCAGGCTGATGCGGACCGGCTGGGATTTTGGTCCGATCAGGCCGAGCGGCTCACCTGGGCACAGCCGTGGTCGCAGGTGTTGGACTGGAGCCAGCGGCCCTTCTCGCGCTGGTTCGTCGACGGAAAACTCAACGTTGCATACAACTGCGTGGACCGGCATGTGGAGGACGGTTTCGGCGATCAGGTAGCGATCCACTTCGAAGGTGAGCGCGGGGACACCCGCAGCATCACGTACGCCGAACTTCACACGATGGTGTCCCAGGCTGCACACGCCCTCACCGAACTTGGCGTGAAAGCCGGTGATCGGGTGGCGATCTACCTGCCGATGATTCCCGAAGCGGTGGTGGCCATGCTGGCCTGTGCGCGCATCGGCGCACCCCACTCGGTGGTGTTCGCCGGATTCTCCGCTGAAGCCCTGCGGTCCCGCATTGACGATGCCCAAGCCACCGTGGTGATTACCGCCGATGGCCAGTTCCGGCGCGGCTCCACCATGGCGTTAAAGCCTGCGGTGGACGATGCGGTGGAAACCGCGGCCAGCGTGAAGCATGTTTTGGTGGTGCGGCGCACCGGTGCAGAAACTGCGATGACCTCGGGCCGTGATGTGTGGTGGCACGACATCGTGGATCGCCAACCCGTGCAGCACACCCCCGAGGCCTTTGATGCTGAGCACCCGCTGTTCATTCTCTACACCTCCGGTACGACCGGAAAGCCCAAGGGCATCTTGCACACCAGCGGTGGCTACCTCACCCAGGCTGCCTCCACTCACTCCAGCGTCTTTGATCTGAAACCCGAATCAGATGTGTACTGGTGCACCGCCGATGTGGGCTGGGTTACCGGGCACACCTACATCGTTTACGGCCCCCTGGCTAATCGAGCAACCCAGGTGATTTATGAAGGCACTCCCGACACACCACATCGTGGCCGCTGGTGGGAGATCGTGGCCAAATATGGCGTCACCCTGTTCTACACCGCACCCACGGCCATCCGAACGTTCATGAAGTGGGGCGCAGATATTCCGGCCGGCTATGACCTGTCCAGCCTGCGGCTCCTGGGCAGCGTGGGTGAACCCATCAATCCCGAAGCGTGGATGTGGTACCGCAGCGTTATCGGCGGTGATCACTGCCCGATCGTGGACACCTGGTGGCAAACCGAAACCGGCGCCATGATGATTGCGCCCCTGCCCGGGGTCACCGCGTGTAAACCCGGCTCAGCGATGGGACCACTGCCCGGTATCGGCGCTGCGGTGGTTAACGATGAGGGCCACCCGGTGGGTGCTGGCGGCGGCGGCTACCTGGTGTTGACCGAACCATGGCCGGCCATGCTGCGCGGAATTTGGGGTGACAACGAACGCTACGTGGACACCTACTGGTCGCGCTGGCCGCAGTACTACTTCGCCGGCGACGGTGCCAAACTTGACGATGACGGGGCACTGTGGCTGCTGGGCCGGGTCGACGATGTCATGAACGTTTCCGGGCACCGAATTTCTACCACCGAGGTGGAATCAGCTCTGGTTTCCCACCCCCGCGTCGCTGAAGCAGCCGTTGTGGGCGCTCATGATGACACCACCGGACAGGGCATCGTGGCCTTCGTCATCCTGCGTGGTGGGGTGAGCACCGATGACGACCCAGCTGACCTGGTGAGCCAACTACGCAGTCACGTTGCCCACGAAATTGGTCCGATCGCGAAACCGCGGCAGATCATGGTGGTAGATGAACTACCTAAAACCCGGTCGGGCAAAATCATGCGGCGGCTGCTGCGCGATGTGGCTGAGCACCGTGCGCTGGGTGATGCCACGACCCTGGCTGACCCTGCGGTGATCAACCTCATTGCCCAGGGCATGTCCGGCGCCGATAGTCAGGACTAGCTTTCCCGCGCATCCCGATCCGCAGGTTCATCAATGACGGTCACCGGTGCCTTGGCCGTCCCGGATCTATACGCAGCGCGGGCCAGGGCGAAGCCGGACAGCGGCACGGTCACCAGGTGTGCGATGAGCACGAGGGTGAGGACAACCACCGAACGCACCGACCAATCGGCGATCATCGCGGCAAAAATGATAAGCAGCAGACCGAGCGCTGCCGCCTTGGAGACCGCACTTGCCCTGGTGAGGGGATCAGGAAGTCGCAGGATCCCAAGACCGGCCAGCGTGATAAGTCCGGCACCCACAATGATCAAGATGCCCACCGCGACCGTGGCAATCATGACCGATCCTGCCGTGTGACTTTGGTTCTCAGCTCTTTGGTGCGCGGCACCAACCGGGACAGACCGATGGTGGTCAAGAATCCGATCAGGACCGCGATGAGCGCGAAGTCGAACAACACCGGTTCGTCTAGGAGCAGCGCGATCAGCACAATTGCGGCCACGGTGGCGACGAAGCCAAGCTCGGCTGCCACGATGCGATCAGCGAGTGTTGGCCCAATCGCTGCCCGAATAATGCCCGCGAAAGCTCCGATCACCACCAAGGCCAGGGCGACGCTAATCAGGATCTGTTCTGTGGTCACTGGGCACCCACTAAATGGTCGGCGAAGGATCGACTCACGCGCAGTTGTAGATCGCGCAGGTCATCCTTCAGCGCCTGCGGGTCACCGGCGTACAAACTGTGCACCCAGGCTTCGTCAAGGTCATCGGACACGTCGATGGTCAATGTGCCCGGCGTCAGATTGATCAGGCTCACCCACACCGCAAGTTGTGTCGGCGTACGTAGGTAGACCGGAACGATCACGATGCCGGGCTTTAATTTTGCCGAGGGCGCGATGATGTCGCGGGCTACCTGAAGCGACGCGGTTGTGATGGCACCTGCCGCCCACAGCACAAGCAGCGGTAAACGCCACAGAAGTTGGATCACTTTCATCATCAAGACCCGCCCCCCAACACTGCTGTGACATAACCGGCCGTGTCGTTCAAGGACTCACCTGCGGTCTGGGTGAGATCAAGTAGCCACTCCGGAAAAATTCCGATCCCTAAGCTGAGCAATGCCAGGGCGAGTCCGGGGAAGACCAGAAACGGACGCCACCGAGTCATCGGTGGTGCCTCGACCGCTGCCGCGATATCGATCGCGGTACCCGTCGCGCCTGCCCTGCCTGCTGTTGTATCGGCCACGACCGTGACGTCGCTGGGGGTGTCCTCGTCTTCGCGCGCACCCTTGGGCAGGCCCCAGAAAACACCCGTTCCCAGTTTGAGCATCGACATCAATGTTCCAACGCTCACCAGCAAGACCACCACGACTACTAGGGCGCTGCCGGCGTCCACAGCGGCGGTCAGCACCCCCAGTTTCGCCCAGAATCCCGAGAACGGCGGCAGACCCACCAACGATGCCGCAGATAGGAAGAAAGCAAATGCAGCGATGGGGTGGGCCTTGGCTAATCCACCCAATCGACCAACGACGCCGGTTCGCTCTTCGTGTTCCACGCTGCCACCGGTCAAGAACAACGACGTCATCACGATCATGTGGTGGATGAGGTAGAACACGACAGCAGCCATTCCCACAGCGCCGGCAAGCACCACGCCAACGAGGATGTAGCCCATCCCACTGACCATTTGGAATGTCAGTCCCCCGCGGATGGTGCCCTCGCCCAGCGCGCCGAGTACGCCCACGATCATGCTGGCCACGCACACCGCAATAACGATGACGGTGATGAGTTGGCCAGGCTCGTAGACGATGGAGATGATGCGCACGATCGCGTACGCGCCGATCTTGGTGAGTAGGCCGGAGAAGAGTGCGGTGACCGCCGGTGAGGTGTAGGGGTAGGTCGCCGGTAGCCAACTGTGCGTGGGCACCAGGGCAGCCTTGAGCATCATCGCCATCATGATGACGCCGACGGCAATACCAACCACGGGGAAAATTCCTAAGCCGGCCAGCGCCGCCAGGTTTACCGTGCCGGTCACTCCGTAGACCACACCGAGCCCGGCGAGAAACAGGGTTGAGGCCGTGAGGTTCACGATGAGGTACAGCCGGGCCGATCGCAGCGCTGTCAAAACACCGCTGCGTGACATCAGAACGTATGAGGGCAGTAGCGCCACTTCAACCATGACGAACAGGTTGAACAGATCGCCGGTCACGAAAGCTCCGTACACCCCTGCGGTCATGATGGATACCGACGGAATAAACCACCGGTCCATTCCGAGGCCGGCTGAATAGGCAAAAACCAGACAGGTGAACACCATGACCGACGTGGCGGCGAGCATGAGCGCGCTGAATAGGTCACCGACGAAGGCAATGGATACACCACCGGGCCACCCGGCAATCTGGGCAACGACAACGCTGCCATCTGCGGTCGCCACGATCAGTAAAACCGCGATGACGAACACCACGATGGGAACGAGCAGGCCGATTAATCGGCTCGCCCAGCGCGCGCCCAAAATAAACGTCGCGACAGCGGCAAAGAGTGGAACGCCGAAAACTGCCGGCAGCACCCACGTCGTCAGGAACGACACATCAGTCATGGGCGCCACCCTCCCCGGCATTTCGTGCAGACCTCTTCGCCGTTCGCGCCACCAGGCTGAGCAGATAGACGGTGACGCCGAACGTGATTACGATTGCGGTCAGCACGAACGCTTGCGGTAGCGGATCAGCCATCGTCTCCAGCACGACACCACCATCAACCAGGGGCGCCTCACGACGGAAGGTGCCACCGGCAGCGATGATGATCAGGTTGGCTGCATGGCCGAGCAGGATGAAGCCCAGGATCAGGCGCACCGCTCCACCGCGCACGATCAGGTATGTTCCGACAGCGGCGAGGACGGCCACGGCGATGGCGAGAGTCATGATCGAGCCTCCGTCACATCGACCGCCGATGACCGATCTTGGCCATCCCATTCGAGATCATTGCCGTCGTCCGTGTCATTGCCGTCGTCCGTGTCATTGCCAGCGTCGATGTGCATGCCGTCTAGACGCTCCAGGGCGACGCGCACCAGACCAACCACGATCAGTAAGACACCCAAATCAAAGATCAACGACGAGGTCAAGGAACCAACGATGGGCACGTCTACTTTCACCGGAGCCAGTACCGCGCCACCGGTGAGTGGACCGATAAGTGCAGACACCAGCGCGGTTCCTAACCCCGCCGCCAGCATGGCCCCCGAGCTCGGCAACGCAATCCTGATGCCGGCGATCATGGCCACTGCAACGGCCGAACCCGCGGTAAGTCCAGCGATGAAGCCGCCGCCGGGTTCATCGTGGCCGCGCCAGAACAACACGACCGTGGCAATAAGGAGAAGTGGAATCACGATGCGTGCTCCCACGCGCAGTACCGTTTGCTCTCCACGGCCGAGCACTTCGATCACCGCGTCTTTCCTTGCTCGAACTCCCACTGCGGTGGCCGCCAATAAACCGAGTGCTGCAGCGAAAAGCACCGTAATTTCACCCAGGGTGTCCAGGCCGCGGAAGTCCACCAGAATGGTATTCACCACGTTTGTGCCACCGGTGAGTTCTTCGGCTTCGGTGAGGAAGTAGGCGGAAAGTTCGGAGGGCCCGCGACGCCCGGTGAATGCCCACACGGCAAGACCGCTGCTGACTCCGACGACCACAGCTGCCACCGCAGCCATGGTCGGGCGTCCCACATCTCGGTGTCGGGGTAGGCGGGCCAGCACCGGGGCTGCGACCACAACGGTGAGGAACTCCACTAGCAGCAGGGTCAACGCAACATCAGGGGCGCCGAGCAGGAGGAGCCAGACCGAAAGGATGAGGCCCACGAATCCGGCGAGGACCAGCGCGGTAATCGTGGTTCGAGCTCGGGCCAGGAAGGCAACGGTGGGCACGAGCAGGGCGAGGATCGCGACGTCGACCAATTGCATCGAGTCTGGAATCACCGGCGCCAAACCATCGGTCGCACCCGGGATGATCGCGAAACCAAGGATCGTGAGAGCAACGATAAGCACACCGACACCGAACAGGTGAACCCCAACCGATGCGCTATGCGCGGAGCGACCCACCCATGAGCCGGTGCGCACCAGTGCGAACCAGATGCGATCGAAGATGAGCGGGCCACTGGCCACGGGTGGCTCTTCGCCCAGCCAGCGAATAACCCAGCGCCGCCTGAAGTGCAGCAGCAGCCCAAGGCTGATGGCAATGGCAGACAAACCCAGGGCGATGCTGACGCCATGCCACAGGCTCAGATCGGAGCCAACCATCGTGAAACCATCGTCCACGGTGGTGCGATCGATGATGCTGTTGAGTAAACCGGGTGCGATTCCTAGCACCAAGCCCGCCACGGCCGGCACCACGGCTGGTGCCAGAAACAGCCACGAAGGTTCATAGAGGTTGCGTTGCTTTAGCGGCCCGAAGAAAGCACCTGCAAAGATCCGCGCGCTGTAGGCGAAGGTCAACGATGCGGCAAGCACCGCGATGACGGCGGCTGCGATGCCCGCCCACTGTTGGCCTTGGGCCCAGGAGGATTGCGGGACATCCAGGAAGGAATAGAAGGCTTCTTCTTTGGCAACGAAGCCGACCAGGGGTGGCACGCCGGCCATCGACATCGCGGCTAATCCGGTGAGGCCGGCCGTGATCGGCATCACTCGCCATAGCCCGGACAACTCATCCAGATCTCGACTCCCTGCCTCGCGATCAACGATTCCCACCAGCATGAACAGGGTGGCCTTGAACAGCGCATGGGCAACCACAAGCAGAGCTGCGGCTGCGAGCGCGGCGGAGGTACCCACGCCCACGAGGGCCACCATCGTGCCAAGCTGACTGACGGTGGAGTAGGCCAGTAGTGCCTTGAGGTCTCGCTGTCGGAGCGCTTCGAAAGCACCGAACAGCGCGGTAGCCAGACCAAAAACGAGCAGCGTGATGTTCCAGGCGGGGAAGTCCAGGAAGAGCGGAGACATCAATAACAGCAGGTAGATCCCTGCCTTGACCAGCGTCGCGGCGTGCAGATAGGCGCTCACCGGTGTGACGGCAACCATTGCTC